>Ga0247843_1000240_pt1 | contig 130838 bp, 111 predicted proteins | sample LaCruzMarch2017__FD_192420 | JGI IMG/M metagenome (GOLD analysis project Ga0247843, IMG submission 192420) | Freshwater microbial communities from meromictic Lake La Cruz, Castile-La Mancha, Spain - LaCruzMarch2017_8m | ecosystem: Environmental > Aquatic > Freshwater > Lake | place: Spain...
AGTTTTCACTTCCGAGGTTTAATTTAATGTAATTTTACAATCTAACCCGTATCAACTTTTTTCAGGACTAGACAAATAATCAAATTATTTGCTTATCTTTTTTAGAATGAGTAAAGGAGTTTTGGTATCAAAAGTCACTTCTTTGGTATTGTTTCGATAAAATAATCGGTCTATCCAACTACGGTTTTGTTTAGTAAACAATACAACCAAAGAAGGTTTGTGTTTAGTCATATCATTTTGTAAGTGATGAGAAATGGTGTGGTCTATTTTCATTTTCTTAAAATGAAAATAAGTGTCTTTGGTAGTATATTTAGCTGCGATTTTATTTAGTTTATTCATGATTTCATCTACCTCAATCATAAAATCATAATAATACACATGGATATTTGCTTTAAATGGTAAAGCAAATTTTTGCACCTTAATTAATTCACTTTTTAAATTAGCTAAATCAGATGAATACCATATTTCGTTTATTGGTTTTATGCGGTATGTTTTTGGCACAACTAAAATTGGAGTTGTTGATTTTTCAATTAAAGCGGAAGTAGTAGTTCCAAGTAATTTTTTTAATGTGCCTCCACCTCTTGTGCTAATGCATATATAATCTGCTTTACATTGTTTTGCGAAATTTAAAATCATATTATTTGTGTCGAACCCAACTTCAACTGCACAACGAAACTTCACTAATGGTAACTCACTAGAAGTGTAAATAGAATTTATAAACTTATGAAGTTTCTCTAGTCTTAAATCGTGGTCAGGATTTTCGTTTTTCTTTTTTTGGTTCCAATTATTGTCTGCTAGACCTTCGTGTACATGATAAAAAATTATTTCTCCGGAAGATTGAGAAGCAAATTGAATGGCGAAACGCACGCCAGCTTTTGAGTTAGTAGAGTAATCTGTTGTAACTAATATTTTTCGCATGTGGATTGTTTCTTTGGTTTATATAACGAAGTTCAACAATCTAGTGTTGCCCAAAAATGAGAATGGTTAGTTATTGATATGATTATGCTCAGTATTTAAAACGATTGTATAATTTTAATAGTAATAGGAGTACTTTCTTTTAAATTCAGTTTAGTTAAAGGAATAGCAAATGCACTTTTTTGTAATTGCATGTAGTTTAATACCAAACTGTCATTTACCAATACTTGTTGAGTCTTATAAATAGTGTCTTTTCCAACGATGATTTGTGTATTTTGCAATTATAAATCTTTTTCGAAATAAATCACCTTTTAATAGCATTGTGTCTAATTTAATGGTTTGTTCCAGAGAAGGATTATATGTAATAACAAATAGTAAAATGAAATAAAACTAATGTTTTTGGTTGTTGATTTATTTTTCTGGTTTATCTTCATCTTTATCTCGCATTGCATAACCAAATCCTAAAAATAATACGCCGCAAAATATCATACCATTACCATCTAAAGTGCCAGTACCGTATGGACTTCCATGCTTATTCATTGTAACTCCAGAGGTTATTTCTCCAGTTGTTTTATAGTACATTCCTGCTATTATGACTATTAAACCAATTAGTGTTAATACAATGCTCACAGTTAAAAAGTCTAATGTGCTTTTGTTTTTCATCTCTTAACTTATTAAAGATATTTTTTTTGTTTAATAGCATGCAAAAGAATTAATTGCTCAACGCAAATAGGATGAGCTGCTAAAATTTGCTGAGCTTGAATTTGATAATCAAAAAGTATAACAGATTTTTCTTATTTTAAATTTAACAGCTTACTTTCTTTGTTTTGTAATTAATATAGTAGCTACTATAATTGCCACAATAGCTAATACAGAAATAGGATTAGCGAAGTTCACGGTCCATCCAAACTGAGCGATTCGTTTAGGTGGAAAAATACGTTTGTCTTTTCTGTTGAAATAAAAAACACCTAAAATCCAATTATCTGGATTTTTACTCCATTCTTCTAGAGTTTCTTTACTTGGTTTATTGTCTTTATCAGTCATGATATTTACAAAGGTAAAAGTTTTTCTTTTTCAGTAATCATTTTGTTACATATTTATAAGTGTGAATGATGTAAGTATTATTAGAATTTATGTAATATGTTTCATTGTTATTCTAGCACCTTTGTAGCATAAATTATACAATTAAAAAAACATAATGAAAAAAACAATTTTATTAGCAGTAGTTTTATTAGCAGCAGGAACATCAATGACTTCTTGCAAAAAGGACTATGTATGTAAATGTTCTAAAACATACACTAGTGTTTCTGGCAGTGCAACAGGTGATTATTCTCAATACACTTATAAGGATACAAGAAAAAGAGCTGAAGATAGATGCAATGACAATACAGATTCAGGAACTGATTTTTTTGGAGACTACAGTATCAACTGTCAAATTCAATAAAACTCAAAAAAGGATTTCAATTATTTTAAAGCCTTTTTTATACTTTAACACCGATAATTAAAATATCATCTACTTGCTCTAAATTTCCTCTCCATTCCTCAATGGTTTGATTTAGCATTGTTTTTTGCTTTTCTATTGGTAGTTTACTTACATCAGATAATAATTGACGGAAGTTTCCTGCCATGAATTTTTTACCTTTCGGCCCACCAAACTGATCAGCGTATCCGTCAGAGAAAATATAAATACTATCCCCTTTTTGTAATTGGATACTATGATTGGTGAAATTTTGTTTTTCTCCAATAAACATACCCACAGGGAATTTATCTGCTTTATATTGTATTAATTCATTCCCACGAATAATATATAATGGATTAAAGGCACCAGAGAATTGCAACTCTAAAGTGTCATAGTTTAATGCACATAATGTCATATCCATACCATCTTTGGTTTGTTTACCAGATGTTGTATTTGTATGTAATGTATTTGCAACACCATCATTCATTTTATCCATGATAATAGATGGTTGCATGCTATCTGTGTTTTTTAAAATATCTTTTAACAAGTTGTAACCTACAATACTCATAAATGCACCTGGCACACCATGCCCAGTGCAATCAACTGCAGCAAAATAACACCACTCCTTCTTTTTATCAATCCAATAAAAATCTCCACTTACAATATCTTTTGGTTTATATAATACAAATGATTCTGGTAAAATTTGTTTTACTAAATTGTTTGGGGGCAAGATGGCTTCTTGAATTCTTTTTGCATAGTGTATACTATCTGTAACTTGTTTAAAAAGTATTTCAAGCTCTTTTGTTTTTAATTCAATCTCTTCTTTTTGTTTTACAACTTCTTCAGTTCTTTCTACTACTTTTTGCTCTAGTACTCTTTCGTTTTCAGATAAGCCGTCGCGCATTTTTAATAAAGCATGACCTAATGTATCATCTTTACTTAGAGGTTTATAATAAGCGTCAAAATTTCCTTTTCCAGTTTGTTTAGCAAACTCAGTCGTACTTTCCATTGACTCAACTAAACTATTTAATGCAATTCCCATTTCACCAATTTCATCTGTACGATAGTTAATGCGCTCTTTTGGTAAAATGCCAAGGCCCATTGACAACAACATTTTTTTTAGTTGTTGAATCGGTCTTGTAATTGAGCTTGTTGTAAAAACGGCAATTAATATACCTCCTATAAATAAACCAATACCTAATAATTTCACAAATCTATCTAAAAAATTAAATGAACTAAACATTTGTTCTTTAGTAGTTTCAGCATTCAATTCTTTTTGAGTAATCAAATCATTTAATTGAACATAAAGTATTTTTATTTTTTCCTGACTATCTTCGAAAGGCGAAGTCACTAAAAATTTAACGTTTGCATCGTCATAGCTCTCCCATGAATTAAGAGGTGTCATAATTTCTTCCTGGTATAATCTAAATAAACCATCACTAAATTGAATGATAGTTTTAGCTTTCTCTATTTCTTCTTTTGTCCAATTATTTGATAATGAATTTATTTCTTTTTTTATGTGGGGATAATCTTTGTTAATCAAATTTCTTAACTCTGTTTTTGAAGGATCGTCATTTCCAGATTGATTGTAATTCCATTTAGAAATTAATGTTTGTGATTTTTGTAAAATAAAATTGAATTCTTTTAATGCAGATACTGAAGGTGTTACTTGTCCAACCACAGATTCTGTTGATTGTTTGCTTTTTGTAACAATTACAATTGTAAAAATGAAGGCAATTAGCGTTAAAAAAAGCAGAGCTCCAAAACCTGTTCCTATTTTTCTACCAATGGTGAATCTAAATTTCATATAACAGCCTCTTATTTTTTGTTTAAGGCTTCCTTCTTTTGTTTGAACTCATTTGCTTTTTCATCATCCAGTAATGCTGAATAAATGCCTTGCAAACTCTCCAATGCCTTCTCTGCTTTAGGGTCTAACTGGTATACCTTAATCATAAATGGTAAAGACTGTTTAAATAATTTTTTTGCATTTTCTTGAATAACATCTAATTGAGCTAAATCAACATCATAGTCCATCATACGCATCAATGTTGCCCCTTGATTGTAATATAATATACCCAGATTAATATTAGCACTAATATTTTGGCTATCTATATCTAGAACTTTTAATAATGCATATTTTGCAATATCTCCATATTTTTGATTAAAGTTATTTCTCATATACAAGTCCTCAAAAGTACTACCAGTAGTATTAAAATAATTAATGTCTTTTTGTTTAAAATCGAAAGAAGGGTCAAAAATTGAAGTATATTTTTTATAATTTAAATAGTATTGCTCCGATTTTACAGAATTTAATGAATCTTGTAAAAGAATTATACTTAATTTATAGTAAGAGCTGGCTCCATTTTTAATAAATGAATTGTTGTTTTCAATGTATGCCTTTGCAGTATCCAATTTCATTGATCTTAATGCGGAATACATGGCGGTATCTAATAAATAGATTTTATCAGTTGCAGAAAGTAAAGATTGTTTGAAAGTTTGAATATAAGCAAATGAACGAATGTGCCAGGATGCAGGATCATTTTTTGTTTCAGGATGAATAATTATTTTTTCAATGATAGGTAAAGCTTCATCAAATTTCTTTTCATTACAAAGTCTTTGTGCATCAAAAAACAAATCAGTTTGTGCATATTGATTATGCCAAACAAATATTAATAAAAAGCAAATACAACTTTTTAGATAATGATATGATTTTGAAAATGATAACACGTGTACAAATTTAAAAAATTATTTAATCAATTACAATAGCTAAACTATTTAGTCCGTCACCCGTTTTTAAACCAGCTTTAACGGCATTATTTTTATTATACTCAAATTTTTGTTTATTATCCATAACTACAAAATTAATGGCTGATCCTGCTTTTGCTAAACCATTTTTTTCAGTAACAACTAATGAACCTTTGCCTTTATATTTTGAATTAATTTCCTTTAACATATCAGAAGATTCACTTAAAAGAAAAATGATATGAGGCTGAGTTGATGCATCTATGCTTGTTGACGTTTTAATTTCAAGTTTTTGGTTCCCAACTTGCTTGGAAGAAGCCATTTTGTTGAGTTCCTGATTAAGATTAGTATTTGTTCCAATAATTTGAATAATAAAATTACCCGATTTCATTTTATCTGGCCACTCAAAATATTTGGTAAAATTATAAAGAAATGCAGCTTTAACTTTAGCTGCTGGATCAAAACTTTGTTGTTGCTGAAAACTCAGACTTGAAAAAGCCAAAAGTAATAATAAGCTATATTTTAATAAAAATTTCAATTAATGTGTCAATTATACAAATAGTTTGCCAATATTCATCAACCAACAAATATAACATTAACAAAGTATTAAACAAAGTTAATTTTAACATATTATTCCTCGCCAAAAATCAATACATTTATGCTACCAAAAAACGTGTGATTTACAACGAAAAATACAACCATTTCTCTGATAACGAATTGATTACAGAGTATAAAAATACAAAAAACAATGTGTTTGTTGGGATATTATATAAACGTTATTCTCATTTGGTTTTGGGTTTGTCTTTTAAGTATTTAAAAGATGAGGATGAGGCCAAAGATGCAGTCATGCAAATCTTCGAAAAACTACTAGCAGATTTATTAAAATTTAATATCGAGTATTTTAAGAGTTGGTTATATACCTTTTCAAAAAATCATTGTTTAATGATATTGAGAGGAAAACAATCTAAGCTAAAGAAAGAGATTGATATACAGATACATGCTGATTCGTTTATGGAAACGGAAAGCGGAATGCATCAAAATAAGGCAGAGGAAAAAGAAGTGCAATATACTCAGCTTGAAAAAGCGATTGAAGAATTAAACGAAGATCAGAGAAAGTGTATTGAATTATTTTACTTGAAAGAGAAATCGTATAACGACATTGTTGACCTAACAGGTTATACGATGAACGAAGTAAAAAGCTTTATACAAAACGGAAAACGAAATTTGAAAATTAAATTAGATAAAAACAGTGAGCAACCCCGATAAACATAAACCATTATCTGCTGAAGAATTATTTAAGTTGTTAGATAACACATCTAACAAGTTGAATGATTTTGATGAAATGGATGATTTTGAAAAAGAAGCATTAGAAGGTTTTTCTGCTCATAGCGATGTTCAAAAAGCAAAAGCTTTAACGGATGAATTGAATTTAGTTATTTCTAAAAAAGCTTCTGAATCAGGTAAGGGCGGAACTAAAAATAAAGTTATTTGGTTTAGCGCGGCAGCATCAATTGTTTTAATTTTCATAGTTTCTATTTTCTTTTTAAATCAATCTAAAGAAGATTCAGCAGCCAATATTGCACTAAACGAATTAAATAAAGATGAAACAGTTGCGGCGCCTTTGTTAGAAGAATCTAAACCGCTAGAAACAATTAATGAAAATGCAGCTACTGTTGCTGATGAAAATAAAAATGCTGCTCAAAATCAATTAAAGCCACAAGAAACAATAGTTAGCAGAAAAATTACAAGTGAAAGTGCGTCGGGCTCTGCTTCAGGAGGAGAAACAAAAGTTAATACCATAGATATTCTTGCTAAAGATGAATCAAAAGCAAGAAGTGAAAGAGATGATAGAGATCAAGAAAAATTATCAGAAGAATTAGCGGACAAAGTAGGTGCTAAGAAAAAAGAAAAAAATAGCTTAGAGCAAGAGCAAACCAATAGTGATTTACAAGTTAAACAAAATGCAGTAACATTTTCTTCTTCAGAATTAGCTGAGAATACCAATGGTACCGAAGAGGAAGATTCTTATTATAAAGCAGATGCAGATAGATTAGCTGTAGCCAAAAAAAGTGTGGAAAAGGAAAAGGCTGCAAAACCAGTTTCATCTTCGTATGATAATTCTAATGCTGTTACTAAAACTGCCTCAGGAAAAACAACAGCTGTGCCTTCGTCTGCTGCAGTTGTTGGAAATCCATCTTCAAACGCTTATTATTTAGGGACCGAATTAGCAATTAGAGATTATGTATTAGAATTTTTAGCAAAAAAATCAGGTTCAGTAATAATTACGGGGAAGTACAAAATAACTGGTAATGTGAGTGCTAAAGGTGAGTTGAATGTAGTTACAATTAATCAAATCAGTAGCGAAAATTGTTATTGTATTGAGCAAATTAAAGAAGCGCTAAATGCTATGATTAAATGGAATCCGGCAGTAGAAGATGGTAAAAAAGTTTCTTCAAAGGTTGATTTTATTTTATCATTTTAAGGTTTTATCAAACCTTGTTTTTCTCGTTTTCCGTAATCTACAATTAAGAAATAATACATTACTACACCAAAAGCATATAAGGCTGCGGTGATTAAAAATATATTCACATAAGGAAAACCTTCGTGAAACATAATCTTTACCATATAACCACTAATAACCCAACTGCCGCTCCAAATAGCCGCTGTTAAAGCACTCGTAATTTCTCTGTTTTTTTCTCCAACATAATTCATTACCAATTCTGATGTCATTGGTCCAGCCATATTCATTAATGGTTGGCGTAATAAATAGCACACAATAGCAATGTAAACGGCAATACTATACTGACTGTAAAATTGTGTAGTTGCTAAAGCTACTAATGAAATAACAGCTAAAGATTGTGTAGTAGGAATTGCAATTTTATATCCAATGTTTTCTTTGATGCGAGGAACCATTAATGCACCCCAAACTACTAATACGGCAGCAATAGCACTTACAAAACTAAAGTCACCTTTACTCATGTGATGCACTTTGTCGAAAAATAAACTAATGAAAGGAATGGTTAACCCCGCTCCTGTAGCAATAATTAAGGTTGGAATTAATCCTTTAAAAATTAAGAACCAATCATTTTTATATGTTTTAGCTTTTTTTACAGATGTTTTTGCGTCGTCCATTTCTTCTTTTAAATTTACTTTACTCATAAAGTAAACACCTCCAAATCCTAGTATAGAAAATAAAATTAGAATACATTCTTCATTAAAAAAAGTAGGATTAAGCATGTCTAATAACCAAATAATAATTCCGCTAAAAATACCCGCAAAGCTCCAAGTGCTGTAGCTTAAAGCAATTCCAGATGTGTGATGTTCTTTGTGTTCATTTCTTAAAATGTATGGTGTAATGGGAATTTGCATAAAAGTAAAAGACGCGCCCCATAACAAAAGCGAAACGTATATCCAAGTTGTTAATTGAAGATTTACGCATAATACAATGCATAAACCAAATAAAGGAACTAGAATAGAAGATAAATAAAAGAAAGGTTTCATCACGCGACCTTTAATGATATTACCAATAGGAAGAGCCAAGGCAAAAACGCCTAAAAAACGAAAGGTAATAAATAGAGCGATTTGCTCTTCGCTAAAACCTTTTCTATCCATATACAATGGAAGAATTAACATAAATGTTGCGTTGACTAATTGAATAAAAAACTCGGCAATAATTACATTGATAATGGCGGGTTTTAATTTTTTATAGTCTTTGATGAAAGCAAACATAAATTACAAGTACTGATTAACGATATCGATATATGCTTTTATTTTCTCTAAATCGGTTGGAGCAAAGGTTTCAAATTCTCCTTGATGATTAAACCAAGTTAATTGACGCTTTGCATAACGACGAGAGTTTTGTTTAACCATATTAACAGCTTCTTCTAGAGTGCATTTACCATCTATAAAATCAAATAATTCTTTGTAGCCAACTGTATTTAATGCATTCAAATGTTTGTATGGTAATAAGGCTTTCACTTCGTCTAATAAACCTTGTTCCATCATTAAATCAACACGATTATTAATACGTTGATATAGAACTTCACGTTCGGTATTAATTAATAAACTAATGGTATCGAAAGAGCGTTCTTTTTTTTCTTTTTTTCTGAAACTAGAGTAGGGCTTGTTATTATGAATGCAAACTTCTAAAGCTCGCATGATACGTTGCGGATTATTTAAATCTACTTGGTTGTAATAAACTTCGTCTCGTTTCTTTAATTCTTCTTGTAAATAAGTTAAGCCTTTTTCGTTATACTCTTTAATTAATTGTTTTCTTAATTCAGCAGGAATTTCTTCAAATTCATCTACGCCATTTAAAATAGCATTGATGTATAAACCTGAACCGCCCACTAAAATTAAGGTTTCATATTCTTTAAATAAAGATTCAATAAGTTCTATGGCCTCTCGCTCATACTGACCAACATTAAAAGTATCATGAATACTTATATTGTCAATAAAATAATGCTTTACACCTTGCATTTCTTCACTGCTAGGCTTTGCTGTACCAATACTCATTTCCTTATAAAACTGGCGAGAATCAGCAGAAATAACAGGGCAAGCATAAACTTTAGCTAGCTCAATAGATAAGGCTGTTTTACCGACTGCTGTTGGACCTGCAATAATTATTAAAGTTTTAGCCATTAAAAGTTAAATTCTACTTTGCTATCTGGATTATTGACTTTGCTGCTTTTTTTTACCCCGTTTATCTCTGCATGAATAATGCAAGATTGTTGTGGTAAAAAATCATATAGAAGTTTAGTGTCAATTTTTATGTTTTTTGGGGTAGCTACTTTTTTAATTTGTAAATAAGTCCAGATAGCATCTTCTTCTTTTTCGTAACCAATAAAATCAAGTGTAGTAGTTTTATTGTTGAGGGCAATGGATAGTCGTTTTTTGGTGTAATTCATCAATTCGGTTTCCATTTCAGCTTTGTTTTTTGGATTCAACAAATCAATAGATTTGGTCGTTGTTTTTTTAAGAGCCTCTTCAATATCGTTGGAAAATAATTTAACACTAATATTTAAAGTGTGTTGTTTAACATCATGCTTTATGTCAATTACACTGATATAAAACGGGTGTTTTAGAGAATGAAAACCAAATGCTAAAACAATGAATAGCCCAAAAAACAAGGATTTTACCGTTGCTGTAATAAATTGCTTAAAAGTGGCTATATTTTTTAATTTTAGCATACGCAAAAGTAACAAATTATATGAATGAATTTTGGTTGTGGTTTAATACCGGTACCGAACATATTTTAGATTGGAATGGTTACGATCATATTTTATATGTAATGGCTTTATGCGTTTTGTTTTCTTTTAAAGAATGGAAAAAACTGTTAAAATTAGTAACAGCTTTTACTATTGGTCATTCTTTAACCTTAGCTGTAAGCGCCTTGAATATATTTACAATGAAACAAGGGATAATAGAAGTATTAATCCCAATTACTATTTTATTTACCTGTATTGTTAACCTTTATTATAAACGATTGAACTCTGTTCAGCGAGACAATCGTAATCCCAAAAACTATACATTTAATTATGCTTTAGCTCTATTATTTGGCTTTATTCATGGCATGGGCTTTTCTTATTTGTTAAGGTCGATGTTGGGGAAGGAAGAAAGCGTTATTTTTCCTTTATTATCCTTCAATTTAGGCTTAGAATTAGGACAGTTAATAATCGTTGCTGTAATGCTTTTATTTTCTATTTTTTTAACTAGATTTACCAGAATAAAAAAAGGAGATTATGTGTTTTTTATATCCTCCGCAGTTTTTGGAATTGCATTTTTATTATTTGTACAACGATTAAAAGATTTATAATATGACTCGTTTTTTTACACTTACTACCTCATTATGTTTAGTAGCTTCAGTTGCTTTAGCTCAAAATACTAAAAACAATCCTATGTCAAATCATGGGAATAAATTTGAACAATTAGGAACTATTTTGCCAACTCCTAATGAACAAAGAACAGCTTCTGGCGCACCTGGCGCTAAATATTGGCAACAAAAAGCCGATTACAATATTGAGGCTACTTTGGATGAAAAAAATCTGATGTTAATTGGAAAAGAAGTGGTGACTTACCATAACAATTCGCCAGATAAATTAACTTATTTATGGTTGCAGTTAGATGAAAATCAGCATAATCCAACTAATGATGCTAATTTTTTTGATAACAATAAAATGAATGCTCCTTATGATGAAGGCACTGCTAAGGCTATGAATACTGAGGAGAGATTGAAAGGCTTAGGCGATCAAATTTTATCTGTAACGGATGAATTAGGAAAGCCGATTAAATATACAGTGAATCAAACCATGATGCGTATTGATTTGCCAAAAACATTAATGCCAAATAGTAAAGTGAAATTTATTGTGAAGTGGCAATATAAAATGGGAAATCGTATGGAAATTGGTGGACGTGGTGGTTACGAATTTTTTAAAGAAGATGGTAATTATTTATTTACCATGACTCAATGGTATCCACGTATGTGTGTTTATAGCGATTTTCAGGGATGGCAAAATAAACAGTTTACAGGTCGTGGAGAATTTGCTTTAGCATTTGGAGATTATACAGTAAAAATGACTGTACCTGCAGATCATATTGTTTGTTCAACTGGTGAGTGCCTAAACTATGCTCAAATTTTAAATCCAACGCAAATGGCGCGTTGGACAAAATCATCTACTAATTATAGCGATGTAACGGAAATTGTAACACTAGATGAATGTACTGCTGCCGAAAAAAATAAAGCCGCAACCACCAAAACTTGGATATTTAAGGCTGATAGCGTAAGAGATTTTGCTTGGGGCTCTTCTCGTAAATTTATGTGGGATGCGATGCCGATTAAAGTAGAAGGCAAAAAAGTAATGTGCATGAGTTTTTATGGAAAAGAAGCTGCTGGTTTATACAGAAAGTATTCAACTAAAACAGTAGCGCATACTATTAAAACCTATTCAAAATTCACAATTCCGTATACTTATCCAGTTGCTCAAAGTATTGAAGCTTCTAACGGAATGGAGTATCCAATGATTTGTTTCAATTTTGGTCGTACCGAAAAAGATGGAACCTATACAGAAGGAACGAAGTACGGAATGCTTGGAGTTATTATTCACGAAGTAGGACATAATTTCTTTCCAATGATCATCAATAGCGATGAGCGTCAGTGGAGTTGGTTAGATGAAGGTTTAAATACATTTACTCAATTTTTAACTGAACAAGAGTTTGATAATAATTATCCATCAAATCGTGGACCTGCTCATAAAATGGTGGATTACATGCGTTTACCAAAAGATCAATTAGAACCCATTATGACCAATAGCGAGAACATTAATAACTTTGGTGCTAACGCCTATGGTAAACCTTGCACGGCTTTAAATATTTTACGTGAAACAGTTATGGGTCGAGAGTTATTTGATTTTGCTTTTAAACAATATGCTACACGTTGGGCTTTTAAACACCCAACTCCCGCTGATTTTTTTAGAACAATGGAAGATGCAAGTGGCGTTGATTTAGATTGGTACTGGAGAGCATGGTTTTACGATATTGAACCAGTAGATGTATCAGTTGATTCTGTGAAGGCTTATACTTTTATTAATAATAAAGAAATGCCAGTAAAGAATGATACCATTAGAATTTACCCTAAAGCAAAAGATACATTTGAACCTATTTCTAAAATTAGAAATAAGCAAGAAGGATTGAAGTTCTTAGTAGATGTAGATACAACCTTACGCGATTTTTACTTTCACTACAAACCAGAAGTAAAAACAGCGGTTGAGAAAAAACCGATTAACCGTTATGAAAATTTAGAGGCCGTGAGTGATTCTTCTTTTGAAAGTTTAAAGGGAAAATATAACTACGAAATTTATTTTACTAATAAAGGAGGTTGCGTAACACCATTAATTATTCAATGGAACTTTAAAGATGGTACTTCTGAGATTGATCGAGTTAATGCTTATGTATGGCGTAAGAATGAAAAGAATGTTGTAAAAACGTATTCTAAAAATAAAGAAGTAGCTTCTATTTTGTTAGACCCTTATAAAGAAACATGTGATATTGACGAGAAAAATAACACTTGGAATATAAAAGAAGCACCTAATCGCTTCGATATATTTAAAGGTAAATCGATTGGTCGCGGACAAAGCACTGGCGGTAATCCTATGCAAAAGGCTAAAGAAGCGAAGTAGGAATTAATTGTAGTTCATTCTAGTAGAGAGTGTAATTATCGAAGTTTGTCAGGCTGAGCGGAGTCGAAGCCTTTGTGTAAAATGAGAATATTTAATTACTTCGTGTACATTGTTAAATGCTCTGATAAATCATACTATACAGGAGTAACAAATAATGTTGAAAGAAGGGTTTATGAGCATAATAACTCATTAGATGATTCAGCCTATACTTTTGACAAAAGACCAGTTGAATTAGTTTTTTATCAACCGTTTCAAGATGTAAAACAAGCAATTGCTTTTGAAAAGCAAGTAAAAGGTTGGACAAGGAAAAAGAAAGAAGCATTGATTGAAAAGAATTGGGATAAGATAAAAGAATTAGCAGTTTGTATTAATGAGTCTTCGCATACAAATTATAGAAAAAATAGAACGCCCTTCGACTCCGCTCAGGGTGACAAAACATAATAACTAAATTCGAACCAATATCGAAGCCCTATAAACGTTGAAACAATAATAATCTCAATCTAATTCATGCAACTCCTTAAAATAAGATTCTATCAGCTTAAACGAGATTTAGGGATTTTATTTTCCCCCATTTTAGCTTTAGCTTCTTGTATTTCTTTTTTTGCTTTTAATCATCCAGAGAAAGTTGGGCTTTATGTTGTAGCTATTATTGCCTATTTGTTTTATAGTTTTCATAAAAATAGAGGAGATTTAGCCTTTGCATACAAGCATTTTAATTCCGCCAAAACGCAGATAATCACAGAATATCAATTGTTTTTATTACCATTTTCAGTCCCAGTTTTGTTTACAGAATATTGGTACAGTTTTTTTGCTTTGCATGCGCTTGTTTTTTTAATCCCATTTGCAGATACCACTCGCAAAATTCAATTTAAGTTTTTGTTTATTACCAAGTGTTTTAGAAACGATTATATTTTTATTTCAGGAATCAGAAAAAATCTGTTCGTGTTAGTTCCTTTAATATTAATCGCATTGGCTTTGAGTCCTTTAAAACTTTTTCCTTTAGTTGCCTTATTTATTTTTAACGCCGTTGTGTTTTCGTTTTACGAAGTCAACGAAAGTGTGCAAATGATACAAGCTTCCAATAAAACCCCAAAGCAATTTATATCTAGTTTGTTAAGCTCGGCTGCCGTTAAATTAGCAATTGTAAATGCCCCCGTATTAATTATAAACACTGCATTTAATTTCGATTTATTTTTATTTAACTTTTATTTTTTAATTTATAATTTATTGATGTTGGCAACGGTTATTGTTTTAAAGTATGCCGATTATCAATACAAAAAACAAGGTAACAGTATTCAGATAAAATTAATCATCATGATTTTAGGGTTGTTTATTCCTTATTTATCGCCTTTAACGCTTATTTTTTATGTTCAATCAAGAGCAGAAGCCATTAAAAATTTAAATAATTATTTAGATGATCGCCATTCATAATTTATCGTTTAGTTATAACGAAAAACCTGTTTTACAAAATGTCAATATTAGTTTTGAAGAGCATCTAACGCACGGCATTGTTGGATTGAACGGAAGCGGCAAAACAACTTTCTTTAATATTTTATCAGGCTTTTTAACCGCTGACGAAGGAAGCATCACTTTAAATGGAGTTACTATAAAGAAGAACGATATTGCTTACATAGACGCAGAATCCTTTTTTTATCCGAAATTAACTGCTCTGGAGTTTTTATCAGTGTTTCCCAAAACAAATTTGAATTATAATGAAGTGGAGTTGGCTAATATATTTGATTTACCTTTGGATGAGTTTATTGATAGTTATTCAACAGGAATGAAGAAAAAACTATTAATTATCTCTCAGTTAAAACAAGATAAAAAAATATTTATCTTAGATGAACCTTTTAATGGATTGGATATGGAGTCCAACAAAACATTACAAATGATCATTGAACTCTTAAATAAAAAGCAGAAAACTATTTTTATTGCTTCGCATATTATTGAACCATTATACACCATTTGCCAAAAGATACATCATTTGAAAAATAAGCACTTTACGAAAAGCTATTCTTCTAATGAGTTTAATCAGCTGGATGCTGAGGTTTTTGGCGACTTTAATGAGAATTTAAAAAACACCTTAAGCAAATCATTATGAGAATTTTACTTGTTATAGTTGTTTTATTTATTTCAGAAATTGTATTTTCTCAATCGAATGTGCTAACGAAAGAAGACACGTTAATAGGAAGTAATACATCACACAGAGCATGGTGGGATGTTAAAACCTACATGTTAAGCGTTAAACCTGATTTTGAAACAAAAACGATTGTTGGTATCAATATTATTGGATACAAGGTGGTTGCCGATTCATTACCATTTGTTTTGCAATTAGATTTACAAGAACCCATGCAAATAGATAGCGTATATCTTGATGGAGTCTCATTTTCAAATTTTAAAAAGGAAAAAAATAGATGGCTATTAACCTTACCTAAACAAGAAAAAAAATCGGTTCATTATATTTCCACATTTTTTTCTGGAAAACCAAAAGTGGCAAAAAATCCACCTTGGGATGGCGGTTGGGTTTGGAAAAAAGATTCGCTAGGAAATCCATGGATGAGTGTTGCTTGTCAGGGAGCAGGAGCAAGCGTTTGGTTTCCTTGTAAAGATATTCAGAGTGATGAACCAGAAAGTTGCACTTTAAATATTACTGTTCCTGATAGTTTAGTAGGTATAGGAAATGGAAAATTAATAAAGAAGTATAAAACGTTAACGCAAAATAATTTTACCACCTATGAATGGGAAGTGACTAATCCAATTAATAGTTATGATATCATTCCATATATTGGGAAATACACATTACTTCATGATTCCGTGCAAGGAGAGAATGGGAAATTGATAACCGATTATTGGGTATTGAATTACCACGTCGCGAAAGCAAAATCACATTTAAAGTCAAATGTGATTAAAACACTTCAATGCCTAGAGCATTGGTTTGGGCATTATCCTTTTTATGAGGACAGTTATAAAATTGTGGAAGCACCTTATTTAGGAATGGAGCACCAAAGTAATGTAGCTTATGGTAATTCCTATTTGAATGGTTATGCAGGAATGGATAGATCAAAAACAGGTTGGGGGTTAAAATGGGATTTTATTGTGGTGCATGAAACAGCCCACGAATGGTTTGGGAATAGCGTTACAGCCAAAGATGTTGCCGATAATTGGATTCATGAAGGTTTTGCTTCTTATGCTGAAGCGTTGTTTACCGAATGTGAGTTTGGTAAAGAAGCAGGGAATGATTATTGCGCTGGCGTTAAAAAATTTATTGATAATGACATTCCTTTAATTGGACAATATGGAGTAAAGAAAGAAGGAAGCGGTGATATTTACAATAAAGGTAGCCAGGTGATTCACATGATTAGGCAATTAGTAGATGATGATGAGAAATTTAGATTGTTATTAAGAGATGTGTCTAAACACTTCTACCATAAAATTATTTCTACTCAAGAGTTTGAAGAGTATTTAATTTTAAAAACGGGCAAAGACCTAAAACCCTTTTTTAATCAGTATTTACGAACCACTCAAATTCCACGTTTAGAATATAAACTCACTAAAAAGAAGCTGCAATTTAGATATACGAATTGCATTGATGGATTTAACATGCTATTAAAAATTAAAACGGATAAAGAATTTTGGATTTCACCCACGACACAATGGCAAACGTTATCATTAGATAAAGCTCATAAATTTATTACGTTAAATAGAAATGTGTATGTGGAGTTAGAAAAGTAAATGAGTCATAGACCTTTCGGATTTTTAAAACCCGAAAGGTCTCTGCGCAATAAATTTTAAATACTTACGTATTAAGTACATGATAAAAAATAGTTTTATAATAGTTTGCTTATTGGTTTTGTTTTTTTCTTGTAAAAAAGATGCAGCTATTATTTTGCCAGCAATTAATTCTCCTAATAATATGGCAACTGGTCAAGATACAATGCTTCCTTTAGCTGTTGGGAATTATTGGATTTATCAAAGAAGTGATAATGACAGCCTCAGTAATATAAGTTTACAGAATAGTTTTGATAGTGTGTATATTGAAAAGGATACTTTTATATTTGGAGAGCAATATTTTAAATTTAGTCACAGTAACAGTACATTTTTTAATTTTTTTTATTTTTTTTCTAATTTTTATGGGTCAGTATTTATCCGAGATTCTTCTGGTTTTCTTGTAACATCTAATCATAAAATATTATTAGATAATGTTCACATGCATGATACAATAGAAAGGAATGTGCATTCTAATTATGATTATTCATGTACTGTTCCCGACAATTTTACCCAAAAACAGTTTTTAATTGGAAATTATTCAGGAATAAGTATGAATTGCATTTATATTAGAAATCATCCTCAAATGATGGCGCTTGATACTTTCTGTACTCAGATGTTTGTTGATAAAATTGGTATTGTTAACTCTTATTATAGTTATTTTGGTTGTTTGAAAAATTGCAGGTATAATCACCAGTTAATTCGTTACCACTTAAATTAAAACAATCTCCCTTCAACAGGTCCCGAATGTTCTATTTCATGCTTTAATAACCATTCTTTTTTATCAAGTCCCCAGGCGTAACCAGTTAAACTGCCGTCGGAGCCAATAACACGGTGACAGGGAATGATAATGGCGATTTTATTTTTGCCATTGGTGGTGCCAACAGCTCTAATACTTTTTATATCTCCAATTTTATGTGCTAGTAAAGAGTAGGTGCAAGTATCGCCGTAAACAATTTTGTGTACTTCGTCCCATACTTTTTGTTGAAAGTCGGTGCCGATTTGAAAAATAGGCAAATCAAACTGCAAACGGGTACCAGTAAAATATTCTTTTAGTTGTCTGATACACTCTTTGTTTAAAGGCGTATCAATCGTAAATGGTTCCGTTTCTTTTTCTACAAATAAAACTGAACATATTTTTTGATTCACACTTTTTATTTGAATCAATCCTATTGGCGATTCGTAATAAGATATATCAAAGGAGTCGTTCATTTATTTTAATGACACGCTATCTGCAATTTTATTGTTTTCGCATAACAGGGTACGAGCTGGGAATTTACTGTATAGTAATAAATCGTGAGTTGCAAATAATACGCAACGTCCTTGTTTGCTAATATCTAATAATATTTTCATAATGCCTTCCGAGGTTTCTGGATCCAAATTCCCCGTTGGCTCATCGGCTAAAATAATTTCTGGTTCGTTAATTAAGGCACGAGCAATACTAATACGCTGCTGTTCTCCGCCAGATAATTGAAAAGACATCACTTGTTCTTTACTCTCTAAACCAACTTTATCTAAAACGTCTTTTACTCGACTTTTTATTTTAGCTTCATCTGTCCAGCCAGTTGCTTTCATGACGAAACGTAGGTTTTCAAATACATTTCTATCGCTTAATAACTGAAAATCTTGAAATACAATACCCAATTTACGACGTAAAAAAGGAATTTCCTTACGTTTTAAATTATGCAATTTAAATCCTGCTACTTCTCCAGCGCCGTGCTTTAGCTCAATATCCCCATAAATAGTTTTCAGTAAACTACTCTTTCCACTTCCTGTTTTTCCCAATAAATACAAAAACTCACCCTTATTTAGGTTAAGGTTTAAATTAGTAATCACTGGTACATCGCCTTGGTAAATCGTAGCGTCTTTAAATTCAATAACCGAATCGTTAATCATAGCAAAATAATTGTGATGTGAAATTAGAAAGTAATTAGCTTCATTCGGCAATGGTTGACTTCAAGTTTTAACATGCTTGGGTTAATAACTACATAATCAGCGTGTTAAGGGAGCTTATTTGACTGTTATTTTTAAGAACGAAAATTATTGTACAAAAAAGTCGCTTTAAATTTTTTATGAAATTTTTTGTGACAAAATTATTTATATACGATTATATACTACATGATGATTAAAAAATATTTCATAAGTCTTTTGCTTCTAACGTTCTCAGGATTGTTGGTTTCTCAAAAAACACAATTTTATTTAGATAAAGATGCTAGCTATAAAATGGGACTAGAATTGTTTGATAAAAAACAATATACTGCAGCTCAAAAAACGTTTACAGATTATATGAATTCGGTAAAAGGAAACACCTTACTGAAAATAGATGCGGAGTATTATGCCGCTGCTTGTGGTATAGAGCTTTTTCATAAGGATGGCGAATGGCGCATGAAAGAATTTATTGAACGTCACCCAGAAAGTAATAAAGTTAAATGGGGTTATTTTTATTTAGGGAAATCAAATTTTAGAAAAAAGAAATATGAAGATGCGATTAAATTTTTAGAGAAGGTTGATATCTATGAATTAACCAAAGATAATTTAGCAGAGTTATATTTTAAAAGAGGTTATAGTTACTTCGTAACTAATAACAACGAAAAAGCAAAATTAGATTTATTTGAAATTAAAGATGTAGATAATAAATATGCTCATCCTGCAAATTATTATTATTCGCACATTTCTTACCAAGAAAAAAATTACGAAACGGCTTTACAAGGCTTTAATCGCTTACTGAATGATGAAACATTTAGTGCTGTTGTGCCATATTATATTACTCAAATTTATTTTATTCAAGGTAAATATTCTGAGGTTGTGAAAAATGCTCCAGTATTACTAAACGATTCATCTAAAATTCAAAAAGAAAGTGAGATTAACAGAATGATTGGAGAGTCTTATTTTAATTTAAAAGATTTCGCTAATGCGTTAACCTATTTTAAAAAATCGGAAACAACGGGTGGTGGTTTTAATGAAAAAGGAAATTATGAAATTGGATATTGTTATTACCAAATTAAGGATTATAAAAATGCAGCACTTAAGTTCGAAAAAGTAACTTATGGTGATGATAGTTTGGTTCAAAACGCTTGGTATCACTTAGCAGATTGTCATGTGCAGCTTGGTAATAAAATAAAAGCACGTAGTGCATTTTCGGCGGCAAGTAATATGAACTATGATCCAAAAATTACAGAAGATGCTTTATTTAGTTACGCTAAATTGTGTTACGAATTATCGTTTGCTCCTTATAATGATGCGGTGATTGCTTTTCAAAAATATATCAAGCAATATCCAGATTCGCCAAGAAAAGCGGATGCTTATAATTATTTAGTTAATGTATATTCTACTACTAAAAATTATTCGCAAGCTATTGCCTCCATTGAAAAGATTCAGCCTTTGGATCCAATTTTGAAAATTACTTATCAAAAACTAATTTATTTTAAAGCGGTTGAGTATTTTAATAATATTGATTTAGATAGCGCCAGTAAATACTTTAATAAATCTATTTCTGTTAATTTTGACAAAACATACAATGCCTTATCTCAATATTGGTTAGGAGAGATTTCTTATATTAAAAAGGATTATGCTACAGCTATTCAAACATGGAAAAACTTTCAATTAAACGAAGGTTCTTTTAGTTTAAAGGAATATGATTTATCTAACTATAATATTGGTTACGCTTATTTTCAGCAAAAAAATAAAAAAGATTACGAGAATGCCAATATTGCTTTCCGTAAATTTTTACTGACTAAAAATCAATACGATGCAAAGAAGATAGCAGATGCCAATGTAAGAACGGCGGATAGTTATTTTATGAATAATGTATATCCGCAAGCGGCTGATTATTATGAAACAGCGATTGCTTTAAATCAAATGGACGTAGATTATTGTATTTATCAAAAAGCATTATGTAGTGGCTTATTAAAAAACAATAACGAAAAAATAAACGATTTAAAATTGCTAGCGAGTAAATATCCTAAATCTAATTACATCGCAGCTTCTGTGTTTGAAACAGCTGAGACATATAGTAAAGATTTAAATGATCCAGATAATGCGATTGTCTATTATCAAAAAGTATTAGATGATTATGCTCAATCATCTTATGTTAATTCTGCATTAGCTGGTATTGGATTAATGTATTTTAATAAGAAAGAAGATGACAAAGCATTTGGTTATTTTGATCAAATCGTTAAAAAAGATCCAAAAAGCACTGAGTCAAAAGAAGTATTAGAAACCATTAAAAAGATTTTTGATGCTAAAGGCGATGTTGACGGTAAAGAAAAATATTTTGCCTCTATTGGAAATCCTTTAAGTACAACGGAATTGGAGTCATCTTTATATGACGCGGCTAAAGAAGCTTATTATAATCAAAAGAATTGTGATGTTGCCATGCCTAAATTTGAAAGCTATATTTCTAAATATCCTGAAGGAAAATATATTGCGGAAGCTCATTTCTGTTTTGCTGAATGTGCTTATAGTAAGGATTTATTTGAAAAAGCAATTCCTTCATATAAATACATTGTTAGTAGAGCAAGAGGAATTAATACAGAAACCTCTTTATTGAAGTTATCATATATGTTGTATAAAGATAAAAAATATGAAGAGGTATTACCTTATTATCAAAAATTAGACGAGTATGCTGAAGCACCAGCTAATAAATTAACTGGTAGAATAGGAGCGATGCGTAGTGCTTTTTACTTAAAGAATTATGAAGTGGCATTAGATTTTGCAGGTAAAGTTTTAAATACCGAAAAGATCACACCACAACAAATTAATGAAGCAAAGTATGATAAAGCAAAATCGTTATATGAGTTAAATCGTTTTGATGATGCTTTAATTGAATTTAAAGCCATTCATAAAATGGCTAAAAATGTGACTGGTGCCGAAGCTTTATATTTAATTGCTAAAATTCAATTAGCGAAACAAGATTATACAGCAGTTGAAAAAACAATTGGTAGCTTAATTAGTTACGAATATTCTAACGATGATTGGAATAACAAAGGATTGTTATTATTAGCGGATTCATACATCGCTAAAGGAGAAGATGCAGACGCTGAGTTGATGTTGCAAACTGTAATTGATGGTAAACCAAGACAGGAATATATTGACGAGGCTACTAAAAAGTTGGAAGAATTAAAAGCTAAACGTGCTGCTAGAACTATTCAAGAAACAACTCCAAGTAATGATATGAAAGTGGAGTTTAAAGAATCAAAAGGCGATAAAGATTTATTTGATCAATTATATGAAGCTAAACTAGATTCATTAAAAAATAATAAATAAAATTTGTCACTTCGAGCTGTCACACTGAGCGGAGTCGAAGTGGTTGTCGAGAACAAAAAGAGATATTATGAGAGAAACAAAATTATTTAATAGCGAAACTATTCTTTCTTCAAGCAAGTATGGTAATTCGTTTATGTACGAGCAAGAACAACAAATACAAAAACGTCGTATTAAAAAACTGCAATGGTTTTTTGTATTGCTTTTGGTTTTAGGCTATTTTGCTGCAGCTTTGGCACAAACAGGATTAAATGATATTAATTTAAATGCTGAAAGTGTTTTTGAACCTACTATTAAGGATGCAGTAAAATTAGGTGATTTACCAGAGATTAAAGACACCGTTAAAAAGATTGCTAATATTAATTACGGTATTGTTTCAACTCCGCTCGTATCCAAATATGAAGTGATTCCTATTGATGCGGCAAAAATGCAAAATGAGCCTTTATCTAAATTGTACCATTCTTTATTAAAAGTGGGAATGGGAACATATACAACGCCTTATGGTGAATTTTGGATCAACAGCTTAAGAACGAGAGATGTAGCTTATGGATTGCATTTAAAACACTTGTCATCTTCCTCACATTTAAAAGATGTTGGTTACAGTGGCTTTAGTGATAACGAAGGAGAGATTTACGGAAAGAAATTTTATAAAAAACATACTTTGTCTGGTGAGTTTAATTATAAAAGAAATGTGAGTCGCTTTTACGGATATGATACTACTGAAAATAAATTAGATAAGGATTATACTAAGCAACGTTATCAGTTATTTGAACCTGTTGTGAAATTACAAAGTCATTATACCGACAGTAGCAAAATTAATCACGCTATAAAATTAGGTTATTATAATTTAAAGGATTTATATAACGTAGCAGAAAACAATATTAAATTAAATACAGTTTTCAATACATTTATTAATAAAGAACGTTTGTTTGTGGCTTTTGATGCGGATTACTACAATCATAAATTACCTAACGATACATTTAATGATGTTATTATTAAGTTGAATCCTTATTTTGAAACCCATGGTAAAAAATGGATGTTAGATATTGGAGTTGCTGCTACAATGGATGTATTTACAAATCAAAGCAGCACTAAATTTTATTTTCACCCACAGTTAAATGCTCAATTTGACGTATATGAAAGCATTATTATTCCTTATGCTGGTGTAAATGGAGGCTTACAAAAAAACTCATTAAGAAGTTTGTCTAACGAAAATCCTTTTATTACAAATACATTAAACTATAAAAACTCAAATACTAAATTCAATGTATTTGGTGGATTAAAAGGTAATTTGAGCTCTAAGACGAGTTATGATGTAAAAGCAAGTTATAGTGTGGTAGATAGTATGCACTTTTTTGTGATTGACTACACTAAAAACGGGACATTAGATAACCAATATAAAGTGATTTATGATAATACGAACTTGTTTAATGTATCAGGACAAGTAAAGTATCAATACAAAGAAAAAATACATTTTATAGCTAAAGGGAACTATTATATGTATAAAACGAAGAACTTAACTCGCGCGTATCATAAACCAGACTTTGATTTAACTTTTTCGGCTCAGTACAATTTAAAGAGTAAAATTATTTTAAAAGGAGATGTTTTCGTGATAGGGAATCAATTTGCTTTAACCAAAGTATCTGACGCTAGTTTTAAATACACCACAGAGCCTAAATTATTAAAAGGAATTGTGGACGTGAATTTAGGTGCAGAATACCGTTATAGTAAAATGTTGTCTTTCTTTGTTAACTTTAATAATATTGCCAATACACGTTATTACCGTTGGGAGAAATATCCTAGTCAACGCTTTAATTTAATGGCTGGGTTAACATTTATTCCTTTTTAGGGTTTAATAATAGCCCGCAGATCTCGCAGATAATCACAGATTTTAGCTCCCTCTGTTGGTGTTATCTCCTACGGTTATTTAGTACAATCAGAAATAATCTAAGCAGGATATTGATGCCTTAAAAATTTTCAGAGACTATATTATAACTACTTTTTCTTGGTGGTGATAATAACAACAAGAACTCTAAATTATTTGCCACAAATTAATTCGAATTTTAAAATCTGCGTTAATCCGCGAGCTGTGCGGGACAAAAAACAAACCAATATTGTAGTTATTTCCCCTCAATTGTTTCTCCTTCGTTTAAAGTAGGCGAACGTAATTCAACCGGCTTATGTTGTTTTCTCACTTTTAAGTTAATTAACTCTACTGCAAATGAGAATGCCATCGCAAAATAAATATACCCTTTAGGTATTTCTATTTTGTCAACATGAACGCCTTCAACCACTAATAATACAGCAATTAATACTAAAAAGGATAAAGCCAATACTTTAAAGGTTGGATGCTTATGAATAAAGGCAGAAATTCGAGGAGCAAAATAAAACATCACTGCCATGCTGATGATCACAGCAATCATAATAATCACAATATTGTTGGCCATACCTATAGCGGTAACAACGCCATCAATACTAAATACCATATCAATAATTATGATTTGAATGATAATTGATTTAAAAGAGGCAGGTTTTTTCTTTTGTGCTTTTAATTCTTCGTCAGGATCTTCTCCTTCTAATTTATTATGTATTTCAAGGGTTGAGTTTACTAATAAAAATAAGCCTCCTGCTAGCATAATCAAGTCTTTTAACGCAACCGAGTGATTAAATATGACAAATAATTCTTGTTCTCCTTTTATTAAATAACCTAAAATAAATAGGAATAATAAACGCATGATAATACCAGTAACCATCCAAATCAATCCAGCTTGTTTGGTTTTACTTTTATCTAATCGGCTTAAAACAATAGAAACAAATATGACATTATCAATGCCTAATAATATTTCCATTAAGGTTAATGGTATTAAACTAAGGAGTGATTCGGTAGAAAATACATCTGACATCATTATTTTTTTAGAGTATAAAAATAGGAATAAAAACAGTGAAATGATTCACACATTTTCTAGGAATAGGAAATTACAAATCGGCAAATTTTTTGATATTTTTTTAAAGAATTTGAGTGACTTTTTTATTAACATTTGTTAGTAAAATACTCGAAATAAATTGCCCAAAAACCTAATAAAATCGCTATATTTAAGAAATATATACTTAATAAGAAGATCTCAGAATTTATGGAAGAAAATACAGCGATTGATAAGACGAATTACGGTGCCGATAACATTCAAGTATTAGAAGGATTAGAAGCAGTTAGAAAAAGACCTGCCATGTATATTGGCGATATTGGTGTAAAAGGTTTACATCATTTAGTATATGAGGTGGTTGATAATTCAATTGATGAAGCATTAGCTGGCCATTGTGATACAATTTCGGTTATTATATTAGAAAACAACTCAATTAGAGTAAAAGATAACGGACGTGGAATTCCTACAGGTATTCACCCTAAATTAGGCGTAAGTGCTTTGGAGGTTGTAATGACGGTTTTACACGCAGGTGGTAAATTTGATAAGGATACCTATAAAGTATCTGGTGGTTTACATGGAGTAGGGGTAAGTTGTGTAAACGCTTTATCTGACCCATTAATTGCAGAAGTTCACCGTGATGGTAAAATAACCATGCAGGAGTTCAGAAAAGGTATTCCTCAATATCCTGCTAAAGTAACTGGAGATACAACCGAAAGAGGGACGATAGTAACTTTTACGCCTGATTTAAGCATATTTACCACAGGAGAATACATTTATGCTACCCTAGCCAATCGTATGCGCGAATTAGCCTTCTTAAATAAAGGAATTACGATTGTATTAACAGATGACCGTCAGAAGGATGAAAATGGTGTTTCTTATGCAGAAACTTTCCATAGCGAAGGTGGTTTAAAAGAGTTCGTTCAATACATTGATGGCGGTAAAGAAAAATTAATGGATGACGTTATTCACATCGAAGGTGAGAAAAACGGAATTCCTGTTGAAGTAGCGATGTTGTACAATCACTCTTATAGCGAAAGTATACAAAGTTATGTAAACAATATTAATACACACGAAGGTGGAACTCACTTAGCTGGTTTCCGTAGAGGTTTAACTCGTACATTAAAAAGCTACGCTGAAAAGAATGGCTTGTTTAAAAATATTAAGTTCGAAATTAGTGGAGATGACTTTAGAGAAGGTTTAACAGCTGTAGTTTCAGTTAAAGTACAAGAGCCACAATTTGAAGGACAAACAAAAACTAAATTAGGAAATAGCGAAGTAACTGGAGCTGTTGATTCTGCCATCAGTGAAGCATTAAGTAATTATTTAGAAGAAAATCCGAAACAAGCGCGTTTAATCGTTGATAAAGTAGTATTAGCTGCTACGGCTCGCCATGCGGCTCGTAAGGCTCGTGAAATGGTGCAACGTAAATCAGTAATGTCTGGTTCAGGCTTACCTGGTAAATTAGCGGATTGTGCTAATAACGATCCAATGGCTTGTGAGTTATTCTTAGTAGAGGGTGATTCGGCAGGTGGAACAGCAAAACAAGGTCGTAACCGTGATTTTCAAGCTATATTACCATTAAGAGGTAAAATCTTAAATGTAGAAAAAGCATTAGAATATAAAATTTATGAAAACGAAGAGATTAAAAACATATTTACAGCTCTTGGAGTTTTCCGCGGTACGAAAGAAGATGACCGTGCATTAAATATGGATAAATTACGTTACCATAAAGTGGTGATTATGTGTGATGCCGATGTAGACGGTTCTCACATTACAACCTTAATTTTAACCTTCTTCTTCCGTCACATGAAAGAATTAGTGGAAAAAGGACATGTATATATTGCTGCTCCTCCATTATATTTGGTAAAAAAAGGAAAAGAGCAAGCATATTGCTGGAACGAAACCGACCGTGCAGAACAAGTGAAATTGTTAGGTGGTGATAAACCTGAAAGTGTTGGTATCCAACGTTATAAAGGTTTAGGAGAGATGAATGCTATTCAATTATGGGAAACAACTTTAGATCCATCAACTCGTACTTTGCGTCAAGTAACCATTGATAGTGCTGCAGAAGCTGATCGTGTATTTGCCATGTTAATGGGTGATGAAGTTCCTCCTCGTAGAGAGTTCATTGAACAAAACGCGAAGTATGCTAAGATTGATGCTTAGGTAATAAGATTTAGCTTGTCACCCTGAGCGGAGTCGAAGGGCAGGCTAAAACGAAAATACTTCAACTACGCTCAGTGTGACAAATGAAAATAAAAAAAGTAAAAACATAAAAAAACATAATTAAAATGACAAAAGTATCAGTTATCGGTGCCGGAAATGTTGGCGCAACATGTGCAGAATATATTGCACAAAGAAGAATTGCTAGTGAAGTAGTAATTTTAGACATTAAAGAAAATTTTGCAGAAGGAAAAGCATTAGATTTAACGCAAACAGCTTCTTTAAATGGGTTCAACACTCGCATTAGCGGAAGTACAAATGATTATGCTAAAACAGCTAACTCTGATGTAGTAGTTGTAACATCTGGTATACCTCGTAAACCAGGTATGACTCGTGAAGAGTTAATTGGTATCAATGCAGGAATTGTAAAAACAGTAACTGAAAACGTTTTAAAACATTCTCCAAATGCAATTATCATCATCGTATCTAATCCAATGGATACAATGACTTACTTAGCATTAAAAGGAAGTAACTTGCCTAAAAACCGTATCATTGGTATGGGTGGTGCTTTAGATAGCGCACGTTTCAACTGTTATTTATCTCAAGCATTAAATGCACCAGCAAGTGATGTACAAGGTGTTGTTATTGGTGGACATGGTGATACAACCATGATTCCTTTAACTCGTTTAGCAACTCATAACGGTGTGCCAGTTTCTCAAACATTAGATGCTGATACATTGAAAAAAATTGCTGCTGACACAATGGTTGGTGGTGCTACATTAACAGGTATGTTAGGAACGTCTGCTTGGTATGCTCCAGGTGCAGCAGTTGCAACGATTGTTGATGCTATCTTAAATGATCAGAAAAAATTAATTCCTTGCAGCGTTATGTTAGAGGGAGAATATGGTCAATCTGATATTTGCATGGGTGTTCCTGTAATTATTGGTAAAAACGGTTGGGAAAAAATCGTTGACTTTAAATTAAACGACGAAGAAAAAGCATTATTTGCTAAGAGTGCAGATGCAGTTAGAAGCATGAACTCTGTGTTATCTTCAGTTACAGCTTAATTTTAAATTATATATATTAAAGCGTGAGTTAAATAACTCGCGCTTTTTTTATGGCATTTTATTAAACAAAACCTGTATTTTAACGTTTCATTTTTCTTCAAAAAATATCCATTATGAGCGGCTTAGTTAAAACCATTTTCCTTTTAATTTTCACATTAATAGTTGTACCTATTGTTACTTTCTAATTAATAATTTTCAATCTATTGCCTTTAAATCTTCCTATAACTGGCATCATCGCCAGCGCGAAGTTTAATCCAAATATTCGTATGCTTACGCAGGTTATGCCAAATACAATTAAAATATAGTCCAATTTTGTCTTATCTTTATCATTAGAAATTAATCAAACCATCAAATGAAAACATTCGTTAAGTTATTTTCTGTTTTTATTCTGCTTTCTTTATTTTGTTTAAATACAAATTGTAAAAAAACACGACCTATTTCTTATGAAGGTTATGTGTATGATTCGTTGAGTAGTAAAAACCCAAAAGGAGTTGCTGGGGTTGTTATTATATTATCAGCCTGTAACGGAAAAGAATCAGGAAGTACTTCTCAATGTTTAGGAGATTTATATAAAGTTGAAAGTGCTACCACAGATGCCGATGGACGTTTCAGTATTCAATCGACTACTAAACTTAAAAATCAATCCTTTTATGTTGGGATAGAAGGTAGTCCTTATAGCGCCGCTAATGTTGGTTATGCACTTACTAATTTGCCAACTAAGTTGTACATGCGTAATTAAATAATTTTTTCTAAATCATTTAAATAATCTTGCTGCAAATCTTCGTGTAATCCATTTATTAATGTATTTATTTTTTTGAGTTGCTGCTCGTAAATATTTATTAGCAACTGGCTTTTGTGATAGGGAATACCCGATGCTTTCATTTTCTGACAAAAATAAATATGTAATTCGGCAGCGGCAGCTTTATCGCCAAGGTATTTACAGTATTTGGTAATGATGCGTAAGAGTTTACGTAAACTCTTTTTCACGTAATATAAGTTGGCTTGTATTTTTAATTCCGTAAAGTGTTCATCTATTTCAGCTTTCACTGCAGTTATAAATGCTGATTTATCATGCGCTTGAAATAGTAAATAATCTAAAAACTCTTTATTATCTTTTTTGTATTTAGCTAAGCTTAGGCAAAGTTCTACTAATTGCTTTTGTGGCAATTCGTGTAATTCTTTTTTTAGTTCACTAATGCTTGATACTTTCACTTAATATCGTTTATGCAAATATATTAACTAAATCGCTATCAATACGTCGTGGTCGTTTAGTTTTTGAATCTAATAAATACCAGGTAGTTTTAATTTTAGCGATGATGGTATTTGTATCAACATCATAAATATCAACATATCTGAATGATTTGGCACCATCGGGTTCTACCACCCATGTTTTTGCCAATAATTTAGTATTGATAAAAGCTTGTTTTAAATAATCAATTTCATGGCGGCTTACTACCCACATGTATTGTTCATTCATTTTTTTAGTTGCTACAAAGGTCCAATGAGCAATGGCTACTTCTTGCACCCATTTTAAATAAGAAATATTATTAACGTGGTTTTGCTCATCAATATCAATGGGAAGAATGGTAATAGGGTATTCAAATATTTTGTAGGCCATTTTAATACAAATCATAAAAAAGCCAAAACAATCGTTTTGGCTTTTTTTGGTTAATTATTTTATTTCGAGTTTAAACACTTTAGATTCATCTCTATCAGCTTTTAGTCGGTCTAAGATTAAGTTTTCTGAAATCGATTCAAAGCTTCTTGGAAAGATGCGAACTTTTTCTTCTCTGATATCAAAAACTGAACGCTTAGTCATTTTACCATCCTTGGCAATTTTCACACAAGTTAAATATCCACCTGCACCTGATCTGTGAGCTGCAGGAGCTTCTGTTAAAGGTAAGTCAATGTTTTTAGCATTATCTAAATAAAAGAAAAAATCTTCTCCTTTAAAGGTATGGTGATGATATGAAAGATCGGCCGTTCCACTGCCAGATTGTTGTTTAGGGATTTTATTACACCATATTGTTTTACCATCTCTGTCGGCTTTTAAAACTAAAATGTCGTTGTAGTAGTAGGTATAAGTTGTAGTTGTAGTTTTTCCATTATAATGAGTGTGTTCAACAACATAATATTCTTCACCAATAATCATCACACTGCCATCCGGATAAAATGCTAGTTTTCGGAAAGTAAGATTGGCCGCTTCCAAATTACCATCTTTATTTTTTTTATCCATTTTTCTTTTTGTTCTCTCACTTTCAAACGCTTTTAACGTTTCGGCAGGAAATTCGCTATACGTTGTTTTTAAATTTTTTACAGCATTATTCGCGTCATATTCTAAACGAATGATGTAAGCGCCATCAGAGCCGTTACTATTTTTTTTATCAGAATAATACCCAACAATAACAATATCATGGTTTAAGTCTTCTGATAAAATAACGGTATTCGTATATTTATTTTCTAAATTTATTTTGATAGCTTGCAACGAATTATTTTTTTGATTTACTCTAATCAACTCGTAACGCATGGCTTTTTTATTTTCTTTATCTACCTCACCATCTATCGAATTATTTATTTTCACTTCTGTTAACATGTAAATATTTCCTCTTGAATCTACTTCATAATCCAAATTATTCATATCAAATTCAGAGTACGGCATTTCTATTTCTGCAGAATATAATTTATTCATTTTGTTATCAAATAAATTAAAACCAATAATATCTTTATTTAATTTATCTCTTCTTTCAGTTGGTTTAATTCTATAAGTAACTAGCATTTTTGTGCTGTCTGTTGAGTAATTAAATCTATATTTTAAATAAGGATCTAAACGTCCAGTTTCAACTAGATTGATTTCTTTAGAATTAAATTTTAATTGTTTTTTATCAAATGGTAAAGCAAATAAACGTTCAGTTTCAGATTTTCTGTCCCAAGTAGAATAGAACCAGAAATAATCATTTTTTACACTAAAAAAACCTTCGTCTGTTGGATGTTTTTCGAATTCAGGTAATTCAGCAGTTACCGTTTTTGTTACATTTTGAAAGGTTTTATCAAATATTTGAAAAACTAAATCTTTTTCATCTTTTTGAAGATACACTTCTGCATATTCATCATTACTAAATTTATAAAATCCTTTATCTCTGTGTTTTTTTACGGTTTCAAATTCATTGCTATAACTATAAGAAATAGTTTGTGCAAAAAGTGAAGAGGAAATGGAAGCTAATAATAGCAGGGCTTTTTTCATAGGTCTTGTTTTTTTTATAAATGTATTCAATAATCTAGTTAATACAAATAAAAAGCCTCCACTTTTAGCGGAGGCTTTCAAAATAAATTAATTATGTTATTTCTTTTTAGCAGCGGCTTTCTTTGCTGGAGCTTTTTTAGCAGCCACTTTTTTAGGGGCTGTTTTTTTACTGGCGGCTTTTTTTACTGCTGCCTTCTTGGTCGAAGTTTCTCCTGCTAGTTTTACAACTTTTGCTTTTTTGGGAGCAGCTTTCTTAGCACCTTTTTTATCAAATGCTTTTGGTACTTGCGCAATAATCATCGCTTTTACTTCATCTATAGTTAAATCAGCTAATTCATCAGGAGTAAATTTACCACCACCATTTTTAATCAGTTTTAATTGCAGTTTGCCAAATTTAATTTGTGGACCCCAACGTGCATTTTCAACAGAAATTTTTTCTTCAGGCCAGTTTTGAATATAACGGTTCGCTTCTTTTTCTAATTTATTTTCAATTAATTCATTGATATCATTTTGAGATAAATTATCAAAATCATAAGCTCTTGGTACATTAATAAAAATACCATCATATTTAATAAATGGTCCAAAACGACCTTTACCTTTAGTTACACCTTTACCTTGGTAGTGAGCTACTGGAGCATCCGCTTCTTCTTTCTCTTTAATAATTTCTAGCGCTTTTTCCATATCAACCGTTAATGGGTCTATGGTACGTGGAATAGAAATAAAAGCTTCTCCTAATTTAATATATGGCCCAAATCTTCCAACTGCAACAACAACTTCCAACCCATTGTATTCTCCTAAAGTTAAAGGAAGTCTAAATAAATCTAGAGCTTCTTCTAATGTAATAGTCTCAATACTTTGTGTTCTTCTTAAGCTAGCAAATTTTGGTTTTTCTTCAGAGCCTTCAATTGTTTCACCAATTTGTGCTAAAGGACCAAAGCGCCCTACACGCACCGATACTGGTTTCCCGCTTGCAGGATCTACTCCTAATATTTTTTCGCCACTGGCACGCTCACTGTTTTCTGATGTTGTTTCAACCGTTTTGTGAAAAGGTGTATAAAACGATTTCAACATTTTTTGCCAGTTCAAATTACCATCAGCAATCTCATCGAATTCTTCTTCTACTTTAGCCGTGAAATTAAAATCTAAAATCGTAGGGAAGTATTTCAATAAGAAATCATTTACTACCATTCCAATATCGGTTGGAAATAATTTTGATTTCTCTGCACCTGTATTTTCAGTTTTTGTAGCTTTAGTTAGATTTTGTTTTACTAAAGTTAATTGCAAGTATTCTCTTGGTGTACCTTCTTTATCAGTCTTCTCCACATAGTTACGTTTTTGAACCGTACTAATAGTTGGAGCGTAAGTGGAAGGACGACCAATTCCTAATTCTTCTAATTTCTTAACTAAACTTGCCTCTGTATAACGTGCTGGGTGATGCGTAAATCGTTGAGTTGCTGTAATTTCTTGACTTTCTAATTTTTCGCCTACTTTCATTGGAGGTAGCATCGATGAATTTTCTTCGTCAGAATCTTCATCATCCGTTCCTTCCATATATACTTTTAAGAAACCATCAAATTTCAACACTTCACCTTGTGCTACAAATAATTCAGAAGCACCGCTCACATTTACTTTTGCTGTTGTTTTTTCTAATTCAGCATCACTCATTTGAGAAGCAATGGTGCGTTTCCAAATTAAATCATACAAACGTTGTTCGTTGCGCTCTCCGTCAATTACCGTTCTATCAATGTATGTAGGACGGATCGCCTCATGCGCCTCTTGCGCACCTTTACTCTTGTTTTTGTATTGTTTAGGATTATAATATTTAGCCCCGTAATTTTGATTAATAGCTTTGTTAGCTTGATCCATGGCTGTTTCCGATAAATTTACGGAGTCAGTTCTCATGTAAGTAATCTTACCTGCTTCATATAAACGTTGTGCCACTTGCATGGTTTGCGCAACCGAAAAACCTAATTTACGAGCAGCTTCCTGTTGTAAGGTAGATGTTGTAAAAGGTGCAGCTGGCGAACGTTTTGCAGGTTTTGTTTCTAAACTTTCAATCGTGTAAGAAGCTAATTTGCATTTTTCTAAAAATGCTTGTGCTTCTGCTTCTGTTGTATAACGTTTATCTAATTCTGCTTTTAAAATTCCAGTTCCTACTTTAAATAAAGCAGAGACTTTATAAGCTGATGTGGATTGAAATTTTTGAATTTCACGTTCTCTTTCAACAATTAAACGAACAGCTACAGATTGTACGCGTCCAGCCGATAAACTCGGACGAACTTTGCGCCATAAAATAGGGGATAATTCAAAACCTACTAATCTATCTAATACTCTGCGCGCTTGTTGAGCATTTACTAAGTTAATATCAATTTCACGAGGATTATCAATGGCCTTTAAAATTGCAGGTTTGGTAATTTCGTGAAAAACAATACGTTTAGTGTTTGCTTTTGTTAATCCTAATGTTTCGTATAAATGCCAGCTAATAGCTTCTCCCTCTCGATCTTCATCGGATGCCAACCAAATCATGTCGGCTCCCTTTGATAATTTTTTTAATTCAGCTATTACCTTTTCCTTATCTGGCTGTACTTCGTATGTTGGAGTAAAATTGTTTTCTATATCTACACCGAATCCCTTTTTTACTAAATCTCTAATATGTCCAAAACTAGATTTAACAGTAAAATCTTTACCTAAAAACCCTTCAATGGTTTTTGCCTTTGCAGGGGACTCGACAATAACTAAATTTTTTGCCATGTATATGTATGTATATTAAAAAGTTCGCATTTTAAAGCTAAAAATTGACAAATTTGATGGTTTTTGAGTCCGAAAAATTGAGTTCTGTTTGCCTTAAAAGTTTGCAAAGGAAAAAAAATTAATCCGAATAAACCTAATTTTTATTTTACGGGAGACACTTTTTATCCATTTAGCGGCTATTTTTTTGAACTTAAATTACTGATTTTTAGTTATTTAAAATATTTAAAAAAAATATTGATTTAGTACTGTGAAAAATGGTTAACGTGTCATTTTGTCAGAACAAAGCCTTATCTTTGCGCTTTTATTGATATACATGGAGAACAAAATAATAGACGAATCAAAACAAGGAGAAGCATTAGTTAGAGAAACCGAGAATAAAGGTGGTAAGAAAATGTTTTTAGAGAGCTACGGTTGCCAAATGAATTTTGCAGATAGCGAAATCGTTGCTTCTATTTTGATTGATAAAGGATATACGACTACAACGGATTATAAGGAAGCAGATTTAATTTTTGTAAATACCTGTGCTATTCGCGAAAATGCTGAATCAAGAGTTCGTCAGCGTTTATACGATTACAAAAAAGTAAAAAAGACCAATAAAAATTTATTAATTGGCGTATTAGGTTGCATGGCTGAACGCTTAAAACATCAATTTTTAGAACAAGAAAAATTGGTAGATATGGTCGTTGGTCCTGATGCTTACCGCGATTTACCAAACTTAATTGCTGTAGCCGAAGGCGGACAACAAGCTATTAATGTGATTTTAAGTAAAGAAGAAACGTATGCTGATATTTCCCCCGTGCGTTTAGATCATAATGGCGTGAGTGCATTTGTGAGCATTATGCGTGGCTGCGATAATATGTGCAGCTTTTGTGTGGTGCCATTTACGCGTGGAAGAGAAAGAAGTCGTGAACCAGAAACCATTGTAAAAGAATGCCAAGAAGCATTTGATAAAGGATACAGAGAAGTAACTTTATTGGGGCAAAATGTAAACTCTTATTTATGGAGTGGTGGTGGATTGAAGAAAGAAACTTTAACAGAAGAGCAAAAAGCAAACTCAACCACTTTTGCCGAGCTATTAGAAATGGTAGCATTAATAAATCCAGATTTGCGTGTGCGTTATTCAACCTCACATCCAAAAGATATGGGTGATGATGTATTACACATGATGGCGAAATATGAAAATATCTGTAAATACGTTCACTTACCAGTACAAAGTGGAAACAGCGATGTATTAGAAAAAATGAATCGTGGTTACACGCGCGAATGGTATTTAGATCGTATAGCAGCCATTCGTCGTATTATGCCAGATGCGGCTATTAGCGCGGATATCATCACTGGATTTTGTGGTGAAACAGAAGAACAACATCAAGATACGTTGGCTTTAATGGAAGAAGTGAAATACGAATTTGCTTATATGTTCTCATACAGCGAACGCCCTAAAACATTAGCAGAACGTAAATATGAAGATGATGTACCGGCTGAAGTAAAAAGCCGCCGATTAACAGAAATTGTTGACGCACAACGCAGACATAGTGAAATTAGAACGAAAGAAGGACTAGGAAAAGTATACAAAGTATTAGTAGAAAACGTTTCTAAAAAATCAGCAGACATGATGAGTGGACGAAATTCCCAAAACACGGTTTGTGTTTTCCCGAAAGGAAATTTAAAGAAAGGTGATTATGTGAATGTGTTGATTACTAGCTGTACGAGTGGAACGTTGATAGGAGAATGCGTTTGAGGGGACAGAAGGGATTAAAAGGGACAATAGGGATTGAATAGACTGTTTGACTAAAGAGACAAAAACTTTAACAATGATTAAACATAATTTTAAAAAGTTGACTGTTTGGATTGATGCAATGGATTTGTGTGATTTAATTTATACTTACACAGAGACTCTACCCAATAAAGAAAAATATAATTTAATTAATCAACTTGAAAAATGTGCTGTGTCTATCCCTTCAAATATATCTGAAGGTTCAGGAAAAAGAACAAATATTCATTTTGCTGAATTTTTAACTACAGCGTTAACTTCTTCGTACGAAATGGAAACGCAATTGTTGATTTGCGAAAGAAGAAAGTATGGTAATGAAACTGAATTGAAAAGTATTTTAAATAAAGTAGAAGTATTACAAAAACAAATCTCGAATTTCAGAGATAAAATCATGAATGATAAATAAAACTGTCTTGACTCCCTTTAGTCAAACAGTCTTTTAAGTCAAAAACTATGACATTACAAGATATAAAACAGCGCTTCGGAATAATGGGTAACAACCCTTTATTGGAACGAGCAATTGATGTTGCAAGACAGGTGGCTCCAACAGATCTGAACGTATTAATCAATGGGGAAAGCGGAACGGGTAAAGAAGTATTTCCTCAAATTATTCATCAAAACAGTTCTCGTAAACACGGGCAATATATTGCTGTAAACTGTGGAGCTATTCCCGAAGGAACCATTGATAGTGAATTATTTGGTCACGAAAAAGGTTCTTTTACTGGCGCACACGAAGCTCGTAAAGGTTACTTTGAAGTAGCAGATGGTGGAACTATTTTTTTAGATGAAGTAGGGGAGTTGCCATTAACCACTCAAGCGCGTTTGTTGCGTGTTTTAGAAACAGGAGAATATATTAGAGTAGGTAGTAGTAAAGTGCAAAAGACTAACGTACGTGTAGTTGCTGCCACCAATATTAATTTTAATGTTGCTATTGAAAAAGGTAAATTCAGAGAAGATTTATATTACCGTTTAAATACTGTTCCTATTAATTTACCGCCGTTACGTGAGCGAAAAGACGATATTTATTTATTGTTCAGAAAGTTTGCAAGCGACTTTGCTACTAAATATAGAATGCCTGCAGTGAAGTTAACTCCTGATGCTGAACATGCTTTAGTGAATTATTATTGGCCAGGAAATATCCGTCAGTTAAAAAATATTACAGAACAAATTTCTATCATTGAAAAAGAAAGAGAAATTAATTTAGAAGGAATCTTGCAATATCTTCCAAATTATAATACAAATAGACTACCTGCAGTTTCAAGTAATAACTTCGTTAATTCTTCTAGTTCGTCGGATATGAATGAACGTGATTTATTGTACAAAGTATTGTTTGACATGAAAAAAGATTTGAACGATTTAAAAAAAGTAGTTCATGATATTGTTCAGGTTGGAGGAAGTGCTTTAGGTTCATTGCCAACAGATGATTTACAAACAACTGATAGATTATATAACAACGAAGGAAATTTTCCAGTTGTATCAAATGAAATGAAAATTCATAATCCCATCATTGTAAAAGATACTAATGGATTTAATCAACCTATTGTTGTGGAGGAATCTTTATCACTCCAAGACAAAGAAATTGATATGATTAAGAAAGCTCTTAAGAAACACAAAGGTAAACGTAAATATGCCTCTCAAGAATTAGGAATTAGTGAGCGTACCTTGTATAGAAAAATCAATGAGTATAATATTGAAGAGTAAAATGAAAAATATTGCGATTGTTTTTTCGATGTTGATTTCTTTGGCTTTAAAAGCTCAAGTTATTCCTACCTACGAGACTTTTAGTTTAAAAAATGGACTAAAAGTGTATTTGTTGCAGTACGGTAATATTCCAGCTATCAATGTGAAACTGGTTCTAAACTCAGGCAAAGTAAACGAAACTCCTGGTCAACAAAATTACAGTGATATTGTTTCTAATGCTATGTTGATGGGTAATGCAAAATATGATGCAGAATCTCAATCAAACAAAGCATTTGCATTAGGCACTGTACTTTCAGCCTCTTCATCAAACGATAATACAACAGTGGAGATGAATATTTTGACCAAAGATTTAGATGCTGGGATGGATTTAATGTCCGCAGCTGTTTTAACTCCTACATTTCCAAAAGATAAAATTGATTTACTGATTTCTAGAAATATTGATTTTAATAGCCCTACTAAAATGGATATTGCTGAATTATCTTCGGTATTTAGTAACTATTCTATTTTTGGATTATCAAATCCATTAGGAAGATATTTTTATAAAACACAAATTCAAAAAATCACTCCAGTTATTATTAAAGAATATTATGATTTTAACTTTACCCCAAAAAATGCCAACTTAATTATTTGTGGTAGTTTTGATTTAGCTGCCATTAAACCAATTATCGAAAAATATTATGGTTCGTGGAAATCAGAATTTGGTGGTGCTAATGGCGTGAGTTTAGAATCACCTTCAATTAAAAAACGCGAGATAGGTTTTGTAAACAGAACAGCTGCTACACAATGCGCTTTGCAATGGAATAAAGTAGCTCCTGCGGTCACAGATAAAGATCAATTAGCATTTTCTTTAGCTAATAGTATTTTTAATGAAGTGTTATTTAAAGAAATTCGTGAAAAAGGAGGGAAGACATATGGTATTAGTAGTTCACAAAGAAGTAGCAAGTACTCTAACTTATTTTCAATTGCCTGTTCGGTAAGAAGTAATGAATTATTGAATACGATTGAGTTGTTTGATAAAACTATAGCAAATTTCAATACCACCTTAATTGACGAAGCAAAATTTAAAGAAACGGTTTATAAAAGAATTATTGCCATTAAAAAAATGGAGAGCCCAGAGGAAGTTTCCAATTTTTATAATCCCTTAATTTATAATTTTGATAAACGAAAAAACATGATCAACGATTTAAACACTCTAACTGTAGATGAAATTAATAAAGTGATTAAAAAATACTTTACACCAAACATATATAAGTTAGTAATATCAGGAGATGAATCAAAAGTTGCTGATCAACTAACAAAAATTAACAGTTTACAGAAGTTTACGGCTTCTGATATTGAAAAAGATAATTGATATTTACTACTTTTAAAACTCAAATCATTATAATTATGAAAATTTTCAAAATTTATTCTCTAGCAGCAGCAGTTCTTATTGTTGCAGCATGTCATACAACTAAAAAAACTGAGACTACAGCATCAACTCCTGCAGCGAAAGAAACTCCTGCTGCTCCTGTAAGTGAAGCTGTTAAATCTAAAAACGGAGTTTTTGCACCAGGTGAAGAACAAGTAACAGCAGTTCAAATGAAATATCCAGGAGCAACGTTAGCTGTTTTAACAGAAGGTCATACAATTTATACGGGTACTTGCACTAACTGTCATGGCGCTAAAAGTATTTATAGAATTTCAGAAGCTAAATGGCCACATATTATTGATGATATGGGAGAAAAAGCAAAATTATCTGCTACTCAAAAAGAGGCTTTAACGAAATACATTTTTGCAATAAAAGCAACACAACCTGCTCCAGCAAAATAATGATTTGATGAACGAAGCATTACTTCATAACATTTGGAAATATAAATTATTAGGGCAAACTCAATTTATAGGCTCGAAGCATGATCATATTGAAGTTGTTTCAATAGGTGAGCATAATCAGGACTCCGGTCCTGATTTTTTTAATTCAAAAATTAAGATTAATGATATTTTATTAGCAGGTAATGTTGAAATTCATATCAAAACGTCCGATTGGCTAAAACATAATCATCAACAGAATAAAGCGTACGATAACATTGTATTGCATGTGGTATATGAACATGATGTAGAGTTACCACAAAATGAACAGTTTAATGTGTCGGTGTTAGAATTAAAAGAATACATTAAACCTTCTTTGTTAGAACAATACAATCAATTACAACTTTCTAAACAATCTATTGCCTGCGGTAAATCAATTACTACTATTTCTGATATCGTTTGGAAATCATGGTTAGATAGATTAGCAATTGAACGTATAGAGCAAAAAACTGCTTACATAGAACATTTATTTGAATATGGTAAACACAATCATGAAGATGCATTATATGTTTTGCTTTGTAGAAACTTTGGTTTTAAAATAAACAATGATGCTTTTGAACTATTGGGAAAAACGTTGCCTTATTCCATACTAAAAAAGTACGCAGATAATCCAATTCAAGTTGAAGCCTTGTTATTTGGTGTCGCCGGTTTTTTAGACGAGTTGTTTGAAGATAAATACGCTAAACAATTGCAAAATGAATTTGAGTTTTTAAGACATAAACATCAACTATTACCAATTAAAAAAGAAAGCTGGAAGTTTTCTAAAACACGTCCCATTAATTTTCCTACGATTCGAATTTCGCAATTAGCAAATTGTATTGTTAATCAAAAATCATTATATCATTTGATCGAAGAAAAACCAAATTTAAAATCTATTAAGTTATTTTTTGAAATAGAACCAAATGACTATTGGAGAACACATTTTAAATTTGATGTTTTATCTGAAGAAAGTTCTAAATCATTAGGTGAAACTGCTTTTCATTCGATAGTTATTAATACTATTGTTCCTTACTTGTTTTTTATGTCAAAACATAGCCTAAATGACAATTATGTAGAGTACGCGTTAGACTTACTTTCTCAATTACCTGCAGAAATAAATACGAAGACAAAGGAGTTTTTGAAATTAGGTGTTAAAACAGAGAGTGCTTTAGAAAGTCAGGCTCAAATCCAACTGTTTGATACACTTTGCACAAAAAAATTATGTCTTCAATGTAATGTAGCAGAATTTTTGTTGAAAAACTCTCGATAACGCGAAAATTTGCTTTCTTAATTTTATACCTTTGTAATAAATGATAGATAAAATAAGATATTGGTTTGAACAACACGCTTTTGGTGTTTGTGAATGGTGGGGCAAAAAACTTGGTATTAGAACCACTCATATCCGTATTTACTTTATTTATTTATCATTTTTCACTTTTGGTTCTCCTATAATTATTTATTTTATTATGGCTTTTATTTTAGAACATAAAGAAAGTTTTAAGCCAAATACATATCGCCGTCGCAAAAGCATTTGGGATTTGTAATAATTTATTTATCAATTTTAGTCGATTAAAATTCAAGTTTTTTTATTAATTTGGCAAGGTTATGAATAACATTTTCAAGTCTTATTATCGTTTCTATGCTCCATTATTGATAATGTTATCAGTATGGTTATTAGGAACTATTGGTTATGTTTTAATAGATAATTATTCGTGGTTTGATGCGTTTTATATGACTATCATTACTGTTGCAACTGTTGGTTATGGCGAAGTTGCTCCGTTAAGCCATATCGGTAAATTATTCACAGCATTTCTTATTATCACAAGTTTTGGTACATTTGCCTATGCCGTTTCATCCATTACTAAATTTGTAATTGACGGCGAGTTTAACGAGTTTTTTAAAAATAGAAAATTGAACGCAACAATTGATAAAATATCTGATCATGTTATTATTTGTGGCTATGGTCGTAACGGACGACAAGCTGCTCAAGTATTAAAAAAACACAACAAACGTTTTGTAGTTATTGAAAACAGTGCAACTCTTACTTCAACGTTAAATCATAAATTTAGTGAGTTGGTTATTACCGGAGATAGCACGCAAGATGAAGTATTATTAAAAGCTGGTATATTAAAGGCAAAGGCACTAATTACAACTTTACCAGTAGATGCTGATAATTTATTTATTGTATTAACAGCAAGAAATCTTAATAAAAATTTAACCATTATTTCTCGGGCAAGCGAAGATAATTCAGATAAAAAATTAAAAATAGCAGGTGCTAATAATGTTATTATGCCTGATAAAGTTGGCGGTGCTCACATGGCTTCCTTGGTTATGAAACCCGACGTGATGGAATTTATTGACCATATTACAGCCGAAGCTGGAGATAATATCAGTTTAGAGGAAATATCTTTTGACCGAATTCCTGATGAATTAAAAAACAAAACTTTAAAAGATTTAGAAATTAGAAACCGTTCAGGTGCGAATATTATAGGCTATAAAACTGTTCAAGGGCAATATATAATAAATCCAAGTGCTGATACTCTAATTATTGCTGATTCAAAATTATTTGTTTTAGGCACTCAAGAGCAAATTTCTGCTTTAAAACAAATTTTGAGTTAGGTAAAATTTGTTATGTTTTAGACTCGATTTATCGATAAAATGCTATTTTTTAACAATTAAATAATCAATTTAGCTGTTAAATCTATTGATTTTCCTTATTTTTTTTATAAATTTGATAATTAGTATTTTTTCGAAAAGAAAATGATAAAAAACACTATTTAATTTATTTTTTGATTCAAAATTTAATTGGTTTTAATCAAGAAAGAAATTATAAGATAAAACATAATGAAAAAACTTTTATTCGTACTTTTTAATTGGCATCCAAGTTCAATTGTTTTATTAAAAAAACGAAAAAGATTAGATAGAATTAACAGAAAAAATAATAGTGTATAATGATAAATAAAATGTTCAAAAAAAAATTGTTCTTACTAATTACTTTAATAGGATTAGTTTTTTTTCAGTTTAAACTTTCTTCTCAAACCATTCAAACATTTAATACTGTTGGAGCACAAAGTTGGACTTGCCCAGCAGGTGTAACCTCAGTTACTGTTCAATGTTGGGGCGGCGGCGGTGGCGGCGGCGGCGGCGGAACTGTTTTTGATGCTGTCGGCGGTGGCGGTGGCGGTGGAGCTTATGCTAGTTCCGTTCTTGCTGTAACTCCTGGAAATACTTATAGTATAATCGTTGGTGCAGGCGGTGCAGGTGGTGCAAGCACTGGTGGTGGTGGTGGAGTTGGTGGCACTTCAACTTTTAATTCAACTAATGTTATGGCGGTTGGTGGTAATGGTGGTGGTGGGGCTTCAACTGCTGTTGCAGGAACTGCTGGCTTTGGAGGTGCATCAGCTTCCTGCTTAGGAACTTTTAAGTATTCTGGTGGAAATGGCGCTGTAGGCACACCCACACTTTATGCTGGTGGCGGCGGTAGTAGTGCAGGTTCATCCATTAATGGCAATAATGCAAATGCTGATATAGGTGGCGTTGCACCTGCAGGTGGCGTTGCAGGATCTTCATATACTACTATTGTCTCTGCATTGATTGGGGCCAGTGGATCAGTTGGCTTAAGTGGCGGTGGTGGTGCTTCTGGAGGCAGAAGAGGTTCAAGTTCAACTACTAACCGTTCTGGTGGCTTTGGTGGAGCGGGAAAAGTTGTTTTAAGTTATTGTTCAACAAATGATGGTGGCTCAACAATTCCTACCAATCAAACTATTTGTATTGGTCAATTACCTTCTTCACTATCATTATCGGGTGCTGTAGGTACAACGTATCAATGGCAATCTTCTAACACTGGTGGCGCTAGTTGGACAAATATTTCAGGTGCAACTGCAAGTACTTTAAACAATGCACAGATGGGCACGCCTACCGCTACAACATGGTATAGGGCACTTGTCATAAATGGTTCATGTCCAGCAGTAGCATCTAATTATGCAGTTGTAAATGTAAATCCTAATCCAATGTTTTCGGTTAATAGTGCTGCTATTTGTGCTGGATCTTCTGCAGTTTTAACTGCCTCTGGAGGTGCTGGCGGTACCACTTATAATTGGAGTCCATCTTCAGGTTTAAATACTACTAATGGACCATCAGTTACATCAAGTGTTTTAGCAACAACCCAATATGTAGTTACGGCAACCTTAAATGGTTGCTCTACAAATGTAACAACAACGGTTACTGTTAATGCAAACCCATCTATTACTACAACCCAAACTAATGTAAGTTGTACAGGTGGCAATGATGGAATAATTGATTTAACTGTCACAGGAGGAATTCAAAATAACAACAATATAATACTTGATGTTCAAACCTTTGATGATATTTGTTCTACTGGCGATATTGACTCTTGGCAATCTTTTACTCCAACTTTTACTGCCAGGTTAGCGGCTTTTGAAGTTAAATTAGACGGACCTGATAATGGCAATTGGTACCTTTACAAAGGCACTGGAGTTGGTGGGGTATTATTAGCTTCTGGAACTTATACAGCAACAGCAGCAGCAGGTTATAAATACATATCAATACCATCATTACCGCAATTAACTGCTGGTCAGATTTGCACGTTCAGATTAACAAATTTTTCAGCAGATTGGCTTTTAACGTGCTCGCCTAATAATTATAGTGGTGGGCAAGACAATAATAATAACGCAGATGATAGAGTTTTTAAAACACATATGATTTTAAATCCATATAGCTATCTCTGGTCAAATGGGGCGGTAACAGAAGATGTTAGCAATTTAGTAGCAGGACCATATACAGTTACCGTTACTGATGCTGTGGGATGCAGTGCTGTTGACACAAAAACGATTACCAGTCTTGGTCCTTTAGCTATAACAGCTTCAGCATCTGCAACAACAATTTGTGCTGGTTCAACAAGTACCTTAACTGCCTTTGGTCCACTTACTTTAGATCAATACTCAAATACTGGATCTAATCCAACTAAATGGTTCACAGCTAATAATGGTCAACAAACATTTGTTGCCGGATATTCAGGGTTATTGAGAAAAATTAGGCTGAAAACAGCTACGTATAGCTCAGCTAGTGGCAATATCGTTGTTAATTTGTATTCTGGTGCATACGGTAGTGGTACTTTACTTAAAACAATAACGTATACAAAACCCGCAACTACAAATTCTTGGGACGATATTATTATACCTGGTGGCGGTGTAAATTTAACAGCTGGTTCTCCTTATTATATTGAAATTCCTGCCGGCCCTTCAATTGATTGGATTTGTTCTGCTTCAGATACTTATGTAAATGGTTCTGCATATTTCGGTGGAGCAATTGAAACTTGGGATTGGAATTTTGAAACTTACATGGATTTAAATACGTATGTTTGGAATCCTGGAGCATTAAGTAATCCGGAAGTTGCAGTAAGTCCATCTATTACCACCAATTATACAGTTACGGTAACTAGTAGTTTAAGTTGCACAAATTCTCAAATGGTAACAGTAAATGCTAATCCGGTAAGTGCTGGTGGTACGGCATCTGCTAATCAATCTATTTGCATTGGTCAATTTCCTTCGCCTATAACACTAACAGGTTTTACGGGGGCAATACAATGGCAATCATCTCCAGACAATTCTAATTGGATAAATATTACAGGCGCTACAACAAATGCATTAACAAGCGCTCAAATGGGTGCTTTAAGTGCTACAACATACTACAGAGCAATGGTCACTAGCGGTTTATGTACTTCTGTAACGTCAAATGTAATTTTAATTACTGTAATTGCATATCCAACAGTGAGTGTTAATAGTGCAACAATTTGTTCAGGAAGTTCAACTGTATTAACAGCAAGTGGCGCCGCAAACTACTCTTGGAGCACAGGAGCCACAACATCCACTATATCGGTTTCACCAGCTTCTACTGCAATATATACTGTAACAGGTACAACAAGTGGTTGTGCAACAACTATTTCACAAACAATAACGGTGAATGCTACACCAACAATTAGCGTTAATAGTGCAACTATTTGTGCAGGTGCAACAGTTCCATTAACTGCAAATGGAGCAGCAGCTTATTCATGGGCACCTGGTTCGAGTTTAAGCGCAACAACGGGATTATCCGTTACATCAAGCCCAAGCATCACAACGATTTATACAATAAGTGGTACAACTAATGGTTGTTCTGCAATAAACACATCCACTGTAACGGTAAATAATAATCCAACCGTAACAGCAACATCATCTCCAACAGCAATCTGTGTTGGTTCTTCAGCAAATTTAACTGCTACTGGTGCATCAACTTATACTTGGAATCCAGGTGCATTAACAGGTTCATTAGTAAGTGTGAGTCCAAGTGCAACAACTATTTATACGGTAACGGGAACAAGTGCAGCGGGATGTGTTAAGACGCAGACAATAAATTTAATTGTAAATAATAATCCAACGGTAACAGCAACAACATCTCCAACAGCAATCTGTGTTGGTTCTTCAGCAAATTTAACCGCTAGTGGTGCATCAACTTATACTTGGAATCCTGGTACATTAACAGGCACATTGGTAAGTGTGAATCCAACTGTCACCACTATTTATACAGTAACAGGCACCAGTGCAGCGGGCTGTGTTAGCACAAAAACACTGAGTTTAATTGTAAATAATAATCCAACATTAACAGCAATCCCATCTCCAACAGCTATCTGTGTTGGTTCTTCAGCAAATTTAACCGCTAGTGGTGCATCAACTTATACTTGGAATCCAGGTGCATTAACGGGTTCATTGGTAAGTGTGAGTCCAACTACCACGACTATTTATACAGTAACGGGAACAAGTTCAGCGGGATGTGTAAATACATTGACAATAAATTTAATTGTAAATAACAATCCAACTGTTACAGCTACATCATCTTCAACAGCACTCTGTGTTGGTTCTTCAGCAAATTTAACTGCTACTGGTGCATCAACTTATACTTGGAATCCAGGTTTATTATCTGGTTCAAACCCTTCAGTAAATCCTGTTTTAAATACTACTTATACTGTTACTGGCGATAACGGAACAGGATGTATTGGCTCTGAAACGATTTCAATAATTGTTAATTCGTTACCAATTGCAAATGCTGTTTTACCAAGTTCTGATACAATTTGTTATGACGGTGCAGTTGCTGTAGGCTTGAATAGTCAGGCAGGTATTACATCATTCAGCTGGACCTCAAGTTATGGAGTTTCAAATAATGCACAATTTCCTACATTTACTAATGTAACAAGCGTTGGTAATGTTTATTTTTATGGTTCTGTAATGGATATTAATGGTTGTATAAGTTTATATGATACTGTTTTAGTTGTTGTCACTCCTTCCATAACTTTATCTGCTTTAACTGCAGATGTTTCTTGTTTTGGATTAACTGATGGATTAATTGATTTATCTGCGGCTGGTGGTTTTGCTCCTTATTCTTACTCATGGTCAAATAGTTCATTTACTGAAGATTTAAGTTCATTACCAGCTGGAAACTATTCAGTCACTGTAAATGATGCATCAACATGTACAACTTCTTTGTCGGTAATTATTACTGAGCCAACTTCGTTGGTAGCAAATTCAGTAGAAAGTTCATTCATCGGATGTAATGGAGGCAACGGTATTTTAACAGTAACAGCAACAGGTGGAACAGGAACTTATATAGGAACAGGAAGTTATACAGTAGTTGCAGGAAATTATACATACACGGTAACGGATGCAAATGGTTGTTCAAGTACCACAACAATTAACGTAAATGAACCAACGCAAATAGTTGCGACTGCCAATATCACATCACCAATTGCCTGTAATGGAGGTAATGCTTTACTAACGGTATCTGCAATAGGCGGTGCTGGATCTTATGCAGGTACAGGAACTTATACAGTAGCCGCTGGCAATTATACATACACAGTAACGGATGCAAATGGTTGTTCAAGTACCACAACAATCAGCGTTACTGAGCCAACATCAATAGTAGCAAATGTGAGTATCACAGCACCAATTGCATGTAACGGAGACAATGCTATACTAACGGTATCAGCAACAGGCGGATCAGGAGCTTACACGGGTGCAGGAACATTTACAGTAGCTGCAGGAAATTATACATACACGGTTATTGATGCAAATGGTTGTTCAAGTACCACAACTATCAGCGTAACTGAACCAACACCAATAGTAGCAAATGTGAGTATCACATCACCAATTACATGTAACGGAGGTAACGCTTTTTTAACGGTATCAGCAACAGGTGGAGCAGGAACTTATATAGGAACAGGAACTTACACAGTAGCCGCTGGCAATTATACATACACGGTTACTGATGCAAATGGTTGTTCAAGTACCGCAACTATCAGCGTTACTGAGCCTACAGCAATAGTAGCAAATGTGAATATCACAGCACCAATTGCTTGTAATGGAGGCAATGCTATACTAACGGTATCAGCAACAGGCGGAACAGGATTATATTTAGGTACAGGAACTTACACAGTAGCCGCTGGCAATTATACATACACAGTAACTGATGCAAATGGTTGTTCAAGTACCACAACAATCAGCGTTACTGAGCCAACATCAATAGTAGCAAATGTGAGTATCACAGCACCAATTGCATGTAACGGAGACAATGCTATACTAACGGTATCAGCAACAGGCGGAACAGGAGCTTACACGGGTGCAGGAACATTTACAGTAGCTGCAGGAAATTATACATACACCGTAACGGATGCAAATGGTTGTTCAAGTAATGCAACAATTACCGTGACTCAACCATCACCAATACAATTAATTGCTTCAGCAACTAATAGTATTATTTGTTTAGGACAAAATACAATTTTAAATGGGACTGGTGTAAATACGTATACTTGGAGCCCAGGTTTATTGCTAGGGGCAAGTGTAACAGTTACTCCAAATGCAAGTACCACTTATACTGTAAACGGCACAAATGGCGCAGGATGTCTCGGTACCCAAACTATTTCGATAAATGTTAATTCATTACCAGTTGTTAATGCTGGTGCAAATCAAACTATTTGTAATAGTCAGCCTGTAACATTAACAGGAAGTGGTTCAGCAACATCTTATACATGGAATAACGGAGCGATTAATGGCACCGCTTTTACACCAACAATAAGTAATTCATATATTGTTACAGGTACAGATTTAAATAATTGTTCAAATACTGACACAATGGATGTTACTGTAAATTCAATTTTAACATTAACACTTTCAGCTTCAACAAGCAGCATTTGTTCAGGAGCTACCGCAACATTAACAGCAAATGGCGCAAGCACTTATACATGGAATCCTGGTTTATTATCAGGTTCAAACCCTCTGGTAAATCCTAATTCAACTACAACTTATACAGTAGTTGGAGATAATGGAACTGGATGTGTTGGCACAGAAACAATCTCATTAATAGTACAACAATTACCAAATATTATAGCAAATGCCACTTCAACAACTATTTGTGTTGGACAATCTGTAACATTAAATGGAGCAGGAGCAGCAAATTATAGTTGGAGCAACGGAGTTTTTGATGGCATTGCCTTTACGCCGACTACAACAAATTTATATACTATTATTGGAACTAATGCTTTTGGTTGTAGTTCAACAAATACAATAATAGTTAATGTTAATAATGGAACATCAGCCACTCCAAATGCAAATCCAAGTATAATTTGTTTCGGAGATACAGTTCAATTATCCGTAATTGGTGGAAGTATTCCTACTTGGAGTTTAAATAGTAATCCTTCGGTTTTAACTATTTCTCCAATGTCAAATATTTCATATACTTATTCTGCAATTGATACTTTGGGTTGTGTTGGAGATATTACATTTAATGTAAATATAAATCAGGATTGTGATATTATTGTTTATAATGGATTTACTCCAAATGGAGATGGATTAAATGATTTTTGGATTATTGATAATATTGAAAAGTTTCCGAATAATAAGGTGTATGTTTTTAACCGTTGGGGAAATAAAATATTTCAAACTACAGAATATAATAATACTAATAATGTATGGGATGGTAAGCTAAATGGACAGTTAGTGCCATCTGGCACCTATTTTTATGTTATAGAAAGTGAGCTATTAATAAAAAAAGGTTGGATAGAAATTACTAATTAAAATAACTATGAGAAAAATTTTATTATTATTAAGTTGCACTCTGGTATTTGCTAGTTACGCCCAACAAGACCCTCAGTATAGTCAATATCAATTTAATCAAATGATTATTAATCCGGCTTATGCTGGAACAAAGAATGCTTTAAGTGCGGTAATTGATATTAGAAAACAATGGAGTGGGTTTGATGGAGCTCCATCAACCCAATCGTTTAGTTTTCATGGGCCTTTAAAGAAAAAACGCATTGGATTAGGTTTAAGCGCTTATAATGATGCTATTGGTCCAAAAAGAATTACAGCTGCTTATGGCAACATATCATATATCTTACCAATAAACAATAAATTAAAATTATCATTTGGAATTAGAGCAGGTTTTGTTAATTATGTTTTTGATTTTAGTAAAATGAATTATAAAGATGCCGGTGAAACAAATGCTATTGCAAATATTTCAACTAATAAATTAAAACCCGATTTTGATGCAGGTTTATTTTTAAAATCAAGTTCTTTTTATGCAGGCTTTAGCGCTACTCATTTAAATTCGGCATATGTATATCAAGATAAAATTTCTTACACCAATGTTTCTGGTGCACAAACCGAATACGATTTAACTTACAGATTAAGTACACATATATTTGGCATTGTAAGCAAGGGATTTTCTGTAGGTGAAAATTTGGTTATTAATCCTACTCTAATTTATAAGGGAACAAAGTCGATTTCTAATATTGACGTGAATCTAAATTTTTTAATTAAACAAAGATTATGGTTAGGAGTTTTTGCTAGGTCTAGCGGTTCGGTTGGGGCTTTGGCTCAAGTAATTGTAACTGATAATATTAAAATAGGTTATTCATTTGACTCTGGTATAGGTAACGCTCAAAGGAAATTAGGTAATGGACATGAGATTATGATTGGATTTGACTTAAATACATTTAAATCTAAAATGTTATCACCTCGTTATTTGTAAAATTGTTCCTAAATATTTTATGAAAAAAATAAAAATTTATATATCCATTTTCTTCTGTTTTATTTCCATTATTGGTGTATCACAAATGAAAAAAGCTGAAAAGGATTTTTCGAAATTTAATTACGCAAAGGCAATTCCAGCTTATGAAAAAGTGATTAAAGGAAATTCAAAAGATAAGCAAGAGGCTTTAATTAAGTTAGCCGATTGTCATCGCATTTTAAATAATTATGCAAAAGCCGAAAGTTACTATGCACAAGCATTAAGTTTAGGAAAGGTTCCAGTAATTGTAAATTATAATTACGGAAATGTTTTAAAGTCAAATAATAAATATAGCGAGGCATTGAATCAGTATTATGTTTATTTAGAAGATAATGAAACTAGTAAAATTGCTCAAAATGCTATTAAATCTTGTCAAGAAATTAAATATTGGGAATCAAAACCAAAAGAATATGAAATAGTAAATATAGAATCCATTAACACAAAACGTTCTGAGTTTTGTCCAGTACTTGTTAATGGAAAATTAGTATTTGTCGCTGAACGTGTTTGTGATATTGTGGATTTTGAAAAGTCTTCTGTAAATAACCAACCATATTTAAATGTGTTTTCGGCTGAGTTAAATAACAATGAAGTTAAAAAGGCAAAATTATTATCGAAAAAAATCAATACTAATTACCATGATGGTCCAATCGCTTTTTCGGGAGATGGTAAAATTGCGGTTTATACTCGCGTAAATTATATCGTTAATAAGAAAAATAAAAACTTTATCAATAGAGCAAAAATTTATTTTAGCGAAGTCAACGGAAGTTCATTTTCTAAACCTACGGCCTTTTTATATAATAGTGATGATTATTCATGTGCTCATCCAACTTTAAGTGCTGATGGAACTATGTTGTTTTTTTCATCAGATATGCCTGGTGCAATAGGTGGACAAGATTTGTGGATGTGCAAGAAAAATGGAGATAGTTGGGATAAACCCGTTAATTTAGGTTTTGATATTAATACTACTGCTGATGAAGTATTTCCTTCTCTAAAAAAAGATGGCACTTTATATTTCTCATCTAATGGGTTACCTGGATTTGGCGACTTAGATATTTTTTCGGCAAAGCAAATAGAAGGTAAATGGTTGATGCAACGTAACGAAGGATTGTTCTTAAATAGTAAATCTGATGATTTTGGAATTACATTTTTAAATGACTCGGTTGGTTATTTCTCCTCTAATAGAGAAGGAGGAAAAGGAGAAGATGATATTTACTGGCATAAATACACTAATAAAAATATCACTATCGATGGAACAATTTTGTTGACTGAAAACTCAAATGATCCCGCAAAAGACGTTAAAGTATATTTACTAGATTCTAACGGTAAGGCTATAGACTCTACTAAAACGAATGCTAAGGGTTATTTTGCTTTTAAAAATTTAGATGCAGATAAAACTTATATGGCTGAGGTTGAAGGATCGGATATGAATTTAAAAAATAAATCAAGGTATTATTTAGTAGATAAAAATTATAAGATTGCTCGAATTACTCACAATAACGGTCCTGGACAAAAATTTGTTTTTAAAAATTTGCCTGTAGATCCAAATGGAATGCCCGATTTGTATAATGATGATGATTTAAGTTTAGCAGGTAATTTATTGTATGGCGAAAATCCAAGCAAACCAATTGCCAATAAAAAAGTTGTTATTAGAAATGAGTTTGGTGATATTGTTGAAGAAACAACAACAAACGAATTTGGAGCTTTTGCATTTAGAAATTTGCCGCTCGATCAAAATTACTCTTTATCGGTTGTAGATGAAGATTTACCTGCCGATGCTAAAATTATTTTAACTAATAAAAGCGGTAAGGAAGTTAAATTTGCCCGTTCTGATGCAAAAGGTAATTTTAAATTTTCTTTATTAAGTGTTGATAAAGCTGCTATTGATGATTTAAGTGTAGATGATAAAGATTTAATTATGGCTTTAAATGGTTATTTATATGACCAAGATAAAAAAGCAATAAGCAATGCAAAAGTTACAATTTTTTACAGAGATGAGATTATAGAAAATATCGTCACCAACGAAAAAGGAAAGTTTGCCTTTAAAAATTTAGGTACCGATAAAAACTATTTGTTTAATATCGATGATTCTGATCCTCGTTTCACAAATGTGACCAAAGTATATGTGGCAGATTCAAGAGGAAGAATATATAGAGAGATTAAACGTAATTCTAATAGCAAATTTCAATTTGATTTATTGGATACCGATAAATCTGCTATGGGAGGCTATTCGGTAGATGATCCATGGTTAGAAGTGTTGAATATGAAGAATAAACAAAAGCAAGAATCTATCACAATAATTGAGAGTTTGTACTATTCTTATGGCGATTATAAAATTGAAGCCGCTGGTCAAAATATTTTGGACAAAGTAATTACGGTTTTAAATTCTAATACTAAATTAACCATCGAAATTAGTTCACATACAGATTCAAGAAGTTCAGATGACTTTAATTTAACCTTATCTCAAAAAAGGGCAAAAACGGCTGTTGATTATTTAATTTTAAAAGGAATAAACAAAAACAGACTCAAAGCTCTTGGATATGGTGAAACCCGTTTGTTAAATAACTGTAAAAATGATTCGCCCTGCACCGAAGAAGAGCACGCCAAGAACCGAAGAACCGAATTTAAAATTGTGGAGGTGGGAAAATCGTAAGATTTTGGAATAATAATTATTAATTTTGAACATAGGCATTTTGGTCTATGTTTTATTGTTTTAAATAAAGTATTCAAATTAAAAAACTTTATTTTTTAATAGCATTTTCAATTTCGCTGATTAGTATTTTTCAAAAAGATTATTCTCGTTATTATAATTCATGGCGCTTAGGATTAAACCTTGGTGGCGCATGCAAACAGCTGATTATAGAAGCTGTTGGGGCGATATAAAACAATTAAAGAATTATGAGTAGAAAACGTAATTGTTGGGATAATACAGTAGCAGAGAGTTTCTTTAAGACTTTAAAAACTGAACTAATTTACCATAATAAATACCAAACCAAACAAGAAGTAGCTTTATCAATTTTTGAATATATCGAAACTTGGTATAATAAAAACAGAAGGCATAAAAACTTAAATAATTTAACTATCTTAGAGTGTCAAAAATTAATCAATAATAACAACCTAAAAAATGCGGCCTGATGCTAACAAATTTTTGTCCACTTTTTTCTTGCAATTCCACACTACGAAGACCTCGCTAATATGAACTATATTTTATTTGATGATCACACTTGGCAAAACTTATTGCCACTAACTTTTACAAAACCAGTTGCCGAAATTCGTATTGGTATTTTAACTATTACCGAAAAATGGGAGCATTATTTAAATGGTAAGTTAACGTTTCAAACACAAGAGTATTTAAATCAAAAATATAAAGCGAGCTATACCAATAATGCTGTATTTATTAATGGAAAAATTTGCCCAATGCCTGAGTTATTAGCGCAAATTAATCAGTTAGAATTTAATACAGGAATTAAAAAAGGCAATACATTAATTGCTTTTAGAAGCAATATCGCCTCTCCATTAAATATTGCGGACGCATTAATAAGTTCGGTTGAAACTTCCACTATGTATACTTCTGTAGAAAATGTATGGGATATCTTCTCTAAAAATGGTGACGCCATTAAAGCTGATTTCGATTTAATTACAAGAGGAAGAACTTCGCAGCCCTTATCTACTTCAAATACTGTTATTGGTGATGCTAAACAAATCTTTTTAGAAGAAGGTGCGATTGTTGAGGCATCTATTTTAAATACAAATGCAGGTCCAATATACATTGATAAAGATGCCGAAATTATGGAAGGCTCTGTAGTTCGCGGACCATTTAGTTTAGGTGAACATGCAGCTTTAAAATTAAGTACTAAAATTTACGGTCCAACCACTGTTGGTCCTCATAGTAAAGTAGGCGGGGAAGTAAACAACTCTGTTATTTTTGCTTATAGCAATAAAGGCCATGATGGATTTTTAGGTAATTCTGTTATTGGAGAGTGGTGTAATTTAGGTGCTGATACCAATAACTCGAATTTAAAAAATAATTACGGCAACGTAAAATTGTATAACTACTCACAAAAAAAAATGATAGACACTGGTTTACAGTTTTGCGGCTTAATTATGGGCGACCATAGTAAGTGCGGCATTAATACCATGTTTAATACAGGAACAGTTGTAGGCGTAGGCGCTAATATTTTTGGCGGTGGTTTTCCTCCAACATATATCCCAAGTTTTAGTTGGGGTGGAGCCGATGGTATGGAAGAATACAAATTTGATAAAATGATTGAAACCGCAAGCCGTGTTTTTGCCCGTCGTAACTTAACGGTTAATGCCGTTGAAAAAGATATTTTAGAAAAGATATTTAAAAATACAGAAGGGGATAGGTAGGGTTTTAGGTAGCGAACGGGTGCATAGCGTTTGTTATGTGCCTGTTTGTTTTTTAAGGATATCCAGCAGTTTTTTTGGATCTTGCCGATTGTCCCAAAATGCAGTGATAATAAGAAGGTCTTTATTGAATTTATAGAATATACTAAAGTGTCCTAATGCTGAAAACATAAGTTTCCGGAAAGTCTGCTTTTTTAAATAATTTAGGATTGCTTTGGATTACGTTAATTTGTTCAGCCGTCAACTTAATTAATTTTTCCGCATAAGTTTTCGTACCGTTTCGTTTAACTCAATACTTTAAAATTTCCCGACGTTGTTGAGCAGCAGTCTGGGTCCAAACTACAGTTCTTTTAGCCATTTCAAGTCAGATTTGTCAAGTTGAGATTGAGGGATCAAGTTTTTTTCTTTGATGTCCCTTTCGCTGAGTTTTAACATTACAATTTGCTCCTCGGTCAGCTTAACAGTTTCTAGGTCTACAGGACTGTTTTTAACTAATTGAAAAAGTGCGGTTAAATAGTCCTTGTTTGAAATAGTAAGTAGTTTTTCAATTATTCCGTTTCTAATATGGTCAGTTGTTGTCATTGTTAGCGAATTTGAGAATAAAGTTAAAGAAAAGGTATTGATTTTCAAAATCGCAAAAAATGTTGCTAAAATTTGAAAAATTATCTTTGTAAGATTGCAAATACGGTCGTTGTCCACAAATGGCACATAACGGTTTCGGGCTTGGCGAAGGTGGCGATTTTCACCACAAATGTTCATACGAAGCACAACTGTTTGTTTAATCACAAAACTTTCATACGAAGCACTGAACCGCCACTTTTGCCAAACTCGTGTTATGGGCTGCCTTAATTTTGTCGGATTAGCCCAACCCCTAATGTTAAAAGCCCTAAAATCAATATTACAATACCAGCATACAATATTACAATTAAATCAGTTGGTTTAGTAATTTGATTACCGACTGCTGCTGCAAAGAAGCCAAAACTTATTGCAATTGCAGAAATCGGAAATGAAAGTCGGACAATCCATTTCCACCCATTAGATAATGAAACGTGGTCGGCAAAAAGCTGAACTACCAGAGCAAGAATTACTAAAACTCCTGCATGGGCGTGTCCTGCACGGAACATTGATTTTTGAAAGTCCGTTAATTGTAAATGTTCTTGTTGACCGCTTAAAACGGTGAGTAAAAAATACCCACCGTAAATAATTGTCGGAACGGAAAGCAGAATATAACCGCTTATTTTTTTTGCTTCGCTTGTCATCGTTTTTATTGTTTAAAAGTTGTAGGTGCTATGTCCAATTTGCCTTTAATAAAAATCAAAGCTATTTCTTCATTCTTCATAAAGGGAATTTCTTTGCCGTCTTTTTCTTTGAAAAGTTCCACTGTTTCGGTTAGTTCTCCCTTTTCGTAGTTATAGTTTTGTGTAATTCTAAACTTGTTATAGGGCATAAAATTACTTGCATTTGGAACATTCATAGTCAATACTGATTTACGAAATTCGGTGTCGGTTGTTCCTGTACCATTGCCCAACGAAGAGTTGATTACAGCCTGTACCTTTCCGTCAGTCAGATTTTTGTAAACCAAATCAAAATACATCGTTTGATCCCTGTCTCCTGCTTTTCCATCATAATCAGGGTGAATACGATGTAGTGATTTAACAGACTTCCAGTGGTTTTCATACCTTTTTTGAACAACGTCAAATTGGTAATCATAACTCTCAGCTCGTAACCATTGTCCGTTGTCGTAGCGGTATGCCTTGCTGATTCCATTCCAAATAATGGTGTAGGTGTCGTCTAACTCAACGGAACGATTCAACGGAACGATTACTTGTTTTTTTGAAGAGGCACAACTTGCCACAAATAGTGCAAGAATTGTGATTACGGAATAAGTGACTTTTTTCATTTTGATATTTTTTTTAGTGAAACATTAAATTTTACATTGCAAAAGTATCTATGAAAAAAGAGGGGTAAATTGACAAATGTTACAATCGTTATTTTCTTGCAATTTTTTTTCTTAAGCGACTAAGGCTTTCACGTTCAATTCCTAAATAAGAGGCAATGTAGTATAGGGGTATTCGATCAAATATGTATGGTTGGTTTTTAAGCAAGTCAAGGTAACGTTGTTCACCGTTTAAGAATAAAAAACTTTCCACTCGTTGGTTAATCAGTTTGTAGGACTGTTCAGAAATCAATCTGCCAAATCTTTCCCAATTATGCGATTGGTCGTAAGCTTTTTGTAAAGCGGTCAAATTGAATGTAACAATTTCAGTTTCTTCTAATGCCTGAATGAAATAGCGGCTTGGGTTTTCCTGTAAAAAGCTGTCGTAGTCAGTTACAAATTGATTTTCAAATACAAAATGCGTATTGATTTCCTTACCGTCAGAAAGATAATAGGTTCTAAAACAGCCCTTGTTTACAAACCCGATCTCTTGACAAGTTTTTCCTTCACTCAAAAAAAAGTCTTTGGCTTTGTAGTTTTTTGTTTTTAGGTAAGGTTCAAAAAGTGAGCAATCCTTTCCCGTCAGAAAGGGAATGTTTTTAAGAAACTCTTTGAAAATTTTAAATTCGTCCATTGTCAAATTATTGCTCAATTGGGTCGTTTTTTTAAAGGTTGCCCATAACGGTTGGCGGCTAAACGCCAGTTTTTTTCTTTTCGTTTCCGAATGTTTGTTTATTGATACCTAAATTACTAAAAAATTGAAACAAACAGGACCTGCCCAGTTAAAATATAATTAAATAACTTCAGTTTATATATAACTAACTCAAACTATTATTATAAAATTGGTGATTCTATATTTGCTGCTAGGGCTTTCTTTCTACCTTATAATTTTATATATTTACTCTTAAAAAAAAGGTAAGATGAAGAAAATTTTATTGCTTTTGGTTTTAGTCATTTCTCTTAACGCCTGCAAAAAAAAGGATGTTGTCAACGAACTTGTTGAAACTCCAGTTGCTGGAAATGGTTTAGTAGATGTGTTATGGACACTCGATAAACCACACGGCAGTGTGTGCTGGGAATCTAATTACTTGGATTACTCTGTTGGTAAATTAACGGGTCGTTTCAATAATTATGGTTTCTCTCCTAAATTTATATTTGATGAGGCTAATCTTTCTAACTGTAAAATTAACGCTTGGGTTACTTTATCTTCCGTAGATTCTGGAGAACCATTGCGCGATGCAGTAGGAAAATGTATTCGCAATTACATGGGCGTTACCTATTTAGATACACTTAAAACCATTGTAAATCCGGCTAGCGACACCGCTTGGTTTCGCAGTACAACGGTTGTAAAATCAGGAACGGGTTATGTGGCTATCGGTAATTTTTATTTTAACCGTTACCGTTCGCCTAGTGGTTTTCCTGATGGAACACCAATTTCTAAACCTGTTAACTTGTATTTTAATTATAATGGCACATCCGATTTTGATACAGATGGAGATTTTATAAATGATAAATATCGAGCATCGTTTACGGGACATTTTTCTTTTTTGCGATCAAACCACATGGACGTAAATGCAAGTATTAAATATATTCCTGTACCTGCATTAATTGATTTACCTGGCAATAGTATTGCTGCAAATAACAAAACATATGGTGAGTGGACAACGAACATTGCCGATGAAATGAATTTTAACTTGAATCTTCAATTTTTTAGAAATCACTAATCATGCGTATGAAATAGCCATGTTTGCTAAAACACAAACACAAATGAAGATAAACTGGCTAAACCATATGACAACTAAAAAACAATAATATCTACATATGAAATAGCCATGTGCCTGAACGCACAAACACAATTGAAGATACATGGCGTATACCATATGACAACTAAAAAACAATAATATCTACATATGAAACAAATTATTATAGCTTTTATGGTTTTAGTGTTAGTGTTGCCAGCATGTAAAAAGGAAGCAGGAATTGGAGGCAAAAAAACGATTTACGGCTCGGTAACCTATAAAAATGGAGCAAGCTCTGCTTTCGAAAATGCAAGCACTGCCATAGTGCATATTGCTTATGGTACAAAAGGCACTACTTCATCTTTTGATCAAAGCGTTGCCGTTGATGAAACAGGAGCTTACCACTTTGACGGGTTAAGAAAAGGAGACTATTTTATCTCTGCCGAATTTACCGACGAAAATGGATTTATATATACAACTGCTGGTTATGGTGTAACAGTAAATAACAAAAAAGAGAAACTGGCGGTTGATATTAAACTTCAATAAAATCGTATCTTTAACTTATAAAAATCAATAAATATCTACACATGAAATAGCCATGTGCCAAAACGCACAAACACCAATGAAGATACATGGCGTATACCATATGACAATAAAAAACAATAAATATATACATATGAAAAAAATCTACTTTAAGTTTATCGCTGTTTTTATTTTATTTGGATTTTCATCTTTAGTTGCACAAGTGCCTTCTTGGCAATTAGCATTTTCTGCTGGCTATAATGGTAACGAATCAGTATCAGCAATAGCAGTGGATGCAGCTGGCAACAGCTATATAACAGGTTCATATACTTCTTCGTACATCAATTTTGGAACGTTTTCATTACTAAATAGTTTTTCAGGTACTTCGGATATATTTTTAGTGAAGATAGATCCAGCAGGTGTTGTAGTTTGGGCAAAAACATTTGGAGGCGCGGATGGCGATCAAGGAAATGGATTAGCAGTGGATGCTTCAGGAAACGTAATTTTAACAGGGTGGTTTGCAAGCGCCAGTATAACTTTTAGTGCAACGGTTCTAAATAATGTTGGAACTGCAAGTAGCGATTTATTTGCGGTGAAATATGATTCGGATGGAAATTTAATTTGGGCACAAAGTGCTGGTGGAAGTGGAAACGATCGCGGTTATGCCGTAAGTTGTGATGCTAACTCTAATGTTTTTGTAACAGGTTGGTACACGAGTCCAAGCATTAATTTTGGAACTGGTAATTTAATGAATGCAGGTTCTGCAAGCACTGATATTTTTATAGTTAAATATGATGCCAGTGGATCTACTCTTTGGGCCAAAACTATTGGAGGAACCGCTGCAGATGGCGCCAGAGCTTGCGCAAATGATGCATCAGGAAACACCTATGTTTTAGGTAGCTTTTCAAGCTCATCTGTTAATTTTGGAACAGGTGCGCTTACCAATGCAAGTGCCGGAACTTACGATTTGTTCCTAGCTAAATACGACCCTTTGGGAACAGTATTGTGGTCAACTAAAGTAGGTGGCATTTATGATGAAATGGGAAATGCCATCGCTGTTTCGGGAAATAATATTTACTTAACAGGTAGTTTTACAAGTGCTAGTATAAACTTTGGAAGTTTGCCAGCATTAACAAATGCAAGCGCTGGAACATCTGATATTTTTTTAGCAAGTTATTCTTCAATAGGTACAGCTAATTGGTCAAAAGCAAGCGGTGGTGCCGACTCTGATGAAGCTAAATGCATTTGTGTTGACGCGTCAGGAAACGCATTTATTTCAGGTTCTTTTATTAGTTCAAGCATTACTTTTGGTACTAACACATTAACTAATAGTGCCGCAGGAACTAAAGATATGTTTGTAGCAAGTTTTGATAACACAGGCAATTCACCTTGGGCTTTGCAAGCTGGAAGTTACAGCGAGGAAGTAGGGAATGGGATAGCAAATTCTAATACCTCAAGTGTAATTCATTTGGGTGGAATGTTTAATAGTAGTTCGGTTAGTTTTGGTACTAGTAACGTTTATAAAGGCTGTGGCGACGATGTGTTTTATGCAAAACTCGATGCTACTACTGGCATTAACGACGCTTGGCATAGCTTAAATGAAAATGTGGTCATATTTCCAAATCCATCTTCTACAGGAATTTTTAGCATAAGCGATGAATTAGAAAATACCGAAATTGATATTTATAATGTACTTGGAGAAAAAGTATATTCAACTAAGCATTTTCAAAACACCATTGATTTATCTTCCCAAGCAAAAGGGGTTTATGTGATTCAATTTATATTGAAAGCTCAAACTCATTCTCAAAAAATAATTATTGAGTAAGTATTTTTATTTATACACCAAATGATACTTCTCTCCTAAAAAAGAAAGAATAATGTATTTACCGGTACGCATATTTTTGTAAGGCAGGATGTCGAAAAATAAAGTGGTTTTGTTTTCGGCCTTGCAGGGTTTGCTATCTTTATCGTAACGCAATAAAAAGTTAAGGGTTAAGTCTTGTGTTTCTATTAATTTTCCATCGGTTACCAATTCTAAATTAGCAGGGCAGTTGCCATAAAAAACACCTAACTCCAAACAGTTATTCGTAATCACGGCATGGTATATTTTTACACGTGGCATGGTAATGGTATCCATTTCGTCAACCGTTTGCACTTTGGCGCAATCAAAGGTTATAGCTTCGCCATTGACCGTTAAGTTTTTTTGTGCACTTAGGACAAAAGGTATTAGATAGATGCAAATGAATAGGAGGAAGGTTTTCATTACGGTCATTAAATAAAGATAGGATGTTTCTTTGCATGTGCAAAGCAAAAATTAAAAAGTTTCTGCCGCTTTTGCAATTGCTTTGATATCCGCCCAAAAAAGGCAAACCGTATTACCGGCTTGGCTTTTTGTTTTATGCAGCGATACGTCAACACGTTGCTAAATAATTTTCGTTTCTAAATTGACGCCACCGAAATTCAAAAGTGCAGTAAAAAAACGTGAACTTTGTTGTCGTAATTTATTTTAGAGTTACTTTTCCAACGTTGAGTGCTAACGTTATGGCGGCTAACCGCCAGTTTTATTCTTCTTGTTTCCGAATGTTTGTTATTACTCCAAACTATCCTCAATATCAATCAAAGGTTGTTCAATGATTTCTTCTTTCATTGATTTTTTGTGTATGGATAATAAGATAGCTGGTAATAAAATAATATTAGTAAACATGGATATTAATAAGGTTAAGGATACCAATACACCTAGTGCTACCGTACCGCCAAAACTTGATGCGGCAAAAATAGAGAAACCACAAAATAAAATAATAGACGTATATACCATACTTAAACCAGTATCTTTAATAGCAGCAGAAATAGCAGCTGGTGCATTGCTTATTTTTTTAAGTTCTTGGCGGTATTTGGTTAAAAAGTAAATGGTACCGTCGGAGGATATACCAAAGGCGATACTAAATATTAAAATAGTAGAGGGTTTAAAACGGATATCTAAAAAGCCCATAATACCTGCTGTAATAACCAACGGAATTAAGCATGGCAACTTGGATAAAATAATAATGCGCACCGAACGGAATAAAGCAATACCAACAATGGCAATTAAAATAATTTCTATCAATAAACTTTCTAATAAGTTAGATAATAGGTAATCGTTGTTTTTTAAGAACACCAGGCTGTGTCCCGTTAAACTTACTTTATATTCATCCGGACTAAATATAGAATCAATTTTAGGGCGCACAATGGCCATTAACTCTTTCATTTTTTTAGAACCAATATCAGCTACTTGGTAACTTACACGCGTAGTTTGTTTGGTGCTATCTATAAATTTAGCGAGTTTATTGTTTTGTCCTTTTAATGAACCTGAGTATTCGGATAAGGTTTTTAAGTCGGATACGCCGGGTAACTTATAATACTTAGGGTTTCCTTCGTTATAGGCTTGGTATGAAAATTTAATAGCCTCTACAATGGATAATGGTTTTGAGAAGATTGGATATTCTTCTAACATACGCTGCATGGCTTTAATTTTATATAAAGCTTTGGCGTTGTTTTCAAACAATCCATTTTCTTTTTTAGTGTCAATTGAAATTTCAAATGGTAAAACCCCATTAAAGTTTTTTTCAAAAAAATGCAAGTCGGTGTAGATAGGATCTTTTTTAGGTAAATCATCTACTACATAACCGTTCATATCGATAAAACTCATTCCCCAAAAACAAATACCAGTAAGTACAGTTGTCGTAATATAGATAGCCATTCGGCGTTTTTGAACCAAATGGTCAACCATATCTAACGCCTTGTTAATAATTTTTCCATCTTGATGTTTGGTGTGTTTTTCTTTTGGTGTTGGTAACATAGCTAAGACCACTGGCACCAATACTAAGGTAATGAAGTAAGTAGCCATCACACTAATGGCTGCTACTGAACCAAACTGAACTAACATAGAACTTTTTGTAAAGTACAATACGCCAAAGCCGATAGATGTGGTAATGTTTGCTAAAAACAACGTAACCCCAATGGTTTCGATACTGCGAGTGATGGCTTTAATTTTATTACCATGTGCTACAAACTCGCTATGGTATTTATTAATTAAGAAAATACAATTCGGTAAACCAATCACCATAATTAGTGGCGGAATTAAGCCCGACAAAATGGTAATCTTGTAACCAAATAAGTGCATAATTCCCATCGACCATAACACACCAACGGCTGTAATAATCAAAGAGAAAAATACCACATTACCCGAACGGAAGAACACCCATAAAATAAAGGCCGTTACTAAAATAGCTAAGATTAAAAACAAAGTCATCTCGTGCGATACCTTCGTCATAATTTGCGAACGGATATAAGGCATGCCAGAGTAGTGCATTTCTACTTTATGCTTTGTTGCAAACTCTTCTGCCAATACACGTATTTGAGCAACAATTTCTAAACGGCGTTTCGAATTTAAATCCTTCTTCGTGAAGGTAATGGCCATCACGTTAGCGCCTGTTTCCTTATTGTAAATAATGCCTTCGTAAAAAGGTAAGTTTAAAAAATCAGCTTTAATACTATCTACATCTTGTTGATTTTTGATAGGATGTTTGATTAATGGAACAAAATCAAATCTTTGTAAACTATCATTCAACACAAACTTAAACGTAGTAGGTACCGACATTAAGTCTTTAATTCCCTGAATGTTTTTGATGGTTTTACTTAGCTCGTACCAATCGTTAAACTTTTGGTATTGAAATAAGTTTTTGTCTTCAAAGCCCATTACCATTACGTTTCCATCTTCACCAAAATGTTTTTTAAAGTTTTGGTATTCAATAAAGGTGCTGTCGGTATCAGGTAATATTTGAGCGAAGTCGTATGATAATTCAACCTTAGAGGTTTGATAACCCATAATGGCTGAAATTAATAGTACAACGGTTGTAAAAATTGCTTTATTTCTTAATAGTAATCCCGAAAAATATTTCCACATAATTAATTGCTTTTAGTAACGCTTTTGAGATTTTGTCTAATTACTTTATATCCAACTTCTTACCTTCTCAAAAGGTTTAAAGATAACTATTAATGAATGGATATAAAAAAAATGTTTTTAACGATGCCTTTTGGATGTTGAAAAAGGCATTTTTGGGCGTGTCCCCGCAAAAGAGGCAGCGGGGTCGGGCTTTCGGCACTCGCATTTTTACTGGCAGTTCGACTCCGCTCAGTGACCAATAAAAAGAGCTCAAACAAATCCTCAATCCCTCACGCGGCAGGTGGTGCTAATTGCCCTCACCCTCAATCTCTCTCCCTCTGGAGAGGGAAGCTCTCCCTTCTCCCTGATGGAAATCCGAAGGATTCGATGATCCTTTTAAAATAATAAACTATCATCAAAAAGGTTGGGGATGAGGGTAAAACACTAATCCTCCTTCTTCAATTCCTTCTTAACTAACTTAAGATTAAGCAAGTTCATTGGATTTGTGGTTAAGTTCTTAATGTTTTTATGCACTAAACGAATAATTTGATCGTAATATAAAGGAACAATTGGCGCGTCATCAATTAACATTTGATCCATTTGTTGGTAAAGCGTATTCTTCACTTCGCGGTTTTGTTCGCGCAATACTTTTTCATATAATACATCAAACTCTGGGTTTTTGTAATGCGTATAGTTTGAGCCCACAGGCGCAAAGTTTTTACTATAAAATAAATGCATAAAGTTTTCTTCGTCGGCATAATCTCCTACCCACGATTTTTTAAATAAGTTGTACTCGCAAGCCGCTACTGCTTGACGCAATACGACTGGTTTATCCACACTAATATTTACTTTAATGTTGTTTTCGGCTAATTGCGATTGGATAAATTCTGTTTGCTCTAAATAATTATCCGTAGTGTGTAAAGTAATTTCTGGTAAATCTTTTCCATCAGGGAAACCTGCTTCAATTAATAACTGACGCACTTTATCAGGATCGTAATTATAACCTTTTACAATTTTCTCATCAAAAGAAGGCATTCCATTAGGAATAAAACCAGCTGTTGCAGGATATCCAATGTTTTTACGGAAGAATTTAACCATTTTAACACGGTCAAAACCGTAATTAATGGCTTTACGTAAAGCTTTAATTTTTAAAGGAGATTTCTTAACAATATCGATGTTCTCATCCACTAATATTCCTAAGTAATCTGTTTTTAAATAGTTTTGTTTTTGTAAAATAAATTTTTCGTTGTAGATAGGTTGTAAATCTCCGTTCTTGTCTAATACTTCGTTGATATTAAAGGCATCGGCTCCACTCAACATATCGTATTTGCCATTTAATAATTCCATAAAAGCGGTTTCTCTATCTTTTACAAAAGAGATGGTAACCGCATCTAAATAGGGTAAACGATTTTTGCCATCAAATTCAAAATACTTTTCATTTTTCAATAAAACGAGTTTGGTGCCTTCTTCCCATAATTTAAATTTAAAAGGACCAGTACCAACGGGGTTTCTTCTAAAATCTTGGCCATAAAAATCAGCTGCTTCGTATGGTATTACCGAGAAATACTTCATGGTTAATACACTTAAAAAAGCACTTAGCGGTTCTTTTAAATACACAATAAACGTTGAATCGTTTGTAGAAGTAAATCCTTTGTAGCCTGTTTTTTCGGTACGATCGATGTTAGACAATAAAGATACCGCGCTACTTACACGAGCATCGTATAAACGGTTAAAAGAAATAACAAAATCTTTAGCAGTTACTTTTCTTCCTTTGCCACCTTCAAAACATTGATTATCATGAAAGTAAACATCGTCTCTTAAAATAAATGTATAAGTTAAACCATCATCGCTAATCCACCATTTTTTAGCAATACATGGTCTTACTTTTAATGAATCATTTAATTGAACCAAGCCATTATAAACTTGGTTTACACCCCAAATATCTTCTGTATTATTGGCAGATGCAGGGTCTAAGCCCGATATACCAGCCATTTCGTTATAGTTAAATACAGTCCTATTGTCTTCATCATGTTTTGGGTCGCCACAGGTTACTGTTAGCGCAACTGTAAACAAGCAAATGATGATTAGGCGGATTGATTTTAGGGATGAAATCATTGTTTTTGAGATTTAATAAGTACTCAGTATCAATATTAGTCAAATAGAGGGCGTTTTTTTTAAACTATTTCAACAGTTTTTCACATTAGCGTGTCAATTCCTGCTAAATTGTATAAATTAGTGTTCTATTATTTAACCATTTTCAAAAAAATGAACAAACATTTTATATTACTATTATTATCAGGTTTTACTTCTTTATGTGCAGCACAAGAAGATGGATTAACGAAAGTTACTCCTGAAGAAGCTGCTAATAAAATGAAAGTTGGTAATTACGAAGATGCTTTAACCGACTATTTACAGTTGTTAAATGAAGATTCAAGAAATGAGTCATATAATTACAATGTAGGTGTCTGCTACTTAAATAATAGTATGAATAAAAGTAAGGCGGTGCCTTATTTAGAAATTGTGACTCGTAAAGAAAAACACGATCCTAATGCGGATTATTTATTAGGTAGAGCTTATCAATACGCAAATCGTTTTGATGACGCGGTACTTGCTTTTAAAAAATTTAAAGCAGATGCTAAAGGAACCGTTTTTAATTTAGTAGATGCTGATTTACAAATACAACATTGTATTAATGCTAAAGAGTTAATGAAATTCCCAGTTGATGTGATGTTTCAAAACTTAGGCTCAAATATTAATTCAGAGTATAGCGACTATTATCCCTTTGTAACTTCTAATGAATCATTTTTAATTTATAATACAAAGCGTCCCGAAAAAAATGCTGAGAAAATGGAGAATGGAAATTACAATAACTCCATTTATATTTCGAGGGTTGTAAACGGGGAGTATATGAAAGCAAGTCCGATTGGTGCTCCTATTAACGCTGGTAATGCTGGTATGGAAGTAATTGGCTTAAGTGAAACAGGCGACAATATTTTGTTATACATGCCAGAAGGTTTAGGTAAAGGAAATATTTATATCAGTAAGTTAGATGTACAGGGTGTTTATGGCAAACCAGAAAAATTAGACGCGAAAATCAATGCTGCTGGTGATGAAATTGCGGCTTCTATTTCGTCTGATGGTAACACTTTATACTTTGCGAGTAGTCGTAAAGGCGGTATGGGTGGTACGGATATTTATATCTGTAAAAAACTAGGTAAAAAATGGTCGGAGCCAATGAATGCAGGTAAAGAAATTAACACACCTTATGACGAGGATTTTCCTAATATTTCACCAGATGGAAAAATTTTATATTTCTCATCAAAAGGTCATACAAGTATGGGAGGTTATGATATTTTTAAATCCAGTTTTGATGAAACAACTAATACTTACACAAGTCCTAAAAATATTGGTTACCCAATCAACACAACAGATGATGATATGAATTTTCGTATTTCTAAAAATGGAAAATATGGTTATATCGCTTCTGCAAAAAATGGTGGACAGGGTGATTTTGATATTTATCGCGTAACGTTTAATGAAGTGGAAAGCGACTACTCTGTTGTCATTGGTGGAATATCTGCTAAAGATGGTTCAGAAATCAATTATAGTGATGTATTTATTTCGGTAAATGATAATATTACGAAAGAGTTAATGGGTAACTATTTACCAAATCCTGCAACTGGTCGTTTTGTAGTTATTTTACCTCCAGGTAAATATCAAATGTTAATTGATGCTCCAGGTTATAAGCCAGTTAAAAAAAATATTGAAGTGTTTGATAAGGTATCTTATCAAGCGGAGATTAATATGAATATTGAATTAGCAAAGTAATTTCAACACCTTTTGTACTAAGTGGAATTTTCGTCAAAGTTAATAGAACAAGCCGTAGCTCATTTTTCGAGCTTACCTGGTGTTGGAAAAAAATCAGCCTTACGTTATGTGTTGCATTTAATTAAGCAAGATGCTCAAGATATTACCAATTTTTCGGATGTGTTAAAAGCATTAAAGCAAGATTTAAAATTTTGTAAAAACTGCCATACGATTTCCGATCATGATATTTGTGATGTATGCGCTAATCCTATTCGCAACCAACAAGTAGTTTGTGTGGTACAAGATTACAGAGATGTAATGGCTATTGAAAACACTGGTCTTTATAAAGGCGTGTATCATGTACTAGGCGGTTTAATTTCTCCAATGGAAGGAATAGGCCCAAGTAATTTAACGATTGATTCGTTAGTTGCTAAAGTATCACGACAAGAAGTCACCGAAATTATTTTAGCACTTAATGCAACAATGGAAGGAGAAACCACTAGTTTCTTTATCTTCAAAAAATTAGCGCCATATAATTTAACCTTATCTGCTATTGCTCGTGGCATTGCTGTGGGCGATGAATTAGAATATACTGATGAAGTAACCTTAGGGCGTTCTATTGTCAATCGTATTCCTTATAACAATAGTTTAGCGAGGTAGCACTTCGACTACGCTCAGTGCCCGAAATTTTCAATTGATAACTTACGGTGGTTGAGCGGAGCCGAAACCACCTTTGAATAATATCAAAAGTATTTATGGAATTTAAAAAGTTTCTACATCATAATGTAAATCCTAAAAATTTATATTATGAAATCTCTTTTAATATTTGTGTTCTGCTTAACAATCGTAAAAGCAAACGCAGCAGAAACAGAAAAAACAATCAAATCAAAACCTGAAAAAATTATTGTGTACACACAAGGTGCGCAAGTGCATCGTAATACCTTGGTTAATTTGGTAGCGGGTCAAAATACCATCATCTTTTCAGGATTAGAAAATTGTATTAATGCCTCTGCTATTCAGGCTTCTGGCAATGGTAATTTTATCATTGCTGATATTCAGCATGAAGTGCATTACCCAGAATTTGATAAAGCAAAATTAAACGGAGATGTTCGTTATAAAAAATTATTAAAACAAGTGAATGATAGTTTACAAGAATTAAATTATTTAATTGAAGATATCACTTATAAATCAGATGCACTTTCTACTGAAAAAAATGTGTTATTGAATTATAGTTTATATAAAGGCCAATCAAAGCGCGATAGTATTGCTTCTTTAAAAGATGGCTTAAACTATTTGAGAGAGAAACTATATAATATCAATACTGAGCAACTAAAATTAAAGCGTGAACGCGAAAAATTAGAAGCTAAAAAAACAATTTTAAATGAACGTGTTGTTAATGTGAGTCGTGAATTAACTAATCAAAATAATAGTGGTGAAGTGGAGCAGGTAGATTACCGCATTCTAGTTCATGTCATTGCCGATCAAGCTACTCAAGCCACTGTTAGTTTAAATTATTATATCACTAATGCAGGTTGGACACCTTCTTATGATTTAAGAGCAATGTCAAATGAACAAAATGTAAAGTTAACTTACAAAGCACAAATTCATCAAGAGTCAGGTATAAATTGGGGAAATGTTAAATTGGTGCTTTCAACAGCTAATCCAAATCGTTCGTATAATATTCCTTCCTTATCACCTTGGTATTTAGGTTATAATCCGTATAAACAAAATAATAATAAAGACAGTAGAGTTCTTTCAGCACCGGCAGCAGGAGCAGGATATTCTGACAAGGCTAAAAAAGTAGATGATTTTAGTGATTTAGATCAGGAGCAAAAAGAAATAGCCGCTCAAAATGCTTATGATTACACATCTGTTAGCGAAAATGTAATTGAAACAGAATATGAAATCAAATTAAATTATAATATCCCAAGCGACGGTAAAGAACATTTTGCAGCCATTATGGTAAAAGATTTAAAAACCAATTACCGTTACAAAGCCATTCCTAAATTAAATAACAATGTGTATTTAACGGCGGTATTATCTGATTGGGAAGATGCCATTACCATGGGTGGTGAAGCATCTATTTATTACGATGGTTCCTATGTTGGTAATACAAGCTTATTACCAGGTGGAACAGAAGATACCATTCAATTATCGTTAGGTATTGATAAAAATATTGCCATTAAACGTCAAAAGATAAAAGAAAAATGTTCGCAAAAAGTATTGGATAACGATATCTTACATCAATACACTTATGAAATTACAATGAAAAATTCACGAGCAACAAAAATAGATATTGAATTAGAAGATCAATTGCCCTTAGCGCAAGATAAATCAGTAGTAGTAGATAGAAAAGAATTATCAGGAGCGAAGTATGATGAAGTAACTGGTATTTTAAAATGGCGTTCTACGATACAAGCAAAAGATAGTAAGAAGTTAACGTTGATGTATCAGGTTAAAGCACCTAAATATATGTCGGTTGCTTTTAATTAATTCCTCATCCCTCAATCCCTCTCCCTCTAGGAGAAGGGTTGGGGGTTACAGTGTTTCCACAATAATGCATTCAGCGGCTTTAGGACTGATGCTCACTTCTTTTTTCTGACAAATTAAAATTATAGAATTATCAAATTCTTCAATCGTTTTAATGGTAATGGAAGCTCCAATAATTAACTGATGTTTTTCTAGATATTTTAAAAAGGTCGTAGAATGGTCAGTAACGCCCATTATCTTGTAATGACTTTTTATTTTTACTTCAGATAATTTAATGAAATTACTTTTTTGAATTTTCCCCTTTTCATCAGGAATTGGATCTCCGTGTGGGTCGAAATTTGGGTGGCCTAATTTCTCTGATAATTTTTTAATGAGTTTGTCATTTTTAATATGCTCCAATTCTTCAGCAATTTCATGCACTTCGTCCCAACCAAAACCTAATTCATTAGCAAGGTAGGTTTCCCAAATTCGGTGGCGTCGAACAATATTTAAAGCCATTTTGGAGCCAGAGGTGGTTAATCTTGTACCATACGATTTTTCGTAAATCACCAATTTTAATTCATGTAATTTTTTTACAGCCTCGGTTACCGTTGCAGGAATTACATTTAATTTTTCGGCTAGTTGTTTATTGTTAACGATATTAGAATTACCAGCAGAAAGATGATAAATGGTTTTTAAATAGTTCTCTATAGTTTCGGATTGCATGAATTAATTTTTTGGTCAACCAAAAATAATAATTTTAACTATATAAAATGAAAGAACTTTGTCCATAATTTTTTAAATGACGTTTCAAACAGTTATATTTCTTTTAATGATTCCAATACTTGGCTTCTCTCAAGCTACTTCTATAAAAGGGGTGGTGAAGTCAGATATAGGTTTGGTTAGTTTTGCTTCGGTTGGATTGGTTGGAACAAACCTCGGAACGAGCACAAACGAGAGAGGCTTTTATTACTTGTCTTCTGAAAAATTCGGGAAATATACTTTAAGAATTTCGGCGATTGGTTACAAACCTTTTGAAAAAATAGTCGTTCTAAAAGAAAATGAAAGTCTTGTAGTGAATGTAAATTTAATACCAGATGCATTGGGTTTAGACGAAGTTGTAATTTCTGGTACCATGAAGGAAGTTTCTAAAACAGAAAGTCCTGTGTCAGTAGAAGTGTATACACCTACGTTATTTAAAAAAAATCCAACACCAAGTATTTTTGATGCCCTTCAAAATGTAAATGGAGTTCGTCCTCAATTAAATTGTAATGTATGTAATACGGGTGATATACATATTAATGGTTTAGAAGGACCTTATACCATGATTATGATAGATGGAATGCCGATTGTGAGCGGTTTATCTTCGGTGTATGGTTTATCGGGAATTCCTAACAGTTTGATTGAGCGAATTGAAATTGTTAAAGGCCCAGCTTCATCGTTATATGGTAGCGAAGCAGTAGGTGGTTTAATTAATATCATCACTAAAAAAACTGCTAATGCTGATAAATTGAATTTAGATGTGATGGCAACGTCTTATCAAGAGTATAATGTAGATGCAGGAATAAAATATAAACTAGGAAAAAAAGTAAATGCCTTATTGGGTATGAATTATTACAACTATCAAAACCCAGTGGATCATAATAACGATGGTTTTACGGATGTGACCTTACAGCAACGAATTTCGGTGTTTAATAAATTTAATTTTATTAGAAAAGATAATCGGGAAGCTTCTATTGCTTTGCGATATTATTACGAGGATAGATGGGGCGGAGATATGAAATGGAATCAAAAGTGGAGAGGAACAGATAGCGTTTACGGAGAAAGTATTTTTACTGGTAGATATGAAGTGATAGGAAAATACCAACTGCTCTTAAAAGAACGTTTTTTTTATAATGTATCTTTTAATAATCATGATCAGAATTCATATTATGGTACAATTAAATTTAATGCTCAACAACAAATACTGTTTAATCAATTGTATTGGGAAAAAGAGTTTGAAAAACATTCTTTGTTAATTGGCGCTGCTTATCGCTATACGTGGTATGATGATAATACGATAATTACACAAACAAACGACTCTATTAATCCTAAAAACATGCCTAATAATTTGGCATTGCCTGGTGTATTTATACAAGATGAAATAAAATTTAATTGTAATCATAAACTATTGCTAGGTTTTAGATACGATTACAATCAAGCACATGGCAATATTTATACACCTCGTTTTGCATATAAATGGACATTGAATTCAAAAAACATTTTAAGATTAAATGCAGGTACAGGTTATCGTGTAGCTAATGTGTTTAGTGAAGATCATGCGGCATTAACTGGTTCAAGAGAAGTAATTGTAATAGATGATTTAAAACCCGAACAAAGTGTGAATGTGAATTTAAATTATGTAACTAAATTTTATAAAGAGAAATTTATCTTAGGGATTGATCTATCGGTTTTTTACACCCGATTTAGTAACCGTATTATTGCGGATTATGATAGCGACCCAAACAAAATTTATTTTGATAATTTAAATGGCTTGGCTATTTCGCAGGGCGCATCTGCTAATATTGATTTAGTATTTAATAAAATCCCCTTAAGGTTTTTAGTTGGCGGAACGTATATGGATAATTATAAAGTAAAAAATGGTCTTCAATCTCGTCAGGTATTAACGGAGAACTTTACAGGTAATTGGGCAGTAAGTTATGAATGGAAGAAATTAGGATTGAGTTTTGATTACACTGGAAATATTTATAGTCCGATGCGTTTGCCTTTATTAGGTGCATTAGATTTACGAAAAGAATATTCGCCTTGGTGGAGTATTCAAAATATTCAAATAACTAAAAAGTTGAAACGTTTTGAAATTTATGGAGGAGTAAAGAATTTATTAAATTATACTCCACCAGCAAATAGCATTGCTCGTCCGTTTGATGCCTTTGATAAGGGAATACAATATAATTCAGCGGGGCAAGTTGTTTCAACATCTAACAATCCTTATGCTTTAAGTTTTGATCCAACGTATATGTTTGCTCCCAATCAGGGAATAAGAGCCTTTTTAGGTGTGCGATTTAAATTGTAGGTGATTATTTCTGAGAATTTAAAAAAGAATAACTAATTAAATTAGCACCCATTTTTAAAGCTTTTTCCCGCGCCTCTTGGCTATCTTTATGTATTTCGGCACTTTCCCAACCATCACCTAAATCACATTCTGCATCATAAAAGCAAACTAATCTACCTTTGTAAATTAAACCAAAGCCTTGTGGTGGCTTGCTATCATGTTCGTGTACTTTGGGTAAGCCTTTATCAAAGTTATAGGTTTGATGATAAATAGGGTGGGAGAACGGCAATTCTACTAAATCTAATTCAGGGAAAACTTTTTTTAATTCAGTTCTAATAAATTTATCCATGCCATAATTATCCGATACATGTAAAAACCCACCAGCTAATAAATACTTTCTAAGATTATCAGCTTCTTGGTTTGTGAACACTACATTACCATGACCTGTCATGTGAATAAATGGATAATTAAAAATATCAACGCTACCAACTTCTACGATAGCTTGTTCGGGGTTAATGGTTGTTTTTAAATTGGTATTACAAAACTTTATTAAGTTTGGAAGAGACGTTTCTAAATTAGCATACCAATCGCCGCCGCCGCTATATTTCAATAATCCAATTTGATAGGATTGACTAAATGCTAAATTTATATTTGCTAGTAAATAAATAAATAGTAGTTTAAAAAGTTGTTGCATTAGTGTATCGTTATTTTATAAATGTTCTTTTATTTTTTATTCCTGAAACTCAAACTAAATCAACTGTTCCAAATATATAGTCTTAATTTTTTAGTTATCAAATGAATAATTAAATTCATTAAAATAAAAGCAACTATTTTTTTTGAGAAAGTTTAAATAACAATTCCTTTTCTTTTTTACTAAGATTTTCATAACCATTTTTAGAAATTTTATCAAGCAATTCATCAATTGTTTTTTGATTAGCATTACTTGAATCATTCACTGATTTATTTTTATTATTGTGCACAACTTTAAGCGTAGATTCTTTTTTGATCTTTAAATATGATAATTCAGATATATCTTTACCATTCTTTAGCAGATATCCAAAAAGTAGTCCAAAAAAAGCGCCACCAAAGTGTGATATTTTGCCTCCAGTATTGATATTAAAATCGATAATGGTTGAGACAGCAAAAATCAGAAGCGCATAATATTTGTACTTCATTTCTAAAATACCAAAAATGCTTACTGGAAGATTAGGGACGTATAAAGCTAAAGCAGCTACAACACCTAAAACAGCAGCTGATGCTCCAAACAAAATAGAGTTGGTGAATGTATTTGGAAATAAAATAGATAGTACTAGTAAAATAATACCTCCAAATAATCCACTCATCATGTAAACAAACATTAATTTTTTTTCGGACATGAAATTTAGAAAGGTTCGCGCTGTAAAATACAAAAGCAACATATTGTAAAATACATGGCCGAAATCTTTATGGGAAAACATGTAAGTAAAGAGTGTCCAAAATTTAAATACAAATTCGTTTAAATTAAGAGGAAGTGCTAAGTTGCGAACGATAATATCTGTGCTGAAAACGCTTACACTAATATTAATAATGAAAAATATTGAAATATTAATCACTAACAGAACAGTTAGTTTATTGTGCTTTTTTAACTCGTTTTTTATATTATCAAGAAAGGACATATTGTATCTTAAAAGAAAAAAGTTTTGTTACGTTTCCAAATCAACATAATAATAATGCCAACTGCTAAGCCACCTAGATGTGCAAAATGAGCCACATTATCATGAGCAAAAAATCCATTATATAATTCAAAAACTGCATAAGCGGTTACTAAATATTTTGCTTTAACAGGAATAACAAAATACAATTGTAATTCTGTATTTGGAAACATCATAGCAAAGGCTACTAATAATCCAAACACAGCACCAGACGCCCCTAATAATATAGTGTATTCGTTATTAAATGCACTAATTCCTAATTGAAGAGCGGCAGCTCCTAATCCACAAAGAATGTAGAAGTTTAAAAAACGTTTTGGTCCCCAAATATTTTCTAAAATGGAGCCGAACATATATACCGCTAGCATATTTAAAAAAATATGTGATAAGTCGGCATGCATAAACATGTAAGTAATAAATTGGTGGGGTTTAAAGTATTCTGTTCCAATTGGAAATAAATCTAAGTATCTATCTAAATCTACTTTCCCTTCTAAAAGCCATCTTCCTGCAAACAAAACCACATTAATGATTAAAATATTTTTAACTACCATTGGTAGTTGTTGAAATTGTCGTGGTTTAAATTCTTGAAAACTCATACTAGTTTAAAACCTATTTTTTAAAAAATGCATCTAATTCCAACTTACTCATTTCCATAATCACAGGTTTTCCGTTAGGGCTATACATAGGGTTTTCACAGTTAAACAAATGCTCAAGCATCAATATCATTTCTTGATCATCTAATTGTTTGCCGTATTTAATCCCCGCACTTTTAGCCATACTTTTACACATGTTTTCAAAAGGATCAATCTTCACGTCAAAGGTATTTAATTTGTAGGTTTCTAAGATACCTTCTACCATTTCTTGTGTGTTAAATTCTCCTAATTCGGCAGGAGTGCCTTGCACAACAACCGTATTTTTACCAAACGGCTCAATTTCAAATCCTAATAATTTAAAATGTGGCATTAATGTTTCCAATAACACATAATCGTTAGGCGTTAATTCAATGGTAACCGGAAATAAAACTTGTTGTGAAGATGTAGCTACATTTCTTTCTTTGGTTGAGATATAGTGTTCGTATAAAATTCTCTCGTGCGCGCGCTGCTGGTCAATGACTAACAATCCATTTTCATGAGCAGAAATAATATATTTATTATATAACTGAAATGCTTTTGCCGAAAAAATATCGTGTTCAATTTGAGTTTGTTCAGCCTGTTTTTCTATTTGTAAATTTTCGTTTTCGCCTCTATAATCTGTATTGGCATAGTTTTGATATAAACTTTCCCAGTTTTGTTTATTGTGTTTTTGCAAATCGCTTTCAGGAGGTTGTTTGTAACCACCACCAGAAGAGGATTTAGAAGAGCTTGTAGAAAAAGGATTGTAATCAGGATTCACAGTAACTGTTGGTTGCGAAACTGCTTTTGTATAATCAATCTCAAAACTCATCTCACTACTAAAATCAAGACTAGGAGCAAGGTTCGCCTTCCCTAATGCTCTTTTAACAGCACTATGTAATAAGGCATAAATTATTTTTTCATCCTGAAACTTAATTTCTGTTTTTGTTGGATGAATATTGATATCAATCGTTTCGGGATTTACCTCTAAAAATAAATAATAAGCAGGATGCGTGTCGTGCGAAATTAATTCACGATAAGCCTCAGCAATAGAATGGTGTAAATACGGACTTTTTACAAAGCGATCATTTACAAAAAAGTATTGGTCGCCACGGCGTTTTTTTGCACTCTCGGGTTTTCCAACATAACCTGATATTTTTACAACATCCGTTACTTCGTTTATTTGAACCAATTTACCTTGCAACGATTTACTAAACAAGCCAGAGATTCTCTCAATTAATGTGGATGGCGGTAAATTATAAATTTCGTTTCCGTTGCTGTATAATTGAAAATGAATATTTGCATGAGGTAAACACACACGCTCAAATTCATCAATAATATGTTTTAGCTCAACATTATCGTCTTTTAAAAAATTACGACGAGCTGGAATATTAAAAAATAGATTTTTTACACTAAAAGATGAGCCAGTTGGTGCCTGACATTCTTCTTGTTTAATAAACTTATTGCCTTCAATTTTAATTAATTGGCCTACAATATCTTCTTCGCGTTTTGTTTTTAACTCCACTTGAGCCACCGCCGCTATACTAGCTAAAGCTTCGCCTCTAAAACCTTTGGTATGTAAATGAAATAAATCTTCAGCTTTCTTAATTTTAGAGGTAGCGTGGCGTTCAAAAGCCATTCGAGCATCCACAGGATTCATGCCCAAACCATTATCTATCACTTGAACTAGCGTTTTACCAGCATCTTTAACAATCAATTTAATGAAAGTAGCTTTAGCATCAATAGCGTTTTCTAGGAGTTCTTTTACAATGGAAGCGGGGCGTTGAACCACCTCTCCGGCAGCTATTTGATTAGCTACACTTTCGGGTAAAAGAGTTATGACATTTTGCATGGGTGCAAAGGTAATTTTTTACTTGATTTACCCTAAAAAAGAGCTATTTTTTAAAAAATGATTTAATTTTTAACATTTTAATTTTCATCTCAGCTATTTATTTTATATATTTCCCAAAAAATAAATAGGTTATGTCGACTAAAACTAAAGCTTCGTCAAAAAATAAAAAAGCATCACGCCCTAGCGTGACCAAAAAAGCAGTAAAGAAAGTAGTTGCAAAAAAACCTGTTGCTAAGAAAAAAGTTGTGAAAACAATAGCTAAGACTAAGCCAGTTAAAAAGTCGTTGTCACGCCAAGGCGTGACTAAAGTTGTTGCCATAAAAGCTGTTGCAAAAAAGCTAGTTAAAAAGGTATCTCCCAAAAAAGTTGCTAAGCCGGTAAAAAAAGTTGTCGCAAAAAAGGCGATTAAGAAGGCAGTAGTTAAAAAAGTCGTAAAAAAGGTTGCTCCAAAAAAAGTAATAAAGCCAGCTAAAAAAGCTGTTTTTAATAAAGCAGTTGCAAAAAAGGTAGCGCCTAAAAAGGCCGTTAAACCAGTAAAAAAAGCAGCTTCTGTTAAAGTGGCTGTTGTTAAACCAGTTAAAGAAATAATAGTAAAAGCACCAGTTGTAAAAGCCGAAAAACCAGCTAAGGTTAAAAAGGAAAAAGCATCTGTGATTAAAAAACCAATTGTTGCCCCAACCACTTTCAGAAAAACAGAAAATGAAGTGCCTACCAAGTTTGTAAAAGAACCTGCAGGTAAATTTGAAATGGAATTTGTGATTAGAGCTTCAGAAGATATGGTATTTGAATTTGTAAGTACCGAAAGTGGAATGTCAGAATGGTTTTGTGATGATGTAAACATCAGAGATGGTGTATTTACGTTTAACTGGGACGGACAAATTCAACAAGCAAAATTAATTAAAGAAATTCCACCAATTTCTATCAGATACCAATGGTTAGATAAAAATGACGGTAGTTATTTTGAATTTAAAACTCAAAAAGACGAGTTAACGAATGATATCTCTTTGATAATCACAGACTTTGCAAGCGATAAAGCAGACGAAGAATCAGCAAGATTATTATGGCATAGCCAAGTGGATAAATTGCTTCACGTACTAGGTTCATTCTTTTAATAAGTGAAACTGCAGTTTCACCCAAATTAACAGTTTATACTTAATGAAATTTAGTATTTTTATCCATTAATTAACTTAAATTTTTATAACCATCGCATAGACATCTACTTAAATTTTTATTGAACCAATAATTTAATTGTAGTCCTATGTCTATGCAACTTCTTTCAGATAATGAGCTAGTTAAGCTTTACATGAATGGTAATGAAGAATCACTTTCTATTCTTGTAAAACGTCACAAACGCCGTATTTTTTCATACATCTATTTAATTACGCGCAATAAAGCGCTCACTGAAGATGTGTTTCAGGAAACATTTTTTAAAGTGATTCAAACTTTAAAAAAGCAACAGTATAACGAAGAAGGTAAATTTTTACCTTGGATATTACGCATTGCTAAAAACTTAATTATTGATCACTTCCGTAAAGTGAAAAAAATGCCTTCTATTAGTACAGTCATTAATGATGAAGGAGAAGAGACCAGTATTTTTGATATTATTCCTGATAATACAGATAATGGCAAAGATGCCGAAGAAACCAAACGTTTTAAAGAATCTATTCGCTCTATTGTAAATGATTTACCTCAAGATCAAAAAGAAGTGGTAATTATGAGAACCTATTACGATATGAGTTTTAAAGAAATTGCAGAAATAACTAATGTATCTATAAATACCTCTTTAGGTAGAATGCGTTACGCGTTAATTAACTTAAAGAAAATGTTAGAAGAGAAAAATATTGAAATTTATATATAGTGGTTTAATTGTTTTGATTTTTGTAAAAAGAAAACCTCCGAGAGTATCGGAGGTTTTTTTATTTAAAATTAAAATTGGATTATTGAGCATTCCAACCGCCATCCACTGGCAACGCTGTTCCTGTCATAGTTTTGGCAACGTCAGAAGCTAAGAACACCGAAAGCTGTCCTAACTCTTCTAAGCTTACAAATTCTTTCACCGCTTGTTTGTAGAGCATCACTTTATTTACTACGTCTGCTTCGCTCATGCTATGTGCTTTTGCTTGGTCAGCAATTTGTTTTTCTACCAAAGGAGTTTTTACATAACCTGGACAAATGGCATTAGCTGTAATTCCAAAAGGTGCTCCTTCTAATGCAATGGTTTTGGTGAAGCCTACAATGCCATGTTTACTGGCTACATAAGCACTTTTAAATTCTGAAGCTACTAATCCATGTGCTGATGCGATATTGATGATACGTCCATATTTGCGTTCTTTCATGCCTTTCCAAACAGCTTTGGTTAAATGAAAAGCAGAGGTTAAGTTAATACCAATAATGGCATTCCATTTATCTTCTGGGAAATCTTCGATAGGTGATACAAATTGAATACCTGCATTATTTACTAAGACGTCAATCTTTCCAAATTTAGCAACAGCATCATCTACCATTTTTCTTAAATCGGCAGGTTGCAACATGTTAGCATTGCTAAACATCACTTCAATACCATATTGTTTGGCAATGCCATCTGCAATTTCTTGTCCGTTAGGTTCAAGTCCGTTAAATACAATATTGTACTGTTTTGTTTTTGCAAATTCGATAGCAATTCCTAGGCCAATACCGCTGGTGCTTCCTGTAATTAAGATTGTTTTCATTTAGTTTTTGGTTGTTTAACCGCGGAGAGTGGAGAGTTTTCTCGCAGAGGCCGCGGAGGTTTGTATTTGTTTAATAAAATAGTCTCATTTTCTCCGCGCTAAATCTTTGCGTTCTTGGCGGTTAAGCATTTTTTTAGAAATTTGGTTTCAACATATATTTGCTGTAGAAATCTACAATGTGTTTTACTGCTTCATCAGCAGTATCTACAATTTTAAAAAGATCTAAATCAGCTTCGTTAATATTGTGTTCTTGTTCTAGCATGGTTGTTTTAATCCAATCAATTAAACCACTCCAATATTCTTTACCTACTAATACTACAGGAAACTCCGCAATTTTATTGGTTTGAACTAAGGTTAATGATTCAAATAATTCGTCAATGGTGCCAAAACCACCAGGCATACCAATAAATCCTTGTGAGTATTTTAAGAAAACGGTTTTTCGAACAAAGAAATAATTAAAATCGATGCTTTTATCTCTATCAATATAGTCGTTTGGTTTTTGTTCGAAAGGTAAATTAATGTTTAATCCAACGGAGTTTCCACCGCCACGTTTAGCGCCTTTGTTAGCAGCCTCCATAATACCTGGTCCGCCACCTGTAATAACGCCATAGCCTTCTTGTGTTAGTTTATAAGCTATTTCTTCGGCTAAGATATAGTATTTGTTTTCTGGTTTTGTACGAGCCGAACCGAAAATTGAAACACATGGCCCAATTTGTTGCATTCTTTCAAATCCATTTACAAATTCGCTCATAATTTTAAAAATCTTCCAGCTATCAGAAGCCATCACTTCTCTTGATTCTTTGGTTGCAAATGCTCTTCTAATTTTATCTTCTTTATCTTGGGTCATATATTTTATTAGTTTAGAAAGTTAAAAGGTTTAGAAAGGTTAAAAGTTAATCTATCAAAGTTAAAAAAGTTATTCTTCATTGCATTCAAACTTTTTAACTTTCAAACTTTCATAACCTTCTCAATTTATTATAATTCTTTTTTCAAAAATGGTGCCGTATATCCTTTTTTCGATTTCACTAATTCTTCGGGAGTACCAGTAAATAATATTTCTCCGCCGCCTTTGCCGCCTTCCATTCCAACGTCAATTAAATGATCGGCTACTTTGATGATATCCATATTATGTTCGATGACTAAAACCGTATTTCCGCTTTCTACTAAACGATTTAATACACCTAATAAAATACGAATGTCCTCAAAGTGTAAACCCGTTGTTGGTTCATCTAAAATATATAGAGTATTTCCTGTATCTCGTTTACTTAGTTCTGTTGATAGCTTTACACGTTGGGCTTCGCCACCGCTTAAGGTTGTGGCTTGTTGTCCAAGCGTAATGTATCCTAAACCAACATCTTGTAAGGTTTTTATTTGACGAAAAATATTTGGTAGATTTTCAAAGAACTCGCAAGCTTGGTCAATCGTCATGTTTAATACATCACTGATTGATTTGCCTTTGTAACGCACTTCGCAAGTTTCTCTGTTATATCGTTTGCCATTACACTCGTCACAGTTAACGTATACATCTGGTAAAAAATTCATTTCAATCGTTTTTACACCAGCGCCGCCGCATGTTTCGCAACGGCCACCTTTAACGTTAAATGAAAAACGACCTGGTTTATAACCTCTGATTTTAGCTTCTGGTAATTCAGAAAACAAAGTTCTGATGTCAGAAAATACATTAGTGTAAGTGGCAGGATTACTTCTAGGTGTTCTTCCAATTGGCGATTGATCAATGTCGATGACTTTATCAATGTGTTCAATACCTGTAAATGATTTGTAGGGTAGGGGACGCTTTTCTGAATTATAAAAGTAATTACTTAAAATTGGATATAAGGTTTCATTAATCAAACTTGATTTACCACTTCCGCTAACACCGGTTACACAAATAAATTTTCCTAAAGGAATTTCAACACTTACGTTTTTTAAGTTATGTCCCGTGCAGCCTTTTAAAACTAATTTTTTTCCGTTTCCTTTTCGGCGAACTTTTGGAACTTCGATACTACGTTTACCTGTAATATAATCAGCTGTAATGGTATTAAATTTTAGCATTTCTTTAGGTGGAGCGGCCGCAATCACTCGTCCACCATGCACACCAGCACCAGGGCCAATATCAATCACATAGTCAGATTCAATAATCATGTCTTTGTCGTGCTCAACAACTAAAACACTATTACCAACATCACGTAAATTTTTTAGAGCTTCAATTAAGCGCACATTATCACGTTGATGCAAGCCAATGCTAGGTTCATCCAAAATATATAATACACCTACTAACTGTGAGCCAATTTGAGTCGCTAAACGAATACGTTGTGCTTCGCCACCACTCAAGGTTTTAGAAGAACGGTTAAGTGTCACGTAATCTAAGCCTACTTCTAATAAAAAGCCAATACGAGTGCGTATTTCTTTTAAGACTTCTTTAGCAATTACGTTTTGAGATTTACTTAAACGTTTTTCGATGACTTTAAACCAATCGCCTAAAATATTGATATCCATTTCTGATAATTCAGAAATATTTTTTCCATCAATTTTAAAATAAAGCGCTTCTTTTTTTAAACGAGTGCCTTCGCAAACAGAACAATTTATTTTATTGGTAAAACCTTCTACCCAACGAAGCATAGCAGGCGAAGGATCTTCTTCTGCCTGACGTGAAATATGAGTGGCTATACCATCAAAAGCTGAACTGTAACTGTTAGCGTCTGATTTTACGGTAAATAATTCTTCGGTTCCGTTTAATAAAATATTAACAGCTTCTTCAGCAATATCTTCAAATGGAGTATCTAATGTAAAATTATATTTTAATCCAATGGCTTCAATTTGTTTAAATACCCAAATACCTTTTGATGGCCCTAGTGGAGCAATAGCACCTTTGCGAATGGAGATTTTTTGATTAGGAACGATTTTACTAATATCAACTTCTGATACAACACCTAGTCCGTTGCAATGCTGACAAGCACCGTAAGGTGAGTTGAAAGAAAATAAATTTGGAGCAGGTTCATCATACGAAATACCAGAAGTTGGACACATTAATGAGCGACTGAAAAATTGCACTTTTCCAAAACCAAACGCTTGTGTTGTTTTCTTTTTTGCTTTTGCATCAATCTCTTCGTGCTCCATTACCATAATGGTTCCTTTACCTTGCTTCATAGCAGTTTGTAAAGATTGATGCAAACGAGGCTTAATGTCTTTCGTGATTTCTAATCGATCAATCACAATTTCAATATCATGAATTTTGTATCGGTCCACCTGCATTTTAGGCGTAATGTCTACAATAGCGCCGTCAATTCGTACTTTATTAAAACCTTTTTTGCGAACATCTTCAAACAATTCTCTATAATGTCCTTTACGACCTTTAACCACAGGTGCTAAAAGATTTATTTTTTTATCTTTGTATTTTTCAAGGATTAAATCAATGATTTGATCGTCGCTGTAACGCACCATTTTTTCGCCCGTAACGTAAGAGTATGCCTCACCAGAACGAGCAAATAATAAACGTAAAAAATCGTAAATTTCGGTAATTGTGCCAACGGTAGAACGAGGATTTTTGTTAACGGTTTTTTGTTCAATAGAAATAACTGGACTTAATCCTGAAATTTTATCTACATCAGGTCGTTCCATATTACCAAGAAACTGACGAGCGTAACTTGAAAAACTTTCGATATAGCGGCGTTGCCCTTCCGCATAAATGGTGTCAAATGCTAGTGATGATTTTCCACTTCCACTGAGTCCAGTAAGTACTACTAATTTATTGCGAGGTATTTTGAGTGATATATCTTTTAAGTTATGTGCACGTGCGCCAATAACTTCTATTTGTTCTTCTTCCATATTGAGGGCAGATTAAAGATATAAGATTAAAGATTTAATTTATGACCTAAATCTTATATCTTTCATCTTTTATCATTTCTTTAAAGTATCTGTAATTATTTTTAATGTGTCTGTTAAAGTTGTTGTTTTTAAAATGGTATCAATGATGGATTCTTGCGGAAAGACATCGTTAATGTAAACACTTAAATCAATGTTTTTGTTTTTAGGTATTTTAAACTGAAAGGTTTTTTTATCAAGATTTGTGAGTTGTTCACCAATAAGCCAAGGATTAAATGTTTTTAATACAATGGTATTTGTACCTATGTGTTTTGCAAAGGCCGATAAATTGGTAATAGAGGAATCCACTTTCACAATTTTGAAGGCAGGGAAGCTACCAGACTTTTTGATTTTGTTTTTTACACCAAAGTGAGTCGGGTTGGAGAGTAGGGTTTTATATGCCAAGATGCGATAGATAAAACTTCCTGTTTCGTTATTTAAAAGAAGGTCGTAATAGTTATTTGTATTTTGTTTTTTTAAAGCATTTTGAATGCCGCCAATTCCCACATTATATGCAGCAGCAGAGAGCGTCCAGTTTTTAAAATAATGATGAGCATCTTTAAAATGTTTGCATGCTACTAGGGTTGCTTTTTCAACGTCTAGGCGCTCATCTACTTCGTTATTTATAATTAATCCATAATGCTGAGCAGTTACAGGCATAAGTTGCCAAAAACCAGAAGCTCCCATTGGGGAAATAACGTTTGATAAATGACTTTCGATGATGGCCACATATTTAAAATCATCAGGCACACCTTCTTTTTTTAAAATAGGTTCTATTAGAGGAAACCATTTTTGAGCTTTATTAAATAGAGATAATGATGAGTTTTTCCAGGATTTATTAGCGAAGAATTCTTTTTCGAGATTTTCTTTAATTTGGTAATCGTTTTGTGGAACACGTTCGCCAGCAAACTCTAAATTAATAGGTATGTTTAATCCTAATACTTTAAAATTGGAATTAGCGTAATCGAGATTAATTATGTTATTAGGATCAAAGGAGATGAACATGATTATAAAACTAATCAATGTCCACAATGCCAAACTCAGGTAGGTTTTTTTGTAAAGAGGAGTTGGTTCGCGAAAAATTTTTAATATCCAAACAGATATGGTCACTTTCCTTTTATAATCGTATTTAGATATAAAGATACGAAAGTGATAGCACAAAAAATAATGGAAACTATCAACCAAGTGGTTTGATAATTTAAAATTTGATTAAGGGCTAGGGATAAACCTGTCATTCCTATTCCGCAAAATAAGATGGCTATTCTTTTTTCAGTAAGTCCTTTAAAAAATAAATGATGCGTTGTATGGTCTTTACCACCTACAAAGGGAGATTGTCCTTTTTTGATGCGATTAATACTAACGGTAATAGTATCTGTAATAGGCAATATGAACACCAAGGCAATGGATAAAAACCCTTGTAAGACAGGATTTACTGAAAACCAAGAATTGTTAACAAGCGTAAATGAGTTCCAACAATAATCAATTCCAACGACAGATAGAAATGCACCTAAAAATTGGCTACCGGTATCACCCATAAACATTTTGGCGGGGTGCCAATTGTATACTAAAAAGCCTAATAAAGCACCTAATAAACCTAAACTTAGGATGGGGACAGGACTTAAAATTAGATTTAAATTAATGTTTAAGAATATTACAAATAGTAAAATAACAATAGATACAATAGTTGTAATTGCATCCATATTGTCTAACATATTAATCGAATTCATAAATCCAACAACCCAAAATACAGTTAATCCGAAATTAAATGCTTCAACCGTAAAGATGTTGATTTTTGTGCCTGTGAAATAGAGGATTAAACCACATATTAATTGAGCTATGAACTTTAAAAGAGGTTGAGTATTATAGGCATCATCTGCCAAACCCATTAAAAATGAAAGAGTGCAAATCACGAATATTCCTATAATCTTTAAACTACTATAATTGAGTGGGAGCAAGTGATCAATAAAATTCAGAATAATAAAAGTAATTAAGAATATTACAAAAAATGAAATTCCTCCTATGGATGGTCTATCTGATGAACTCCAACGAATTTGTTTTTGATTTGCTTGCTGGTTTCTAACACCTAATGTTTGAGAAAATTTAAGTAAGATAGAATTAAAAACGGCGGACAATATAAATGTAATACCGATAGTCAGTACAGTAAATAACAGAATATTATTTTGGGAAAATGGCATTTAGAAAGGGCTGTTAAATTCTTTGAAAGGAGTTCCAAATAAATCTTTTTCGGATAAAATAGGATTAACAACATTCCAATTTATATTTAAGTCAGTATCATTCCATAATACACAACCTTCTGATAGTTTGTTGTATACATTGGTACATTTGTAGGAAAAAATTGTATTGTCTCTCAACGTTAAAAAGCCATGTGCAAATCCTGGTGGAATATAAAACATGGTTTTATTCTCTTCAGTTAACTCTATCGCAATATGTTCTCCGTATGACGGTGAGTCTTTTCTAATATCAACAGCAATATCTAAAACAGCACCTGTTATTACACGCACTAATTTCCCTTGATCAAACGGGGGTGCTTGAAAATGCAATCCTCTCAACACACCAGTGCTGGAAAGTGATTGATTGTCTTGAACAAAATTTACCGTAATGTTATTTTGTTTAAAAACATCTGCGTTATAACTTTCAAAAAAGTAACCTCTTGAATCTGCAAATACTTTTGGGTTTATAATTAATAAATCCTTTATTTTTGTTTCAATTACTTCCATAATTTAGATATACCAGTCTTTTTCTCTACTTTATCATCCGAATAATAACCATTTCCATAGCCATACCCATAGCCGTAACCGTAGCCATATTTATAACCATAATTTGAACGCGTTGTATCAACACCATTTAAAATCATTGATAAATTTTTTATGTTACCTTCATTAATTAATTTATCTAATATTTGAACAAATCCTTTTTTCGAATAATCCGCTCTAAATACATAAATAGGGAAATCGGCTTTTTGTATCGTGGTAATTCCATCTGTAACTAAGCCAATCGGCGGATTATCAAATACAATATAATCATAACTTAGCTTTAATTCTTCAATTAAAGTATTTAAACGATTACTGATAATTAATTCGGATGGATTTGGAGGAATTGGACCTGCGGTTATATAATCCAAATTCGGGAAATGACTTTTATTAATACAATCTTTTACAGGAGTCATGTCTGTTAAAATTGTACTCATTCCTACATCGTTAGAAACACCAAATCCTTTATGGATTTTTGGTTTTCTCATGTCTAAGTCCAATAGAATTACTTTTTTGCCTGTATAAGCTAAAATACCAGCAATATTTAAACATACAAATGTTTTACCTTCTCCAGAGATAGAAGATGTAACTGCTATTATTTTTGAACCATCAGAATTATTTATGAAATTTAGATTTGAACGGATACTTCTAAACGCTTCTGCAATTTGAGATTTAGGGTTTTTATCAACTACTAATTGAGAAATAGGAACATCACTTTCGTAATTTGGAACTATACCTAATACAGAAATAGAAGCATCAATATTATTTACGACGTCATTCACAGATGTGATTTTATCATGTAAAAAGTAACGAGCAAATACTAGAAGCAGTGAAATAATTAGAGCTACTAACAACGCTATAATAATGGTCATTTTTTTATTGGGTGATACCCAAGTTCCTGAATTAACTGCTTCTTCTAAAATCACATTTTCTGATACAAAACCTGCTTTATTAATTGAAAACTCAGTTTTCTTTTCTAATAACATGGTATAATATTTTTCGCTTATGCTAAACAAACGCATTAATCTTGAATGCTCTAAGTCTTCATCAGGATTATTAACACTTTTGTTTTGATACTCAGAATATTTTTGAGTTAGGCTACTATATTGTGATTTATATCTTAATCGAAGCGCATTAATAGTTTCAATTAATAGTTTTTTTTGAGTTTCTATATTGAAATTTATTTGTTTAATGTTTTCACTATTAGGTGTAACCATATACAAAAGGTCTTCTTTTTCTAGTAATAGTTTTTGAATACTTTGAGTATACTCTTTTATAGCACTTTCGTATTCTGTACCCGAAATCAATGAAATTAATTGATAAGTGTCGATGCTTTTGTTTTTAGAAATATTTTGTTGAAGTTCGGCAAGAATTTTCTCATCTAATTCAACCTTTAACATATCGTCCTCTATTTTTGTTAAGCGGATTAAATTAGGATCTACAGTGCTTTCTTTAACGGTATAGTTGTTGTTTTTCCTAAATTCTTGTAGATTGTTTTCTGATGATTTTAGATCATTGTAAACGAGATCTAATTGCTCATCAATAAACGAAATTATACTTTTTGAACTTTCACTTTTACGTTCTACATCAAATTTTAAGTATTCATTAGATATTAAATTTACTAAATCTCTTGATTTATCTGAGTTTATATCTTTTACTTTTATCTGAATGGTTCTCGCTGCTTCATTAATTAGCTTAATATCAATTTTTGATTGTAAAGCAGCAGTAACATTATCAATATTATTTATTATAAAATAAGATTTATTATTTTCTGTGAGTTGACTTTTTATGATAGTATTGTCTAGCTCCGAATTAGGTGAAATACTTAATTCAAAGTACGGTGTACTTAATACATTTGAAGTTGTAAAAGGCAATGAAAATTTTTTTCCTTCAGCATTGAAGGTCAATGTACCGGAATTTATAGTATTAAAATTTATATAAATTTTAGAGCCATAAATACAAATATGTTTTACATTAAATTTCACTAAATAAGGAGAGGAAGAGTAAAGTTCATTGTTTTTAAATGTTCCTTCATTAAAGTAACTTATTTGAACATCAGATTTTTCAACTACTCGTTTTAGGAAAATCTTGGAGTGAATTTGCTCCATGGCAGTCGCAATCTTATTGTCACCTTCATCATATTTTGTCATCTGAAGCACCTTGGATGCTTGATTATTATCATTAATTTGAATTAATGTAGATGATTCATATTCGGGCTGGCTATATCTTAAATAGATGGCTGCAATCCCAAGTGTAACAGCAAAAAATGCAGCTACAAACCACAGACTTTTTTTTACGATATAAATTACAAGCGCTAAATCTAGTTCGCTGCTAAATTTTGAAACCCTATCTCTATATTTATCTATAGAATTATTACCCTGTGGTTGTATCATCTAGCTCTTCCAATTAGAGTATACAATAAAAATGTCGTACTAATTAAAGATACTATCGGCGTTATTTCTGCTACTAATGTCCTTGCAAATCGGTAGCGAGGCTCAACATAAATAATATCGTGAGCCAACACAACTGTATTACCTACAGCTATACCTTCTATTTTAGACAAATCCATTAAATACACTTTTGGTTTTTGGTTTTCTTGATTTCTTATTAATTTAACTTTATAGGCTTTTCCATCCTCAGAAATACCTCCAGTTAATGCTAATGCTTCAATAACTGTGGTGTTATTATTAGTAAGATTTAAAACTCTTGCAGTTCCACCATTTCCAGGGAATACAATAACACGTTTATTGGTTACTGTCATAAAAACAAATGGTTTCACATAGTAATCAGCATAAATTTGTTCGAGGTACTCAGTAGCTTCTCTTACACTTAATCCAGCTAATTTTACTCTACCAACAAGTGGCAATTTAGCTGTTCCATCCATATTAACTACGTAGTCTAATTCAATAAAACGAGTCATTTGATTGGAAGTAGCTAAATCGACAATTTTAAATCCATCATTGGCAAAAATTCTAATATTTACAAGGTCATTTGCATCAATTTTATAATCTTGCTTTGATAACGAGTCTGCTATTTTATCGTAGGTGTAATCTTTAGTCGTTTTAAGCATTAAATTTGAACGAAAGATCTTACAAGAAGAAAACCAGAATGCTAAAGATAATAATAGGAAATATTTAAAAAAACGCATAGTTATATATTATATCACAAAGTTAAAATTTATCCCTTAATATCAAAAATCATGCGCTTTTTAATAATTGAGCGTATAAATGTCTCATATCATCAACTAAACGCATATAACTAAATTTAGAAAGCGCCCATATTTCGCCCTTTTCAGCTGATTTTTGCAATTGCTCTTTTTGGGTACAAGCTTTATATAAATTATCGAAAAAGGAAGTTTTATCGGTTAATTCAGATAATAAACCGCATTCCGGATGTAAAACGTCTTCAATTCCACCAACATTGGTTGAAACTACATATTTACCGGCAGCTTGAGCCTCAATAATACTAACGGGAGTTCCTTCGTTCAAAGAAGTCAATGTCACTATATCTAAACCATGCAATGCCCATTCAACATTAGTAATCCATGAGGTGAAAATAACATCTACATCATCCTTTGGATTATTTGACCAAGATACATTAAACTGCATGCAGGCTTCTGTAATCGCATCTCTCGTATCTCCATCGCCAATAATAAAGGCTTTAAAATTGGTGATTCCTTTATGCTTTAGGTGAGCAATAGATTCTATAAACAAACTATGGTTTTTAATAGGCGCTAATCTTCCGATAATACCTATAGCAAGTTGGTCACCCTTTAAGTTATATTTCTCTCTAAACTCTTTTCGATTTGATTCTTTATTTAAAGTAAACTTAGTTAAATCAAAACCTAACGGAACTAAATGAATTTTATTTTCAGGCGCAATTTCAAAGGTTTTCGACAATTCTTGCTTTTGCTTATTACTGATTGCAACAATAGCGGTTGAATGTTTCGCTAAATATCTTTCGATGGTTTTGTAAAAAGCGGTTTTTAGTTTCCCAAAATAAGAGTGAAATACATGTCCATGATAAGTATGTACTATAATAGGAATATTACAATCTATTGCAGCTAATCGTCCAATGGCTCCAGCTTTTGAAGCATGAGTATGAACTATGTCAGGCTTAAATTCTCGTATTATTTTTTTAATTTCTTTATAAGCTTTGTAATCGCTTTTTAAATTAATTTCTCTTTGAAATTCGTGTAAAACTCTTGGCTTTAATCCTAAACCTTCAGGTATATATAAAGAACTGTCTTCACCTTCTTCCTCTGGCCCACCTACCAAAAGCGTTTCAAAATCGTCTTCTAAATACTTAGAAAGATAACTAACATTATATGTAATGCCGCCAATGTTAAAACGGTTAATGATACGAAGGACTTTAATCAAAATATTAATTCAGGTTTAATTCAGTTGATAATTGTTTAAAATCAATGCCATCAAAGTTACCTGAACTCATCATCAAAAGTACGTGGTTTTTTAATGATTTAGTTTTAAGATAAGTTACTAAAATGTTACTATCTGTAAATACTTTTAAATCTTTGCGATTAAAGTAATTTAGCACTTGTTCTTCGGTAATTGGCTTTAGTTTTTTATGGGCAATAGTATTAGGATTAAAGTAAACAATAGCTTCATCAGCATCATTCATAGCTCCGTCATATTCTGCTAAAAAAGTTTCATTAAGACTACTGAATGTATGTAATTCCATACACGCTAATATTTTACGATTAGTAAACTGTTGCTTGGTAGCTTGTGTAGTAGCTTTTAATTTAGATGGAGAATGAGCAAAATCTTTATAAAAAGCAAAGCTATCCGTTTTAGAAACTAGTTCTAAACGTTTAGCCGCACCTTTAAAAGATTGAATAGCTTCGTAAAATTGAGTATCAGTTAAGCCTAATTTGTTACATACTAAATGAGCTCCATTTAAGTTCATTAAATTATGGTTTCCGAATATTTGCAAGGTAATATCTTGTTTATTGTTCTCTATAATGGTAGTTCCATTTTCTATACGATGTGTTGGAATAGAATAGGGGGTTTTATTGATGTTGTTTGATAAACCAGAATTAGCTGCTACTTTTTGTAATTCTGAATCTTCATTACAATAAATTAAACTTCCATTTGGTTCTATTAAATCAACAAAAATTTCAAACTGTTTCACATAGTTTTCAAAGGTTGGAAAGACATTTATGTGGTCCCAGGCAATACCACTTAGTATAGCTATATTTGGTTTATATAAATGAAATTTCGGTCTGCGGTCAATGGGTGATGCTAAATATTCATCGCCTTCAATAATAGCAATCGGTGCTTCTTTAGTTAATTTTACCATGGTATTAAAACCTTCCAACTGTGCACCCACTAAATAATCTGTGTCAATTTTATGAAAATTCAATACATGTAAAATCATGGCGGTAATTGTCGTTTTTCCATGACTACCTCCGATTACCACACGTGTTTTATCTTTTGTAGCTTCATAGATAAATTCGGGATAAGAATATACTTTTAAGCCCAATTCTTTAGCTTTAATTAATTCAGGATTATCTTCTCGTGCATGCATTCCTAGAATGACAGCGTCAATATCGCTAGTTATTTTTTCATGAAACCAACCAATTTCTTCAGGTAAAATACCCGCATTTTTTAAACGAGTTTTTGATGGTTCATTTATTTCATCATCACTACCAGTAACTTTAAAGCCTTTTTCGTGTAAAGCTAAAGCCATATTGTGCATGGCACTTCCGCCTATTGCAATTAAATGTACGCGCATAATTTTGATAAAATTGGTTATACGAAGTAAGTGTTTTTAAACAAAAAATGCAGACTGTATGAGTCTGCATTTTAAACAATGATTTGTTAAGTAATTATGCCAACTTTGGACTTGGCTGCCCTAATAGGTACAATAGTTTTGCATGAGCTGCAACAGCACCAACAAAAGTTTTTTTAGTATGATAAGGTAAATTAAATTCTTTTGCAGTTTGTTCAATAATTGGAGCCAATTTTTTGTAGTGAACATGACAAATATTTGGGAATAAATGATGTTCTACCTGAAAATTTAGGCCACCTACAAACCAGGAGAAAAACCAACTTTTTTGAGCAAAGTTGGTGGTAGTTTTTAATTGATGTGCTGCCCAATCATCTTCCATATTTCCTGTATTATCTGGTAATGGAAATTCAGTTAAGTCAATCACATGCGCTGGTTGAAATATTAAGGCTAATATCATTCCGCATGTAAAATGCATTATGGCCCAACCTGTTAAAATTTGATACCACGGACTTTCCATAATTAATAAAGGTAATCCTAAACTGTATCCTAAATAAAACATTTTATTTAAAATCAATAAGTATAATTCCTTTTTAAAAGTCGTCTTTTTAATAGCTAGTAAGCCCATTTTATTATATCGAGCTAATTGCTGAAAATCTTTTGTAGTAGCCCACATAATTGTCATCAGGCCGTAAAAAAACCAAGCGTATAAATACTGGAATTTATGAATTTTTTTATAGTCAGCATGAGGCGAAAATCTTAAAAATCCTGGAGGCGCAATATCTTCATCATGGCCTTCAATATTAGTATATGTATGATGAAGATTGTTGTGCTGCAATTGCCAGTTTAAAGAACTACCTCCAACAAAATTCATACTACGACACATTAATGCATTTAGTTTTGCATTTCTAGCATAAGAACCATGATTGGCATCATGCATTATTGATAAACCTATTCCGCTCATACCAAACCCCATTAATACACAAAGTAAAGACTGAATCCAAAGGTTATCAAAAGTATTTGTAATTAATAAAATAAAGGGAGTAAGATACAAAGTGAACATAAAAATGGATTTGATTACCATTGATGCATTACCGTAGCGAGATAAATTATTTTCTTTGAAGTATTCGTCAACACGTTTTTTTGCAGTGTTGTAAAATGAACGGTTAGCATTATTAAATCTTATTGAAGTAGTACTCATTTATGTATTGTTTAGTTTGTGTTTTTTTTTGATTTACAAAGATAAGCTATTAAAAATAAATAATCTATACCTTAAAACTATTACTATTTAACAAATAATAGTTGAAATTGTTGAAAATGAATGATTTATATCTTATTTTGTGAGAGGAATTAGCTTAATATAACGACAAAATCAATTCTGCTAATTTTTCTACCTCTTCTTTTTGGCTTTTTTTGCCAAAAGAAAATCGAACACAATTATTCGATTCTTCTTTATTTAAACCCATTGCCATTAAAACATGAGAAGACTCGGAATTTGCAGAAGTGCATGCAGAACCTAAAGAAACAGCATACTGATTTTTAATGTGTGAAAATACACTACTTCCGTCTTTTAATTTTGGAAAGTAAAGATTTGAGGTGTTATAAAGTCTGTATTTGGTTGATCCATTGATTGTTAAGTTAGGTATTTCAAGTAATTGATGTTCTAAATAACCTCTTACTTTAGAAATATGCATGTTATTATCCCAAAATTCATTTTGAGCAATTTCGCAAGCTTTTCCTAATCCTACAATTCCAGATGCATTTAATGTACCGCTACGTTTGTTGTTTTCATGCCCACCACCATGTAACAAAGGAATTAAATTTACTCTTGGATTTTTTCGTCTGATGTACAATGCGCCAACTCCTTTTGGACCATAAAGTTTATGCGCTGAAATGCAACACATATCTAAGCCCATTTCATTCAAATCAATAGGAAGTTTACCCGCCATTTGAGTTGTGTCACTAAAAAAGATAGAGTCATTTTGATGGGTGATTTCTGCAATTTTTTCTAAATCCTGCAAAACTCCAGTTTCATTATTTGCCGCCATGATGGCAACTAAAATTGTTTTATTGGTAAGGCTTTCCTGTAATTCATCTAAATCAATGCGACCTTCTCGGTCAACACTTAAATAGGTAATAGTAGCACCTTTTTCTTCCAAAAAAGTACAAGTATCTAAAACCGCTTTATGTTCGGTTTTACATGTAATGATATGATTGCCTTTTGATTGGTATGCTTCAAAAACTCCTTTTAAAGCCATATTGATAGCTTCGGTAGCTCCTGAAGTAAAGATGATTTCAGAACTTTCTGCGCCAATAAAATTGGCAACTTGTTGTCGTGCTTTTTCGACAGCACCTTGCGCATACCAACCTAAAGCATGTGCATTGCTAGACGCATTCCCAAAATGTTCAGTAAAAAAAGGGAGCATTTCTGCTAGGACTCTTTCATCTACTGGGGTAGTGGCGTTATAATCGAGGTAAATCATTTAAGCTTTCTCGATAATAGTAGCGTAACCTTGTCCAACACCAATACACATCGTAGCTAAGGCGTATTTTTTATTTTGAAGATTTAATTCGATAGCTGCTGAATTGATAATACGGGCACCACTCATTCCTAATGGATGACCTAAAGCAATAGCGCCACCATTTGGATTGATACGAGGATCATTATCATCTAATTTCCATTGACGAGTACAGCCTAATGCTTGCGCTGCAAACGCTTCGTTTAATTCAATAATATCAATATCATTCCATGTTAAACCAGCTTTTTTTAAGGCTAAGTTAGCTGCTTCCACTGGTCCTAATCCCATAATTCGAGGCTCAACACCAACCACAGCACTGCTCACAATGCGCGCTAATGGTTTTAAGTTATAAGATTTTATTGCATTTTCGCTTGCTAATAAAATAGCCGCAGCACCATCATTTAATCCTGATGCATTGCCTGCTGTTACTGTTCCGTCTTTTCTAAAAGACGCTTTTAATTTTTGTAAACCTTCAATTGTTGTATTTACTTTTGCAAATTCATCTGTTTTAAAAATTAGAGCATCTCCTTTTTTTTGCGGAATTTCAATAGGAATAATTTCTTTTTCAAATCTACCCGAAGCTATCGCAATAGCTGCTTTTTGTTGACTCCATAAAGCAAAAGCATCTTGGTCTTCTCTACTTATTTTATGCATTTCGGCAACATTTTCAGCGGTTTCGCCCATGGCATCAACGCCGAATTGTTCTTTTAATTTTGGATTGATAAAACGCCATCCAAAACTTGTATCAAATAATTGTTGATCGCGTCCAAAAGCTGAACTTGCTTTACTCATAACTAATGGTCCACGAGTCATATTTTCAACACCCGAAGAAATCATTAAATCTGCTTCGCCTAATTGTATATATCTTGCTGCATCAACGGTAGCACTTAAGCCTGAAGCACACAAGCGATTAATAGTTTGACCTGGAACGGTGATTGGTAAACCAGCCATTAATGAAGCCATACGAGCTACATTGCGATTATCTTCTCCAGCTTGGTTAGCACAGCCCATTATAACATCTACCACTTTACTAAAATCAACCGACGGATTTTTTGACATTAATTCTTTTAAAACTAAAGCAGCTAAATCATCTGTTCGAACAGTTGAAAGAGTTCCTCCAAAATTTCCAATGGCAGTTCTAACGCCATTTATAATATAAGCTTGTTGCATAATGGTTAATTTTATTAGCACAAAAATATCGTTTTTTTAAGACTTACTCATTAAAATAGCTGTTTTAATAGTTTTATGTTTTTTTACACACTAAAACGGTTAGATTTTCGTTCCTTTGTAATTGAATAACAAATGCTTAGTTACATTTTTTGAAAACAAGACTTTTATATTTTTTATTATTCGTAAACGTATTTTTCTATATAAAATTGGGAGCACAAGTAGCTGCTCCTGTTTTAAGATGTGTTTCGGTTACTTCTCCAACAAGTACTACTTTATCTTGGATTATTCCGCCAGATCCAGGAGGTTTATTTACACAATATCAAATTTGGACATCTCCTACAGGTGTTGGATTTAGTTTAGCAGGTACGGTTAATTCATACGTACAAAGCACTTTTGTTCATGCGCCATCTAATACCAGTTCACAATCTTATTACTATTATGTGGTTACCATTAGCAGTGCTGGAACAGCAACGTCTACTCCTTCAGACACATTAAAGTCTATATTTTTAAATATGACTGGAGCAAGTGTTAATGGAGTTGCTAGTTTAAATTGGAATGCGATGCATACGCCTTTATTGCTAACATCCTCTGCAACTTATACACTTTCAAGAGAGTATCCAACAGGTACATGGACAACTATATACACTGGTAATAAATTAAATTACAAAGACACGATTTACCGTTGCAAAGTATTTTACAATTATAAAGTCGAAATTTCTGATGCTTCGGGATGTACTTCTGTATCCAATATAAAAGGCGATACTTGTAAAAATATTCAACCTCCACCTATTATCATAGTAGATTCTGTATCTGTTAATGCATCCGGACAAGTAGTAATGGGTTGGCAACCATCCTCTAGTTTAGATGTAGATAGTTATGTGATTTTTTTCTCAAACGGTTCTGGATTAACTGGTATAGATACCATTCAAGGTTATAATAATACAACATATACTGTTCTTGGTGCTTCACCAGGTAGTTCGTCTTTAGGTTATTGTATTTCGCCTGTTGATAGCTGTGGTAACTATGCAATACCAAGTGTAACCTATAATACAATATTTTTAACTGCACCAGTTTATGATTTATGTTCCCGAACCGCTAGTTTAGCTTGGACTCCATATTCTAATTTACCAAAGGGCATTTTGAAGTATGATGTGTATTGTTCTGTAAACGGAGGAACTTTCGCTATAGTTGGTTCATCAACGGGTACTTCTTTTTCACATGTAGGTTTAAATCCTGGAGATGTGTATTGTTATTTTGTTAGAGTTCGAAACAATGATTTAACCATTACGGCGAGTTCTAATACAACTTGTTTTACCGCAACAGGTTTACCAGGTCCAAGCTATGTTTATATTAATTCTGTAAGTGTAAATACAGGCAGCAAGCAAATGGAAATTACATATACCGTTGATTTAACTAATCCATTTAAAGGATGTAATATTTACAAATCAGAAGACGGTGTTAATTTTACCAAATTAGCCTTTGTTGCTTCTTCAACCTTAATGCCTCAAACATATACTGATGTTAATGTAAAAACTCTTGAAAAAAACTATTACTATAAAATACAAGCGGCAGATGATTGTAATAATCCTGGTGTTTGGAGTGATACTTCTAAGTCGGTTGTGCTGCATGTAAGCAACGATAAAGAAAATATTTTTAATAATACTTTAACTTGGGACGATTATACTAAATGGAGCGGAGGTGTATCTTCTTTTAATATTTACCGAGCTGTAAATGGTGTTTTTGATCCAACACCAATTAGTAATGTACCCGTTGGCACTAAAACGTATATTGATAATGTTCAAGATTTTGTAAGTGAACAAGGTAAATTTACGTATTATGTAGAAGCCGTTGAAGGAGCAGGAAACATTTATGGCTTTATGGATAAAGCAAAATCAAATCCTGCCGATGCTTATGTTGAGGTGAGTGTATTTGTGCCTAATGCGTTTGCACCAAAAGGACTTAATAGCGTATGGTTACCAGTGGCACAATATGTTGAAAAAACAGACTATAAAGTGATGGTGTTTAACCGATATGGCGTTAAAATTTTTGAGACTCAAAGCGACACCGAAGGTTGGACAGGAGATGCTGCAACGGATGATGTTTATGTGTATTTAATTGAATACAAAAATGCTCGTGGCGAGTACATTCAACTAAAAGGACATTTAACGATTATTCGTTAGGCTTTCTTAGCATTGTATTTTTAATAAGTTTCCGTTTTCTTTCGGTTTTAAACTGTAACCTCGTGTACATTTGAAGTTATAATTTAAATGAAATTACTTCGATTCATAATTTTTAGCGTTGTTTTATTCAGTTCACAATCTATTTGTGGGCAAGTAAAAAAAACAGAACCTTCTTTAACAAGAGTATTATTTGTGTTTGATGCTAGCAATAGTATGAAAACCAAACACAAAAACACCACTCGTATTAATGGCGCTAAAGAATTATTTTACAAGTTTTTGGATAGTTTAAATAAGCAAAAAAATATTCAGTTTGCGTTGCGTATGTACGGGCATACAGTAAAGTACCCTCCGGGAGATTGCAAAGATTCTAAACTCGTTGTGCCTTTCGGAAAAAATAATGTAGCACTTATAAAAAGTAAAGTTGCCGAAGCAAAACCAACAGGAATTACACCGATAGAACATTCTTTAACCGAATCAGCAAACGATTTTCCGGATGCTAAAGCGGTGAATATGATAATTTTAATAACAGACGGTATAGAGGAATGTGAAGGCGACCCATGTAAAGCCCGAATGAAATTAATGGAAAAGGGAATTGTATTTAAACCATTTATTATCGGTATTGGTTTAACGGTTGAACAAATTAAAACGTTTGAATGCGTGGGCGATTATTATGATTTTGATAATACAAACTTGGTAAGTGATATTAGTTCGATTATCTCTAAACAAAAACTAAATAAAACATCATCTCAGGTAAACTTATTAGATACAAAATCATTGCCTACCGAAACGAATGTAAACATGACGTTTTACAATACCGCAACGGGCAATTATATTTACAACTACATGCATACCTTAAATCAAAAAGGTAATCCAGATACTTTGTATTTAGATGATTTTCCAACCTATAAAGTAATTGCACATACCATTCCGCCAACCGAAAGTAAAGAAGTAAAATTAACGCAAGGAAAACATACCATTATTCCTATTGATGCACCACAAGGATTTATTGAATTAAGAAGACCATCAGGCGTGTATAATTTTAATGAAAAAATAAAAAGTATCGTTCGTAAATCAAACGGAAACATGCAAACTTTAAATGTTCAGATAATGAATACTACAGAGAAATACATTACAGGAAATTATGATTTAGAAATACTAACCTTGCCTCGTACGTATATTAATGCCGTTACAGTTGCTCAATCTCAAACTAAACTCATTGAATTGCCAAACGCTGGTATGCTAACTGTTAAAGCTTTAGATAATGGCGATGGCAGTATTTATAAAGACACGAAGAAATTGGAGTGGGTTTGTAATTTAAATAATACAACTTCTCAGGTTTATTATTTACAGCCTGGTAATTACAGAATAGAGTGGAGAGCGAAATCTTTAAAAGGTTCTATTTATACAATTGAAAAGAAGTTCACCGTGAAGTCGGATGTAGAGACGAAGGTGGAATTGTATAAGTAGAATTATTTTGTAGAATTAATAGTCTTTGCAATTTTTTGTAAGATTGTTACATTGACCGCCTATGAAATTTAAATTCGCACGAGAGGTTAAAAATTAACAGTTTTTTTATAAAAATTACTGTTTAATGATTTTTCCCGTTTTCTTTTGAATATTATCTTCTTGAATAGTATAAGTATAAATACCTGGGAGTAAATAATTAATATCAAATATATTTTCACCATTTTGAATGGTTTTATTAAAAACATTTTGGCCCAAGTTATTATAAATAGAGATTTTTATTCTTTCCCTTATATATTTGTTTTTTATTGATAAAAATCCATTATTAGGGTTTGGAAATAAACTAATTTCATAATCATTATTTTTTTCTTCACTAATTCCAATTATATTCTGACATTTTGTACTTATTTGAGTTCCATAAGAAACAGAATATGTGGTATTTTGAACTGTAAATTGATTTGAAGAGTTAAGTAAAGAAAGATTTGATACGGAATAGTTTGAAATTGTATTTATTGGCAATGGATTATCAATAGTATTACAACCAGCATAACCATTGCTATCTGTTTTAAATACATATCTATCAGTGCTCCCATTTCCAAAATATGATGTCATCCCTTCCATTACTATTCCATTATCTGAAGTTAAATCTATGCCTTCACACATTGCGCCATTTAAGTATGTTTTTGAAAAAACAATATTACCAATGGGTGAAATTTTCAGAAGTAAACCAGCGTCGTTACTAAATGAGTTATTTGCTTGTCCAGCTATAAACAAATTTTCGTTTTTGTCTTTAATAATATTGGTTGTTCTTTGAGAATATGAATCTCCAATTGTCTTTACATCAATTGTATTCCCAAGCGAATCCATTTTGATAAGTAAAATATCTCTATTATAATTTGCATATTGAACATAGCCACAAATTACAATGCTTTTATCAGAAAGTTCAACACTTTTAAATGATTCAGAAACATTATTTGAAATATTATATATTTTAGAAAATTTAATATTTCCTGTTGAGTCCAATCTCATTACTAATGCATATACATAACCTACAGGATAATAATAACCAACTGAAATAATATCTCCATTTGAACATTCTAGTGAAGAATAAAGTAAAACATTATAGTATTGAGGGTGATAATACTTTTTACAAAACACAAGATTTCCATTAATATCGAACTTAGCCAGAGCTGCCCCAAGGTAGCTTCCACCAGATACTAGGAATCCTCCAAGTTTAAGAGGGGTAGCTTGATATGTATTTCCAAAATTTATTATTTCCTTGCTCCATTGAATGTTGCCAAAATTATCTAATTTGATTAATCCACTATTGGTAGAATTATAGTCAACACCTAAAATATAACCTCCTTCTAAAGTCTGATGAACGCTTCTACCTCTTGTTGGGTTTTCTCTGTAAAATGTTCTTACAAAACTTGTATCTCCATTTGCATTTAGTTTCAAAAAGTATGCTCCAGAATTACTTGGACCAGCATAAGTTTGTGTTGTGCTACAAATGGCATATCCATTATCACTGGTTTGTTTTATTGTCTCAACTTCATATATACATTCTGAGTTTTCTGCCCAAGAACCACCAAAAGATTTTTGAAACGTGATTTGTGAATTGCTTACAATATGAAATAGCAAACTAAAAAATATGCATGCAAATCTATTCATTGGCAAAATATTGAGAATGAGGCTATATATAAGTTATATTAAATATAAATCTAATTTATTAAGAAAGCAATAAAATATATTAATTTATATTAATGCAAAATCTTAAATATCAATTCCTTCATTAACTCGCCATTATTTACTCCCGCATTATCCACGCCTTTGGTTTTTAAATCGTATTCTTTTAAATAAGAAAAAACGGCTTTCAATTTAGCGGTACCATAGTTTTGAGCAGCCTTAGCGTAACCATCCACAAAAAAAGGATTAACGCCTAAGGTTTGCGCAACGGCAAATTTTGATTTATCGGGAGCAAAGTGATAGACTAATATTTTTGAAAAGTAGCCATACAATGTACTCAAGGTCATTACTGCAGGATGCTCTTTTTCGTTAGCTGAAAAATAGTTAATGATGCGATTAGCTTTTAAAATATCTTTTTTAGCTAAAGCATCTTGTAATTCAAATACGTTGAACTCTTTACTTATCCCAATGTTATCTTGAACAGCTTCAGCTGTTACTTCTTCGCCTTCTTTTAAATTAATGAAAAGCTTTTCTACTTCATTAGTAATTTTAGAAAGGTCGTTTCCTAAGAATTCAGCTAGTAAGAAAGATGCTTTTGGTCCAATTTTAAACTTTTGTTCTTGTACAAATGATGTAATCCATTCAGGGATTTGATTATCATACATTTTTTTAGTCTCTAAAAAAACATGGTTTTTTTGCAGAGATTTATAAACGGCACTTCTCTTATCTAGTGTTTTGTACTTATAACAAAATACTAATATGGTAGAAGGTTGAGGTTGTTGTAAATAGCCCGCTAATGCATTTGAAGTAGCTGCTGTCTTTTTTACAGGAACATCATCATCGTCGTCATCGCCGCCCGAAGCTTTTCCTAATTCTTTTAAGTTCTGAGCTTCTTTAACTATTACCACTTGATATTCGCTCATCATTGGAAAACGTTTGGCAGCCGAAATGATGGCGTTTAAATCAACATCTTTTCCGTATAGAATGGTTTGATTGAATTCCTGTTCACTTTCGTCTAGGACGTTTTTTTCAATATAATCACTAATCAAATCAATATAATACGCTTCTTCGCCGTTTAAAAAATAAACGGGTTTAAAGATTTTTCGTTTTAAATCGGTGAGTATTTGATTAACTTCTTTCACAGGTTGAATTTACTTTTAAAATGCAGCTTTTAGGCAATAATTTTAAAACAAAAAATAAACAATTTAACTAGAAGTTAAAATATCAGATTCGCTTTTAGGTCTTAATATGGATAATGGGATAATTAATAATAAAGTTCCGTAGGTTAATAGTTTATAATGCTCGTAATACGGATTAAATTCCCCTAAAATAAGTTTAAGATTTACCGTTAAATAGACGATCGCCATTATTGCAAAAAGAGTGTACTGTTTTATAGTGAGCACTTCTGGCTTCTGTTGAATAATTTGATATAAACAATATAAAAAGGCGGGAGCGATAAACAAAAAGCCATAATGTTGTTGGTGTGGAAATATCAACGGAATTAAAAGCAATATATAACTCAGTTCCCAAAACTGATGGTATTTATTGGTTATAGATTTGAATGGAAATGTACGTAGAAAATAAAAAGTAAATAAAACAAGCAACAGTCTCGTTATGGTTAAAATATAACTGAGTTGGGTTAAACTCACATCAGCAATGTTTCGCTTTAAATTTAATGCGTACATGTCTGGCACATTTGCTACTAAAAGTGTTGAAAGTAATGTAGAAAGCCCATGAAAGCTTCGTTCATCCACATCTAAAATATGGTTTGAATTTAAGGGATTGATGAGGTGTAACCATGTTTTTAATAAGAGGTTGTTTTGCTCATAACCAATAATTAACGAAGGAATAAAAGCGAAAACGCCATAAAACAGTAAAATCAATAAACTTGATTTAAATTGTTTTCTGTATACTAAATAGGGGAGTAATACAATAGGAAGTAGCTTAATATTAATGCCTAAAGCAATCAAAAAAGCACCTTTTATTATTTTATTATGTTGAATGGAATGAATTCCTTCTAAACATAAATACAGCAAAAGAATGGTCATTTGAGCAACATGCAAATTCTCAATAATTAATCGAGAGCTAAACACAAATGTCAAAATCCAAAATATGTTTTTTTGTTTTTGTGAAAGATTTTGTAACGGCAAAAGAGAGCTAACGATGCGATACAATCTGTATAAAAGCCATACATTAAAACCTAACCATAAAAATACGGTTACATGAATAGGAATAAACGTTAAAGGATAAATGAGGAGTGCAAATAGAACCGAGTAAAAATAATGGTAGCCATCAAAATAGGTTTTTTGAAAAATATTTTCCCCGTTAAGTAAGCTTTTAGACGCCTCTAGAAAAATATAAAAATCGCCTTTGTTTGAAGATTCAAAAAATAAATAGATAATTAAGGCAAGGCAGACAACTCCTATGGTTATTTTTTTAGAAGAAGGAGATAATTGCATAATGATTTAATGGTTTACTTTTTAAAAAAGAAATAGACAGCAATAAATAATGCTAAAAACCCAATGATATGATTCCATTTCAGCGTTTCAGTTTTAAATACTAATAAAGTAAATATGATAAAAACACTGATAGAGATAACTTCTTGAATAATTTTTAACTGAAATAGATTAAATGGTCCACCATTGATATTACTGCCTATTTTATTAGCAGGAACCATCAAACTATATTCGAGTAATGCAATTCCCCAACTAATAGCAATAGCTGCAAGCATCCCTACGTTTTTAAATTTTAAATGCCCGTACCAAGCAATCGTCATAAAGGTGTTAGAAGCTAATAGCAATAATATGGTTTGTAGGCCGCGAGACATATTTAGGTTATTAAAGCACTAAAAATACAAATAATTTATGAGATAAAACTGATAAATTATTTTGTTAAAATGACCGTTATATGAAAGTTTAACTTTCATATAACGGTCATTATTTGTATATTTGTGCTATGATAAATCGATTAAAAGAGCAAGAAATTAGCCGATATATGAAACAATTTCCTGTTGTTGCCATTATTGGCCCAAGACAATGTGGTAAAACCACTATTGCTAAGCAATTGTATTTAACCAAAAAAAATGATAGCTATTATTTTGATTTAGAGAGTCCAGCAGATAAGAGCAAATTTAAAGATTCTGAATTTTTCCTTTCTTCATTGGAAGCTAAAACAATTATCATTGATGAAGTTCAACGTTTACCAGAGCTTTTTGAATTGCTACGTTCCTTAGTAGATAAAAACAAAAAAGCAGGTAAATATTTATTATTAGGCTCGGCAAGCCCGCATTTAATACAAGGTGTTTCAGAAACCTTGGCTGGCAGAATTGCTTATTCGGAAGTTTGTCCATTTAATTTAACAGAGATTTATAAAAAGCAATCGGATATTAATAAACACTGGTTTAGAGGTGGATTTCCAGATGCGTGGCTCAGTAAAAATGATAAAGACAGCAACGCTTGGATGAACCATTTTTTTAGAACTTTTATTGAAAGAGATTTGAATACATTGTTTGGTGTGACATTCTCTGCCGAATTAATGTTTAAATTATGGAAAATGCTAGGCCATTTTAATGGAAGTGTTTGGAATGCTCAATCATTTGCAAAAGGCTTGGATGTAAGTGCAGTTACAGTTAATCGTTATATTGAGTATTTAGAAGGTGCTTTTATGTTACGCAAATTACCTGCCTATTTTATAAGCACTAAAAAACGATTAATAAAAAGCCCAAAGGTTTATATTAGAGATAGTGGTTTGTTACATTATTTATCAGATATACATTCGGCTAAGGAATTATTATTTAATTCAAATGTTGGTAATGCTTGGGAAGGATATGTGATTGAACAAATTACTCAGCTACTGCCATATCATATAACGCCTTATTATTATCGAACACATGATGGTAGCGAAATGGATTTGGTATTAGTTAAAGGATTAAAACCAATTGCCTGTATCGAAATTAAAACAAGTAATAATCCAGTTTTATCAAGGGGGTTTTATGAATCGATGACTGATTTAAAATGTACTAATGGATTTGTAGTTACCCCATATCAACAAGTAACCTATAAAATGAGTGAAACTGTTACTGTATGCGGTGTTTATGACTTTTTAAAAACGAATTTACCAAAATTGATAAAATAAAAATGACCGTTAAATGAAAGTTGAACTTTGGATTAACGGCCATTTTAAAATTTAACTCTATTTATTCTTCTCTATTAATTTCTCTAAAATATCAATAGCAGAAATACTAATAACAGTTCCAGGGCCAAATACACCAGATACCCCTGCTTTGTATAAGAAATCATAATCTTGCTGAGGTATAACGCCTCCAGCAATCACCATAATATCTTCTCTACCATATTTTTTTAATTCTTCAATGACTTGTGGAATTAAGGTTTTATGTCCCGCAGCTAAAGATGATACACCTAAAATATGCACATCATTTTCAACTGCTTGTTTAGCTGCTTCGGCAGGTGTTTGAAATAAAGGGCCAATATCCACATCAAATCCCATATCGGCAAAACTGGTAGAGATTACTTTCGCGCCTCTATCATGTCCGTCTTGTCCCATTTTTGCAATCATAATACGTGGGCGGCGACCATCTAATTCAGCAAATGTATCGGCTAATTCTTTTGCTTTTAAAAAGTGTTTATCCATACTAATTTCTTTGCTGTAAACACCAGCAATACTTCTGATGTTAGCTTTATATCTTCCAAATACAAGTTCTAAGGCGTAAGAGATTTCCCCTAAGCTGCAACGAACACGAGCGGCGCTGATAGCTAATTCTAATAAATTTCCTTTACCAGTTTTAGCCGCTTCTGTTAATGCAGATAAAGCTGCTTCAACTTCTTTTGGATTACGTTCTGCTTTTAATTTTGCTAAACGCTCTAGCTGTTGTGTTCTAACTTTAGCATTATCTACATCTAAAATATCAATGTTTGTTTTTTCGTTGGTTTGATATAAGTTAACACCAACAATAATATCTTTTCCACCATCAATGCGTGCTTGCTTTCGAGCAGCAGCCTCTTCAATACGCATTTTAGGAATTCCTGTTTCGATGGCTTTTGCCATTCCGCCTAGTTTTTCAACTTCCTCAATTAATTCCCAAGCTTTGTGAGCTAACTCATGTGTTAAGGTTTCAACATAATATGAACCTGCCCAAGGGTCAACTACTTTACATACATTAGTTTCGTTTTGTAAAAACAATTGTGTGTTACGAGCAATACGAGCGCTAAAATCTGTTGGCAGAGCAATGGCTTCATCTAAGGCATTAGTGTGTAAACTTTGTGTATGTCCCATCGCTGCCGCTAAAGCTTCAACACAAGTACGAGTGACGTTATTAAATGGATCTTGTTCTGTTAAACTCCAACCACTGGTTTGACAATGTGTACGTAATGCCATCGACTTAGCCGATTTTGGATTAAACTGTTTTACCATTTTAGCCCACAGCATACGACCTGCGCGCATTTTAGCAATTTCCATAAAATGATTCATGCCAATAGCCCAAAAGAAAGAAAGGCGAGGAGCAAAGGCATCAATATCTAATCCTGCTTTAATACCAGTTCTGATATACTCTAATCCATCTGCCAAAGTGTATGCTAATTCAATATCTGCTGTTGCACCTGCTTCTTGCATGTGGTAACCACTAATAGAAATAGAATTAAATTTCGGCATTTTTTGAGAAGTGAATTCAAAAATATCCGCAATAATTTTCATCGATTGCTCTGGTGGGTAAATGTAAGTGTTACGCACCATGAATTCTTTTAAAATATCGTTTTGAATAGTACCAGAAAGTTTATCCATTGATACACCTTGTTCTTCCGCAGCTACAATGTAAAATGCTAAAATGGGTAATACAGCACCATTCATGGTCATACTCACACTCATTTCATCTAGTGGAATTTGATCGAACAGTACTTTCATATCTAAAATAGAATCAATAGCAACACCTGCTTTTCCAACATCACCAACTACGCGTTCATGATCACTATCATAACCACGGTGAGTAGCTAAGTCAAACGCAACTGATAAGCCTTTTTGTCCTGCCGCTAAGTTACGACGATAGAACGCATTACTTTCTTCAGCTGTACTAAAACCTGCATACTGACGAACTGTCCAAGGATTTTGAACATACATACTAGAGTAGGGACCACGTAAAAAAGGTGGTGTTCCTGCTGCAAAATTTAAGTGTTCAAAGTCTTTAGTGTCGGCTAAAGTATAAGATGTATTTAAGGTGATTTGTTCTGCTGTTGTATACTTTTCTGACGCTTCGACTCCGCTTAGCTTGACATTAGAGTTCTTATAGGATATGTTTGAAAAATCTTTTCTCATAATTAATTGGCTAATTGTTGTTCTAAAGATTCACTCAAATTAATAGTTTTAATTCCAGACGAATGACTAGTGTTTTTTCTTTTAATAGATTTGACTTCTTCGTTTTTGTTTTGGAATTTATTAACACCTACTAAAACTAATTTACCTTCTTTAAATTGTTGAATCAATGTTTCTGCATCTTTAGAAATCGTTTCTTGTATATAGTTTGATTTTAAGCACGCTAATAAACCACTTTTCGATTCAATCACTTTAAATTGTTCCCAAGCTTTTTCGCAAAGCGTTTCGGTCAAAGTTTCAATGTAATATGAACCCGCTGCCATATCAGCAACCACATTTAAATAACTTTCGTCTTTTAAAATTAATTGTTGGTTACGAGCCATACGAGAACTAAAATCGTTTTGTGCATTAAATTCTACATCAAAAGGTAAAACAACAATACTGTTTGCGCCACCAATGGAAGCACTCATGGCCTCAGTTGTAGAACGTAACATATTATTATAGCTATCAATAGTGCTTTTGTTGATTAAAGTCGTTTGAGCATGAATATGAACACTTGCTTTAATTTCATATTGGTTAAGTAAGAAGTTCGCTAATTTTCTAAGAGCTCTTAGTTTAGCAATCTCCATAAAAAAATCGCCACCAACAGAAATGTTTAAGTGGACATTTTTTATGTTAGAAGGAGCAATATTCAAATATTCATTTAAGTGAGCAATAGAAAACGCTAATTCGTTTATAGTGTTTGATCCTGCCTCTTGATACAAATTGGTATTAATGCAAATAGAGGAAGTATTATTTAATTCAATTGTTCCGTTTAAAGCATTATCATATTCAACAAAGCAACTTTCTCCAGTTGGGGTAGAACTTAAAAAAGTTGTTAGTTCTTTCTCAAATTCAGGCTTAACCATAAATAGAGAATAGATGTGTTGTAATAAAATTCCTTTTAATAAAACAGCAAAGTCTGTTTTTTTGGTAATATGAAACACTAAACCAGATGCACCGTTTTGTAAAGCATTTAAGGCTTGAGTGTTTGCAATTTTTGCATCTGAGACAAAAACATTCTCGCAAATAGCCCAATTGTTTTTAGCAAAAACGGGAGTTGGGTTTGTGCTTAGGTTTTCTTTAGTATAAAAAGGTTGAACATCAATGCCTGAGTTTGTTTTCCAAACTAATGTATTGTAATCAATGCCTTTTAAATCTTTCACTAATTGCTCTTTCCATTGAGCAGCATTAGTTGGGTTGAATTCGGTAAATAATTTTTGCATGGTACTTGTTTTATGTTCATGCGCTTAGACTATACTCAGCGTAACAAGCGCACTAACAAAATTTTATTTAAAATATTTGAGCAATTTCTTTTTTAACATAATCAATCGCAACGTCGTTTGGTAATTTTTTCCCAAGATTAGCGGTAATGTTCAAAATCATCATAGCTAATTCAGAGCTATTGGCATCAGCTGGTACTTTTGATGATGAAATATTTACTAGTTGAATAATTTCTTCTTTAGATGTTTTTACTAATTCCCATGCACCAGCTGTTAAGTAAATTTGCTGTGATAAGTTATGCTCGTATTCTGTTTTAATAGCATTTACTAATTCCATATGTAACTGACGAGCAGACATACCATTTTTGTTAACACGAATTACTAGGCTATTTGGATTAATACGTTCTAAATAAATAACAATTCTTTCAAAGGCTTGAATTTTTAATGGAGTGATGGTTCCAAGCGTTGTTTTTTTTAATTCGTGTTCACGTCTTTTCTGATCATTATCTAAAAAACGTTTAACTAAAAAATAGGCCGCTGCAAAAACTGCTCCGGCAGGAATCATGATTTTTAAAATTTCAACAAGTGCGTTCATAGTAGTTTAGTTTTAGAGTTTCTAATATCGGGATTTTTACGCTATAATTCAATTATTTTTAAAAATTACACCTTAATTTAACCTCCTGCTTTTTTGGCTTTGTAGCTTGCTTTGGTTAATAGGTCTAATAGTTTGTCGCGGTTATCTCCCTGAATCAAAATATTACCGTCTTTGGCATTACCTCCAACGCCACATTTTTGTTTGAGCGTTTTTGCTAAATTATTTAAATCGTTTTCAGTTCCAACAAAACCACTAATACGTGTTACGAGTTTCCCGCCACCAATTCGGTCTAAAAACAATTTTAAATTTTGTTGTTGTGGCTGTAATGTATCATGGTTAGTTTCTTCCTCATTTTCATAACTGAAATTAGGATTTGTAGAATAAACTACATTAACTCTTGTTTTATCTTTTTTACTCATCTTTTATAACGGATTAAAAATAAAGGAATACCAATTAGTAATATGATTAAAGGAAATAATAACCAATTGTTTGAGGTATTTGAAGTGCTATGAGTTTTACTTTTCAAGGAAACTTCTTCCTCGATAAATATCAAATCTTTATTTTCTTGGTCTATTTGTTTTAAACTGTCTTTTAAAGTATAATATTTTTTGAGGAAAATATTTGCTTGTTCAAAATTTTGTTGAGCTTCATAAAATTCAGATTGTGTTTGATATAACTCAACTAATGCCTCTGGATATTCATATCTCGAACAAATGTTGTTAGCTAATAAAATATAGTTTGAAGCTTGATTAAAGTTTTTTTGTAAAACATACACCATCGCAATATTATTATAACTATCAGCCAGTTCAAATTCGTTATCAATTAACTGTCTTATTTTTAATCCCTCTTCTAAATACAATAAAGCACTATCTAATTTATGTTGCTCTCTCAACATGGTGCCTATATTATTATAACAATCAGCCATTAACTCTTGGTTACCTATGTCATTGGCATATTTCATTGCCTCTTCAAATTGCTTAATTGCAGCATTAAATTCTTTTTGTTCATGTTTTAAAACGCCAATATTAATTAAGCAACGAGCAATTTGAAGTGTATTTCCTGTTTGGTTAGATGCTTGTAAGGATTGTAAATAGGAGTATTCAGCTAATTTAGGGTAATTAATATCGCTATAGATATTGCCAAGATTAGCTTGATTAATAGCAATCCAAAATTGGTTATTGATGGCCTGACTTAATAGCAATGATTTTTTTTGATATTGAAGGGCTTTGGTATAATCTCCTTTTTTGTAAAATAAAAGCGCTAATAAATTATTACTTTTAGCAAGATGTACTATACTCTTACTTTTTAGAGCTTCTTTTTCACATAGAGTTGCAATTTTGTAGGATAGTTCAGGATCTGTATTTCTAATATCAAAACCGGTTTTGTATAATTGGTTAACTCTTTCTGTATCGTTTTCAATAGTTTTGATTTGATATAACAACGAATCATTTAATTGACTAAAGCCAGCAAATGATAATAGAATAGATATGATAATTAACTTCATTATTATCTGTAAATATAATTTGTTTTTACTTATGCTTTATATAATTTAGAAGCTAAATTTAGCCTATGATTCATTACAAATTATACCTCAAAAACCCTCAATCTCATTATATATATGTTGATTTAACGATTGACACTGTTTCTTCTCCAAGTCTTGAACTTCAATTATCAGCATGGCGACCAGGGCGTTACGAATTAGGTAATTTTGCTAAAAATGTAAAGAGAGTAGATGTTTTTGATGAAAATGACAAACCTCTTGTTTATCAAAAATCCACTAAAGATTTATGGGTAATTGAAACTAATGGCGCTAAAAAAATAAAAGTCACTTATAGTTATCATACTACCGAAATTAATGCAGGTAATTGTTATGCCGATGAAACTCAGCTCTATGTCAACCCAGTGCACTTGTGCATGTATGTTCCTGCTAGAATGCATGAAGAACATACGGTTGAATTAGATGTTCCTGAAAATTATAAAGTAGCCACGTCTCTTAAAAAAGTGGATAAGAATTTCGTTGCATCTTCTTTTGATGAATTAGCTGATAGTCCGATTATGGCGAGTGCAGCTTTGCAATCCGACTATTACGAAGTGAACGGCATTCAATTTTGGTTACATTTTATTGGCGAGTGCAAGCCTGATTTTGAGAAGTTTAAAACAGATTTTAAGAAGTTTACTCAAACTCAACTGAATTTTTGGCAAGGTATTCCAACCGATGAGTATCATTTTTTATTTCAAATTTTGCCATTTAAATTTTATCACGGTGTTGAACATCAAAAATCAACGGTTATAGCTATTGGTCCTGGATATAATGTGAACAAAGGAAAAACGTACGAAGATATTTTGGGAGTGTCTTGTCACGAATTATTTCACACGTGGAATATCAAATACATTCGCCCGGTTGAAATGTTACCTTACGACTTCACTAAAGAAAATTATGCACGCAGTGGCTATGTATATGAAGGCTTTACAACCTATTATGGCGATTTATTATTGCTAACGAGCGGTGTTTTTAACACTCAAGAGTATTTTGACACTTTAGAGGAGCGTTTAACGAAGCATTTTCATAATTACGGACGCTTTAATTTATCGGTTGCACATTCAAGCTGGGATACCTGGTTAGATGGTTATGCGCCAGGAGCGCCATATCGTAAAACCTCTATCTACGACGAAGGAAATTTAGTGGCCTTTATGTTAGATACTTTAATCATGAAACACAGCAATAATCAAAAAGGCTTAAGTGATGTTTGCAGAGCATTGTATAACGATTTTGGTAAAAAACAAAAAGGTTATTCAGAACAAGATATTATTAGTTTATGTGAAAAAGCGGCTGGGACTTCATTAAAACCATTTTTTGATAAATACGTTTATGGAACAGAAGATTTTGAAATACCGTTAAATGAATGCTTGAGTTATATTGATGTTGAATTAGTAAAAACAGCTAGTCTACAATCTTGCGAATCGCTTTATGGTTTTAAAACCTTGGACTTTGGATTGAATAGAAAAGTAGCTTTAATTGCACCTTACTCACCAAGTTGGAAAGCGGGTTTAAGTATTGGCGATGAAATTTTGGCTGTAAATGGCTATACTTTAAAAAATGATTTTAATGATTGGATGCAGTATTATAAAGAGTCAGATCTTGTATTAACGGTTTCATCAAATCAACAGTTAAAAACACTAAAATTGGTAAAAAACTCTAAGCTATTGACTTATTTTGATGTATTAAAGCTTAAACAAAAGGATATAGGCTCTATAAATTATAAACGATGGATAGAGTTGAATTCATAGATGAATTCCATTTATATATATATAAATTAGTTTTTTTATTAGACGGTTGTTAATAACTAAAGCTTGAACTTTTGGTTAAACAATAAAAATTTTCTAGTTTAGTGATAATTAAAAACTAAAATAAAAAACATTAAATTATGGAAAACGAAAAACCAGTTCAATCAAAAACAACAATGATCCTTATTAGTTTCTTTATAGGAGGTCTAGGTATTCATCGTTTAATGATGGGTTATTCTAATTGGTGGTTAATGCTTATTACCTTTGGTGGTTGTGGTATTTGGACACTTGTTGACTTTATTAAAATTGTTACTGGAAGCATGAAAATGGCCGACGGTAGAGAATTATCAAAATAGTTAAAGAGCGAGATTTATCTCGCTCTTTTTATTAAAAAATGAATAGCACGGTTTTAAAAATAATATATTATTTGTGGAACAATAAACTAATAGTTTTATTAGGTATTTATTTTCTTGTTTCAATACTTATAAATATCGGATTTAGTATAAATGTTTGCATACCTTGTATTTGGAATATTATTTTTGGAGTTAAGTGTCCCGGTTGTGGTTTAACAAGTGCCTTTATTAAATTATTACAACTAGATGTTTTAGGTGCATTTAAAACAAATTGGCTTCTGTTTGTAGTAATACCTTTTGCTGTTTTTTATATCAAAATGGATTATAATAAATTTTCAAAAAACTTAGGGTATGTTTAAATTTTATTTTTTTTAACTATATTATCTTTGAAAAAATAATATCTAAGGAAACCGCTTTATCAACAGAAATAGCATTTATCACGATGTATTTTTCGAGTTTTAAACACTTGAAATAATTAAGGGTTTTGATTTAGAATGTAATACAACTATCTTTGAATTCAATTAATAACCATAAAACATATGATTTTAGAAAGCAATCCTTTTTTACCGGAAAATCAAGAACCCCAGAGACCTCAGTTTTTAACGGTGCTATGTATTTTAAGTTTCATATGGAGTGGTTTTATATTGTTTTGCTTATTTCTAGGGCTTTGTTTTAGTGGTTTTATATTTGGTGCAGCTGAAAGTATAATAGCAGGGACGGAAGGTATGCCTGCTATGTCTGAATCGCAATTAAAAGCCATGCAAACTTTAATTGATTTAGGACCTCAAAAATTTATGATGGGCATAGTTGTGGCTATTATTATTTATATGACTTCTTTATTAGGAGTTTTTAAAATGTGGAGACTTCAAAAATGGGGATTCTATATTTATGCAGCTGTTAATGGAATAGGGGTAGCTTACGACCTTATTTCAGGTTCGTATTTTATGGTTGCTATTACTATAGCTTTTATTGGGATGTATTTTTCGAATTTTAAATACCTTAAATAAATTTCGAACGGTATCGTGACGAGCGGTTTTGATTTGGGATGTAATAGAATTATCTTTGACTAATAAAAAATATGAATATGATTTTAGAAAGTAATCCTTTTGAAGAACCAAAACGTTCTCAGTTTTTAACGGTTTTATGTATCCTTTCATTTATTATGTGCGGATTAGGTTTATTGTCTGGTATTTGGGGAATATACCAAAGTACACCAGAGGCAATGCAAAAAAATGTAGAGCAAGTGAGAGCGGTAAATGAAGAGATGGCTGATCAGATGGAAGACCAAATGATTGAAATGCAAAATAACCCATTTAGTAAAGTGGCACCATACCTTGGATTGGTTTATACCCTTGCTTCTTTTTTAGGTGTTTTATTAATGTGGAATAGAACTAAAAAAGGTTTCTATATTTATTCAATAGCCGAAATTTTACCATACTCTAGTTTTATATTTATGGGTAAAAATTCTTTAAGTATGATGGGACCTCCGGGTGGTAATAATGCAGCTATAGCTATGGGATTTTTGATTTTTATGGTTGTAGTAGATATTATTTTTGTGGCTTTATATGCCAAAAATTTAAAAGAAATGGATAAGTAATCTGTTTAATAATTTAACCACATAGGAGAAACATAGGTTGCTATCGTTGCATGGTTTTGTTAAGTTTCGCATAGGTTTTTCAAGATCTAACGATTTGAAGCGACGCTTCAATTAACTATGTTACTTTAATTATTATTAATTAAAACCATCTATGTGACTATGTGGTTTAAAAATTATTTATTTGGTGTAATTTCTTTCTCCAAAAATACTGCTCCCAACTCTTATCATCGTTGAGCCTTCCTCTATAGCTAATAAATAGTCGCCGCTCATTCCAAAACTTAAGGTATTATAATCAGGAAATTGCTTGCTAAACTCTTTTAAAGATTTAAATTCTTTTCTAATTTGTTCTTCCTTTTCAGTATTTGAAGCCATGGCCATAAAGCCTTTGATTTGGATATTTTTTAACTCCTTAAACTCAACAGAGTTTAAAATATCAGAAGCTTCTTTAAAGTCTAAGCCAAATTTGGTTTCTTCTTGGGCAATATAAATTTGCAACAAGCAATCAATCACACGATTGTTTTTTTGCGCTTGTTTGTTTATTTCTTTCAATAAGCTAAAGCTATCCACGCCATGAACTAAATAAACAAAAGGCGCAATGTATTTTACTTTATTGCTTTGTAAATGGCCTATAAAATGCCAGTGTATATCTTTTGGTAATTGAGCTTCTTTGTCAACTAACTCTTGCACATAATTCTCTCCAAAATGTCGTTGACCAGCCTCATATGCTTCTAAAAGCATCTCGTTTGGTTTGGTTTTAGATACCGCAATTAATGTAACGCTCTCTGGAATTTGAGAAGTAATGTGTTTTATGTTTTCTGAAATAGACATCATTAATTTAAGTTCATTTTCATCATAATATCAATCTGTTCGTCATCTCCTAATTTAAAGATATGTTTATCAAACTCTACAAAGTTATGTTTTTTATAGAATGCAATGGCTTTTAAATTGAGTTCCCAAACAGCTAGCCAAATATATTGGTAATGATGTTCTTTAGCAATTTCAATGGCTTTGTCAAGAAGTTGTTTGCCTATATTTTTACCATGAAATTCTTGTTTTATATAGATGCGTTCAATTTCAAGGGAAATGTCGTTCTTTAGTTCTGTTTGGACTTTACCAGTATTGATTTTTAAATAACCGATGACGTCTGATTTTAAATTTAAAAAGTAAAATGATGAGCCTTTTGTGTTTAGTTCTTTAGTTAGTTGTTCAATACTTAAATTTTCAGATACATATTTTTGCATATCATTTTCTGAGTTTTGATGTGCAAAGGTTTCTGTAAATGTTTGAACGCTGATGGCTCTTAATAATTCAACTTCATTAATAGTTACTTTTGATATCTCACTTGCCTGTTCTAACATTTTCTAATTATCTCATTAACTAATTTTCTAATTGAAAACTATTCTTCCAAACTATAAATCAATAAACCGCTTCGCATCTTAGGCTCAACCCAAGTAGATTTTGGAGGCATAATATTATTAGTGTCTGCAATCCATTTTAAATGTTCCATGGTTACTGGATATAAGCCAAAGGCTATAGCCGCTTTACCTTCGTCAACTTGTTTTTTTAATTCTTTGCTACCACGCACACCAGGAATAAAGCCAATGCGTTTATCCGTTTTCAAATCATGTATATCAAACACAGGAGATAAAATGTATTTTGTTAAGATAGCCGCATCTAAACTATCAATGGGGTCTTTAGAATTATAAATCGTATCCTTTGCTTTTAACGAATACCATTTGTTATCTGCATACATAGATATTTCGTGCTTTTTTGTCGGCTTAAAGTCAGTAACATTTACTTCTTCAATGGTAAAATTAGATTTTAGTTGTTGTATGATTTGCCCAACTGATAAACCGTTTAAATCTTTTACAACGCGGTTATAATCGTATATTTTTAAATGAGTCTCCGGAAAAAATACACCTAAATAGTAATTAAACGCTTCTTCGCCAGTATATGATTTGCGAGTGCTTCGTCTTAATTTACCTAGCAAAGTTGCTGATGCCGAACGGTGATGACCATCAGCAATATAAATATTAGGAATTGCTGTAAAACGTTCAGCAATTTGTTTGACTATTTTACGAGAACTAATTACCCATACGGTGTGTCGTACTTTATCTGTGGTTGTAAAATCGTAATCTGGGCGAGTGGCTGCTATTTCTTCTGATACAGTATCAATCACTTCATCATTAGGATAGCAAAATAAAACAGGTTCTGCATTAAACTCACACACTTCTAAATAATCTTTTAATTTTTCTTCGCGAGTCGTTAATGTTTGTTCGTGTATTTTAATGACTCCGCTCATGTAATCATCAATACTTGTAGAAGCAATGATGCCAATAAACTCGTTGCCTTCTTTTACTTGGCGGTATAAATAATAACAAGGACTATCATCACTCAAAAATATTTTTTCTCTAACAAATTTTTTAAAGTGATTTTTCACTTTATGTAATCTTTCTTTTGAGCCTGGTTTTGTTTTAATACCATCTTCAAAATCTGGATTAATGACATGTAAAAAAGAGTAGGGGTTGCCTGCTAATTTATCTCTTAGCTCTGCTGAATTATAACAATCAACCGAACGAGAAGCCACTAAATGTACCTTATCATATTCAGGGCGTATTGCTTTAAACGGAATTACTTTTGCCATAACTATTTACAAAGTTTCGTTTTTAAATATACAGATTTTTAGGCATAAAAAAAGCTCTCTGATTTTTCAGAGAGCTTTTTTAGAATTACAATATATTAGTTAGTCATTCCTTTGAAATCAGCGTTTTCGCGTAATTTTAAGAACTCTGCATCATCTTTAGCCCAAGCTTTTAAAGAACCATCTTTTTCGATAGCTGTTTTTAAGTTAGAGATAACGTCAGCTGTATTATTGTTACGAGCTGCAGCAACTGCTTTTAAGTAAGAAGCCATTGCCATATCTTTTTCATTACTGTTGTCTAAAGTAGTTGCTACTGTACCATTGTTACCGTTTAATAATTCAGCTAATGCTTTGTTAAATCCTTTGTTATCGCCAAAGTTAGAAACTGCATCAGCATATTTACCATCACGAACATTCATGATACCTTTGTTATAATTTACTTCAGAACCAGCACCGTTAGCTTTGTCATAATATTCCATAGCTTTTTTACGGTCACCTGATTTAGCAGCAATAATACCTAAATGGTTCATAACGATAGGGTTTCCAGCAGCGTTAACTTCAGCACGTTTAAATGCTTCACCAGCTTCAGAAACTTTGTTATTCATTAATAAAGCCACACCTAAATTATTAGATGTTCTCCAGTCTGAACCATATTTTTTCTCAGCAGCAGTGTAAATAGCCACTTTAGTGTTTACATCATTAGTTAAAGTAGCACCATATAACATTTCTTCAACTGATAAAGAATCAGGGAAAGTAGTTGTTAATTTAGTGATTTGCTCATCTGTACGGGATTTTTTGTTAACGTTAACGGTTAAAACTGAACGACGTAATTTTGGTAAAATTTTATCAGCTACTTCAGTATAAGTTTTAGATAAATTTTTGATTTCTTTTTCACGTTGATCGCCGTCTGTGTACATTGTTAATACACGTAAAATTAAATCTTTATCAGCAATAGAAGAACCTTCCATTAAAGATTTGAAACCATTCCAATCTTCAGCTGTAGTTTGAGTTACATAGTTTGCTTCTTCTTTACCAAATTTTTGATCTTTATTTTTGTTTTTCTTAAACTCATTCATTAAAGCTTTAGAACTAGATTTTGCACGGTCTTTAGCTAAATTTTCGTTTAATGATAACTCACCATCTGGAGATGCGTAAGCTGATACATTGATATCTTTGAATTCGTACCAAACGTTATTAATGTTTTCGCTAATAAAAGTATTTAAGTTTTTAACCTCATCACTTTTCATTTCGCTAGCGCGAACATCAGATTTGTTAACTAAATAATATACGTTAGATGTTTGGTTAACTGGAGTTGATTTAACAAAAGCATCTTTTGCATAAATTCCTTTTTCATCATTACGAACTAATAAAGGAGTAACAACAGTACCATCACCTAATTTAACTGGAGTGAAATCTTTTGATTTTTTCTTTACAACACCTTGAGCTCGTAACTCAACAGTAGCAACCTTCATTGCTGGCTCGTAAACAAACTTCTCAGATGTATAGCTAAAAGTACCACCTTTTTCGTAACTAATTTTTTGACCTGGATCAGTAGCTTTTTCACCAACTAAAATAACTGGCTTTAATGCTTTCTCTCCACCTGCATGTTTTACAACTGGTGTTAAAGTAACAGTTGCTTTTTTAGCGAAAATTTTAGCAGGATACTTTCCTGTTACGGTAAAGCCTAAACTATCTCCATGCATTTCTAATGGATTTGGTTTAACATCATAAGAAAAAGTGGATTGTTTTTTTACCATTTTTCCTAAACCATTGCAACCAACTAATAAAGCAGTTGTACCAACAGCAAGACTTAAATTTCGTAAAGTTTTAGTATTCATCATTTATAAGGGTTATGTATTTTTTTATATCCGACAAAATTATAAAATAATTACTTAAAGCCTAATTAATTTGGTATTAAGTTTAAAAAAAAATCCCACTAATTAGCGGGATTTTGAATTATTTCTGTAGCAATTATTATTTTGCTATTGCATTTACTTTTTTAGTCAACTTAGATTTTAAGTTAGCTGCTTTGTTTTTGTGAATAACGCTCTTTTTAGCTAATTTATCTAACATCGCTACTACTTTTGGTAATAAAGCTGCTGCTTCTTTCTTAGTTTCAGAACCACGTAATTTTTTAATCGCATTACGAGTTGTTTTTGCATAATAACGATTTTGTAAACGTTTAGCGTTATTTGATCTAATTCTTTTTATTGCCGACTTATGATTTGCCATTCTATTTAGGTATTAATCTGTTTTTTTAAATTGGATTGCAAATATACACTTTTTTTTATAATAACAAATGTTCATAACAAAAATTTATGGAATATAGTCTAAAACTTACATTTGCCATTGTATATGAACCTTAAAAAAGCATACATATTAGCCATAATTAGTCTTTCTTCTCTGGTTTTTGCCCAACAAAGCCCCGAAATCATCAAAAACTTGGTTCCAAATGGTAGTTTTGAGAATTACAGAAAGAAATCTGGAAGTATTAAACAGGCCATCCCTTGGCAACAAATAGCCAGCGTGGATTTTTATCAGGAACCTATTAGTAACGATACTTCTCGTTTTAAAGGTGCCAGAACAGGAAAGTGCTACGCAGGCCTCCGCTTTCAAAAAAAATATAAAGAGTTTGTGCAAGTTAAGTTTGCCGAACCTCTGCATCGCGGAACTACCTATGAATATGAAATGTATATTCGATTGGCTTTTTGGAGCAATGCCAGTTTGAAGTCGTTTGGCGCTTTATTTACTAAAATGGGCTATAAAAGCAAAGGCGATGTGGTTAAATCGGCATTAATTGATTCAGTATCTAAAAAAGGAAGCTTTATTAATGGTTATCAATGGTTTAAAATTTCAGGTAAATATTTAGCGGATGGAGGTGAGAAATATTTAACCATCGGTAATTTTTCGCCAAATGTTAAAAAAGACATGGTTCGAATGAATGTATTTAAGTTAGGATTTAAGGAAGCTTATTATTTTGTGGATGATATTTCGCTTGTAAAAGCAAAAGAAGCAATAGAAAAAGTGAAAGTGGAAATTGTAGGTTCTTTTAATTTGGAACAAGACTCGGTATTAGAGGTTAAGAAAGATGTGAAAGTGGGAGAAAAGATTGCTTTAAAAAATATCTTTTTTGAAAATGCCCGTTACTATTTATTACCCGAATCTTATGCAGAGTTAAATAAGTTGGCGCAATATTTATTACGCAATCCTCAAATGGAAGTTCAAATTAACGGGCATTCGGATAACGTGGGCTCTAAAAGTAAAAATCAAAAAATTTCTGAGCAACGCGCCCGCGAAGTATTTGAGTACTTGATTAAAAAAGGTGTACAAAATAAAATGTACTTTAAAGGTTATGGAAGTTTAATGCCTATTGCCAGTAACGATACGGATATTAATAGAGCAAAGAACAGAAGGGTGGAGTTTGAGATTATTAAGAATTAGGATATTAATTACGAATAATAATACGAATATACGAATCTGGGTTTAAGCTGTGTACATACAGATTCGTATATTCGTAACTAATTCGTAATCATAAAAAATTACTAAACTAATAGAGATGAATTTAATAGAAAAAGATAACGACAAAACCATTAAAGCATGGACATTTTACGATTGGGCAAACTCTGTATTTCCGTTGGTAATTACTTCGGCTATCTTTCCTAATTTTTATGATGCTATTACTTCTACCAAAAATTTGGCAGGTGAAGTAATCAGTCATAAAGTAAATTATTTTGGATTTGAATTAGATAATCATGTTATATATGAGTTTGTATATTCATTTGCATTAGCAATTGTTGTTTTAATTACACCAATTTTAAGCGGAGTGGCGGATTACTTAGGAAATAAAAAACGTTTCCTTCAATTTTTTTGCTACTTGGGTTCTTTATCTTGCATGAGCTTATTTTTCTTTAATAAAGAATATTTAGAACTAAGCTTTATCTCTTTTATTTTTGCTACCATTGGTTTTTGGGGCAGTTTGGTTTATTATAATTCTTACTTACCAGAAATAGTTTCTGCTGAAAATCAGGATAAAGTGAGTGCACGTGGCTTTGCTTTAGGTTATTTTGGAAGTTCATTATTATTGATTATTTGCTTGGCTTTAGTGATGACCAAAACTATATGGCATTTTATGGGAGATTTAGAAACCAATAAAGGCATTGATGTTAGAGTATCGTTTTTATTAGTGGGTATTTGGTGGATGGGTTTTGCTCAATATACCTTTGCTAATCTGCCTAACAAGTCGCATGATGCGCATGGTAAAGATAGAAAAGGACTTTTATCAAAAGGTTTTAAGGAATTAAGAGGTGTGTGGGCTCAAATAAAGCAATTGCCATTTTTAAAACAATTTTTAACCGGGTATTTTTTTTATAATATGGGAGTGCAAACCATTATGGTAGTAGCGGTTTTATTTGCTCGTAACGAAATAGATTGGGGAGTAGGTGAGGAAGCCGAAAAAGCAAAAACAACCTCATTAATTGTAAGTATACTAATTATTCAGTTTGTTGGTATTGCTGGCTCTTTCTTGTTTTCTTGGTTATCTCGCCAAATTGGAAATATTAAAGCGTTAATGGTATCTATTTCTATTTGGATTTTTATTTGTGTGTTTACTTACTTAGTAGTGCGCACACCAATTCAGTTTTATATTGTTGCATTTTTAGTGGGTTTAGTAATGGGCGGGGTGCAAGCCTTATCGCGCAGCACCTACAGTAAATTTTTACCCGAAACCGAAGATCATACCAGCTTTTTTAGCTTTTACGATGTGATTGAAAAACTAGGAATGATTTTAGGAACGGTTTCTTTTGGTTTGATTAGTCAAATGATGCATGGTATGCGCCCTTCTATTTTATCCTTAATTATCTTTTTTATTATTGGAATACTAGCTTTAATTCCTTTAACTAAAAAGTCTTTAGTGAAATAGTTTTTTATTTTATTTTTTTAATTACTTATGCGACCTATCGCAGCCTGGCATTTTTATTTTCTACAATCAATGAATTTTAATAATCAATATTACACTCTCACGCCAAATATATAACCTACTAATGCCGATAACCCCATGGCAAGTGTACCCCAAATTGTAATGCGGATAATTGCTTTTTGAATACTTGACCCTCCAGTTTTTGCAGCTATAGCACCTAAGATAATTAGAAAAATAGTCGTGAAGCCATATAACCAATATTCCATTCCTTTAACTGGCGCAAAAAGAACAACTAATAGAGGTAATATACCTCCAACCGTAAATGCTGTTCCTGAGGCGATGGCTGCTTGGATAGGGTTAGCTTGACTAATTTCGTTTATCCCCAACTCATCTCTAATGTGCGCTCCTAAGGCATCTTTCTCTGTTAGTTCAATAGCTACTTGCATAGCCGTTTCTTTTTTTAATCCTCTCTTCTCATAAATTTGAGCAAGAATATTTAATTCTTCTACAGGCATTTCTTTCAGCTCTTGCATTTCTCTTTCGATATCTGCTTTTTCTGTATCGGTTTGAGAGCTTACCGACACATATTCGCCAGCAGCCATTGATAAAGCACCAGCAACTAATCCTGCAACAGTTGCTAAAACGATAGGCTCTCTTGTTGAACTTGCTGCAGCAACACCTATAGCAAGACTTGAAACGGAAATGATTCCATCGTTTGCTCCTAAAACAGCGGCTCTTAACCAATTACTTCTATGGATGTAGTGATTGTCTAAATAGTTATCGATGGTTATCATTTTTTTATTTTGGTTTAAAATTGCACCTTGTCGTTTTTGAAGTTACGTGTGCGGTTTTGAAATATTGCTAATACATCAAAAGGTAAATTAAAGGTAAGGGTTAATTATTCATTTAACTTCAACAAATCATTAACAAACGATTTTCACCAGCTTTTTCATTTGGGGCTCGGTGCACACAAGGAAGTACTTTACTTTGTGGATGATCAACGGCCAAGCGCCAAAGGTGACCGACACCTAAATTAATAATTTGCGCCGTAGGTTTAGGTTGATAGTGGAGATCAAAAAAATGCTCTGTTAAAAATGATTCAAAGTCTTCATCTTTACCATCATATAGTTTGTTGAGTTCTTCACGTATTTCTGGAACAAGCACTTTTTGTTGGGCTTGCGCATTTGGTAATATTTCGCTTGCCTCGCCAAAGTAAGTACATAAAAAAGTATCTGTTGGCACAGGAGAACGATCTACATGAAAAGAATAAACATCTGTTGGAAAAAAGCTTTCATCTTTTTCGTAGCACTTAATGACATTAAGTGTTGGAGAGGCGCCATGAGTTTTTAATAGTTCAAAATCATTTAAAATTAGTTCACGAGCAAGTTGGCCTTGTTCACTCAACTCAAGTTTTAAAAGTTGCACTCCATTTAGCTCAACTATATTGCTGTTTAGTTTTACCTTATTTATAATTTCCGAAAAATCACCTACCAGTTTACGATGCCAGCAAATGGCATTCACATCACCAAAAAAAGCCGTAGAAAATAGCTCTTCAAAGTTGGTAACATAGTGAATTTGATTCTCCGTATTTGATACATCTATCATAATTGGTAATATTAAGAAAAAAAGAGACGCTTCTTTATTATATTAAGAATTTACTATTGCTAAATAGGGCGTGTTAGTAGTATGGTGACGTACACAGTTTAGCTTATGTTTAATGTTCGCTAACAAAATCGTTGTTATTAGCACAATTTTTTATATGACAATTCCGTTAATTAGCAATGAAAAAGCTTTTCGTTTTTTTTGTCATGTCAATTATTTACCTTGATGTTAGGTCTCAAAGTAAATTAAATACTCAATTTAAAATTGGGCTAAAATTAGGCGTAGGAATGCACACTATTACAGGCTATCCAGTAAAAACTCATCCAAAACCTGCCTTGATGGGTGGCATGTGGGTTCAGTTAAAAATAAGTAAAAGTTGGACTATGCAGGCTGAATTATATGAAATTGGCAAAGGAGCCGCAGGAGAAAATCATGATAAATCAAATTATGGCGATTATTTTTTACGCCTATCTTACTTTGAAGTGCCATTCCTTTTTCAATATAACAAGAAAAAGGCATACTTTGAATTCGGCCCGTCATTGGCAGCATTAATTAATACTGGAGAATATACGGACAGAGGAGCGTTTCCTTTCCAAACAGACCTTTATCCCTTTAGTAATAAAGACTTGTGTTTTAATCTAGGTACTGGTTTCGTATTTAAAGAAAAATGGTTTGTTGGATTGCGATTGAGCCACTCACTTCTACCTGTTCGAAAACAATTACCGGAAACTTCTCATCAAGTTTACAATAGAAGTTTAGTACTTTCTGTTAGCCGTCAAATAAGCTTTAAAGGTTCAAGAAACAAGCAATCGGAAGACATGGAGTAAAATGGTTAGTAAGTGTTTTTTCTGCGCTTAGTTCGATACGTTTTGGTCGACTAGGTTTAGTGTGGTCAACATGATAAAATAATTTTAATAATTAGGTGTCGCCATTAAAAAGCTATAAAATTGAATTTTGATGCGGAAAACAGACGTTCTGTTTTTATTTTAATGACTGGACCAATTGATAACCCGTTAATTAAGTACGATAGAAAAGGTGCTAAAGAAAAAATTAAAGAAGATATTAAACAAGAGAAACAAAACTTAAAACAATTATTAAAAGAAGAGTTTGGGTTCTTTAAAAAGGATAGCATTAAAATTAAAGAAACTGAAAAATCAAATCAAAAATTTCAATTACAGGTTGGCGACGAAAAACCAAAACCTAATAAACCGCTTCAACCAAAAAAAAAGAAGAAAACGAGGACGATTTTTAGTTTCTTTTATTTGGGCGTTCCTGCGAGCTTGTAAAATAAGGCAACCCGTTTGTTAAGGGCTACTTTTTATTGGAAATAGTGCTTTTCAATTGTCGATAGTTTTCCTGTCTGCAAGTTATCCTTTATGGATTTTTCAACTTCAGTAGGCAAAATATCCTTAGCTGTGATTTTATTTGGCTTCGTGTCATTAATCAGTCACGCATATTTAGTTTGAGCAAAGACATTATTATTAAAACTAGAAAAGCTTATTATACACACTAAAAAATTTTGTAAAGAGTTTTTGGAGAGTTTAATTCAAGCGAACCTAATAGTAACAACAGCGCTATAAATGCAGTAAAATTGATCAAGAATACTCTTAAATTATAATCACTTCATCTCCAAAATCGAAGCGATTTCGTTTTTACCTTTCGTTATAAAACTAATTTCTTTTTTATCATTTATTAATAGGCTCATTTCTTGCGAAATTTGATATTTGGTTGATAAAGCTGATTCCTTTTGTTTGAGATCAATCCCATCAATTTTTGCGTCATATAATATATGTTCGTTAACAAGCACAAAATTAACACCCGTAGAATATTTATAGGTTGAATTTGTTGGAGTTGACGAAGCTGTTATCTCGATTATAGAAGCAATGCCATATTTCAATGTATACTTAGCAATTTTAACCATCTGAATTACCAAAATGATTGAAAGTATAATCGTTGGAATTAAGAAGAAAAACGCCTTTTCATTATAGAAAATCCCGATAGTAGGACCTAGATTTAAAATAAAAACTAAAATTCCATAAGCAATAATTGTATTTTTTTGTTGACTTTGGATTTTTGAAATGATTGCCAATGTACGTGTATCATTTAATTTTTTTTGTAGATTTTCACTCCCTTTTGACACCTTAGCTTCTTCCGTTTTTTGTTTCAGCTCTAATGGCTTTTCAACTACATTTTTTGAATCTTGATTTTTTTCAACTTCTAATTTTTTAGCAATCGTTGAAACCTTCCCTTGAATAATTCCAGTTTTATAATCCCAAGCTAACCAAATCGTGTCTGAATAATCAATTTTATTCGAGAGCTTTATGAATACGGTATTGTCCAACCAAGCGATTTTATAAATTCTATAGTAGTTCAAAACTGGTTCATTCAGATTGAACTGTTGTACCATTTCTCCTAGTTCATTCATGACAATTAACTGTTCTTTTGCACGAAAAAAATAGAGACTATTTGCAAAAAAGCCGCTATAAAAAACCAAATTTTCGCTTTGGGGTATTTTTATATCAATTTCTTCTCCTGAAATACTATCTAGTAATTTGAAAAATATATTAATTAAAAAGCTAAAATGAAAGATTGTTTTATCGCCTTTAACTTCATTTAAATCATGTGAAAAATATTTTCCTGACCAAATTTGTTTTTCAGAATGATTGGGAATGGTTGCTAATCTCTCTATGTTTTGAACATCCTGGTAATCTTTCAGTTCGACAAAAGAGGCGTGACAAAGCTTTGATTCACGATTTTGGCGTTCAACATCTTGAACATACTTTTCTGACGCATAATAGATTACTGTTTCTATTATTAATTCAGCAGCATTCTTTTTTTGAATATCAAGATTACTCAAAATAATATATTTCATTCCAGAATTATCCTTTAAAAATGCATCAAATGAACGAACATTTTCCACATTGTATTGATGTCGATCTGGTGCAATCGAAAGGGTAATTGTTTTCTTGTTTTTATCAATACTTACTTGGGTATTGTTATCAAAGAACCAATCACAAACTATATATTTATTTAAATCACTCAATTTTATCTTACTAATTTAAGAATTATGTTTTACATCTAATATTTTGTTTTCGGTTTGCTATTTCAAAACGCGAAAATTTGGGAGGCTGGCTTCTATGCACTAAATGCTCAATAGTTAATTCTTATATCATTTAATAAAATTAACCCATTTATATAGCAACTGATTGCTATAAATTTTAATATTTTGAAATTAAATAGTACTATTCTTTAACGAGTTTCTTTATATATACTTCTTTATCATTAGCAAACTTCAAAGTGTATAATCCTTTTGCTAATTTATCCGATGGGATGTAGAGTTGATAGTTTCCGGCTGTTAAATTATTTAAAGTGTTGCTGTATACTTGTTTTCCTTGCACATCTAAAAGCTCGACAAATAAAGTGCTTTTTACGTTATGTAAAAAGTTCACAAACACAAAATCGTTAAAAGGATTTGGATATACACTTAATATAATTTCTTTTTTGGATTCGTAGGTAATTCCACTAACGTTATACGAACAAGAGCTTGGTGGTGCTGCAGGAACTCCGGTTTTAGGTAGTGAGGCTGTCGTACCATGAGATAATTTTTGGCTGCCATCATTGGTATACCAAACATCTTTTAATGTTTCTGTATAATTGTTAGGATTATGAACGTCATTTATATACCAGTATTCTGCCTGCGATCGAGAAGGTGTAATATCTAATAAAATATAGCCATGCCCACTTAACTCCACAAATTTAATGTGTGGGTTGGCTGTTTTTATTAATGTTTCTGCTACTCCAGCATTTCCAGCTCCTAAACCATAATCGTTGCCTTCATCAAAGTTATCAGAAGAGGCACTAGGTGGAATAAACTCTACCGCTAAGGAACCATTACCATTAAACGGGTTATAATTAAAAATATTATAGGGATCAGAGGCGATATCGTTGGCAAAAGAGCAGTGGAAATCACCAGAAGTTATAATCACATTATCAATATTATTAGTAGTGATATGATTAAATAGTTGATTCCGTTCATTATTATAGCCATCCCAGTTTTCAAAAACCAAGGGAACGCCGGCAATTTTTAATTGCCCAAACATTAAACCGTTTCCAATAATTTTCCATTTTTTTGTGGAGGCTGCCAACTCACTTTTTATCCAATTTAATTGAACCGGACCAACCATTTTTGCAGTTGGCGAATTATAGATTGGATCTGTTGTGCCGGTTGCAAAACGGTCCCGGTCATATAACCTGACATCAATCATTAATAAGTCAAGTAAATCCCCAAAACTAAACTTCCTCCAATTTTTATAAAAATCGGTCGAATCTATTTCTCTTATTGGTAACCATTCTTTAAAGGCTTTTATAGCAGCGTATTTTCGTGTTTGATAACTTCCGTAAGTTCCGCTATGTCTTTCCGATGTATCACGCAGTGCATCTACAACAATATCGTGATCATCCCAAATATTTATCCAAGGATATATTTGATGGCAGCGCCTTAAATTTGAATCTAAACGATATTGCGATAGTCGGGTGCGATAATCTACTAGTTTCCAAATTTCTGCATTTGGATCGTGAAGCCTATTGGTGGGGCCACCACCACCTTCATAAATATAATCGCCCAAATGTACTACAGCATCCAAATCGTTACGCTCAGCCATTTTATAAAATGTATTAAAATATCCTGTGCGGTAATCGTTACAGTTTACAAATGCTAATTTTATATTTGTGGTATTGCCTACAGGAAGTGTTTTTGTTCGTCCAACTATGGATACATAGCCAGCAGTAATAAAGCGGTAATAGTAATAAGTATTGGGCGTTAGCGATATAATGTCAACTTTAACCGTAAAATCTTTTGTGCTATCTGTTTGAATAGAACCAGTTGAAACAATAGATGTGAAATTTAAATCAGTTGCTACCTCGTAAGTTACTTGCATGGTTGTAATCGATGATGTAATAGGTGTAATTCGTGTCCATATAATTACTCGGTTATCTAAAGGATCGCCGGAGGCTACGCCATGCAGGTAAGGAAACAAACATGTGTTTAAAGAAGGGTAACTTGAAGTTTCTTTTTTTTGTAATGCATATAGGTCTTTTGGAAGAGCTTGGTTGATTGATACTTTTTTAACTTCTTTTGTTTTATCTTTTATATGAGGCGCTAATGCTTTTTTTAGTTGCAATAGTGTTTCGTCATCTTCGCTTTCTTGAGAAAAAATTGAATTAAAATTTATAGCTAAAATTAAGAGAAGCAGTATTTTTATATTTTTCATATGATAAAGATATAATGTGATTTACAACAGAAAAAGGGCATGGGGGAGGGGTAATTATTTGTTAACTTTAACCTTACCTATTATGATTGATTTTTTTAATAAATAATGCTACAAAGTATTTTTGGAAGCTTTTTGTTACTTCATATTCTTCCCCATTTTCTCTATTTCTATAAGCCATTTTTTTCGTGTTTCGTCTGTTGCGGTTTTAATTACGATAAAATAAGAAATTTTGACTGATTTTATACCACAAAATTCTAACGTTGCCTTTTTGAGTTGATTAATACTTGGTCGCCCATAAGCAAACCAATAATACCAACTTGGTTGATCAAGAGTTGTTATGATATGTGCCGTTTTGCCTTTTAAAAGTTTGTCCCACCATACAGAGTTTTCTCTTTACTGAAATGTAAATTCAGGTAGGAATAATCTGTCAATAAATCCTTTGGCAATAGCTGGAAGGCCACCCCACCAAACAGGACAAACCCAAACTAAATGCTCTGCCCATTTAATTTTTTCCCAAGCGTCTCATAAGTCGGGTTCTAATTCAGTTCTTTTTTGATAGCCAAATTGTATACTTGGGTTAAATTTCAAATCGGTAATTACAATTTCTTTTACGTTTGTTCCGTTCTGCAATGCTCCTTTTTTATATGCTTCTACAATACCGAAATTGAAACTTTCTTTGTTTGGATGGCAATTTATTATTAGAATATTTTTCATATAAAATCTTTTTTAATGTTTATTGTTTCTGATGAATTAATTAAGTTGTAAAATTCGTTGGGTTCAAATAATTGATGACTAAAATATAGCCCGTTATTTTGGGTTTGTATTGTTTTTTCAATGTTTAGAACAGTTGAAAAAGCTGTTAAATATGCTTGACCTAAAACTGATTGTAAACTAATAGTTTTTGTAATATTTGAAGTTTTTACAACGATGTCAAATACGGTCTGGTCGCTATTCCCATTGCAATGAATAATATAGGTTCTATTCTGTCTCTTCCTGAAAATGGTTGACATGTTTTTATGATTTAAAATTAATACTATTTTGTGTAGCTTTTTCTTTTTTG
>Ga0247843_1000241_pt1 | contig 129911 bp, 97 predicted proteins | sample LaCruzMarch2017__FD_192420 | JGI IMG/M metagenome (GOLD analysis project Ga0247843, IMG submission 192420) | Freshwater microbial communities from meromictic Lake La Cruz, Castile-La Mancha, Spain - LaCruzMarch2017_8m | ecosystem: Environmental > Aquatic > Freshwater > Lake | place: Spain...
GCAAAAGTCCGAAGTCGGAAATAATTTTACGCCTGCAAACCAAAACCAAAAAAATTAACTAATTTTAAAAAGAAAATGTCCTAAGTTGTTTATGCTTAAAAGTACAGATTGGTTTGACTACATACACTGCTATTTTAGATTTAATTTTTGTAATAAATTTCTCATCCATTTCCCCTTCGCTCTTCATCTCAGCAAGAATATCTGTAAATTCACTTTCAGTTAATCCTGTGGCAGAAGAAGCTACTTTAGCGTCACTGCTGTTTCCTTTTTCTTTTCCCTTGTCTCCGCAACTTGTTTGAATTAACGAAGCAAATAATACTGCCCCTAAAATTGTAATTGTTTTTTTCATGTTAATTTTTTAATTTTCCCTACTCATTTGGCTTTTTGGTTTACGCCTTTGTTATTTTAACCTATAACAAAAAAGGTTTATTGATTTTTTACAAATTAAAACCATTACACTGAATTGAGGTTGCAGTTTGTGTTTATTTCATTTACCGCAATATTATTTCCATATATTGGAAATAAAAAAATTGAACCTATCCTGAAATTTTTTAGAGTCAGCGGTTATTCTTTTCAATGCGGCTGCCATTCTAATTTTAATACTCCTTTTTTTTGTAAGCATATGTTTTTTTGTAGGCATTCCATTTAATAGGAGCTTTTAGTTCGGTGCGCATATAACGTAAATAATTATGTGTGGTGCGCTCACTCACTCCTAAATGTATGCCCAATGTTTTAGGGGTTCCTGTTCGCTCAGAATTAATTAGCTTATTAATATGTATAATTTTTCTTATATCCACACTACAAAATAAATAGCTGCTTATGAAATGAGGTTGCAGTATAACTCAAACGATTAACTTATTAGTTTGTACTAATTAGCTCAAATATTTTTTTATTTTTACCACGCTTTGCAAAAAAACAATCACAATAGCGAATATGAGTTGAGTCATCATTACCAAAATGGTAATGATGAAGCATTAGGAAAATTGTATGTTAATTATTATCAATCGTTGGTGATGATTGCCTATAAATACACCACTGATACTGAAAGAAGCAGAGATATGGTAGGCGCTGTTTTCGAGAAACTCTTACAGCTTAATTCTCATAAGCGCCAACAAATAATACTTCATCCTCAAAAAGGCATTTATCCCTTTTTAGTTATTATAATAAAAAATAAATGTTTGGATGGCATAAAGACAAACAAATTGCAAGAACAAATAAAAAAACATTTAGTAACTTTAATTTCATTTACTAGTACAAATGCTGCTTCCATTCGTTTTGAATCAGAGGCAATTAAACACTTACTTAATAATTTACCCAACCGAGAGAAAGAAATCATTGAGCTGCATCTGCAAGGTTACAAAAACGAAGAAATTGCTATTCAGTTAAATATTAGTTATAATACCGTTCGTAATACGTTGCATACTGCCAAACAACGTATTAAAAAATTATGGCAACTTTTTATGTAATGGACCCAAAACAAAAACATACTTATACCGAGGTGCTTAATGGTTTATTAAGCCATCAAACTTATTTTTGTGATTACATAAAAAATAATCAATTTGATGAGGAAGAATTAGCAGGATTGAAATTGTTTTTAGAAAGCAATAATTTTAATATACAGTTATTAAAACAATTTACTGAACCATCATTATTGGATTTTAAAACTAAAAAACAAACTAATTTAGGTGCATATTATAAAGTTGCAGCTGGCATCATATTTATAATCTCATTAGGATTTTTAATAAAAATTTCATTTAATTCTAAATCTGAAACTATTGCTAATTATTGGGTAGAGGACGAAGGCTTTAAAGTTTGGATGGGTGATAATAACAAGAGCATGGCATTAAACAATGGTATGAGTTTTTATAAAAGTGAACAATATGAGGCTGCCAAAAATAAATTTTTAACTATTAGCGAAAATGATACAGCTCAATATTATGCTAGTATTTGTTATATAAAAATAAATAAGTTGGATAGCGCAACTCATTATTTAAAAGCATTATCTACCTTATCGGTATATAAAAATAAATCGTATTTTTATATAGCCTTATGTTATTTATTTAATAACAAGCAAGAAGAAGGCTATAAAATATTAAGTAAACGTACTTTTAATCAAATTGATATGGAGGTTAAAAGGAAACTTATTTTAAAAAATTTCGAAAACGACTCACATCAATAGTTATTAAAAATTAGTACATGTTTTTATTTTCTCAAGTATTTTATGATTAAATATACTGCAAGCCTACTATTAATCATTTTATGTTTACTTAGTACAAAATGCTTTTCTCAAGGCTTACCCCTTAAATTGTATTGGAGCGGTAAAACAGATAGCGCTTTCTTGTTAGCAAAAGAAACCATCGATAAAAAACGAATTGTTTCTAATATAGAATTAGGCCAGGCTTATGACTTTATGGCCGAATATAGTTTAGATAATAACGACTTTAAAAATAACTTAAATTATTTAAACCTATTTTTTGAAACAATAAATAACACCTCGTTAGATAGTGCGCTATATTATGCTCGTGCGGCGCACTATACACTTTTGTATATGATGAATGATTCAACGGACTATTACTATATCAAAGCAATTGGTGTGTTTAAACGAGTCAGCAAAAAAAATCAAGATAGCACGAAGCTCGCACGCTATTATAGTTACTTAGGAAATGCCGCCCGAAATACATTGTATGCCGATGTGCATTTGCTAGATTCCGCTATTGCATATAGCAATAACACATTTTTAAAGGCCTTGCATTACAAACGTTACGCTACATTTTTAACTGATTGTATTAATGTTGATTCAGAAGAAAAATGGAAAGATGAAAAAGTATTAGCATACTATAAAAAATGTATAAGCTATTCAATTATCGCTGAAACATTAGCTACAAAAATATATTCCAATAAAAAAAGTATGTTACATGCCTCTATATACAAAATATGGTTGTTAGCAGAACGTTATAGAGGTCATGATCGCGATGGAATAGCATTGGCCGAGAAAGCAAAAAATGCCCTTGAATATTCAATGAAAGGGCCTGCGAACTCAGAATATGCAGGTATATGCAGCTGGCAAACTTCAATCTATATCAATTTATTTGATAAAACAGATAGTATAAAATTTATTTATGCAGCTGAAAAAATATTATTGAAAAGCATACCTGCCTGGGAAAAATATTTGGAAAAAATAAAAGGAAATAACATCAAAAGTATGGATGATCAATATTCCGTTAATCCATATCAAAAGTTGATATTAATTTATTTCTTATTATACAAAGCCACAAACAATAGCATCTATATTGCTCGTTGCTATGGTTTAATGGAATTTATAAAAAATAAAAGAACCGAAAAAAATGCTAGTTGTGATTTTAGTATAGCTAATAATGCTAATAAGTTAGACAGCATTTCGAAAATTTGTTTGAAAAAAAATTACGCAATAATTAACTATTTTGTAACAAGTGGCCCTGATTTTTTAATAGCAATTGTATCATTGCCAAATACTAATATCCTAATTGAATGTTCAAATAATAAAAATAGAAAAATATCAAGGTATTTTCCATTAATAAATATCAGTAATTCATACTTATTAAAAAATGAAATTAGAAGTTTTAATAAACAGATGTTTGAATTATATGATTTATTTTTTTCAAAAACTGATGCTTTACTTCAAAAAAATAAAATTACTAATGTTGTTGTTGTTCCAGATATGAATTGGAACGGACTAAATTTCGATCTCTTACAAACCGATTCATGCGCCAAACATTCTATTTTAAATGCAGCCTTAGTTAGAAAATATAAGTTCACTTATACAATAAGTGGCGAAAATTTAATACAGTCATTTGACAAAGTGTTAACTTACAATCAATTAAATGTATTGATGCCGGAGTATAATTCGAGTTATTATACGCAATTACATTCGAGTAATAAATTAATAGATAAGCTCTATGGTATTTTTAATATCACTAAAATAAATACTACCAATGTATCACAATTTTTTGAAAAAAATAAACTGATACAATTTTTAGGTCATGCAAAAACCAATAACAATTCTGCAGAGCAATATTTAATATTAAATGATACCGCTAACATTAGTAGTAGCACTATTTTAAAAAGTAATTTGGAGGGAAGTTGTTATTTATTAAATGCGTGTAGTAGCAATTTTGGTAAGCAAGAGTGTTATGATAAAACTAACAGTCTACCACACCAATTAATAAGCCAGCATGCAAGCGCTGTTATAAGCACTGCTTGGCCTATAGATGATAAAGAAAACGCAGAGTTTTTAGCTAAGTTTTATGAGTTTATGGCGTTAGGTATAAGTTCATCAGATGCACTCTATAAAACAAAATTTTATTTTGCAAATAATAATTATTCACCAACCATGTGGGGTGCTTATATTTATTATGGCAGTGATTTTTATTTAAGCAAAAAAAATATATTAAATGAGTATTTATATGTAATACTAATCATACTATTTTGTGGTTTAGCAGTATTTGTAGTATTTATAAAACGAAAATTAAAAAAGCAAACTAATTAATTTAAAGCTTGAGTTATATTAGATAAATTGTCGTTTTTTTCTTATTACTTAAGTTGATTTTATACTCAATTAAAATTTTAATCCCATAACTAATATATCATCAATTTGTTCTTGTCCTTCCTTCCAACTAACAATTGAATTATCTATTATTTCTTTTTGCTCAGACATAGGTAAATCCAAATTAGAAGATAATAATTGAACAAGCCGTTTAGTCATAAATTTTTTATTTTTTGGCCCACCAAACTGGTCCACTATTCCATCTGAATAAAGATATAGTTGGTCGCCTTCCTCAATGTCAAATTCATTTAATTCAAAATCATAATTTTCGGAAACATTACCACTGATGCCGGACGAAGAACTTTTTATAGTTTTTATGCCATCTTGATTAGCTATAATAATTGGCCTACCAGCTCCTGCATATTGCAGTTTTTTTTCTTTTTTATAATAGGTGCAAATAGCTACTTCTAACCCATCTTGAATGGTAATATTTGAAAATTCATTTCTAAATGCTTTTCTAAATTCCCTCACCATGGCATTTAATATTAAACTTGGCACTATAATCTTTTTTGTATCAATAATATTGTGAATAATATTAGAACTAATCATACTCATCATGGCACCTGGCACACCATGACCTGTGCAATCGCCACACATAAAAATAATTTCATTGCCAACTTCCTTCACATAATAAAAATCTCCACCAATGGATTCTTTTGGACGAAAAATGACAAAGTTATCTTTAAATAATGCATTAATAACTTCTGCTGTTGGCAAAATAGCTTGTTGTATATTTTGAGCGTAGCGCAAACTGGCTGAAAATTCACTATTCACTTCTTGAAGCGAAGAATGCTCTTGTTTAATTTCACTAAATATTTTTTTACTATCCTTATACTTTGAACTTAATTTAATACATAACTTTAATTTAGCTTTAATCAAAGGAGGATCAACCGGCTTTGCCAAAAAATCAATAGCTCCCGAATTCATTCCTTGTAATACCTTTTCCTTATCTGAGCCAAGCGCCGAAAGAAAAATGATTGGTATATTTTTAGTAAACTCATTTTTGCCAAGTATGTTTGCAACTTCAAAACCATCCATTTCGGGCATTTGAACATCAAGTATAATACAATCATACTGAATTTTAGAAGCCATTTCAAGAGCTAAAGGCCCAGAATTAGCTTTATGTATGATATAGCCTTCAAATTTTAATACAGCGTTTAATGAAAATAGATTGTCCTCTAAATCATCTACAATTAAAATAGTTGGTAAACTATTATTTAACTCATAACCATGTTTTATTTGATTAATATAATGGGATATAGGATATTTTGCTGCTTCCAATAGCATACCTGCAATTTCAGAAATATCAGCAATGACATGTGGATTAAATAAATTTATAGCGGCCATTGGCATGGTTGCAACTGCAGCCGATTCGGGCGATTGAACAATAGTTAATCCTCCATGATCTTGAATTTTTTTTAAACTCTCTGCTCCATCAGAATTTGCTCCTGAAAGTAAAATACCAATACATCGATTTCCAAAAGCATTTGCAAAGCAATCAAAGGTTACATCAATACTTGGCCTAGAGTAATTAACTTTTTCAGAATAATCTAAAGTACATAAACCAGTCTCATCAACTAACAAATGATAATCACCTGGTGCAATATAAATATTTGCTGGTTTAAGTTGCATTTTATCCTGTATTTCAATTACCGGAATTTTTGCTTTCCTACTTAAAACATCTTCTAAATGATGTTCCACCGTATTTTTTCGATGCAGCACAACCACAATGGCAAAAGGATAATCCTCAGGTATAAAAGGAAATATATTCATAATTACCTCAATACTTCCTGCGGAACCACCAAAAATAATTACACCTTCTTTTTCCATATCTTCCATTTAGCATTTATAACTTGCATAAAATTTTCAATTGGCGAAAACATAATTGTTTCTTTAGAACCTATTGCTAAAATGCCATTTTCAGAGAGGCTATTATAAAACATTTGTAATACATTATCTTGTAACGATTTATTAAAATAAATCAATACATTTCTACAAATTATTAAATCAAATTGATTGAAGGCATTATCTGAAACTAAATTATGAGTACTAAAAATTATTTTAGTTTTCAAATCATCATTCATCAAAACCTCACCATTTAATACAATATAATAATCCGATAATTTCTTAGTCCCTTCACTTTCTCTATAATTTAATTCATTTTCCTTAAAAGATTCAATACTATACTTTCCAGATTTTGCAACATCTAAAACAGATTGATTAATATCGGTTGCATAAATAATACTTTTATCCAACAAATTATGTTCTTTAAGTAAAATAGCCATTGAGTAAACTTCTTCGCCAGTTGAACAGCCAGCATGCCAAATTTTAATGAGTGGTAACTTATTTAGCTGAGGCACTAATTCAGTTCTAATAGCCGCAAAAAAACTAGGATCTCTAAACATTTCAGTTACATTAACGGTAACTTCTTCAATTAAATTATTTAACATGGAAGAGTCATTCATTAAATCTTGCAACAATTGTTTAAAGTCTGAAATTTTATTTAAATCAATATAACGCTGAAATCTCCGTTGCAAAGATGGCATTGAATAATCAGAAAAATCATAGCCACTATAATCATTAATGAGCATTATTAGTTCATCTACTTCACTTGCTCCAATTTTAAAAGTAGTTACTTGTGTCATGACTTATTTATTAGCTCATTTATTTTATTAACTAATACATCAATATCTACAGGTTTAGTGCAATAATCATCTGCACCAGCTTCAATACAACGTTCCATATCGCCTTTCATAGCTAATGCCGTAAGTGCAATTACCTTGTTATTTTTTAATTGCTCATCATTTCTTAAAATGCCTAAAGTTTCAAAACCATCCATCACTGGCATCATCATATCTAATAGAACCACATCAACAGATAGTTGTTGTAATTTTTCTAAACATTCTTTGCCATCAGCGGCAGTTTCTACTTTAAATTTTTTTGCTTTTAGATAGGCAGATAATGCGAAAATATTTCGCTCATCATCATCTACTAATAGCACTTTTATTTGCTCAGTCATACTTATTTATTTTTGTCACTATTTAATATCCAAATTTTAGATAACGAAATTAGTAAATCAGCATCAATTGGTTTGGATGCATAATCTGATGCGCCACTGTTGATGCATTTTTCTCGTTCATCTGCCTGAGTTCTTGCAGTTAAAGAAATAATTGGAATATTTTTTCCGTTTTCTAATTTTCTAATTTCTTTAATTGCTTCGTAGCCATCCATTTCAGGCATCATCACATCCATTAAAATTAAAGAAATATTTTTATTATTTTTCCAAACATCAATAGCTTCCTTACCATTAGTGGCATGAATCACTTCCGCTTTTTGAGCTTCTAAAATTTTGCCTATTGAAAATCTATTTTCCGCATCATCATCTACTAATAAAATCTTCTTATTTTCTAAAGTTTTTGCTGAAATTATAGTGGGACGCATTTTTACTACTGCACCTTTTTTAGTAATATAATGTAAAAAAAGTGACATTTCATCAATGATATTAGAATAGCTTTTTACAATTTTTAATATGAACGCATCATGATAATGATTTATTCTTTTAACATCTAAAGAAGATAAATACGTATTACTTAACACTATTACAGGCATTAATTTATTTGGTAAAACCTTCGTTAATTTTTCTAATAAATTTGAAACTTTTGCTCTTCTAGTATCCACATCAATAATAATAGCATCAAAATCATTTTTACTTATTGAATTATCAATTTCACTATCGGGAGTAAAAGTTATAATTTCAATTTGGCGTTCTTTTAAAAATTCGGTCATTGCCAAAGCGTGCTCTTTTTTATCAGAGAACAAAGCAATTTTCCCGGTTTCTTTTGATGCAATTTCCTCGAGTGAGCGAAAAACTTTTTGTAAATTATCATCCGAAATAGGTTTATTAGTAAAATCTATCGCCCCAGATTCCTTCGTAATTTTTGAATCTAAATCTTGAGAAGAAACAATATGAACCGGAATGTGCTTTGTTTCAGCAAAATCTTTTAATTCTTTTAATACTTCCCAACCACTTTTTTTAGGTAAATGTAAATCCAAAATAATACCTGTAGGAATATGCTTCTTAGCCAATTCAACGGCCTCATTTCCATTAATGGCTACTAATACTTTATAACCTCTACTTTTAGCTGAATTTTGTAAAATTTTTACAAAGTAAATATCGTCTTCAACAATTAAAATTGTTTTATCTTTCTTCTCTATTAAATGTCTATCATCATCTACTAAAACAGAAATTTCAGATTCTTTATCGGGCGTTAAATCAGGAGCTACAGAATTATTTAACGTAGAGCTATTTTTTTTGGTTTGTTTTTTTAAGTTTTCAAGCGAATAATTTGCGGGAATTGTAATTGTAAAATTACTTCCAACGCCCGCTTCACTTTCTAATGTAATTTCGCCACCTAATAAATGTGCAATTTCTTTACTGATAGAAAGTCCTAATCCGGTTCCACCATATTTACGTTTTGTAGAACCATCAGCTTGCTGAAACGCTTCAAAAACCAAGGCTTGTTTTTCTTTAGCAATACCAATTCCTGTATCAACCACCGAAAATGAAATCATATCCTGTTGTAAATTATATGAAATAGAAAGATTTACTTTTCCTTTAGGACTAAATTTAAATGCATTTGATAGTAAATTTTTAACGACCTGATCTAAGCGCATTTTATCCGTGTACATACTTATAGGACAATCAGAATTTACTACTACATTAAATTCAATTTCCTTATCTTTTGCAATTGGATTAAATAAAGAGTGAATATCACCTGTAAATTTATTTAAAATCAACGTTTCAGCATTCACATCCATTTTACCGGATTCAATTTTAGATAAATCTAAAATATCATTAATCAATTCTAATAAACTATTTCCTGCTTTATTAATAACAGTTGAATATTCTATTTGATCTTCACTTAAATTATCATCCAAATTATCCTGTAGTAATTTACTTAGCAATAGTATTGAATTAAGCGGGGTTCTTAATTCGTGGCTCATATTAGCCAAAAACTCCGATTTATATTTACTGCTTAAAGATAATTGATCTGCTTTTCTTTTTAAATCGGTTGTAGCGGCAACTAATAAATTATTTTTTTCGTTAAAGGCATGGTTTTTTTCCTCAACCAACTTCGTTTTTTCTTCTAGTTCTTTATTACTCTGCATCAACTCTTCTTGCTGCACGCGTAATTCCTCATCAGAGGCTTGTAACTTTTGAGTTTGTGCCTCTAATTCAGTGTTAGATTCTTCTAATTCTCTTTGTGAGGCAAGTAATAATTCTGTTTGTTTTTTTAGAGCTTCGCTTTCTTTTTGTTTTGTAATATCAAAACGAATAGCCACATACTTTTCTATTTTTCCATCCTTATTTTTAAAGGGCATAATAGTGGTTTCTACCCAATAATACTTGCCAGTTTTACTCACATTTAATATTTCGCCCTGCCAAACAAGTCCGGTACTAATGGCTTTCCACATGCCTTTAAACAAACCATCAGGTTGTTTTCCGGATTTAAGAATTTTGTGATTTTTACCAATTAATTCTTCTCTGGAGTATTCTGAAATAGAGCAGAAAAAATCATTGACGAAAATAATGTTTCCATCAGCATCCGTTTCTGAAACAATAGCTGCTTTATTTAAAACTGAAACTTGTTGATTTAAATTTAACGTTGTACTTTCAAGTTGCTTTTTTAATGCTTCACTTTCTTTTTGTTTAGTGATATCAAAACGAAGGGCTACGTATTTTTCTATTTTGCCATCTTTATTTTTAAATGGCATAATGGTTGTTTCTACCCAATAGTACTTACCAGTTTTACTTATATTAAGTATTTCGCCTTGCCACATTAAACCTGAGCTAATGGCTTTCCACATCCCAACAAAAATACCCTCAGGTTGCTTTCCAGATTTAAGAATGCGGTGATTTTTACCAATTAATTCTTCTCTTGAATATTCAGAAATTGCACAGAAAAAATCATTAACAAAAATGATGTTTCCATCGGCATCTGCTTCGGAAACAATGGCTGTTTTATTTAAAACTTCAACTTGCTGATTTAAGTTAAGCGTCAGTTTGCCTAAATCAATCCTTTGTTGTTTTAATTCAGTGATATCGTAACCAATTTTAATTATTTTGTAAACCTTACCATTTTCATCAAATACAGGATTGTAGCTTGCTTGCAACCAAACATCTTTATTATCTTTTGAAGTTCTACAAAATTCACCAGATTCGTTATTACCTTTATTTAAACTTTCCCAAAAACTTTTGTATTCTGCATCGTAATCAATATTTTTGGGTACTAATAGTTTGTGGTGTTTACCAATAATTTCTTCGCTATTAAAGCCCATTATTTTTAAGAACAAGTCGTTTGCCTTTTGCACAATACCTTTTGTATCAAATTCAATAACTAAAGTAGCTTTGTTAATGGCTGTAATTTGATTTTGTAATTCTTGTTCTTTTTTATCTAATTCAACTACTAATTTTTCTAATTCAGTTTTAGCTAAAATAGTGTTTATATATATGGCGATAGATTCGGTAACTTCATCTAAAAACCGAAGTTCAACCGCCGTAAATGAATTTAGTTTGCCAATTTCGGCAAGCCCTACCATTTTATTAGAAACAAATAAGGGAATAATTACTAATGATGCAGCTTTTGCAGAACCTAAAGAAGTGGAAACTTTAAAATAATCTTTATCAACATCATTTAAAACAACTACTTTTTTTTGCGTTAATGCTTGGCCAATAAATGAATTATCTTTTTCAATCAATGCAGGCACTTGCCCAGTAGTTCCTGATGAATGAACCAATGATAAGGTAGTTTCAGATTTTGAAATATAGAATGTGCCAAGTTGACTGCCCAAAAAATCGGATAAAAAAGTTAGTAATTCATTACCAAAAATTTCACTTTTTTTCTCACCTCTTAAAATCTCATTCAGTCGTTCTTTGCCATTTTGCATCCAACTATTTTCGTTATGCTGCTCTGTTAAATGAAGCAAATTTTCATGCATCTCATGAATGGCCTTCCCTACTGAATCTTTTTTTGACATATTTAATTTTTTTTTAAAGATATTGGTTATAAATAATCTTTAATGATTAATCATTTAAAAGTGATAAAATATTAAAAAATGGACGCTTATAACCGGCTCCAATGGATATTTTTAAATCTCCCATTTTTATAAATGTAATTCCAATAATATCTATTTTATTAATCCTAACTATATGTGACCTACTAATTCTATAAAAACCTTTTTTAGCTAAAAGATTTTCAACGTTGATCATTGATGAACTTACCGTAAATTTATTACTAATTGATTGTAAAATAACGGTATTTTGATTTGATTTTACATAAATCAAATCATCAATATTAATCTTTATAATTTCATTTTGTTGCCTAACAAAAACAGAGTCTCCTGCTATTGATATACTTTTTAGGTTCAAAGTATCCTTCATAATTTTATAATACAAATAGTTATTTTAAATATTTCATCAAATCACTTTGTTTAATTGGTTTGGTTAAAAAAGCAAGCATGTTTGTTTTTTGTGCGCGTGAAAGTGTTTGGTCATCACTATTACCAGAAATATAAATAATCTTTATATCATTTTTTTCATTTATTAAAATGGCAGTTTCTATGCCATCAATATCGCCTTCAATTCTTACATCCATTAAAATATAATCAGGCAATTCTTTTGCTGCTAATAAAATAGCATCTTCACCGTTATCAACATTACCAATAACATCCACACCGCAATTTATAGCATAAGTTTCAATTAGATAAGCTAATAGTTGATCGTCTTCTACTATTAATACTTTTTTATTCATTTTTAAATTTTATAATAATAGTTAATCCTGAATTGTTAAAAAAATCAAACGAACCTTTAAGCTGTTTCGTAAAAATAGTGATTAATTTAAATCCAAGTGAATTAGATTTTGAAATATCAAAATCTTTTGCAATTCCATTACCACTGTCACTAATTAACAACTCAATTTCATTGCCATTTGATTTAAGTTTAACATCAATACTGCCAGTTAACTTTTCACCAAAGGCGTATTTAAAAGCATTAGTAATTAATTCGTTTACAATTAACGCAATAGGTATTGCTTTTTTATTAGTAACAAAAACTTGATCTAAATCAAAATTGACTTCAATTTTACCACCTTTATTAAAAAACGAACTAAGTGATACTATTAAATCATGTAAATAATCTTTTAAATCTATTTTTGAAAAATTAGAAGATTTGTACAACTTTTCATGAATTAATGACATCGCTGCGATCCTATGTTGAATTTCGGTAAGATGTGTTTTCATTGTAGCATCTGTAATTTTAGATCCCTGCAATTCAACTAGACCTGATACTAAAGCTAAATTATTTTTAACACGATGATGAATTTCACCTAATAAACTTTGCTTCTCTTCAACAGATTCTTTTAATCTTAATTCTTGTTCCATTTTTTCGGTAATATCTACACCAAAACCAATCATAAACAAAAATTCATTATTACTTTTAAATATAGGAGAAAATCGTCTTAGCCTATAAACAACTTTACCTTCTGCTGTTATTGATTCATCAACAAATTCAACATTTTTATTTTTATTTAAAACATCTAAAAAAAATCCCCTTCGGTTTTGAGCAATTGAAATATCTTTATTAAACTCTTTACAATAATCAAAATCGTCTTTACCAATTAAAAATTCGCGAATAATTGGATTTTGAACAGCTATAGGATTCACAAATAAATATTTATGTTCTTTATTAAACACAGCAATATCAACTGGAATATTATTTAAAATAGATTCATAAAATTCTCTAATTCTATTATTATTTTCTTCAGAAATCACAAAGCTTGTAATATCCTGAATAACACATATTAAATAAGAGATTCCACTTTCTAAATCTTTTAAAATTGCTCCTTCAACAGTAAAAAACCTTGCATCATTTTTCAAACATATTCTTTCAATTTTAAACCTTTCCCCACTTTCAATTGAATTATTAATTTCCGATTTAATATCTACTGAATTTTCAAATAATATTATAAAATCGTCAATAGTCTCAAAATCATCTTGATTTGATAAATTTAATAAATCAATTAATTGATTTGATATTTCTAACGTATTGTTTAAAATATTTACACTAAAATTACCTAATCCGGCAATTCTTTCAGCATTTTCTAAATTATAAGCAAGTCTTTTTAAATTTGATGCTTTTTTTTCAATAACTAAATCTTTAGATTCAATTAACTTATTTAGCTTATTATTTGCTAATACTAACTCGTTTGAACTTTCTATTAAAGACCTTTCTGCAATTGAGAAATTTCTATCATAAGATTTATAGGCATTATCAATTGACAACAAGAATTTAGATAAATTGGCAGGAGTAATCTCCTCCAAAACTTGAAATTCTTTAATTTGTCTATTTAATAAGCGATGAAAATTCATTTGTTTTATGACTCAGAAATAGCAGTAATGGTCATGGTTTGATTATGTAACTGACATGAATTACCATTTTTCAGTTTAGATAATTCTCCATATGAATAAAAACCTGTAAACACAACATCATCCTCAAATTCTGAAGTAACCGCCTCTATCTCATCTTGAGTTAATTGGGTTAAAACTAATTTTCTACCAACGCAACTAACTAATAATACTAATTTTACATTATTGGTAATATCACTTTTTGTAATTTTTGCTGCTTTTTTAGCACCACCTATAACGTTATCAATATTGGTTCTCATTAATCTAATAACAGAACCTTTTGGAATGCTTCCCGCAAAAGTAATACTTCCATTACTTTCATTAACACCTAAAATTGTTCTAACCAATTTTTCTGAGTTTATATTTTCCTGCATTTCAATAGGGAATAAAAGTGCAGAGCCAGGTAAATCGACCGATAATGGGCCTAAATAATTTTTATATAACTCTAATGCTGAAACACCATCAATTTCGTAAACAACATTCTCGTCGCTTTTAGTTACAGTTCTATCAATTCCAAAACTATCCCATCCGCCATACGAACCTGTGTTAATATTAATATCATCCCCATAAAAACCTAAAGCCGTAATACAATTTGACACAAAATTATTATCAGAATCAGCTACTAGTGTTTTTGTAAAATTTGCATTATCAGCTGCCAAGCCGCCAGATATATTTATATTATATTTAGAGTATACCGAATTAAAGCCCTCAATTAATTTACTACCATTAACATTAATGCCCTCTGATAATATAAAAACATGTTTAAGATCTTTACTCAATAATTGATTTGCTAAATTCTCGCCTGCTGCAAATGAATCACTTGAATCATTAATTAAACATGCTACTTTTTTTAAAACCGTATTCTTAAATTTTACGGATGTTAAAACCAAAGTTCCTTCCAATATCTCTTTTGAGCCAATTTCTCCGGCTGTTGTACAGCCCATTAATAGTGAATTTTGAAAAGATTTTTTTATAGTTAGTTGAACCTGTTCATCCTCTAAAAAAATAGTATCTGCAAATATAAAATGGCAATCGTATTGGGACAACTCACTTTCATTGATATTATTTATAAATTCGTCTTTAGTTTTAAATACAAACTGTTTAGTTTTCATTTTTAGATTTTATTACTATTTTTAATTGTCATATACACATGGTACGAGCCATGTATCTTCATTTGTATTTGTGCGTTTAGGCGCATGACTGCTTCATATTTACTATTTAAAGTGATTAAATTTACAGTACATTATTAAGATGATTAAAGTTATTATAAATCCAAACCAGCCAATAGTGTTTAATTCATATTTAAAAATTTTTTTAAAGCTCATAAGTAAGTTCGATTGAGCCATTTATCTTCATTGGTGTTTGTGCGTTTCTGCACATGGCTATTTCATATGCAGATATTATTGTTTTTTAGTTGTCATATGGTTTAGCCAGTTTATCGTCATTTGTGTTTGTGCTTTAGCAAACATGGCTATTTCATATATCGTTTTAAAATTCCTTTGTTTACTCTAATTTTTATAACTAACTACTTTTAATCTGTAAAAACTAATTTCATTAAACGATTTAACAAAATCAATAAAAACATACGGATAATAAAATATTCCTAAGCCTTGAAATTTTTTAATGTAAATACTATCAGGCCCTCTTGAGTATAAATATTTATTATAATAATTATAATTAGGCAATTTATTATTTGCTAACCTATTTTCAAATTTTTTATAGAGACTACAATTAAATAAAAAAAATACAAGCAAAAAGTTTAAGACTAATTTTACAATACACATAACAACAAAAAAGAATTTAACTTTTCTAAATCTATTAATTAGTAATTAAACTAAACTAACAATATATTTAATTTCCATAATATGGAAAAAAAAGCTTAAAAAAAATCATATTTAATTGCAAAAAATTCCATTTTATGGAATATTATTAAGGCATGAATAAACACGTAACCTAAAATTCTTAAATTTAGGTACTAATGGAATTAAATTACGTTAAAAATTCAAATAATTTACCAGGCAACTTAAATTGTGGTTTATTCACATGCGATACTTCCGGCAAATTATTAAATTGTAATGAAACATTCTTTCAGAAATTAGGCTATTCAAATAAAACTGAAATTCTACAAAAACATACGGGTAAAATCTATTTTAAAGATGGTAATGATTCATTTATTAAATATCTTGGTAATACTGATAGTATAACATGCAATAATGTACAGTTTTTAAATAAAGAAGGGACTGTTATTACACTAACAATTAATTCATTTAAAAATAAAGATAATAAAGAAAACGATTATTTTGTAAATTATTGTGAAGATACAACGTTGTTTAATGAACAATTAAACAATAACGATAAATTATTTGATTCCATTGTAGCTTCAAGTAATAACGGTTTACTTCTTTTCGAATTTAATGAGCAGCAACAAGAATTCGAAATCATATATTCTAATGTTGTTGCTAGAGCCTATTTAAGCGAAAATATAACCAAAAAATACCTTGCCAAAATATTTCATTTCATAGAGCTTGAAAAAATAAATAAAATACAAAAGAATGGACAATTAAGTTTTGATTGGCTATTAAATATTAATAACACTGATATTATTTATTATCTGACTATTAATTTTTCGCTTATTAATAACACTCAAGATGCACCTGTCATTTTGGTTAATATCTTTGATAATAAAAAACAATACCTAAAATTGAATGAATTAGAAATTCAGTTAAAAGAAAATATATCTCTATTATCTGAAATGAATCATCGTGTAAATAATAACCTCAATATTATTGATAGCATTATTGAAATAAATAAAATTAAATTAAACGATGGATATACATTAAACAAACTTTCCGATATACAACTAAAAATAAAAAGTATTGCGTTAGTTTATCAGAAATCAAATGATAGTACAAATATAAATTATATAAACGTTAAAAATTATATAACTGAAATAGCCAATTATTTTAAAAAATCCTTTAATAATGATGGATTTAAAACTATAGAAATTAAAACAAACATACCTAGTGAAATTAACTTAAAACCTATTAAGGCTCAGCAGTTAGGATTACTAACAAGCGAACTCATATTTAACAGTTATAAATATGGGAATAAAAAAACGGATATAATCATAGAAATAAATATATTACTTAATGAAAATACATTAATAATGAACTATACTGATTCCGGTGAAGGATTACCAATAAATGTGATGGATTTAAAATCAGGTAGTTTTGGATTTAAATTAATTGAAAATTTAATTAAGCAATTAAACGGAACCTATAAACTACCAGTATCTAAAAACTTTGAATTTAATTTAGAATTTAAAAAATAAGAATAGAATGAGAAAAAAAATTGTTATTGTTGAAGATGATTACATTATACAAGAATTACATAAATTATATGTATCTAATTTAGGACACGATGTTGTGGCTTGTTTTGAAAATGGTTGGGATGCTATTGAATATTTTAAACATAATTATGCAGACTTAATATTAATGGATATTAGATTGGAAGACTCTTTAGATGGTATTGAAACCATGAGAAAAATTCAAGAAATAAGATCTATACCTGTAGTATACATTACCGGTAATACCGAAGATGCCAATTATAAACGAGCCATTAATACTAATATGAAAGGCTTTTTATCAAAACCGGTTTTGCCAGATGAACTTGAAAACATTATTGATTCGTTAAACGATTTAACGGACTCAATTATTTATGCTGAAAGAATTCAACAAGCCATTTTTCCGCAACGAAAAGAAATAAATAATGTATTTAAAAACAGTGTTTATATTAACAGGCCAAAAAATATACTGAGTGGAGATTTTTGTATTTTAACGACAAGAAGAAAAAATGCAGATATTATTGGAGGAATTGGAGATTGCACAGGACACGGCATACCAGCAGCACTGCTGTCGGTTTTAAGCCATGAAATATTAACCAATAATATTAAAAAACACAAAGAATTAAAAAATATAATTGAAAAATTAAATGTAAGTATCATTAGAAATTTTACTAATAAAAATAAAGAAAATACAATATTTGATAGTTTGGATATTATTTTATTTAAAGTAAAACCTAACGAATCTGTAATTGAAATTGCTGGTATAAAAAGACCTTTTATACATTATGATTCCACTGCTAAAAAACATGTTTATTATAGTTTAAAAGGACAAAGCATAGGCTCTACATTTTTGTTAGCCGATGAAATACCTTTTGAATCTATAAAATATGCAAAGGATGATTATTTTTATTTTTTCTCTGATGGCATTACAGATCAATTTGGTGGTCCGGATTCAAAAAAATTAATGAAAAAAAGATTGATGGAATTTTTAGACAATTCAATCTCATTGAGTTCGTTAGAGAGAGAAATTGAGTTAGATTTATTTTTAAGAAAATGGCAAAATAATACAGAACAAACAGATGATATGATATTTATTGGAATATCGCCAAACAAGCTTAATCCCAAATATCACATACAAAATTCTATCTAAAAATGCATTAACTGTAAAATTGAACAGTTTCACTTAAAAAAATTAAAATAATACCTATGTACGGATTAGTAAACAAAGCCATTCAAGATTTAGTATGCGATAAATTTGGCGAAGACAAATGGGCAGAAATAAAAAAATTATCCAACTTTGAAGATGATTTTTTTATTGGACTCCAAGCCTACCCTGATGCCTTAACTTATTCTTTAGTTCATAATGCTTCAAAAGTATTAGGTGCAGATGCATCGGTAGTAATGGAAACCTTTGGAGAGCATTGGATTTTATATACTGCTAAAGAAGGTTACGGCGAAATGCTAGATTTAGCTGGTGATAATTTATCTGAATTTTTAAATAATTTAGATATGTTACATAATAGAGTAAGTAACATTATGCCCGAATTAGTTGCTCCGCAGTTTAGCACCAGAAATGAAACAGAACAATCGATTGAGTTAGAATACAGATCAAAACGAGAAGGAATGGTGCCAATGGTTGTTGGCTTATTAAGAGGACTTGGAAAAAGATTTAATAAAGAAAATGTGGTTATTACTCATATTCAGGTAAAAAACGAAATTAATGATTGCCATGCTTTTAAAATTGAATGGAGTAATTAATTAATGCAAAAGCCTGAAATACCTTATAACGAAAAACAACGCTTGCAAGCTGTTAAAAGCTATCAAATACTTGATACATTAGATGATCATGAATTTGATGATATTACTTTGGTTGCATCCGAAATTTGCCAAACTCCTATTTCGGTTATAAGTATTATTGATGAAAACCGACAATGGTTTAAAGCAAAAGTGGGTTTAGATGCTAAAGAAACAAGCCGAGATGTTGCTTTTTGTGCTCATGCTATTAATAAAGCAGAAGAGATTTTAATAATACCAGATGCCCGATTGGATGAACGTTTTCATGATAATCCATTAGTAACCGGTAACCCAAATATTGTATTTTATGCTGGCGTGCCATTAATTGATGAAGATGGCTTTGCATTAGGAACACTTTGTGCTATTGATACAAAACCCAAAACACTTACTGAACAACAATTAAGAGCTTTAAAAATACTTGCAAAACAAGTCATGGATTTAATCTCTTTAAAAAAGAAAAACAATGCCTTAATTAATTCTGAAAGACATTTAATTGAATCCATTAATTTTAATTGTCCTTATTTTTTATTAATAAACGGTGAAAATGAAATAGTAGAATTAGGCGAAAATTATGTCAAATCAATAAAAGGAATACAAAAAAATAGTCGTTTTTCTGATTATTTCATTTGGGAATCTCAGTTTAACCCTAGCGATTTTCTATCAGATCAACAAAAATATAATAAACTATTGTTTTTCAATTCAATTGATGGGAAACAAAAGTTTAAATGCTCTGTAAAAAAACAAAATAGCCACTCCTATTTTATATTTGCTAACGCGGTTATAAATAGTAACTATTTAATTTCGAATTATAATTTAAAAATTACTGATTTTCCTAAACAAGATTATATTGCTGAATTTTTATTTTTACAGCAAGCTGCCACTAGCGGTTTATTGGATTCTAAAAGATTAAATAATGTTTTATCTGAAAAAAATAAAGAGCTAGAAATTTCAAAAAAAGCTTTAATTAATTCTAATTCTGTATTGGAACATCAGGTTAATGAACGAACGAAAAAAATAAAAAATTTAGCATTATTTCCAGAGCAAAATCCAAACCCTGTTTTAGAGTTAGACTACGAAAAAAAAGAAATAAGCTATCTTAATCCCGTTGCCAAACAAAAAACGGAGACATATAAGATTTCAACCTTTGATGAAATCATCAAAAGCTTTAATTTATCTGATGAAGTAATTACAAAAAAAGAAAATAAAAAATACGAGTTTCAATTTAAAGATGAAATTTATGAAGTAAGTGTGTATTTTTTAGAAAATATACCAACACTAAGGTTATACTTACATAACATTAGTGAAATTAGGTTAAAAGAAAAACTTGAAAAAACAAAACAAGATATATTTATTCAGCAACAAAAAGTATTGCTTGATTTAAGAAGTATCCCACAAGAATTAACGTTTGCCCAAAAACTGGAAGTGATTTATCGTAAAACCAGCTCTATTTTAAAATGTGATCGGTGTTCGGTTTGGCTTTATAATGACGATAATAGTGCAATTAATGCCAAGCATATATATGTGCGTCAAACAGATACATTAATAGATGGAATGAGTTTATATTCAAAAGACTTTCCGAACTATTTTAATGCACTAGCTAAAGATGAAACGATATCTGCTACTGATGCAGAAACTCATAGTGCCACTAATGAATTTGCTGTACCCTATTTAAAGCCATTAAATATTGTTTCGATGTTGGATATTCCAATTATTAAGTCAAATAAATCAATTGGAGTAATTTGTAATGAATATATTGAAAATAAACATGAATTTACAGAAAATGATATTGCCTTTGCTCAATCAATAGCTGATGTTATTAGTTTGGCATTTGAAACAGAACAACTTTTATTGTCGAAATTAGAACTAAAAGAAAAAAATGAGAGTTTACAAAATGCTTTTAATGAACTAGTAAATTTACAAACCGATTTAATTAATCAGGAAAAATTAGCTACGCTAGGTTTATTAATTGCCGGCATTGCTCACGAAGTAAATACACCATTGGGAGCCATAAAGGCTTCAAATGATAATATAAAATATACAATTACTAACGACTTTATTAAAGCCTTAAAAGTTATAGATCCAGAAGACATAAAAAAATCAATTGATTTATTTATGCTTTATAAGAAACCGCTTAAAATATTTAGTACAAGAGAAGAGCGCGAAATAATAAAATCCCTAGATATTGAATTAAATAATGGAAAATATAATCTATCTAACACGTTATTTTTTGCGAGAAATATTTATACTTTAGGCCATTATTTTATTGACCCTGCGCTTAACGAATATATTAATCACCCAAATAGCAGTCTTTTATTTTCGTTTGCATCTAATTTAATAAAAGTACTACAATCCATTGAAACCATATATATTGCTGTAGAAAAAGCCAATAAAGTGGTAAAAGCACTTAATAATTTTTCGCACGGCAACATGGATAACGAGATTACAGACTTTAATCTTAGAGAAAACATTGAGTCAATAGTTACCATTTTATGGAACAAAATAAAATATGGTTCAAGTGTTGTTATTGAAATTGATGAATCTATTACAATAATGGGGAATCAAGAAGAATTATCACAAGTTTGGACTAATATTATAAATAATGCCTTGCAAGCAAGTGGTAATAAGTGTATTATTAAAATATCATATTTATACAACAGTAATGGACACGAAATTATATTTTCGAATAACGGACCGGAAATACCGCAAGATGTTATTCCGAGAATATTTGATGCATTTTATTCCACTAAAAAACGAGGAGAAGGAACAGGACTTGGACTTAACATTGTTAAAAAAATAATAGACAAGCACAAAGGGCATATTATTTGTAATAGTAATGTAAACGAAACCAAATTTATTATTACTTTGCCTAACTTATAAAATATGAAGAATATAGCGATACTAGCAGTTGATGATGAGAGAATTATTTTAGATTCTATCAGAATGCAACTTGAAAAAAACTTTAATACAAAATATATACTAGAGTTTGCTGAAAGTGCAGATGAGGCTTTAGAAGTTGTGGAATCGCTAACAGAGTCTGGTATTGATATACTTTTAGTTATTTCGGACTACCTAATGGCAGGTATGAAAGGTGATGAATTTGCAACCATATTAAAAAGTACTTATCCTACTGTTAACATTGTGATGCTTACCGGTCAAATTACTGTAGAGGCATCATCTTCATTAATAGAAAAGAACATTATTTTGAAAATCATTGAAAAACCATGGAAAGAAGGAGATTTGATTAACTTAGTTAAAACTCTTTCTGTGTATGAAAACTAATAAAGTTATTTTAGTAATAGATGATGAAATAATAATTCTAGAATCTATAAAAATACAATTGAGGCGTTTTTTAAACGAAGATGACCATATTATTGAACTCGCCACTTCAGGTGAAGAAGCGTTTGAGATTATAAACGATTATCATACTAATAATTTAAATATAAATATAATTATTACAGATTATCATTTAGATGATATGAATGGTATTAATATAATTGATTATTTACACGAGAAATTTCCTAAATCTAAAAAATATTTGTTAACCGGTGAATCTGAAAACAAATTAGAATATGGAATTAAAAATTCAGCAATAAACGGCTTTCTGCCTAAACCTTGGGAATTTGAAGATCTTAAAAATTATGTTTTAAGTTCTCTTCAAGATTAAAATATAGAAAATATGTATTATTTTATACTAAAAATATATACATTTAACAAACAGTAATTCAACCATTTGTAATTACGAGCTTCTGTAAAAAACATGCTTAATAAATACTGGATTAGTATAATTTTATTATTGCATTTATTTTTTTTTCAAAATTTATTTGGACAAAAAAATTATGAGGATTTTGCTCAAAAGTATAAAGGAATGGGCGCTCTATCAGAAATGATCATGTCGCATAAATGCATTATCAGAAAAAATTTCAATTTATTTTACGAAACAACTATCAAAAAATCAGAAGAAGATAGAACTCTTATTTGGTACAAATTTGTTTTTCATCAACCCTGTTTTATTAGTTTTACAATTATACCAAATAACGAAAACGACCGTTATGATTTGGAAGTTTATAAAATAAAAAATAATATTAAATTATGTAATACAACTGTTGATAGCATTTTTACAAAAGTGGATAGCATAAGTAAGAAAGTTACTTATACTGACGATTATCAATCTACATCATTTAGAGGAAGTTTATTTACAAGTAAACAAATTGAGGTTACATACAACGAAGCTATTTATATTTTAGTAAATAACTTAAGTGGTCCCGATTTAGGTCATGTTATTGATTTACAAACCTGCGATTACTCTTACGTTTTAAAAGTTAATAAAGAAATCATTAAAACGGATACGGAGGATGAACTGGAGTATTTAAGAAAAGAATTTAGTGCCCCGTTAGACCGACTTAAATCGATAGCAGATAAACTTTGTGCCAATAGCAATGATAAAAAAATGGGCTATTCGAACTTTTTGGGTGATGCCATGGCTACAAAAAATTTAAATTCAGCTCAAGTAGATTCGGCAAGTGTTGTTCAAGCTAAAGCCATAAGAAAATTAGATTCGTTAGCAGGAAAACCAACTCCTGATATGCTTGTTAAAAAAACCATCGTATTAACGGATCAAAAAACAAATACTAAACCCACTATTACAAAACCTGATAGCACTATTACTAATTTAAAATCAACAACAGTTACAGATAGTATTGCAACTAAAAAAAATATTAAAGAACTAATTGAAACTAAAGAAATTATAAAAGATAGTGTATCAAACCAAACTAATGTAAAAGAAATAAATGAAAGCAAAACATCTTTTGTAGATAGCGTTAAAACAAAATTTGTTACAAAAAAGGACACTATTATAGAAACAAATTCAATTACTGAAAAACGAAAAAAAACTGTTGTAAAAACCTCGTATAATTATGGGAAAGATTATCCTCCTATTTTTTCAAAATCAGATTCGGTTGCTACAATAGTTGATACAACCCTAATAAAATCAAAGTCAACTAAATTTATGTTTCAATTAAAAGATTCTATTTTTGATGTAATTACTGAACTTAAATTAAATAATGAAAACAATAAAACTAGTTCCTTAAAGAAAATAAAATTACCAAAAAAACCAGTAGATGTATATTTTACTGTTATTGACGCTACTTCAAAAAAAATAATTCCTAATCCAAAATTAAGATTTTATAAAAAAAATAATTCAAAAAATGATATTTTAATTTATCACGATTCTATCTGCTCCTACTCTTCTGAGTTTTTAAATTCAAATAAATGGATTTTAAAATGTGATCTATTTGGATACTTACCATTTGAAGAAAATTTTAATTATACTAATTGCATACATGTTGATGACCAATTATATTATTTGATTTTAATATCCCCACTAAAAAAAGGGGATAAATTAGCTTTACCCAACGTGTTTTTTTTCCCTAATTCAACAGTATTAAAACAAAAATCATATACAGAATTAGATAAATTAGTTGAGTACTTAAATAGCAATCCTGCTAAAATTAGTATTAATGGCCATACACAAGGTAATCACCGAATAGATAACGTAGGAAAAACAGTTGAGGAGCAATATAGATTTAAAGGTTCTGCATCAAAATTATCTAAAAAAAGGGCCGAAATAGTTTATAACTACCTTATTCAAAAAGGAATTCCAAAAGAACGCTTAACTATAAAAGGATATGCCGGAAGAAAACCAATTATTAAACATCCTAAAAATAAAAAAGAAAGAGAATTAAATATGAGAGTTGAAGTTAAAATAATTGATATAAATAAAAAATATGCTGCTGAGAAGGAATTACCAAAATAAATAACGCTTTACCCTACTCCGCTATTTGAACTTGTATATTTTTTACTGAAAAATCTAACTCTATTTTAAAGTAGTTTTCTTTTGGATAATTAATCTGCGCTTTTAACTGTTTGCTTAATGTATTAATTAAATTTAAACCAAATCCTTTATTATTAATTTTTTCATCTGCATATAAACCTTTACCAGAATCAGTATAAATGAAATAAACCTTATCTTCTTTTATTTCCATGGATATACTAATTTCCAAAAAGTTTTTTATAACGCCATATTTAAAACTGTTGGATAATAATTCATTAAAAATTAAACCAAAGGTTACAGCTTTCGAAATATCTGTATAAATATTTTTTATACCTAAGTTAGATTTAAACTGATCGCTGGCCGTTTTGTTAAGTATTCTTCTATGATAATCTATCAACTCTAAAACATAATCACCAATGTTAACATTTGAAAACAAAGCGCTTTGATATAATTTTTGATGCACTAAAGCCACTGTTTTTACTCTTGATTGAATTTCAGATAGCGTTTCTTTTAAATGCAAATCAGGCTCCGTACTTTTCTTTAACTCAACCATACCATCTATTATGGCTAAATTGTTTTTAACGCGGTGATGAATTTCGCCTAAAAGAGTTTCTTTTTCATGCACAGATTCAGCTAAAAGCAGTTCGTGTTTTTTTAAATCGGTAACATTTAACCCGTAACCTATCACTATTTTTTCACCTTTAACGGCATGAAAGTGGCGCTCTTTAAATATTGTTTCGTTATTATTTTTCTGTTCTTCAAGCCAGGTATAATCTTTGTAAGTAGTAATTAGTTGATTAAAAACTTCTCTTCTTGATTTAGCAAGTGTATCAGGTAAATTTTTCCTTTCAGCATAATCAAAATCATCTTTGCCAATTAACCAATTTCTGGTTTCGTCATCTTTAATTGCTTCTTTATTCACAAAAACATATTTATGATTTGTATCAAATACGGCAATATCTACCGGAATATTATTTAAAATGTTTTCATAAAAAAGTTTTTGATTTAAAATCGCATCTTCTTTTAATTTTAGCTGAGTTGTTTCATACCTTATGGCAATATACTGAAATGGTTTACCCTCGCTCATAAATGGTATTATGGTTGATTCTACATAATATTCTGAACCATCTTTCGCTTTGTTTTTAATTTCACCTTTCCAAATATTACCTGATGAAATTGTTTGCCACATATCATTAAAAAATTCTTTTGAATGAAATCTAGAATTAATGATATTGTGATTAGCTCCAATTAATTCTTGTTGCGAATATTTTGAAACTTCACAAAATTTATCATTGGCATAAGTAATAAAACCTTTAGTATCAGTAATACTAACTATGGCGGATTCATCAATAGCAGTTTTATAGTTTATCAATTCAAGTTCAGCTATCTTTCTATCTGTAATATCTCCTGAAATGCCAGTCATTAAATAAGGAACGCCTTTTTCATTATTAATAATTCGCGTATTACTAAATATCCATTTTACTTTACCATCAGGCGTAACAATTCTATATTCTAAATTAGTTTGTCCAGTTATAAAAAGTGCTTCCGACTCTTTTTCTATCCTTTCTTTATCATCAGAATGAATAACGTCTGACCATAAATTAGCATTTGCGTACCAATTTTCTAACGGACGTTCATATAACCAAACAGCAGATTTACTAATATATTCTAATTTATATTCCGGCAAACTCACTCCCCAAACAGTTTCGTTTAAAGAGCCCATCACTTGCTCCAATTTATTAGCTGTTTCTTTAGATGTAAACGAAGCATTGGTATTAGCAATAATATCAGCAATTGCTTTTGAAAATGAAACATCTTCATTTGACCACTTAATTTTTTCACCTACATGTTCAATGCAAAGTACTCCCCAAAGTATATTATTTATTTTAATGGGAATATCTAACATTGAATTAATGTTTAACGGTGGTAAATAAGAGGCTGATAATTCTTTGGTAAATTCATTTTGATGCGCATCGCTTGCATCAATTATTAATTGAGTTTTTATGGCATTAAAATACTTTGGAAAATCTTTTTCAAAAATCTCATTACCTGAGCTGTGCTCATTGGCAGCAGAATCAAAAAAATCTTCACAAATAATACTATGTCCGGTGTAAGACCAAACACTGATTCTCTTAGAATCTAAGCATACCGAAGCGCGATTTGTAATATCTTGTAATACACTATTAAAATTAACATAACTTAAAAAATTAATTGAATTTATTTCAGTTAAAATTTTTTTATGAAGTATAATTTCTTGTTGTTTAAATTCTTCGAGCTGTTTAACATGATTTATTTCTGTGACATCTCTTAAAAAGGAATTTAATTCAACAAGTTTATTGTTATCAAACTTACAAACTACATTTCCTTCTATATCTATTTTATTTCCATCTTTACTTATTAAACTATAACTTACGTTTAACGTATTTAGTTCCGTATTATTTAATTTACTAAAAAAAGCCATACAATGCTCTTGCGAATCAGGATGAACGTAACTAAATATATTTGTTCCAAGTACTTCTTTTAATGTATAATTTAGTTTTTTAAGCCACGATTTATTAGCATAAAGAATAGCTCCTTGACCATCTAAAGAAGTAATTAAATCATTAGTCATTTGCAATAAATTACTATAGCGTGCTTGCGACTCCTTTATAGTTTGCATATTTACTTGCAACTGATTTTGATTTTCAAGGATTATTCTTTTTTTATTTACTAATTGTGTTAGATCTTGCTGTATCGCTATAAAATTGAGGAATTCACCATTTTCATCAAAAACTGGATTTATTTGAATGGCAACAAGGTATAGCTCACCATTTTTTTTATAATTTGCTATGGTAAGTTCAATAGGAGTTTTTGTTTGAATAGCGTTGCGTAATTGACTCGTTTTTTCAGGTTCAGTTTCAGGTCCTGTTAAAAAACTACCAGGTGTTTTGCCTAAAATTTCGTGTAAATTGTACCCTGTAAAATGTTCAAAATGTTCATTTACCCATGTTATTTTCCCGTCTTTATCGGCATAAATCACATTATTTGGGGTGTGAGTAGCCAAGTAAGAAAGTTTCCTATTTTCTTCGTTTTGTTTTTTAATTAAATTATTTTTAGTGATAGCCAAATAAGCGTTACCGGCTAACGAAGCAAATACCTTTAAAACGGCTAAGTGTTTTTCGTCAAAAGCATGAGGCCTTTCGCTTTGAATACCAAATGCGCCAATAATTTTATTGTTTGATTTTACAGGAACATACAAACGCGAACGTGTATGTGATTTTTTTATTGAATCAATAGAAAAAGGATTATGTTCAACATCCTGATCGTTTACCCATAAAATTTCTCCAGTTCTAAAAACGTGGCCAGGGTGCCTGTCCATTGCTGTTAATTCAGCATTTAATTTTTCTTCTTCCGAAAAACCTTTGGCGTAAAATAACTTTAATTTATGTTCTTCTTCGTTATATAAATAAAGACCTGTCGTATCGTGTTGAGCCACAAACTCAAGCTGAGTTTTAATAGTATCAATCAACACTTCCAAACTATCCAAATTAGCAAAACTTTCTACAAATTTTTCAATTTCTGATAGTGTGTTTATTAATCTCATATTAATTTAACTATTAAGCAAATATACTTAAAGCAGCATTCATACACTGCTCATCTTGTTTATAATGGCCGCCACTAATACCAATAGCACCCACAATAGTTGCATCAATAGTAATAGGTGAACCGCCGCCCAACAAAATAAAATCTTTTAAGTTATGGGCGCCATCATTTAAAATAGGATCGTCTTTAATAAAATTATACCAAGCATCACCTGTAGGAAAACCAAATCCAACAGCGGTAATGGCTTTTTTACGCGAGGCATCTATAGAAATTAAAGGCGCATTATCCATGCGAGAAAATGCTTTTAAGTTTCCACTTTCGTCAACAATGGTTATGGCAATAGAAAATCCAATTTCTTGTGCTTTTTTTGTTGCTGCTTCAATCATTTGATTTGCAAGCAATGCAGTAATTGATTTTTTTGTAAATAATTGCATCGGTTATTTTTTTTTAATTAGTACTAAATTGTATCTGCGCTGTAGCCATACACAGCAGGGTTTTTTCCGCCCATCGGACGAATATAAGATGATAGCTGACCTCTGTGGTGAATGATATCAAAAAAGAAAAACCACATCATATTTGTACGTGGCATAGTAGCAAATGATTTTCCGGAAACCAATAGCTCCACCATTTCGTTTTCCCATTGTTCGTTTGTCACATTTCCGAGCGCTTGCTCAACGGCTGTCCATAAATGGTTTAATTTTTGGCTCGCATCAGCAGCGCTTTCAAAATCAAACACTAAGGCTTCGTCGCAAGCATTATTTTCAATAATTATTTTTAAATCAAGTACATGAGCCAAAATATGTTCTGCTATTTCTTTTGCCGAACGGTTAACTGGATGCGGTTTATAACTTAAGTTATCATTAGGCATTGCAGCCAATAAATTAATAGTTGACTGCATTTCGTTTTTAAAGCAAGCTTTAAAAAATGTAAGATTTGAGTTCATAGATAAGATTTATAAATTTAAAATCATGTTGTTCATATATACTATCCTATTTACAATTGCTAAAATAGAGCTAGTTATGAGCTAGGTTTTAAAATAAAAACACTGTAAAACTAACTAAATAATTTGATACATTTTAATTAAATATTTAGGGTTCACTTAATAAGTAAATATTCTTTTTAATGTTCTTTTTGCTTGGCAAAAAAGAACCAAAAACCCAAGGCGAAAGACCAACTCCAATTTTTTATCGCACAAAAGCCTTCGCAGTGCCGCCTAAAAAAATGTAGTTCGCTCTCTTTCGCCAAAAGCAACCGCACAATTACCAACGTATGATAAATATGCTATGAAGCGATGCACGCCTTTTTATAAATTTTCGGCAAAATCCTTGCAGATAAAAAAGATAAAACACTTTTAATTACTTGAATCTATTGGGATTTCAATAATTTGAGTAAACCCTATTTAATAAACGATTTTAGCTTAAACCAAAAAAAAGAGCCAATTGGCTCTTTTTTTTAAAATAGTTACATAAAAGTATTAGTTAATCATTACAATTACGCTGCTTCTAATGCCTTCAAATATTAGGGAACATAAATATCTACCTGGAGCAATTTTTGTTGGCGGATTTACATCCATTTTATTTGACTCAATTGAATTTGATGAAAATGTAGTTGAGTAAATTTCGTGCCCATCATTCATATCATTTAAAACAATTTGTACTTCATGGTTATTTTCAATTCCCGAAAAATCAACTGTAAATTGCCCACTGTTTGGGTTTGGATATACTGTAAACGTAATGTTTTTAGCTTTAATATGATCCACTGAAACAATTTCAGAAACAACCATTGTTTTATCAGCGTTAATTTGCTTAATGCGGTAGTAATTTACACCATCATTTGCTTTGCTATCTGTAAAATTATACTCTAATTTTGTAACACTGCCTTTTACTGCGCTACTTTTTATTTTACTTAACTCGTTAAAGTTAGTTCCATCTGTGCTACTTTCTATTATTAAATCATTAGCTGGAAACTTTTCGTTGTAAGTTGTAAAAACAATGGTAGGGTTATTTTTTTTATCAGAAACTGTTTTGATATCTATTTTGTTGGCGCTAGCTGTTCTGTTTACATTAATATTTGGATCAACAAAATTTCCTGAAATAACAATATTATCGATAGCTACTGAATAGAATTTATTGATTAAACCAGGATTTAAAGAATCAAAAGTAGGATCATCATATACTATAGAATCATTTATCCAATTGAATCCTATCTTTATTGAATCATTGTTTGAAGCACTTTCAGGTAAAGTATAAACTGTAGAACTCATCCATGTCATTTTACCTGAAGCACCGCATACAGCACTTTTAGTAGCTCCAGGTTTATCTAGTGAACTCCAATCTGTTCCATCAAAATAGAATACTGCAAATAATGCACCAGTGCGAGCACCACAAAAATAATCAAAGCTGAATGTAATATTATTTCTATTTGCACAATTAATGTAAGGTGATTCGATTAAGTTATCAGTAAATGATTCTGGAGTAATTGCATAAAATGCTCCCATATCACCAGTAGTTAATTGATTATTTGTTACCTTTTTATTGGTACTACTTGCAATGTGCAATGTGTTATTTGTGAGATTAGACTTGGGTGTAAATCGTTTTGAACAACTACCAACAGCTACACCTGCTTCCATTGAGCTAACATACCATTGATTTGGATACTTGCCGTTAACTGAGGGGTTACTAGCTGTCCATTGCCCATTTGATCCGTTATAATCATAGGCCAAATTTCCTTTATCACCTTTACTGTTTGCGGTACCAAAATCTTCTGTCCAAAAAGTTTGTGATGTTACATTTAAAGTTAATACAATTGAAACAATTGATAAAACTTTTTGTTTTGTTGTGAGTGTTTTCATAGTCCTAATTTTTAATAAAAATAAATATATATTTCTACAATTACAAAGTTCGTACCAAAAATTTATCTTACTTTTTTTTAATTACTTTTTTCCAAAATGTGGAAAATATTGTTGTTATTATAAAAATGAAATTAAATAAAAGTAACTTAGTTGTAAATTAATATTAGTTATTTGTTAACATTATAAAGCTGAATACTGTTTTTAATCAGTATCTAGAATTTTTAATAGTTTAATTAAACCACAAAATAAATGAAAATTATGAAAGTAAAAATTTACAACAACATACACTTTAGACTAGGGATTTTAAAGCAACAAAAAATCTTTCAACTATTGTTTTCCCCTTCTCGTTTATTTTCTATTTCATTGTTTTTTTCATTTTTCATTTATAATGTTGCATTTTCTCAGATAACTACTACAACATGGAATTTTAATACTCTTGCAAATGCTACAGGTTGGACAGGAAATATAACCAGGACTACCGCAACTTCTGCATGTGGTAGTGCCTCTATGAGAAGAAATTTATATTCGACTGTAACAACTGGTAATCTTGTTTCGCCTGTGCTTCCTGGCACAAATAATCAAGGAGTAATTACACTTTCTTATAAATATAAAGCTGCAAATTGGTCACTAAATACCGTAGGAACAAATCCATGGGGTTCTTTTAATGTTCAGTATGGACCAACAGCAACGGGCCCTTGGACAACCTTAGCAACAGTATCGCAAGAAACTCAAAACGGAACTTGTATTACAAAATCGCATACATTTACTCCGCCAGCAGGCAACATATTCTTAAAGTGGGATTGTTTTTGGACTTCCGGAGATTATTATATTAATTTTGATGATATTTCTGTTTCTCAGGCAGTACCAATTACTTGTTCAGGCTCTCCTAATGCTGGAACATCAGCTATTTCTGTTTCTAGTGGTTGCGCTAATACTTTATTTAATTTATCAGCTACAGGCACGAGTGGAGGATCTGGTATTACATATCAGTGGCAATCTAGTTCTACCGCTTCAGGTCCTTGGACTAATATTGGTGGTGCTACTGCTACAAACTATGCAGTTACTGCGGGTGTTGCTGCAACAACTTATTATAAATTAGTTACAACCTGCTCTGGCAGTGGCTTAAGCAATTCTTCTAGCGTAGTATCCTATCAAGTAAACACATGTGCAGGTTCATTAACAATGACAGATAGTTTTGGTGATGGTTGGAATGGAGGAACGATGCAACTTTATGTTAATGGTTCGTTATTTCGAACCTTTGGTAGTACTTTTACAACAGGAGCTTCGCAAACTATTAATTTTTGTTTACCTGCGGCATCAACCTATTCGTTAGTTTATAATAATGGTGGAACTTACCCAGCTGAGGTGGGAGTTTCATTAACGGTTAACTCAACTTTAGTTTATTCTATTGGTGCTGGTGGTGCAACGGTTGGTACAACTTTAGTAACTGGAGAAGCTTGTCCGCCACCACCTACAACTCCACCTAACTGTGTGGGTGCTCCAACTGCTCCAACAAATGGGCAAACTGGTGTAAGCCCTTCTCAAATTTTATCATGGCCTGCTGTTAGCGGTGCAGCAAGTTATGATGTTTATTTTGGCACCAATAATCCTCCTACAAATATTGTAAATGGTACAAATCAAGCAGGTACTACTTATAACCCAGGAACTTTATTAAATTCAACTAACTATTATTGGAAAATAGTACCAAGAAATGTCATAGGTGCTGCCACCGGTTGTTCAGTATGGAGTTTTAGTACTGGAATAGCAGGTTGTGCAAATGGAACGGCTTTCGGCACTGTTAACGCACCAACAGATAATACACCCGTAACCATTTCTACGGCACAATATCAATCAGAATATTCAACTATTAATAGTGTTTCAGCAGGTAGTGTTTATCAATCCTCTTACAGCTTAGGTGGTTTTATAACCGTGCATCAAGGAACACCTGCTGGGCCAATTATTGCTTATGGAGCCACTCCTTTAACATGGACAGCAACCGTTGCAGGAACGTATTACGTGCATTACAATACTTCTGCTTTTCCTGGCTGCGGAGTAGCTTCTTTATCTGGTACAAGTATAATAACCTGTCTTAGTTGTCCGCCACCACCTACAAATTGGCTTGCTCAATTTCAATCAATGAATATTGGCTCAAGTAACTGGTGTGTAGGAGAAGTTAGAACTGTTACCGTTACTGTAAAAAATGCAGGAATAATAGCATGGACAGATGCAACTCCAGATATTAATATTGGAGTAAAATGGAATTCGGATTTGGATTATCCTTTAGGTATTAGAGCAAATGCCGGTGGATTAGCAGCAGGAGCAACAGGCACCTATACTTTTTTGGTGACTGCACCTTTAAATGCTGGCGGTGAAAATTTAAGCTTTGATGTTGTTAATGAAGGGAACTTTTGGTTTGCAAGTAACGCTAATGGTAGTGGGCCAGGTAATTTTGTTTATACATCAACATCGCAAACAATTACCCCATATCCTGCTGTAAGCGCTGGTACAAATACAACTATTTGTGTTGGTAATACTACTCAATTAAACGGAACTAGCTCATTAACATTTACCAATAAAATATTAGAAACTAATTTTAATAATGGAGCTTGGCCCACAGATTGGACAAGAACAAGCAATAACACAGCAGGTGTTGGTCCAGATTATTCTACAAGTTTAGAAAATCCTTCTGCTTTAGGAAGTACATGGGCTGGTAACGGTTATACTGGCTATTGCAGCTTTTTCTATTCTTATTGGGTAGGTGCTGGAGTTACAGGTGATATGATTTCACCCTCCATGAATTTGAGTGCTTCAACAACGGCTACCCTAACTTTTTGGATTTATAATTCGGATGGAACAGACGTTTTAAATGTATATGCTAATACAAATAATGGTGCTTATGCGCAGGTTGGAACAACTTATGCCACCTATGGCGCATGGACGCAAATTAGTATCAGCTTAAATGCCTATTGTGGAGGCGCCAATACAAATGTTAAACTTAAATTTACAGGAACCTCCGATTATGGTATTTCAAATATTGGTATTGATGATATTATAGTACAATCAACAGTTACTGGTACACCAACCAATGGATGGACATCCTCTCCTGCTGGATTTACGTCAGCTAGTTTAACACCTAATGTTAGTCCAAGTTCAACAACAAATTATTCACTTACCGCAACTTATAATGGATGTGCAAATATATCAAGTGTTGTAGTAACAATTGATAATCCAATTATTTCGCCGGCACCAGCTACTGGAGATTATATTTGGAGAGGTAGCACAAGCACAGGTTGGTCTGTTGCAAGTAATTGGTATGTATACAACGGTACAAGTTATTCAGTGGCATCTGTTGCATCTACTAGTAATGATGATGTTATTATACCAGCTAATGGAACTTGTATCATTCAGCAACCAATAGTTGGCGTTCCGGGTTCGGCGCAAAATATTACTGTGAATTCGGGAGCAAGTTTAACTTTAAATTCAGGAAGTACAATTACAGCAAAAAATATTACGATAGCGTCAACAGGTACCTTATCAATGAATGGTGTAGCAAACAGTACTTTAAATGTATCTGGTAATTGGCAAGATAATGGCACTTTTAATGCGGGGGTTGGTACTGTTAATTTTAATGGCACAACAGCTCAAAGCATCAACAAAAATAGTGGTAATGAGGTATTTGCAAACCTCATAGTAAATAAAGCAAGCAATGCCTTAACCTTAAATAGTCCTATTGAAATAGGAACTAACATAACTTTAACCTCAGGCTTAGTTAATTCAGATGCTACCAATTTATTAATTATTAATGATAATGCAACAACTACCGGAGCAAGTAATACAAGCCATGTAGTTGGGCCTGTTCGTAAAATTGGGAATGAAGCATTTACATTTCCTGTTGGTAAAGGAAATAATTATGCACCAGCGGCAATTGGAGCTCCAAGTTTAACTACAGATCATTTTACTGCCGAGTATTTTAATACTAACCCAAATGCAAGTTACAATGTAACATTAAAAGACGTTACTATAAACAATATTAGCGCATGTGAATATTGGATAATTGATCGTACAGCTGGTTTATCTGATGTGACCGTAAATTTAAGTTGGAACACGCCACGCAGCTGCGGAGTAAACGATCCAACCGAGTTATTGCTTGCTAGGTGGGATGGTTCATCATGGAAAGACCATGGTAACGGAGGAACAACAGGAAATAACACAGCAGGTAGTATAAATACAGCGGCAGTTGTTACTAATTTTAGTCCATTTACCTTAGCATCAAAAACTTCAATAAATCCTTTACCAATTGAGTTAACTAATTATGATTTAAGTTGTGAAAATAAAAAAGTTGTCATTAATTGGTCAACAGCTTCAGAAATAAATAATAATTTTTATACAATTGAACGTTCAGCCGATGGATTAACTTTTGAATCAATTGCTTTTGTAAACGGAAATGGAACCACGGTTACTAAAAACAACTATTCTTATACTGATACAAATCCAATTGATGGACTTTCATACTACCAATTAAAACAAACTGATTACAATGGGCAATCAAAAACTTACAGTTTGCGATCAATCAATTGTGAAAATAAAAATTCAGATGTACTTATTTATCCGAATCCAAACAAAGGAATGTTTACAATACAAGGCACTGAATTAGGATGTGAAGTTACAATAACTGACGTTTTAGGAAAAGTAATTTATAGTATAAAAGGAAATGAGCAAAAAACTCAAGTTATTTTACAAAATTTATCAAGAGGTATTTATTATATCAATATCAATAAAAATGATACAAGTGTTACTAAAAAAATTGCTATAGACTAATCATTTAATTTTTTTTAGAAAGCGGAATATTCAAATTTGAGTATTCCGCTTTTTTTATAAATAAAAACATTGAAAATATGAGGCTATATAATTACTCAGTTATTAGTATTTTGTATATAAACACATCTTTAATATAATAATTACAAGATTTCGGAATTTACATAAAAAAGAACCTTTTAATTAGCCAAAAAATCGACTTAATTTTTGAGCTATTAAATAACAACCTACTTTACTGGCATTTACTACTTTCAGTTTTTATATAAAAACGGAAAAAATCAGATTAGAGTTATTATCTTTGATAAATATGAGATAAGTTTTTAATCTTTAATTAAAATTAAGCCTAAAATTTAAAAAAATCACTTTCCTGCTATAAATTTACTATGTCCATTAACATAAAATATGCTGAAAAATTAGAAAAAATCACACAACTAATTTCAAATTCAGATTCCCTTGAAAATTTAGTAGCCAATAGCCAAACTATTATTGAAAAAATAATACTAGTTGAACTATCAGGCATATTTTTATATGATAAAAAAAGTAATAAATTAAAATTAATGTCGTACCGAGGTTTTACAAAAGCCGAAAGTATTTTAGCAGAAAAATCAGCCCTTGAAAGACACCCAGGTTGGGTGTGTAAAAATAAAAAGCCCATTTTAATTAAAGATACATTAATTGAAAAAAATATAATTACAACCGATAGCAAAAGAAGGTGGGAAACCCGTTCGAGAGTTTGCATACCCATTTTAACAAAGCAGGAGTGCATTGGAATAATTACCTTGTCAAGTGCAAAACCAAATAAGTTTAACAATTACCATGTATCTATTTTAAACTTTGTGGCACTATTGTTTAGTAATGTTTATTTAAATTTAGTGTTTAAAAAAGACCAAGAAGAAAAACAAGAGAAATTATTAAAATATATAGAAGAAATTAAAAAAACTAAAAAACTGCAAGAACGGTTTTTAGCTAATTTAAGCCATGAAATAAGAACACCGCTAAATACAATTATAGGAATAAGCAACATTTTAAAACTGTCGCCCCATGTTAAAAAGGAACAAGACTCCATAAAAATATTAAGTATATCGTCCGAAAATTTAAATGGCCTTATAAATGATATTTTAGATTTTTCGAAAATTGAAGCCAATCAACTTAAGTTGGAAATGGAAACAGTTTCTGTTAAAGAAATGATTGAAAATGCCATATTTTCGTTTAAAGAAAAAATTAATATAAAAAATTTAGAAGTAAACAGTATTTATGATTCCAGATTAAATTTATTACAGTCAGATAAAATAAAATTAAACCAAGTTATCCTTAACATTTTATCAAATGCTATAAAATTTACTGAAAATGGAAAAATAAGTTTATCAGTAGATGTATTGAAGGATACCACTAATACTCAAAAAATAGCCATTGTAGTTAAAGATACAGGCATTGGCATTACAAAAGAAAAAATAGGGATCATATTTGAGCCATTTCAGCAAGAAGACAATAAAATTACCAGAAAATATGGTGGAACAGGTTTAGGGTTATCATTATCAAAAAATATTATCAATTTATTAGGTGGCGAACTTTATGTAAAAAGTACAAAAAACAAAGGTTCTGAATTTAAAATTGAAATTGAATTAAAAAAAGCAACAAATATTACAAAAAAGAAAAAAGTATTACCTAAAAAGGAAATAACTGATGTATTAAGCCAAAACCCACATATTTTATTAGTAGAAGATGATGATTTAAATATATTTTTAATAAAAAAATTATCGATTTTATGGGGAATAAATGTTGAAATTGCAAAAAATGGAAAAAAAGCTATAGAAATATTAAAAACAAAGACCTTTGATTTGATTTTAATGGATGTGCAAATGCCTTTAATGGATGGTTTAAAAGCAACTAAATACATTAGAGAAAATTTAAAAATAGTTACGCCAATAATTGGTTTAACAGCAAATGCAGTTAAAAGTGATCAACAAAAATGTTTAAATGCGGGAATGACTGCATATATTACAAAACCCTTTGACGCTGATTATTTAAAACAAAAAATGATAGATTTAATATTAAATTAATTACTATTATTGTCCTAATTATGGAATAATTAAATATTTTCCATATATTGAAAAAAATTATCGTGAATGGAGTATTTATATATTAACTTTAAATTTGAATATGGAAACTACATATAAAACTTTTATAGTTGAAGATGATGTGTTTTTTAACGGTGTTTTGTTAAATAATCTAACATCCAATAACAACCTTCAGTGTAGTAGTTATTTTACAGGAAGTCAAGTAATTAAAAAAATCAGTCAAAATCCAGATTTTATAATCTTAGACTATCGTTTAACGGATATGGTTGCTGATGATATTATTGAAAAATATAAATCCTATAATCCTAGTATTAAAATTATTATTATTTCGTCGCAAACAGATATAAAAGTTGCCACTAGTTTAATTAAATTAGGTGCGGATGATTACATTATAAAAGATGAAAATGCCTTAGATTATTTAAATAAAATAATGCAATCGTATATAAAGGAAAAACAATTACTAGAAGAGAATAATAATTTAAAAAATCAATTTCAAAATTTCATTCAACTCGACACTTTTTTAATCGGCAAAAGTCATTCTATATCAAGTATAAAAAAATTAATTATAAAAGCTGCCCAATCGAGTTTAAATATTTCGATAACTGGAGAACATGGAACAGGAAAAAGATTTATTGCAAAGGTAATACATGTATCTTCAAAACTCTCTCATTTGCCGCTTCATGAAATAGGAGTTCATGATATAGACAATTTTGAAAAATACATAAGACTAGCAGACAACAAAATTGAAAAGATACATGAAGAATTAAAAAAACATGAAGCCGGTACATTTTTTATTAACGAAATTTCAGAATTTACTATTGATTTACAATCTAAATTAATAAAATTCATTAAAAGTTTAAAAGCAATTCAGCGTCAAAAAGAATATGCTGGAACTAATGCTCATCGTTTTATCATAGGAAGTGTTTATGATTTTCAGGATTTACTCAAAAAGAAAAAATTAAATGAAGAACTTTATTTTGAAACTTTAGGATTGAAATTAGAAATCCCTTCATTAAGATCACGAACAGAAGATATTTCATATATTTCGGAGGAGTTTAAAAATGAATTTTGCAGAAGTAATAATATGGAGAGTAAAATCATTTCGAACGATGCGAAGAAAAAATTAATGCGTTATAATTATCCGGGAAATATAAAAGAATTAAAAACAATTATTGAATTAGCATGTGTACTATCTGATGAAAATACGATCACAGAAAATGAAATTATTTTCAACTCTAATACTCAACCAACTTATGATTTAAATAATTCAACTTTAAATGATTTTAATAACCGCTTCATCTTTAATTACCTTAAAAGAAATGATTTTCAGGTTGTAAAAACGGCAAATGAATTGGGAATTAGCAAAAGTAAAATATATAATATGTTGAAAAATGGAAGTTTTAATAATAATAATTATTAATACGGTTATTCATTTTAAAGCTAATATAATGAATAACAGAATTAAGCCTAATCAACAAAATAAGGACGTGCCATTAATAATAAAGGGCAATTTTTATGAAAATATAGTTGCCCACCTTTTTAAAAAAATCATGATTTATTCATAAAAATGATCTAGAAACTATTGGCGCTAATTTAGAATATGTAATAAGTAGCCATTACAAAAGTAAATACCTTCGTATCCGTCATTTGATTTTAAACATACTTAATTAACGATACCAAAATTTTAATAGGAAAAAAGTACTTATTGTTTAAGATCATGATGTTAATAGAGTGTTGTTATACAATTTATTAAAACAAAGAAACCTACAAGTAGATACCGCAAATAATGGGATACAGGCTTTAAACTTAGTAAAGATAAACACTTACGATCTTATTTTAATGGATTTAAGTATGCCAAAAATGGATGGTTTTGAAGCAATAGATAAAATCAGGAAGTTATTAAATATAAAAACTCCCATATTGGCTATTACAGCGCATACGCAAAAAAAGTGTATTTTGACTGCTTGAAGATAGAGATGAATGGATGGATTGATAAAAAGCCATATAATCCTACTCCATTATTTTCTAGGATAAAATACTAAATTATAAAAAACACTAACTAAATGAAAAATAAGTTTGAGAAAATTAATATATCGAGATTAAAAAAAATGGTGCAAGGTGATGATTTAGTAGCAGATTCACTTATCCTTTTAGTAAAAAATCTAAAAAAAGACGTAACAAAACTTAAAAAAAATTTAGAAAAAAAAGAGTATGATAAAATTATCGAACTATGTCACAAAATGAAGTTATCTACCAGCTTAATTTCATTAGATACGATTGAAAATGAAATAAATCAATTAGGAAAAAAAGACCATAATTTAGATGAAATTAAATTCATAGAATACACTCAAAAAATAATAAAAGAAATTGAGAAAACAATAAAATAATTAATTATTCTATTGCATATCTTTTAATAGTTCTGTTGTAATCGTTTTCTCTTTAAAACCTTTAATAATTGGATAATTAAGTGATTTCAATTTATCTCTTTGGTCGAGAGAGGATGTTACAAAATAAATTTTTGAATGTTTAAATATTTCTTCAGGAAACTTCATTAACTCATCAATTAATTCAAAACCATTCATTTCGGGCATCCTAATATCAATAAAAATGAAATTAGGAAGCTGAATTTTATCATGAATAAGCTCTTTAAGATAGTCTAATGCTTCAATACTTGAACTGTGGCTGATAATTTCAGCAGAAGCATCAACTTGTTTAATAACTTCTGAATGCAGAAAATTAAATATATCATCATCGTCAATTAATAGGTACTGATTCATTTGTTCAAAATAGTTTTTTATTGGTCATAACTTGTCTCGAACTTGATTCGAAATGATTTACAAAGTTAGTAATTAAGATTTAATTCAATCTTTTTTTTATTGTTTTTTTCTGTTACTGTTTTATTTTCGGAATATTGATTTCAAAAGTTGTGCCAATATTCAATTGAGATTTTACAGAAATTTCACCATGTAATTTATTTACTATTTCCTTGCAAATATATAATCCCAAACCGGTGCCCCCACTTAATTTAGTTCCTCTATAAAACATATCAAAAACTTTGCCAATACTTAGTTCCGAAATACCCATACCATTATCTACCACAAGCATTTGTATATTGTCATGAGTTGTATTGATCGAAAATTTAACAAATGAATTATCAATATTATTTCTTTTATATTTTACTGAGTTTCCAATCAGATTTTTGAGTAAGGTATTGGTTCTTTTTTTATCTGAATAAATAATAGGCGAGCCTTGCATATCCATTTCAAAATTTACAGCCATATTATCAGTGAATTTAAGATCATCATAAATCTGTTGCACCATTTCTTGTACATCAAATACTTCTAATTCTAATTCGTAACGTGCATTTTTTGAATATTCTAAAATTTCTTGAATTGTGCCATCTAATCTAATAGTGCTCGTTTTAGCCAAATTTAAATAGTGCGTTATTTTTTCATCTAACAAATTCGTTTTTAAAATTAGTTCTAAAATACCTTTAATTGAAAGCAATGGTGATCTTAAATCATGTGATACACTGTACACAAAATTATCTAACTCCGTATTTATTTTCTTTAATTCTTCATTTTTCTTTAAAACAGATTTTTCAATATTTTTTAAATTAGTAATATCAACACCCGTAATTATAATATATTCTAAAGTATTATCTACTCTATAATAAGGTAATATACTTCTTAAAATAACTAGTTCTTTAACTTCCTCGTCTTCTTTTACATTTCGAGACTCTTCAAATTGTATTAGTTTTTTATTTTCAATTGCTTCATTAATAAACGAAGTCAATTTATTTAATCGGTCTGCTTCAATAGGATGAAGCGCTGCTAATTCCATAATCGATTTACCCATTGCATTAGCCATTACTGGTTCTCTGTAAATCATTAGCTCATTTACATAACTAAATACTAAATCAGGTCTTATAACAGCAATTTTGGCTGGTGAATGATCTAAAATACTTTCATAAAATAATTTTACAGAATTTGTTTTTTCAATAAAACTATCTCTTTCAACTAATGCCACTTCAAGATTTTTTTGCAGGACTTTAACAGATGTAATATCAAGAAATGCGTTAATATATCCCGAAACATCACCTAGCTGGTTGATGGCAGGGGCAATTGAAATTAAAAGCGTTACAATTTTATTATCAGCACGTTTAAAATCTATTTCATATACAGAACGACCAATTTTAGTATAAGATAAAATAATTCCTAGCTCTAATTTTTGTTTCAAGTCGCCTTCCATATCGCCTGAAATAAGTAATAAAGTAGAATCTTCTATCAATGTTAATTCGATGAATTTTTGATTTTTAAATACAATTTCACCTTCAAGATTAGATTCGATTAAACCGATATTAATATTTTCGATAATACCACGGTATTTTTTTTCGCTGGCAATTAATACTTTTTGAGAAATATCGCGTTCAAATGCATTTGAAACAATTCCTGAAATAGTTTTTAATAACTCAAGCTCCAATTTCGACCATTTTTTATGCGTAAAACACTCGTCAAAACCAATATATCCATAGTAAAAGCCATTAACATATAATGGATAAATTATTAATGATTTTATATCTTGCGGCTCTAACACCGCCTTTAAATCATCGGGCAGTAAAGATATATCATCTGAATAAATAAAACCATGTTCAACTAATAGTGGTTTAAACGAAGGAATTATTTCATAAGGTATATTTTGTAACTCATTTATTTGAGGAATTACATTTTTATTACACCACTCATAGGTATTAGAGCAGTAGGCAGAATTTTCAGTGTTTTCGAACACATAAACTCTACTAACATTCATATGTTTTCCTATTTGATTTAGAACAAAATTAATTCTTGAATCAAAATCGGTTAAACTATTTAACCCCAAAGAAACTTCGGATAATAATTCTTGTTGTTTTAAATTTTGTTGGAGCTGTAATTTATTTAACCGTTCTTCGGTAATATCAATAGAGCTACCTATCAGTCGTAATAATTTACCTTGCTCATCGCGTTCGGCAATGGTATTATCTCGTACTATCCTAACCTCGCCAGTATCATTTTTAATAATGCGATATTCATATTCTATAATTTCTTTACCGGAGTTTATTAATTCATCCTTTTTTGAATTTACAATATCCCAATCCTCAGGATGTACCGATTTTTCCCAAAATCCTTCAAGATTTTTATCCGTATTTTTTTTACCATATTGTTTAAGAATAACATCATTAAAAATCACTTTACTGGTTTTTATATCTAATTCCCAAATCCCAATATTTGATTTAGTTGTGATTAATTCGAAACGAGCGTTAATTCTTTGTAATTGTTTTTTAGATTGTATCTCTTCTGTAATATCTTTTTGTAGCGAAATAAAATTTATGTGATTACCATCAGAATCAAACACAGGCATTATTTCCAATTGATTGTAGTATAATTTACCTGCTTTATTGTGATTAATAATCGTTAATTCTATATTTTCCTTTTTTGCTAACGCACCAGCTAATTTTTTTAGTGCAGCAGAATCGGTTTCTTCACTCTGTAAAAAATCTTTTGGTTTTTTACCTTTTACCTCATCTAATGCATATCCAGAAATACCTGAGAAAGCATCATTTACCCATTCAATTCTTCCTTTATTATCAGTAATAATAACTCCATTTTTTGTTTTAGTTGCAATGAGCGATAATTTTTTTAATTCAACTTCCGATTCAGAAATTTTAATAATTTGCTCCTTGATTTTGTCATTTTTTTCTCTGTTAGCAAACAAAGATTGTACTTGATGTGACAATATACTGAAAATGGTTTCATGCTTACTTTGTAATTGGTCGTAAATTGGGGCCTTTTCGATGGAGATAAGACCTAAAATACAAAATGAATATCCCAATTCCTTTTCGTAATAATGAAAAAATAATCCGCTTGAAAACTTCTTAAACGTTTTATAGTTTATAAAAACATCAGCAGAAAGTATAGTTGCTTTTCCTAATGGTTTGTTATTGCAAAGTAGTTCTAAATCCTCAATATAGTTTGGTTTATTAAAATCATTTATCGATAAACCCTCCTCATGTAATAGCGAATGTGTGGCATCTTCATGATCTTTAAAATATACCAAAGACGATTCTATCTCTAAAATATCAATAACGGATTCTGTTATTAATCTTACTAAATTTTGTTTAGAAGACTCCTTTAGAGCTTGAGTATTAAATTTTTGTAATCGTTTATAAAGTAGTAACTCACTATCTAACTTATCTTGAGTGTTGATGAGTTGCTGCTCAATATTAGAAAATTGAGTTACACGTAACTGTAAATCATGATAATCTTGCAAGAGTTTTTCGTAATCTTTTTGACTATTCATGTTTACCAAGTTGCAGAATGTTAATAGACTTTTTTTATTTTATCTACTACTTCTGTTACGTATTTTTTTAACATAAAATTAAAATATTATCGATAGATAACATAAAGTGCCGTTGTGTAATTATGATATTCGTTTTTTCCACCTAATCTTGCAAATTCACCAAAACCATACATACCTAACCATGGTGGGCAATTGCCATCAACATAAAAAGGATTTTGCATTTTACTAACCAATTCTTCTTTTATAATTCTATCAAATAAAAATCTTCCTCTAGCTAAACAATCGGCATGAAAAACAGCTACAGGAGTTTTTCCATTTGCACGTTCATTCATAACTTTAACCATACGATCCATTTCGCTAAAAATTAGCTCTTCGTCTCGTTTAGTTAACCATAATTCTGTTCCAATAGGGCATTGAGTTGCATAATACATATTATTACCATCATGCTTTGTTACTACTCTCAAAATATGATTATTACCGTATTCTTTTGCTAACTCTGGCGATAACTTTTCGCCTAAAGCACCAACAGGAATGGAATCACCACAAGTGGCAGTTTCAGGTAAACCAAGACGTTTGGTATATTCTTGCCAAGCTGGTTTTCCGTTAAACTCTTCAATAATATGTCCGTTTGATTTTGTAACCACTAACGGTTCGCCTACTGCCATAAATCCATGTGTTGCTTGCGTATCTATCGTTAAAGTTGGATCAGAAAATCCTACAGCATATGCACCGTGTTCAAAAACTTTATCATCAACCGCTTGAAAACTGATAAAGCCTTTCATATTGTCTGATGATGTTGCACCAAAAATAGTAACCTCCGGACCAAAAACTGACTCAAATGCTTTGATACATAAATCATCAGCGATATCAATACCAGATGCTAAAAAATAAATCATATTAATGTCGGGCGATTGCAGCTTTAAAGACTGAGCCATTTCTAATGTTTTTTCATAAGAATTATGCCCAAAAATAGTATCAACATGAGCAACAGCAAACTCTTTTCCTTTAACGGCCATTAATGCTATGTCTTTCATTGATTCGCTGACACCTTCTCTTCCAACCACACCACAACAAGATGCTGCTAATATTTTAGCCTTAGGAGCCATTTCTTTTGCTTGTTGAATCAATTCTTGAAAATTGTGCCCTATTGAAGCGTGAAGGATAATTAAATCGCAATCAGCATATGAATCGCCTAAAGCGATTTCCATACATTCTGTAACACCTCGCTTGGTATTAATAACTCTGGCACTTGCCGAATGAAAACTTAACATATGTTTTAATTAGATATTTTTTAACACAAATATAGCCAAAATAGGTTTAAAAATTTACTCCAATAAATCACTCGATTTATTAATAGTAATTTGAGTATTCATAGATATATCAACAAACCCAAAATCAGCACCTAAAAAACCTGGAGCTGAATCAAATTGACCTGAACAAAATAACCGTCCTGATTTGGTTAACAAACCAATTTTATTGCCTTTAAATATATAGCAAAAACCATTATGAAAACTGGAAGCTGATTGAAACTCAGGTTGTATTTTAATAACACCTGTAGTATCAATAAAACCAACTGTTTCTGGCCCTAGCGAAACCATTGCTAAACCTTCGTTAAAATTTCCAATTATAGCGTACGATGGCTCTAATATTAATTTACCGGATTTATTTATTAATCCAAAAAAACCATCTTTTTTATATGCCGCAAAACCATTTTTAAATGATTGGCATTCTTCAAAATCATTTCCAAAAACATCTTTTTGTTTTTTATCAATCCACGACCATTTTCCGTTTCTTTTTACGGCAGCTAAACCACCATTAAAATTTTGAGCCACTTCAAATACACTATCTATTACTGTTTTTCCTGTGGCATCAATATAGGTCCATTCTGAATAGGTAGAATCATTCATTTGTTTTGTAATGGACACAGCACATAAACCTTCAGAAAAAAACAACACATCATCATACTGACAAGGAATAACTACTTTTCCGGTCTTATTTATAAATCCGTATTTATCAGCTTGTTTTACAGATGCTAAACCTTGTTTAAATATGCTTACTTCTTGCACATCTTTTAAAGTAAATTTAGTTTTCATGTTAACATCAATGCATTGTATTGAATTATTCTTATCTAATACAAAAGCCAAAGAGTCGCTAAAATCAGTAGCTTGCAAAAATTGAAAAGGGCATATTACTCTGCCGGAATCGTTTATATAAGCCGCATGTCCGGCTTTAATAACAAAGGCTCTTTTATTATGAAATTCGCCTGCATTTTCAAAAACCGGATCTAATTTAAAGGAACAAGTTGAATCGATATAACCCCAATTGTTACCTGTTTTAGCTGGAATTAATACTAAATCAGCGGACTTATCAACTGTTTTATTACAACCGATAAATAAAATAGCACTACAGCAAAAGATGAAACTATATTTAAAAAAATTCATAAAAGATAAAATTTAGTTTTAGGTTATTAAATGAAATTATTTGAGAATTAAAATTAGTTTATTTAATTATTTCTAACGATTCTATATCAAAAATTAAATTAGTTTTAGCAGGGATTCCTTTTTCGGGTAAACCATTTTCTCCATAGCCTAAAGCTGGTGGTATAATTAATCGCTTCGTACTTCCTGTTTTCATGCCTATTAGCCCTTCTTCAACACCTGCAATATTTTTACCTGCACCAACCTCAATATCTAAATATTTATCGCTATCACGGGTGCCATCTAAAATATGTCTTAGTCCTTTTTCATCTGTAATATAAACGGTATAAGCAATTTTTACTGTATTACCTTTTTTTACATCATTACCAAAACCAGTGTTGTTGTATATTGATCTTAAACCACTATTAGAAGTAATCGTATCTTTGCTCAACAAATTCATAAAAGGGAAACTAAACGTACTTAAAATATACAAATCATAAAAAGCTGCTCTTTTTCCAGTTAAAATCGGAATTTTACGTCTTGAATTGGCAACACTATTAGGAACAATAACCGTTGCTTTTTCTCCATTTTTTAACTTTAAAAAAGCTTGCTCAATACCAGGAAAAGCAGAGCCCGAACCGGGACGAATGGTTAAAGGTTGATTTCTTTCAAAACTATTATCATAAACAACATATTCGCCATTTGTGTTTTTGTAATAAGACTTGTAATGAAATGTGACAACATCTTCTTCCGTAATCAAATTTCCTTCCGCTTTTTCTGACAATAAAAGCTTTACACTATCAGCAAAAAATACCGTATCCGAATTTAAAGGCTTTAAAATTGCATTAATAGAGCTGATTAATTCCACGTCAAAATATAAGGTTGTATTAGGTAATATTTTACCTGCTGGTTTGTCGCCAAAACCTAAATTAGATGGAATTATAAAGGTCGCTTTTTCACCCACACGCATCGTTGCAATTCCTTCGTCAACTCCCGCTAACATTCGTCCAGAGCCTAATTGAAAGACCGCCTCCTGACTATTTGTTTTTGATGACTCGAATACTTGTCGGTAACCCTTAGTGCTATACACATAGCCTGTAAAACGCATGCGCACTTCTTCATATGGTTTCGCTTGTTTTCCATCACCCGCTTTTACTAGTATTTTTTTTAAGCCAGACTTAAATTTCGTCGTATCCAAAGCGTTATGAGGATAAAAAGCTTCTTCAGCTTTTGTAACTTTAGCCTGCAAAAATAAGGTAGATTGAGGGGTAATTTTGCCAACCTTTTTATCTCCATATCCCAAGTGAGGGGGAATTTTAAAAAGACAACTATCCCCTTCTTTTAATAATAAAAAACCTTCGTCCCAACCTTTCAAAACCTCATCTTGTCCCAAAATAAAGTCTTTAGTACCATTAAGCATCACTGGCTTTAAACTTCCTGTATCTGATTTAAAAAATAAATTGTAATGCACATACAATCGATCTAGTTTCTCAATTTTTTTTCCTTTTCCTTTTTTAACTATTTTATAACCTAAACCTGATTCGGTGTGCTTGTAGCGAACTTTTTTTTGGCTATAACTAAAAAAAGAAATTAAAATAAGCAGAAATGTGATACAGAACTTCATAAGATAAATATGTTATTATTTTTTAATTTGTAGATATTAATACTTAATTTTATAAAAGCTAAATGTAATTATTTTTTTTAAAAATATAGTTTTATTGCTTGTTTTAAATTAAACCACTTGTTGCAAATACACTGAAGTTTAAAACTATTTAAACTAATTTAATTTCACTATAAAAAAAATGAATTTCCATAATTTGGAAAATTTTATAAAAAAAAATAAGCCGTATTTTAATTAAATATTTAATAGCTACATTTGAAACTATAATTTAATCCAACAACACAGCCTCTAATTTTTTTAGAGTATTTTAACTACTATGTCTATTTCCTCAAACATCAAATCGCTCATTAATAAACCGGCAGGGTATTTGTATTTTCCATTTAAAAATGCCTTTCAACCCTATCTTTTATTAATTATAATTTCTATAGGCCTTTATGTCAATACGTTTAATCATGAAGTGGCTTTTGATGATGAAAACGTTTTGCATAGAAACGAATTTGTGATACAAGGTGCAAAAGGAATACCGGCATTATTAACACATGATAGCTATTACAGTTATTACAAACAAATGGGACTCGAAAATAGTTTACCCGGTGGGCGATACAGACCACTTTCCCATATTACTTTTGCAATGGAGCAGGAATTTATTGGAACTATACCAAATGGTATTGTTGATGCTAATAGCTGGGATATTAATCATAACAGAATACAAGATCCTAAAGAAGATATAAATCAAGATGGACTATATACTGATTATGATTTTTGGGTGAGAGGTGCTGGTTTTAGGCATGTAACCAATGTGTTGTTATATGCCCTATTAATTGGAATTATGTACCATGTTTTAACTACTTACATTTTTTCGAATAAAAAAGACATGGTTTTTTTGAGCCTCCTGTTATTTGCAATCCATCCGTTGCACACTGAAGTAGTAGCTAATATTAAAAGTAGAGATGAAATTTTATCTTTAATTTTTATTTTCAGTACACTAGGTTTTGCATTGCGGTATATGAAGACTTTTAAACGAAGCGATTTGATTTTAACCATGGTTAATATGTTATTAGCTTTATTAAGTAAGGAATATGCTTTAGTTTTATTTGGTTTGATACCCGCCATTTTATATGTATTTTACAAAGAGCAGATTAATTTAAAAGAAAAAGGTTTTTGGATATTATTAATTTTTGTTGGCATCGCTTCTTTTTCACTCATGAAATTTTTTAATTCTGGAACTTTAATTGCGGTACCTATTTTATTTTTATATGGAGGCTATTACTTTGCAAAGCAGTCTAAATTTGCATCTACACGATTAATTTACGGCATTGGTGCTGCCTTAATTTTGTATTTAGCCATGCGTTTTGCAGCCACCACACATCGAGTTGATATCCAAGTGGAATCGTTTGAAAATAACATTATTGGAAATCCCTACTTATTTGCCACTCCAAATGAAATATGGGCTAGTAAAATTTACATTTGGCTTAAGTACCTTAAATTATTTTTTATCCCTAACCCATTAATAGCAGATTATTCTTTTAAAACCATACCTTATTCAAATTTTTCATCACCATTGGTATGGTTAAGCATATTTACTTATGCCTCGCTAATTGTATTAACAATGTGGGCCTTATTAAAGCGCAAAATTTGGTCCTTTGGTTTAATGCTATTCATAGGGTTTTTTGTTCCTATCGCTAACATTTTTATTGATATTGGAGCTACTATGGGGGAACGATTGTTTTTTCATCCTTCGTTAGGTATATGCATTTTATTGTCAATGCTTGCATTTTATGTGATTGAAAAAATGAGTTGGACAAAAAAATCAACCTTATTACTATTAGGTTGTATTTTAATTATTCAAACCAGTGCCTTTGCTTTTTTAACTTTGAAAAGAAATACTGCTTGGAAAAATAACATTAGTTTATTTACCTCTGATATTAAAAATGCGCCTGACAATATTAATGTTATTACGGGAGCCGCCTCTGCATATCTTGATCTTGGTGAAACTGCAAAAGACTCATCTTTCAAATCTTACTATGGTGTTACGGCGAATAACTTATTTAACAAGGGTATTCAAATATATCCAAAACATTTTCCACTGCATTGTAATAAGGCAATTAATTTTTATCACCTACACATGTTAGACAGCGCTCTGCTTAGTGCACAAATAGCAATTTCAATAATACCTAATCAACCAAATGCAATTTCAATTTTAAACAACATAAGCTCAGCCTATATGTATTTAGGTATTCAACAATTTGAAAAAAGAAATATAAAAAAAGGTATGGCATTTTTAGTTAAATCTTTATCTGCCAACAAAGCAAATGACAAAGCATGGACTAACATGGGGCTGGGATTACTGCAGGTTGGAGCTAAAGATAAAGCACTTAGTTGTTTTCAATCAGCCTTACAATTAAATCCTCAAAACCAAAAAGCAATAGAGGCAATTAAAGGAATTAAATCAGGGAACTAATTATGCAACTATTTATTTTACATTGTAAAATTTATTTTAAAACATTGTGGCAAAGCCTAGTTTTGTTTTTAAAACAACCTAGCCAATTGCTATTTTTTCCTTTAACCCAAAAACTGCAAGTGTTTTTAATACTTACACTGATTGCTGCAGGGGTTTATTTAAATACACTTGGTCATCAAATGGCCTATGATGACGAACAAGTTATTCGGAAAAATGAATTTGTGTTGAAGGGTGTAAAAGGGATTCCTGATATTTTAATGAATGATGCTTTTTATTCGTTTTATAAACAATCTAATATAGAAAATATACTGCCTGGGGGTAGATATAGACCATTATCCATTATTACTTACGCTATTGAACAACAATTTGTTGGAGTAAAACATGACTCATTACCAATACAGTTTGCCGGTGATTTAAATTACAATGGACGATTAGATGCCGATGAAGATTTAGTTAAAGATTATGTATTAACCGAAGATGATTTTTTTGCTCATGGGTTAGGGCTAAGACACTTCATTAACGTTATTTTATTTGGATTATGCGTTGGATTTGTTTACTTATTTTTCGCAGCATACATTCCTCAATTTTCGCCAGATGTTGTTTTTGTTTCCTGTTTATTATTTGCCATTCATCCAATACATACCGAAGTTGTGGCTAATATTAAAAGTAGAGATGAACTTTTATCCCTATTTTTTATTTTAGGATCCTTTATGTTTGCATTTAGGTATATAAAAAACTTTAAAAAAGGCGACCTGATCTTATTTACATTTGTATTCTTTTTAGCGCTTTTAAGCAAGGAATACGCCATTAGCTTAATGATTTTAATACCCTGTGCTTTTTTTATTTTTAAAACGCCGACCTTTAATTGGAAAGATGCAAAGCTCTATTTGGCATTAGCTTTATTTGTTTTAGTATTTGTTACCAGTTATTTTACATTTAATTATGTATGGTTCCCGTTAATTATTTTATTGTATGCAGTTATTGGGAATAAATTATTTTTAAAAACTTCTATGCCGGCATTGATGTGGAGCATGGGTATAGCCTTGTGCATTTATTTTACCTTAAGATGGCACGCCACTGAAGGTATTGGAAACTACGAATTATTTAAAGGAAATGTTATTAGTAACCCTTATTTATTAGCTACTGCTCAGGAAACTATTGCTACTAAATTATTTGTGTTAATAAAATATATAGCTTTATTATTTTATCCTTCTCCTTTAATTTCTGATTATTCATTTAATACTATTTCCTATCGCAACTTTATGTCTTGGGAAGTATGGGTTTCCATTTTTTTTTATAGCTCATTATTAATAACAACAATAGTATTATTTTTAAAACGACATCCGTTAGCGTTTCCTTTACTACTATTTTGGGCTTTTATGTTACCCATTGCCAATATTTTCATAGACATTGGCGCTACTATGGGCGAGCGTTTAGTTTTTCATGCGTCATTAGGTTTTTGCTTTGTAATAACTTGGCCTATAAACCTATTAAAAAACAAAGCGCCTAAATTCTTAAAAATAACAAAAATAGCCTTGCCTTTATTAGTGTTACTACTAGTGATTCTTGGTTTTTGGCAAAGCTTTAGCCGAAATAAAGATTGGGAAAATAACCAAACTTTATTTGCTGCTGATTTAACTAAAGCGCCTAAAAACATTGTATTATTATCGGGTTTAGCTGCTAATTATGGAGAATTAGCTTCAAACACAGCTAATCTATCAAAACAAAAAAAACTTGTTGCACAATCAATTGAATTAGTAGACAGAGGTTTGCAACAAAACGCAGCTTATTCAACATTTTATCAAACCTTGGCTTTAGACTTTTACATTTTAAAAGATTTTGACAAATCGGCTTCAGCTGCTAAAGGCGGGTTAAAAGTAAATCCCACAAATACTGCACTACAAAATATTTTGTTTGCCATATCCAAAGAATTTGTTGTTAAAGGCAATGAATTTTATAGAATCAATAAAAAGGATTCTGCATTACTCTATTTTAATAAAGCCATTAAAGCAAATACCAATAATGCCGATGCCTACTACAATAAAGCTGTTATTTTAAAACAGCAAGGAGATACAATTAATGCCATTGACTGCTTAACTAAAGCCATTAAAATTGAACCTAAAGAACAATTTAAAGAAAGATTAAAAGAGCTGAATTGAAAAATAAAATTATTAAAAGTAAGTTTTATCTAAAATAATGGAATTAAAACGAAACGAGTTAATTATCAAATCACTAAACATTAAAAAGAGGTTTATTGATATGTATTTTAAGGTAAATGCCGGTCATATAGGTAGTTCATTATCTTGTGCTGATATTTTAACTTCGGTTTATTTTAATTGGATGAGTCCAACAGATGAAATCATTTTATCAAAAGGTCACGCAGCAGCTTCACTTTATAGTTTATTGGCCGAAGGTGGAATATTATCAGAAGACCAAATCAACACCTTTTACCAAAACAATACTTATTTAGCAGCCCATCCTCCAGCCAATAAAATTTCAAAAATCCCCTTTGCAACTGGTAGTTTAGGCCATGGATTAAGTTTGTCTGCTGGCTTAGGAATGGCTTCAAAACTAAAAAAAAATAATAAAACTATTTTTTGTGTGACTTCTGACGGTGAAATCAATGAAGGGAGTACATGGGAAGCTGCTTTATTTATTTCTCATCATAATTTAAAAAATGTTATTTGGCTGATTGATAGAAATAAACTTCAGGGATTTGGCTCTACAGAGGATATCATGAAGTTAGGACCTTTAGATGATAAGTTGAAATCATTTGGGTTTGATGTTACTACAGTTAATGGTCATAATTATGATGAATTGAATGCAATAAAAGAGTTTCATTTAAAGGCGGAAAGACCTATTGCAGTTATTTGTAATACAATAAAAGGCTATGGTTGGAAAGAGCAGCAAAATCAATTAGCTTGCCATTACATTCCTTTTAAAGAAAATGAGTACAAAGAAATTTTAGAATCAATAGAAAATCAACGGAAGTTGATTGAACAATAGAACTTTATAAAATGAGAGTTGAATTTGCAAATGCAATCATAAAACATAATGGTTTAACACCAAATCAAGTATTTATTACTGGTGATCTGGGTTTTATGGCGCTTGAAGGGGTTAGAGAGGCCTTTGATTCTAATTTCATTAATGGAGGAATTGCAGAACAAAACATTGTGACAATGGCTGCCGCTATGGCTCATGAAGGATTTATTCCTTGGGTTTATAGTATATCTCCTTTTATCACTTTGCGTCCATATGAACAAATTAGAAATGATGTCTGTCATCACAATCATCCAGTTAAAATTGTTGGTAATGGGGGCGGTTATGGTTATGGTATAATGGGAGCAACCCATCATAATCTTGAAGACATTGGTATCATGAGAATATTGCCAAACATGAAAGTATATGTTCCTTTTTTAGGTTCAGATGTTGAGGAATGTGTTTCACAAATGCTATTAGATAAATCTCCAAATTATTTGAGACTAAATTTAGGAGCAAATATTAATAAAGAAATTGAACCTTTTAAAACTTGGCGTAAATTAAAATCTGGAAGAAAGGCAATTGTTATTGGCACAGGACCTGTTGTTGCTAACTTATTTGGTTTGGATGAACATATTTTAGAAGATATTGAGATTTGGTTAGTTAGTAGGTTTCCAATAGTAGAAATTCCAAAGGAATTACTGAAAGAACTTGAAACTAAGAGATGTGTTATTACAATGGAAGAGCACAATGGACAATGTGGATTGTACGAAACAATTGCAGCTCAATTATTGTCGAATAAAGTAAACACAAATGGATATTATGGTTTGTTTGCCAATGGATATCCAAGCGGAAAATATGGAAGTCAAAAATGGCATCAAGCGGAAAACAACCTGGAAGGCGATAATTTAAAAAATAAAATAGTAGAATTTTTAATAGATGCTTAAAGATAAAATACAAGAAGAAATAAATAATCTTCAAGGACCTATTATTGTTTTTGGGGCTGGCGGATTTATAGGTGCGAATTTGGTTAGTCAATTATTGCAATACAGACAGGATGTTTATGCAGTTACCAGTAAACCTTTTGTTCCCTGGCGATTGGATGATATTAACCCAAATAACATTTTGCATTGCGATATTACAAAAAAAGATTATGTTGAATTGTTATTTGAAAAACACCAGTTTAAAACAGTTTTTGATTTAGCGGCATATGGCGCCTATTCTAAACAAGATATTGTAGAAAAAATTTATCAAACTAATTTTATAGGATTATTAAATATTTTAGAAGTATGTTCTAAATTTAACATCAAAGCTTTAGTTCATGCTGGTAGTTCTTCGGAATATGGTATTAATTGCGCTGCGCCAAAAGAAGATGATATTATGGAGCCAAATAGTCATTATTCAGTTTCAAAAGTATCGGCATCCTATTTGATAAAATATTATGGGATGATTAAAGAAATGCCTGTTGTTAATTTAAGATATTATTCTGTTTATGGACCTTACGAAGAACCGGATAGATTAATTCCTAAATTAATTGATGAAGGCAGAAAGGGGAAATATCCTCCATTAGTTGAACCGGAAATTTCACGTGATTTTATTTATATTGATGACGTTGTATTATTGACATTAAAGGCTGCTAATGCTAACTTTAATGAAGTTAGGGGTATGTCGTTTAATATTGCATCCGGATTAAAAAACACAATTAAAGATGTAGTATTGATAATTAAAGATATTTTCAATATTCAGTCTGACCCATCTTGGGGAAATATGCCAAATCGTAAATGGGATTTAAAAGAATGGTATGGCAATATTGAAAAAACAAAAAAGATATTAGGTTGGGAAAATGAAACATCATTAAAAGACGGTTTAATTAAAACTCGAGATTGGCAAAGTACTTATTCACAGCCATTGTATGAAAAAAAATTAGTGCAGGATAATATACGATTTAAATTATCTGCTGTTATTGCTTGTTATAAGGATGCTCAAGCCATACCAATCATGCATCAACGATTATCAGATGTTTTCAAAAAAATAAATGTGGATTATGAAATCATATTTGTCAATGATTGTAGTCCAGATAATACGGCAGATGTTTTAAATATATTAGTTGAAAAAGATGATCGTGTTATAGGAATAGAGCATTCGCGTAATTTTGGTTCTCAAGCTGCTTTTTTAAGTGGCATGGAAATATCTACTGGTGATGCTGTTATTTTATTAGATGGAGATTTACAAGACCCACCTGAATTAATTGCCGATTTTTTTGTGAAATGGCAAGAAGGCAATGAGGTTGTTTATGGAAGAAGGGTTGAGAGAGAAGGGAATAAAGGTTTAGTTCATTTATATAAAATTTTTTACAGATTATTTAGAAGTGTATCATACGTTCCAATTCCTCTGGATGCAGGCGATTTTTCTTTAATGGATAGAAAAGTTGTGAATGAATTAGTGAAGATGCCTGAAACTGATCAGTTTATGAGAGGATTGAGAGCATGGGTTGGATTTAAGCAAACAGGAGTAGATTATAGAAGGCCAGAAAGAATGTTTGGCGTTACAACAAATAATTGGAGAAAAAATATTGCCTGGGCAAGAAAAGCAATATTTTCTTTTAGTTATGTACCATTAGAACTATTAACTTTTTTAGGAGTTGCATTAACAGGTTTGTCATTTATTGCAATTATAATGCAGATAATTTTTTATATCAAAGATCCAAATATACCACATGGCATCCCAACAATAATTTGTTTAATTTTATTTTTTGGTGGTATACAAATGCTTGCTATTGCTATATTAGGTGAATACCAAGGTAAAATTTTAGAAGAAACAAAAAAACGCCCTAAATTTATTAGAAAAAATATTTTTAGAAAGAAATACTAACAAATGGAAATAAAAGAAAATTACAAGCCTAAAGCTCACACACCACCAGATAGTTTTTTTAACGCCATTCGATTTTATATTCGCTTGATTTTAGACCTTCAAGTAATTTCGGTTTACCGACACATTAAATCTTTTTTAAGCAAAACCAATGGAAAATTATTGGATTTAGGTTGTGGAGAATCACCTTATCGATTTTTGGTGAACGAAAAATTAAATACTTATTTTGGCGTGGATATTGCCGACGCTTCTAAATTTGATTATGATAGAACAGATATCACTCATTTTGATGGAAAAAATATTCCGTTTGAAAATGAATATTTTGATAACATGATGTGTACTGAAGTTTTAGAACATGTTGAAGATTACCAAACATTAATAAACGAAGTGCATCGTGTTTTAAAACCAGGTGGTAGCGCAATATTTACAATTCCTTGGAGCGCTAGATATCATTACATACCGTATGATTATTTTAGGTATACTCCTTCTAGTCTTCAAAAAATATTTTCAAAATTTAACGATGTACAAATTATCCCGCGTGGAACGGATGTTACGGCAATTTCATCAAAATTGATTGTATTATATTTTAGGAATGTTTTTCCAAGTAAAATATGGAGGTATATTTTTACGCCATTTTGGTTGTTAATTACGCCATTATTATTGTTGGCAATATTATTTGGCCAACTTAGTTTATTTACAAAGTTTGGAAGTGATTTAGATCCGATAGGCTACACACTATTTATAAAAAAATAATATTAAAAATTATATTTATGGCATCACTTACAGATGATAGAGGTTATAATCAAATGTTTGCTCCTTCAAAAGCAATGCAAATTAGATCGGAAAGAAGAAGTGACATGATTATTTCTGAAATGCAATTAACTAAAGATTCTATAATACTTGAAATAGGCTGTGGAACTGGAGAAATTGCTGCTTTTATAGCAGGTAAAGTAGATGCAAAAGTAATTGGTACGGATATCTGTATTCCTTTTGTTGAAGAAGCAAATAAAAAGCATAAAAGAGATAATTTACATTTTGAATATTTGGATTTTAATAAACCTGAATCGCTTAACGGCCAAAAATTTGATTACATTATTGGTAATGGTATTTTGCATCACTTATACTATCATTTAGATGAGGCATTAGTAGCTATAAGAGCGTTATTAAAAGATGGAGGGAAACTCATTTTTTTAGAACCAAATTTAGTTAATCCTTATGTTTACTTAATATTCTCATATCCGTACCTCAGAAAAAAAGCCAACTTAGAGCCTGATGAAATGGCTTTTACAAAAAGCTTTATTCAAGAAAAATTGAAAAAAGCGGGATACAGTAGTAGTAAAGTAGTTTACAAAGATTTTTTATTACCAGTTATTCCAGATGCTTTAATAAAGCCAGTTATAGTTGTTGGTGATTTTGTGGAAAAAATTCCTTTACTCAATAAAATGACTCAATCTATTTTTATTGTAGGGAATAAGTAAATGGCTTACTCATAATTTGATGTTATTTTTTTATTTAAAAATCAATTAACCCTTAATTTGATTCATTTATTGAAGAAATTCAATCATTTACCAATTATGTAACTATTTTACGTTAAATAAGCTTAAATTTATAGTGTTCTATATAAATGAAGGCTTATTATCAATATATATTAGTTTTATTAATTTCAACTTTATCAGTATGTAAAGTTAAAGCTCAGGTTGGTACATTAACTGGTACTGGTATGAGTCAATGTAATTTATTTAGTTTTAGCGTTTGTCCTTCTCAAACTATTACTCCTTTTAATTATGGTAGCCAAGGCTACGCATGTACAGGTGCAATCATGCCAGATGTTTCTTTTAATATTATTGGAGGCGGTTGGCGAGTTATGAAAAACAATTGGTTTTACTCAGCAACTAGTAATGGACAAATAAGTGGGTATAATAATGTAGGAGTACTTCAAACCATCCCATATGTTTCATCTAACACTATAACACCATTAAGTTACGCGGGATCTTTTGTTCAATTTGCAATTAACGGCGCTGCTGTTGGACAACCTTTAAATCAAACTACCTTTTCACTTTCATTATCCCCAATTGTTTTTGGTGGTAATAGCTATACATATTGTGCAACAACAAATACAAGTATCGCTATTAGTCCAACATTACCCGCAAGTGGCGGCCCTTGGACATATAATTGGCTACCTGGTAATATGAGTGGCAGCATGGTAACAGTTAGTCCAATGAGTAATACTATATATACGGTAACTGCAAATTCCCCTAATAACTGTTCTTCAACAGCAACCATTGCAGTTACAGTATCGTGCTCAACAAATTCATCAAGTTGTACAGGATCGTTATTGTTTGATGCTACTCATCCGGCTGTTGATTTACCAGCAGGAAATCAATATTATTCTGGAACTAACGGTGGATATACTTGGGAGTGTTGGTTTAAATTAAATCAACCCTTTGGAACCGATATGCGCCCTTTAATTAGCGCAGTTGATGGTGTTTTATATGAAGATCAATGGTTTGGTTTTGGCTGGCAAGGTGGTTGGTTTAATGAGCCAGTTACCACATTAGTTTTTAAGGTAGATGGACCAAATAGTACCGCCCCAACAGGCCCAAATTGCGCTTATACACCGCCAGGTGGATATGTTTTAGGTGCTTGGTATCATGCAGCTGGTGTAATGGATTACACAAATCAAATATCTAAATTATTTTTAAATGGTGTTTTAGTGGATTCAAAGCCAATAACAACTCCACCAATTACACGGGTTATACCATCACAATTGTGTTTAAATTGGGGAGGAACACCGATGTCTTTATTTGGTAATATGGATGAAGTTCGTATTTGGGAAAGAGCTGTAACCAATGCCGAAGTTTTAGCAAATTACAATCATTGTTTAACTGGAAACGAACAAAATTTATTATTATACTATCGTTGCAATCAATCAAGTGGAACTTCAATTTTTGATGCAACCCCCAATAATAATGTTGGCACATTTTCAAATTTATCTAGTTGGTCAACTCAAGAGCCAGTTATAACTGGAACAGCTTGCGCTACATCATCCAATACATTAAGCGTTATTAATTCTAATAGCGTAATTTGTGCAGGTACAACGGTTACGTTATCTGCTAATGGAGCGCCTTCCTATACATGGAGCACAGGGTCTAATAATTCAAGTATTTCGGTTACACCATTAGTTACTACAAGCTACACAGTTTCAAGTTTATTACCAGTGTGTTCTGGTATAACTTTTTCAAATTCTATTATAACTGTAAGTGTTAATCCCACACCAACTATTACTTCCACAACAGTAAATAATACATCTTGTGGTTTAAATAATGGATCTGCCACAGTTATTTCTTTACCGTCTAACAATACGTATACTTGGAGTTCAGGTGTTTCTTCTACTACTAATACAACAAGTAATTTGGTAGCTGGGAATTATACAATTACCATTAATAATGGCGCTTGTCAGACTAATACAGTAATTAGTATTATTGGTTCAGTTTCATTATCCATAATTTCTTCAACTGTTTTACCTTCAAACTGTAATTTAAATGATGGTAGTATTTCAATTACGGATAATATGATTGGAAGTAATTATTCTTGGAGCCCAAATGTATCTGTTACAAATAATGCCGCTGGTTTACCAACTGGTAATTATGCTTTAACAATTATAAATGGAGCTTGCACAACATCAACAATTTTTAATGTTGGTTCTATTGGTGGTCCACTTGGTTTTATATCTATTACAGGTCCAAGTTGTGATAGTGATGATGGTTCTATAGTTATAGATAGTATTAAAGGAGGCTTTAAGCCTTATTCGATGAATTTTAATAATAATGGCTTAACTGCTAATTTAATTTTTGAGAATTTGAGTACAGGTAGTTATTCATTATCTATTCGAGATTCATCCTTATGTGAAACTGAGTATGTTTTGACTGTACCTGATAGTAAAACCGATTATACGTTATATATACCCAATACCTTTACGCCTAACAATGATAAACTCAATGATGTTTGGTACATAAAAGGAACATGTTTGGATAAAATGAATTGTTTAATCTATAACCGTTGGGGCGAAAAAATTAAAGAGCTAAAAGACATAAATGAAGGTTGGGACGGAACTTACAAAGGTGCTTCAGTTCCCGATGGTGTATACGTTTATTTAATAGAAGTGACTACTAAAGAAGGGACAATAAATAAAGCAGGACATATTACGGTATTTAGATAGTTTGTATTTCATTACAATTATTAACTACATTAAACCTTTCATTTAATCGACACTCTGATTATCTCGTCTTATTTTCAGTATATTTATAATATAATTTATGACTACTACAAATCAATAATAACTAAATATGAAAAAACTTATACTATCGCTCTTTTTAATCTCAGTATTTAAAATTGTTAATGCTCAATTACCAAGCTATGTGCCAACTTCAGGATTAATGGGATGGTGGCCTTTTGGAGGAAATGCCTCTGATTATAGTGGGAATAATTATACTGCTACAATTAATGGAGCAACTCAATCTTCTGATAGATTTGGCAATGTTAGTTGTGCTTATAGCTTTAATGGAACATCGGATTATATTGTTACAAATTATACTGGAATCCTAGGAACAAATGAAAGAGCCGTGTCTTTTTGGGCTAAAACTACAAATAGTATTTCTCCTATGGCTGCAGTAAGTTGGGGCGATAGTCAGTTTTATCCAAATACTGGTAAAAAATTCGGTTGTGAGTTTAATTATGCTACTGATGGATTAACTATAGATGGAGCAGATTGCGCTATAACATACGCTTCACCTGTTCCTTTTGCTGATAATCAATGGCATCATTATATTTATCAAATGCACACAGGAGATTTATTAAATCAAATAGAAATATACATGGATGGTGTTTTAGCTACAACTGTAAAAAGCGTTTATAATCCAACTAGCACCATGTATACCGTTAATAATTTTAATGTCTTTTTTGGTAAAATGGATTACACACTTCCTTACATGTTTCAAGGTTCATTAGATGATATTGCTATTTGGAATAGAACACTTACAAGTATCGAAATTACAGCAATGTTAAATGGCAATTCTTCTTGTAATCTAGATGCTATTAAGGAAAATAATATAGAAAACAATTTATGCTCTGTACATCCAAATCCATCTAGTAAAGAAATATATTTAAATATGGATAATCAGTTTATTTATGCTGTAAATAAAGAAGTTGATATCAATATATATTCTTACGAAGGAAAAGTAATTAGTAAACAGGTTTTAAGAAAGGGTGATCTTCAAAATAACAATAAAATTAATGTTGAAAATTTATCGAAAGGTTTTTATATTTTAAGAATTGAATCTGATAATTATATTCAAAATATGAAATTTATAAAAGACTAATATTTATTTGGAATGATTTAGTAAAGGGGCAATAGCCCCTTTTTTTTATAAATAACTATTGATGGCCATTTCATAGCCTTTTAATCCAAAGCCACTAATACTGCCTTTACAATGTTTTCCTAAATAAGAAACATGTCTGTAATCTTCTCTTGCAAAAACATTGCTAATGTGAACTTCAATTACGGGTGTTTTAATTCCTGCAATGGCGTCAGCAATGGCGATAGATGTGTGAGTGTATGCTCCTGCATTGATAATAATACCATTGTAATTAAAACCAAGCTCGTGTAATTTATTAATCAATTCACCTTCTATATTGCTTTGAAAGTAGCTTAATTCAATAGTTGGATATTTAGATTGAATCGTTTTAAAGTAATCTTCAAATGATTGATTACCATAAATTTCTACCTCTCTTTTTCCTAAAAGATTCAAATTTGGACCATTGATTATTGCTATCTTTAACACGTTATATAGATTTTTATAAATCAAATTTAATCAATAAGTTGAAACTTTGGAAAACAAATATTCAAGATTTTAAATACTATCTCCAAGTAGAAAAGTCGCTGTCTGAAAACTCAGTAGTTTCATACGAAAGTGATATTCAGAAACTGATGGTGTTTATTGAATTATTTCATCCTTCCAAAAATCCTTCAGATGTTAGGTTACAAGATTTACAAGAGTTTTTAAAATATATCTCTGAATTTCATTTTACGGAAACAACGCAATCTCGAATTATTTCAGGAATTAAACATTTCTTTAAGTTTTTAATTTTAGAGAACTATATTCAAATTAATCCAGCTGAGTTATTAGAAACACCTCGTATTAAGCGCAAACTCCCTACATTTTTAAGCGTAGAAGAAATTGACTTAATGCTTTCTCATATTGATAGAAGCACGCCTGAAGGAGAACGTAATTTAGCCATGCTAGAAACGATGTATAGTTGTGGTTTGCGCGTTTCTGAATTAATTGGTTTAAAGTTAAGTGATTTACATATCAACGATAGTTTTATTAGTGTTATTGGTAAAGGTGACAAGCAAAGATTGGTACCTATTGGTAAGTCGGCCCTAAAATTGATTGATAACTACACCACACACCATCGTAATCATATTACTATTAAAAAAAATAGTGAGGATATGATTTTTTTAAGCAAACGAGGTACACCAATTACACGACAAATGGTGTTTTACGTGATCAAAGATTTAGCAGAAATAGCTGGTATCAAAAAGAAACTGAGTCCGCATACATTTAGGCATTCATTCGCTACGCATTTAGTAGAAGGTGGAGCAGATTTACGTGCTGTGCAAGAAATGTTAGGACATGAAAGTATTACTACTACCGAAATTTATACACACTTAGATCAATATTTCCTTCGTGAAAATATTTTGAGTTATCATCCCCGAAATATTACTAAATAAGTTTTAGAATTAATCCTTTTTCAAAATAATTAGTGGCAATGATTTCTCTGTAATCATTTTATTTAATTGCAAAATATCATTAGTAATAATCGTATTTAATTTATTAATTTCTATATCCGCTAATTTTTCGATTTCTGCAAAAGCTTCTAAGGCCTGTTTGTTTGGTGCTGTTTCAGATCCTTCTACATAATTATATAGTACGCTAATTTTATTATTTAATTGCATTGGAAAGTTCAAAATATCTTGCCCACTTTTTAATTTTGTTTGATATAAAAACTCTTCAATTTTCGTGAGTTGCTTGTTAATACTATCACAACTGCTTTTAATATCCTTCGGACATTCTTTTCCAAGTTTATCAGTAAACGAATTTGTTTGACTCCTTAAATCACGAATTTTTAAAATACTTTTTTGTACATCGTTAAATTTGTCGCTTACTTTTACTAAAAAGTCATTTTTCAATTGGTAATCATTTGCCGAACATTTGTAAGATGGATTTGCTTTTATTTCAAATTCTTTTTCTATACTATCTTTTTCGCATTTGATAGTAGCGTAATACTTGCCAGGTGCAGCTTTTGGTCCTTTATTCATACCATCCCAAAAAATCATCCCTTCAATTTTTATTGGGTCTGGATAATACATATCCCAAACAAATAGATTTGAGCCTTTTTCTGTTTCTAATTTTTTAGGTTTTCCTGATTTAGCATCCTTATCACCTTTTGTTGAAAATGAGGTAATTGTTTTTTTATTTTTATCTTTTATGGTTATAGTTACTAAAGTTGTATCTGTTATTTGTTTAACATAGTAATTAATAACAACCCCATTTGGTGGGTTTATACCACTATTTGTTGCCTTTAAATTTTGGTATCCATTATAAGTGTATGACGAACTAATATCAAATACAAATAATTTATTTTGAGTAATGTTACTATTCATTTGTTGTAAAGGCGTTAAATCATCTAAAACCCATAAGGCTCTACCTTGGGTTGCAACAATTAAATCATTTTCTTTTATAGTTAAATCTGTGATTGGTGTTTTAGGTAAGTTTAATTGAAATGATTTCCAATTGGCTCCATCATCATATGAAATATACATCCCATATTCAGTTCCGCAATACAATAATCCTGATCTTACATTATCGGCGCGCAAGCATCTTGTAAATGCCATGGATGGAATTCCATTGGTAATAAGTTTCCACGATTTTCCGTAATCTTCTGTTTTAAAAATATAGGGTGTAAAATCATCACTTTTGTATTTTGTTCCCACAAAATAAGCTTTTCCTTTTTTTATAGGATCCACTTCTACACAATTCCACATCATCCATTTTCCTGCTGCTGGCGGAGTTACATTTTCCCATTTGGCACCTCCATCTTTACTGATATGTATTAATCCATCGTCACTACCAACCCATAGTAAATCTTTTTCTAATGGCGATTCTGTTGCTGTAAAAATGGTGCAATAAGTTTCTACGCTGGTATTGTCTTTTGTAATAGGCCCGCCACTTGGTTTTTGCTTCTCTTTATCATTGGTTGTTAAATCACCACTAATAGCTGTCCATGAAGCACCTTCGTTTTCTGTAACAAATAATGCATTACCACCGGCATATAATTTTTTTGGATTGTGTGGAGAGAAGAAAATGGGGAAGTTCCATTGAAATCTATATTTCTGTGCATCTGCTCCTTGTCCGATTGGTGAAATAGGCCAAACACTAATGGCTCTATTTTCTCCTGTGGTATGATCTAATCTTGATAAGTATCCTGCGTAATTTCCGCCATAAACGATTTCAGGATTTGTGGGATCAGCAATAACATAACCACTTTCAAATCCTGCGGTTGAGCTCCAATCATTTTGTGTAATAGAACCATGATCTGATTGTGATAAAATTCTTACAGTGCTGTTATCTTGTTGTGCAGCTAAAATTCGATATGGATGATGGTTATCTGTACTTACTCTATAAAACTGTGCAGTTGGTTGGTTTTCATATGTACTCCAGTTATCACCACCATTAAACGAAATTTGCGCACCACCGTCATCAGCAATAATCATACGATTTCCATCTTCTGAGTCAATCGATAAATCATGATGGTCGCCATGCGGTGTATCAATAGCTTTAAAAGTTTTACCTCCGTCTGTACTTTTTAAAAAATCAACATTTAAAATATAAACCGTGTTTTGATTTTTTGGATCAACAAATACTTTTGAGTAATACCAAGCACGCTGACGAATATCATTGGTGCTATTTTGCAAGGTCCAAGTTTCTCCTGAGTTTTCACTTACATATAATCCTCCTTTTTCATTTTCTATAATCGCATATACTTTTTCTGGATTTGATTCAGAAACATTAACACCAATAATTCCTAAGACGGATTTATTTGGAAACCCTTTTTTGTCATTTAATTTTACCCACGTTTCTCCACCATCTATACTTTTCCATAAGGCTGAGCCTGCACCTCCACTTTCCATGCTATATGGCCTTCTAATAACTGTCCAAGTACTTGCATATAGTGTTTGTGGATTACCAGGTTCCATTACTAAATCCACGGCACCACTCTGGCTATCGCTAAAGAGAACTTTTCTCCATGTTTTTCCGCCATCTAGTGTTTTGTATACTCCGCGTTCGTTGCTTGGCCCAAATAAATGACCAATGACTGATACCCAAACAATATCAGGGTTTTTTGGATGAATAACAATGCGTGTAATATGTCTACTATCTTTTAATCCAATTTGTTTCCATGTCCTACCTGCATCTTCAGAGCGCCACATACCAAAGCCTTCGCTTACATTTCCACGTAAGGAGTTTTCCCCTTCACCCACATAAATGATAGTGGGATCACTTTTTGAAATGCTAATGCAGCCAATTGAACCACCAAAATATTTATCTGAAATGTTTTTCCAATTACTACCACCATCAATAGTTTTCCACACGCCGCCGCCTGTTGAACCCATGTAAAAGGTGTTTTTGTTTTTTGCATCTCCAATAACAGCACAACTTCTCCCGCCTCTAAATGGGCCGACAAGTCTATACTTTGTATTTTTTAGTAAAATACTATCACTGTTTTCTTTTTGAGAAAATAGTGAAATGGAAATGAAAAATAAAAAGAATAAGTTTATTAAACGAGTCATAGTAGTGTTTTTTGTTTGGGGTATGTAAAAGTGGTTTTCAAGATAAATTTAAACAAATTAATGACTTTTCTTTCCATAAACTGAGTCTATTTTATTAAGGAAATTGACTGTTTTTAGCAACAATAGTTGGTTAGCATAATTTGTTTACTTTATTACGCGATTAACCAAAAGAATGGAAGATTGTTTACAAGTAAATCTATTAAGTCATAAATTGCTATAAATTGTAGCAAAAACTAGCTTCAAATCGTAGTAATTTTAATCACCCAATATATAGGTGATGGAAAGAACAATTGTACATATGGATTTAGATAGTTTTTTTATTTCGGTAGAAAGGCTAATGGATTCTTCATTAATTGGTAAGCCTGTTATTGTTGGAGGAACTTCAGATAGGGGAGTGGTGGCATCTTGCAGTTATGAGGCGCGTCAGTTTGGTGTACACTCTGCAATGCCCTCACGTATGGCAAAACAACTATGTCCACACGCTATTTTTATACGTGGCGATATGGACCAATATTCAAAATACTCAAAAGAAGTCACCGAAATTATTGAAGCTGATGCGCCTTTATTTGAAAAGGCAAGTATTGATGAGCATTACTTAGATATTTCTGGCATGGAAAAATACGTGAAAACAAGCATGTTATGGACTCATGAATTACGAGAAAAAATTATTAGAGAAACAGGGCTTCCTATTTCTTTTGGTTTATCCGAAAACAAAACGGTGTCAAAAATTGCAACTGGCGAGTCAAAACCAAATGGTGAAAAACAAATTTTGCATGGTTTAGAAAAAAGTTTTTTGGCGCCTTTATCCATTCGTAAAATTCCTGGTATTGGCGAAAAAACAAACGCTACGCTTCAAAAAATGGGCATTTCAAAAATTGAAACCATACAAAGCATGCCGATGATTGCCATGCAACGTGTGCTAAACGAAAATGGAGTGTCTATTTGGCGAAAAGCCAATGGCATTGATACAAATCCTATTGAGCCTTATACCGAACAAAAAAGTATGAGTAAGGAAACAACCTTTGATAAAGATACTACTGATGCTAATATGTTGCAAAATATGCTGGTAACAATGACGGATACTTTAGCATATGATTTGCGTCAATTAAAAAAAGTAACGGGCTGTATCACTTTAAAATTAAAGTATTCTGATTTTCAAACGCATACTTTTCAGGCGAGTATTCCTTATACTGCCTCTGATCATGTGTTATTGCAAAAGGTAACGGAGTTGTTTATGAAAAACTACAATCGCCGAGTGTTAATCAGATTAATAGGCGTCAAGTTTAGCAATTTAGTTTCGGGGTTTAATCAAATTAATTTGTTTGATGATACCGAAGAAAAAATAAATTTATATAGTGCCCTTGATAAAATAAGAATGCGTTTTGGCTCAGATGCTATTGGCCGCGCCGTTGGATTAAAAGAGAAAAGAGATGATACTTAATGGTCATTCATATTATAGCTTACGGTATGGCACATTATCTATTAACGAATTAATTGATATTGCTAAAGCTAAACATTACGATAGCATTGCCTTAACCGATATTAATAACACGTCGGGTGTTTTGCATTTTGTAAAAGCTTGTTATGATAAGAGTATAAAGCCTATTGTTGGCGCCGAATTTAAAATAGGTAACGACTTATTGTTTGTTGCCATTGCTCGCAACAATGAAGGCTTTAAAGAAATTAATGAATTGTTAACGCTATCAAATTTATCAGGTGTGCCATACCCAGATAAACCAGTTTTTGAAAACTGTTATGTCATTTATCCATACGGTAAGCCATTATTTCCATTAAAGGATCATGAATACATTGGTGTAAAATTATCTGACTTGAATAAAATTGTATTAGAAAAAAAAACTGTACAAAAAAAGTATGTGATTTTGCAAAGCTCTACTTATAAAAATAAGCCAGGTTATTTAATTCATAAAAAATTAAGGGCTATTGATTTAAACGTATTGTTAGATCAGCTAAAACAAGAACAATATGCTGGTGTGGATGAGTACATCATTCCCAAAGAAAAACTATTAGAGTATTTTGATGCGTTTCCGCACATCATTCAAAACACCAAAAAACTATGTGCTACATCAACGTTTGATTATAATTTTAAAGAAATAAAAAATAAAAAAACGTATACTGGAAATGAAATAGAAGATAAACTCCTGCTCGAAAAATTAACCTTTGAAGGGCTTGCTTATCGCTATTCTAAAACAAACCGAGTGGCGTTAGAACGTGTTAAAAAGGAATTAGAAATTATTAGTGAATTAGGGTTTTGTTCCTACTTTTTAATTACGTGGGACATCATTCAATTTACGTGGAGTAAAGGTTATTATCACTATGGTAGAGGAAGTGGCGCCAATAGTATTGTGGCGTATTGTTTACGAATAACGGATGTTGATCCTATTGAATTGGATTTGTACTTTGAACGGTTTTTGAATCCTAAACGTAAATCGCCCCCCGATTTTGATATTGATTATAGTTGGAAAGATAGAGATGCTGTATACGATTATATTTTTGCAAGATACGGCAAACAGCATACGGCGTTATTAGGCGCTATGGTTACTTTTCAAGATCGTTCCATTATTAGAGAAATGGGTAAGATACATGGTTTGCCTAAAGAAGATATTGATCGCTTAATTCGTTATCCAACATCTCCATTAAATGATAACGCTATTTGTCAAGAAATTTTATCTCAGTACGATACCATTGCCGATAATCCAAGTATACGAAGTATACATGCTGGCGGCGTATTAATTTCTGAAGAACCATTAACCTATTACACGGCGTTAGATTTACCGCCAAAAGGTTATCCCACCACACAGTTTGATATGCATATTGCCGAAGATGCTGGTTTTGAAAAATTAGATATTTTAAGTCAGCGGGGTTTAGGACATATTAAAGAAGCACGCGAACTCATTTTAATTAATCAAGGAATTGAAGTTAACATACATCAAATAGAAAAATTTAAAACCGACGAAGCCAGTAATAAATTATTAGTGAGTGGCAATACAACAGGCTGTTTTTACATTGAAAGTCCTGCCATGCGCATGCTTATTCGGAAGTTATTATGTGATAATTATTTAACCTTGGTGGCAGCAAGTTCTGTTATAAGGCCTGGTGTTGCCCGTAGTGGTATGATGGGTGCTTTTATTGAACGTCATCGAAAATTTAAAAAAGTAGAATACTTACATCCTATTATGGAAGAGCAATTGCACGAAACCTATGGTGTAATGGTGTATCAAGAAGATGTTTTAAAAATAGCTCATCACTTTGGGGGATTGGATTTATCAGATGCGGATGTGTTAAGGCGTATGATGAGCGGAAAATCACGTAACCAAAAACAGTTTGAAGAAATAGAGAAAAAGTTTTTTAAGTATTGCGAAAAACAAAAGTATGAAGCAGGTTTAGGTTTAAAAGTATGGAAACAAATTGAATCCTTTGCAGGTTATAGTTTTGCAAAGGGCCATTCAGCTAGCTATGCAGGCGAGAGTTACCAGAGTTTGTATTTAAAAGCACACTATCCTTTAGAGTTTATTGTGGCAGTGATTAATAATTTTGGTGGATTTTACGGCACGCGTATTTATGTGAATGAAGCTCGAAAATTGGGTGGCATCATTCATTTGCCTTGCGTTAATAAAAGTATATACACTACTATGCTGTTTGGTAAAGATATTTATTTAGGCTTTATTCATATTAAATCTTTAGGTGAATCTATTTCGCATGTCATTGTTTCTGAAAGGGAGAGCGGAGGAGATTACCAATCTTTAGAGGATTTTAAATCAAGGACAAATATATCCTTGGAACAATTGGTTATTTTAATTAGAATTGACGCCTTTCGATTTATTGGCCAAGATAAACGAGAGCTCTTGTGGGAAGCGCATATGCTTTATAATCCATCCGATTTAAAGCGAAAAGATGTATCGCTCAGTATGTTTAATGAACCGCTTGTAAAATGGAAGCTGCCTACATTAACACGCAATAAAATTGAAGATGCTTATGATGAAATTGAATTATTAGAATTTCCGGTTACATTAACTGAATTTGATTTACTAAAAACAAAATCAAGAGGCGATTGTCTATCTAAAGATTTAACTAAACATATTGGAAAAAAATTGCGAATGATGGGGAGCTTTGTTACTCAAAAAACGGTTCGTACCTCTAACGGAAAGTTAATGGCCTTTGGAACATTTTTAGATGTAGATGGCGATTATTTTGATACAACACATTTTCCGCAATCACTCAAGGAGTTTCCGTTTAAAGGTTGGGGCGTGTATTTGGTGTTAGGTAAAGTTGTTGAGGAATTTGGTGTGCCAAGTATTGAAGTTGAAAAAATGGCGAAATTAGATATTGAACAAGATAAACGATTTAGTTAAGCTTCCCGCTTCAATCTTTTTGTAATGGAACACAAAAGGGATTTGTGCTCACATCCCTAACACAAAAAAATAATGAAAACAAAAAAGAAGATTAAATTTACATCTAAATAAAAATATGTGTTATAGTATTTCTACAAAAAAAGTCAGTAAAGAAACCGAAAAACAATTCAAGTCAAAAATTGATTCAAGTATTGTTATGCCTTCGCATTATCATTTATCTGGCTTTACACAACCTTTAGTTCCTATTATTAGTTCCATACAGCCGTCACTAATCACAGCATACCATTGGGGCCTTATTCCTGATTTTTGTAAAACAGCAAAAGAGGCAAAAGAAATGCAAATAAAAACATTGAATGCAAAAAGTGAAACGGTGTTTACATTACCATCTTTTAAACATTCTATCAGAGATAAAAGATGTTTAGTGTTAGTGGATGGATTTTATGAATGGCGTACTTTAGGTAAACAAAAATATCCTTATTTTATCCAATACAAAGATGCCGAAGTTTTTGCAATGGGCGGTATTTACAATGATTGGGTGAATAGGAATACAGGAAAAACAGAATACACCTTTTCAATTATAACAACCCCTGCCAATGCCCTAATGAGTAAAATACATAATGAAAAGTTACGAATGCCATTCATATTACAAAAAGGATTTGAACACCATTGGTTAAATACAAATTTAATAGAAGCAGAAATTTCGGATATGATGCAGCCTTTGCCAGATGATCAATTAAAGGCTCATCCCATATCAAAACTTATTACTAATAAAAATAAAAATCCAGATTCGCCGGAAGTTCAGTTACAATTTGAATACCCTGAGTTGGATTTTTTTGACGACTTAAATTAATTATTGAAAGGATTTTAGTTCTTCAAACAACCGAACAATCTCCTTACGCTGGTGCTCTAACATTTTTATCAAATCAGGTTGATAAGACTTCAATTTTAAGACTCTCAAAATTCCCCACATTTTTTTACGGAAAGGTGAAATTTTTAAGCACAAGATACTCGTTAAAACAGAGACAACTAAAAACAGTAATGCCCACCAAGCGTTTGGTGCAATTGCTTTTACTGCAAAAAATTGAAGGTTGTAATACAGTAAAAATAAAACCGCTCCAATTCCCATATTAAAGGATGCTTTAAACTCAACAATTTTCACTTTCTTTTTGGTGATGATATCTGTGAGCTTATAGGGAAGGTAACTAGCAATTAAACCCCTTAAATAAATAGGAAGTGTTGCAATAAGGAATAATAGTCTCAAAATAAAAACTCCATAATTAATAAGATGCTGTTTATGCGGACTGAATAACCAATCTTTTAAATTATGTTTTTTTAATACAGAAAAATAGTGAGCCGTTTTGTGATGTAATTCTTTTACTTTTTCTGGCTGCGTTTCTTCAGCTTTATTTATAATATCAACAATATAATTAGAGAAATTACAATCATGTTCTAAATTTCTTAAGCTATATTTTTTGTGTTTATAATAATCGAGTCTGCAAACTTCTTCTAAATGCTCAATTACTTCTTCGCTACGTTGATGATTAATATGAACAATAAGTTCTTTCATGCGAGGCGTTAAGTCTGCTAAAAACTGATTCATGGTTTTTGCAGGAGCTTCTTTGTAAGCTGCCATATATTCTATCATTTTGATAGGCTTGCCTACATTGCAAAAAAGAGTACCTTGAAATTGAGAAGGATCTGTATAATTAATGCCAACTGGTACTACAATTAAATCATCTAATTTGCCCGATTCCATAATTCCCATAATCATACGAGGAACTCCTTTTTTTAAAGGGCGTAAGCGACGTTCTTGGATACATAAACCTTCAGCAAAAATCATTATTTTTTTATTTTTATTTAAAAGAGAGTTTACCCTTTCATAAGTGGCATCATTTTTCTTCAAACCTTCTTTGCCACCATCTTGTATTCTGTAAATTGGAATAATACCTAAGCTTTCTAAGATACCTGTAATTAATCCTTTTTTAAAAGCATCTCCACGTGCTAAATAACGTAATCGTGGGTAATATCCTAAGGTAGAAAGTACGATAGGATCCATGAATCCATTAGGATGATTTACAGCTAAAATTACTGGACCTTTAACTTTAAAGTGATGGGCATTTTTTATTTGACTGCGCTTAAAAAAAACAGCAATCACAAAACACATGTAATATTTAAGAATGTGCCAAAGCATAAGTTATTGTTTAAGAAAGCAAAATACTAAAAATATATCACAAAAAAATCCCCTTTGTTTTGTAAAAGGGGATTTTTAAAATTTAGTGATTATCCAATTGGCGGTGGTGGAGGCACTGCACTAAACACCGCTGCTAATTCAGGCTGTGTTTCGGCTGCTAACCAGCCAGCCATACCTTGTTTCCATACTAAGCTTTGTCTGTTAAATTGCCCAGAAACAGCCATTGCTTGTAATTGCTGAATGCTAAAAGGACCAGTTTGAGCACCATTAACGGCTACAAAAAATTGAACGATTGGCGGTGGAGGAGGCGTATTTTGTCCTGTTCCACCATTAAATTGTTGATTTTGAAATGCATTACCCATTTGTCCAATCATTCCCATTCCCATGCCTGCACCTAAACCAGCTCCCATCATACCACCTGAAGGATTTTTTGCAGCTTCTTCCATAGCATTAGCTGCTTGAAATTGGGTGTAAGCACCTAAGTTTCCAATAATACCCATGCTACTACGTTTATCTAAAGCAGCTTCCACCTCTGGTGGTAAGGATACATTTTCGATTAAGAATTTAGTTAAGTTTAATCCAATTTCATTAAACTCTGGTTTAATTTTGTCTGTAATGATTTTTGATACTTCATCTGTGTTAGAAGATAAGTCTAAAACCAAAATTTTACTTTCAGCTAAAGCATCCATTCCACGAGAAACAGCAATATTGCGCAATTGCTCGTTTACTTCATCCACTGTAAATTCAGAATCTGTTCCTGCAATTTCTTTTAAAAATAAAGCAGCGTCTGATACTTTAAAAGCATAAGAACCAAAAGCACGCAAACGAACTGGTCCAAACTCCGCATCACGCAACATAATTGGGTTTTTAGTACCCCATTTTTGATTGATGAATTGCTTAGTGCTTACAAAAAATACATCTGCTTTAAATGGACTATTGAAACCAAATTTCCATCCTTTTAAAGTAGATAAAATTGGCATATTTTGAGTGCTTAATGCGTACATACCTGGTTGAAACACATCAGCAATTTTTCCTTCATTCATAAACACAGCTACCTGGCTCTCGCGAACCGTTAATTGTGCTCCCATTTTAATTTCGTTTTGAAAACGAGGAAATTTATAAATGATGGTATCATTGGTACTATCTGTCCAATCAATAATATCAATAAATTCACCTTTTAATTTATCCCATAATCCCATTGTTGTACTATTTAAAGTTTATACTAAAGTAAGTAATTTTAGAATTACTTACTTTAAAAAAGGGTTAAATAGTTGTGAAAAATTGCTGAATAAGGAATAAAACCATTATCATTGCTTACTAGGAACTAAAAACAAAAAAACTATGAAAAAAATCATGCTATTATTAATGAGTATAATTTCATTGAACTCATTTTCTCAAAAACAAGACAAAAGTGTAGGCTTTGAAGAGCCACAAGGTTGGAGTAAGTTAGTACAGCTAAAAAACAATAACACGTTTTTTGTTGAATTCACTAAAAAAGAAGGTATAAATGTGATGTTATTTGATGCTACTAGAAAGAAAATAGCCTCTGATAAATTAACCTTAACAATGATTGATGATAAGTTAGGCTATTATATCATTAGTGGAATTTACGAAATAGGGGGAGATGTTGCTATTTTTTATCAAAAGGCAGAGGATCGAACTCCTATTTTAATTCGTATATTAATTGATGGTAAAACAGGTAAGCTTAAAAGCGAAGAAAAAATTGCTGAGTTAAATAAAATTACAACAGGTGATGCTTATGCTGCGGCTTTTGGAGATGTTGACATGCCTGATCTTAAAATTGTAAAAGATCCAGAAAGTGATTATTATGCCTTAATTAGATATAATACCTTTGCCCCAGAAACTAAAGACAGAATTGAAGTTTTTCATTACAGCCCAGAGCATAAAGTGATAAATAAAGCTAATTATACTGCTCCGAATAATAAATATAAATTCACGAAATTTTTAAGCGCTTATGTACATAAAGACGACTATGTAGTTATTGGAACTTATGCTTTTAATACTAAAAAATCAGGCGGCGAAGAAGCTCGTTTTTATGTATCGCAATTAGCAAAAGGAAAAACCAGTTTTGTTCAAAAAGAATTGGCTTATTCAGAATTTTACAAAGGCGCGAGAGGCCATTTTATTTACAATAATGTAAAAGGAATTATTAATATGGTTCTTATTACAGATGTTGAGGTAAAAGGAGATAGTAGAAAATATGATATTGTTTTTCAAAATATAAATCCAACAACGTTACAATTAGAAAAGCCTTATAAAGCAGATTTTTCGAGACTAAATGAAATTTATAAAAATACCATGAAGCGTAAAAATGATTTTGAAGGCATGGTACAGGGAACATTTGTAGATAAAAGCGGTAATTTAATTGTACTGTATCAATCAACAACTATAAAATACGGAAATGGGTCAGGTATTGTTGGTACATTTTTAGGTGATGTTGCTTTAATAACAATGTCGCCAGATGGTAAAGTAATAAATGCTATGCCTTTTTCGGCAAATGTTTACGTGAGCGGGAAACACAAAGAATTTAACTGTAATGATATTAGAACAGGTTATAGACCAGCTGATAGTTGGGATGATCCAGGTTTGGCAAGTGAACAATATTTTGCTATTGATGTAATTACAACAGATAATTCAAATTATATTTTCTTTAATAATACACAGGAAAATATGGAATTGCCAGAGTCGGAAGAACCAAAATTAGTAAAAGCTATTTCGATAACTACTGCTGTAAAATATACATACAGTAATAACACCATTAAAAAAGAGTATATTTTTGGTACGCCAAAAGATAAGAAAGACAATGATTTTTGTAATTTTTCAAGCTCAGACTATAACGCATCAACTAAAAGCTATGCAACATTAGTGACTGATCCTAAAACAAAAAAGTCTTCAATTGTTTGGCTTAAATTAGATTAACCATTTTTATTATTTCTAAAAAACTCATAATTGTAATAGGCGGCGGGGCTGCTGGATTTTTTTCAGCAATCAACGCCGCTATTAATTTTCCGGAAAATAAAATCATTATTTTAGAAAAATCGAATAAGATTTTGTCTAAGGTAAGAGTGTCTGGTGGCGGGCGCTGTAACGTTACGCATCATTGTTTTGAAAATAACGAGCTAATTAAGAATTATCCTCGAGGAGAAAAAGAACTTCGTCAAGTGTTTTCTCAATTCTCAGTTCAAGATACCATTGATTGGTTTTTGAAAAGAGGGGTGAAGTTAAAAGTAGAGCCCGATGGAAGGATGTTTCCAGAAAGTAATACTAGTGAAACGATTATTAATTGTTTTTTACAAGAAGCTCAAAAATATAACATTGCTATTAATTTGAATGAGGAAGTTTTAGAGATCTCTTCAATCACTAATGGTCACCCTGAACTTGTTTCAGGGTCTCATGAGATGCTGAAACAAGTTCAGCATGACAAAATAAAAGTAAAAACTTCCAAACAAAACTATACAGCTGATGCTGTTATTTGTAGTATTGGCGGACATAATCAAGAAAAAAATTATGCCTTCTTAAAACAATGTGGACATACCATTGATGAATTAATTCCAAGTTTATTTACCTTGAATTTACCTCAAAGCCATATAAAAGAATTAATGGGAATGAGTGTGAAAAATGGAACAGTAAAAGTGATTGGAACTAAACATCAATACACTGGACCTGTTTTAATTACGCATTGGGGTTTAAGTGGACCAGCAGTTTTAAAGTTATCGGCCTTTGCAGCTTATGATTTTTTTAAATTAAATTATCAGGCTGGTATTTCTGTAAATTGGACAGGAACCTTAAATGAAGAGGCGCTAAAAGAAGAGTTGAGTTTGCAATTAGGTTCAAAAGCATTGATAGTGAATACGCCCTTATTTGAAATTCCAAAACGTTTGTGGGAGTATTTAGTGTTGAGGTCAGAAATCCCTTTATCAAAACCATGGATTGAATTAGGGAAAAAGCAATTGAATAAACTAGCCCAAGTGCTTTGTAACGATGTGTATGATATGCATGGCAAAACCACTTTTAAAGAAGAGTTTGTTACTTCTGGCGGCATCAATTTAAAGGAAGTCAATTTTAAAACAATGGAAAGTAAAAAAGTGCCTCATTTATTTTTTTGTGGCGAAGTATTAAATATAGACGGAATTACAGGAGGCTTTAATTTTCAGAATGCTTGGAGTACAGCTTGGATAGCTGCTAAGAATATCATTACATAGTTTGCGTTAAGGATTGTAGCAAAAATCCTTTGCTGTGAGGAACGAACAGAAAAGATTTTAGCGTAAAGCCTGCCCCGACGATAGGAGGGAAACGCCCAGCAAATTTAACTAAACCTAATCGCTTTAATCGGGGTAATCTTATTCAAGATCAAAGTAGGTAAAAACATCATGAGTAAGCAAGTAATGATGGTTCCTAAATTAATTAATAGAATGTGAACGATTGATAAATTTATGGGAACAAACTCCAAATAATAAGTAGCAGGATTTAAGGTGGCGAATTGAAATTGTAGTTGTAGCCAGCAAAAGCCAATGCCAATTAAGTTTCCATAAAACAAGCCTTTGATTAATAATTGTAAGGATACATGAAAAAATATTTTTCGTACGTCGCCATTGGCTAATCCAAGTGCTTTTAAAATTCCTATTAAGTTAGTACGTTCTAAAATTAAAATGAGTAATGCTGAAATCATGTTGATGGCTGCTACTAATATCATGAGTGTAATAATGATTTCGGCATTCACATCAATCATATCCAACCAGCTAAAAATAGAACTTTGTAATTCTTTAACGGTTGCAACTGTATATTTATAACCTACAATATCATTTACTTCAGCAGCAGATGATTCTAATAAATTAAAATCGTTTAAGTATACTTCGTAACCGGCTACTTCATTGCTGCCCCAATAATTTAATTTTTGAATTTGTTTTAAATCTACAAACACCAAGTTTTTGTCAAAGTCGGAGAAGCCAGTATTGAAAATACCTTTCACGTAAAAATCTTTTACACGTGGTTCGTAGCCAACGTAATTTTGCCCATTAAAAGTGGTATCTTCTAGCTTTTTCTTCGTCATAAAATACACCAATAATTTTTGGTTTAATTTTAAATGTAGTTTATTGGCGAGTGTTTGTGAAATAAAAATGTCTTTGCTAACATCTGTTTTATTGATGGATAACACGGTTCCTTCTGATACATAAGGTTTTAAATAATTCCAATCATAATCATCCGAAACTCCTTTTAAAATAACGCCTTCATTTTCGGTCTTCGTTTTTAGAATACCATTTTTAGTTGCAAAGGATTGAATGTGTTTAACGTTTGAATTATCCTTTAAGTTTTGTAGCATTTGACTATCAAAGGCAATAGGATTTGGCTCCAAGGATTGATTTGGATCGTAGTCGTTAATTTGAAGATGTGCGGTAAATGTCGTTATTTTACGAATGATTTGTTGCTGAAACCCCGTTACAACAGCCATTGTAATAATCATCACGGCAACACCCAAAGCAATTCCTGTAATTCCGATTTTCACAATGGGACTCGAGATATTGTTTTTTTCTTGCCCTTTGTTAAGGATGCGAGTAGCTATATAACGCGAAAAATTCATTGCTATAAAGATACTATTTTTTTTAAGCTTAGTATTTTTTGTGTTTTTATAATCACGCAAATGCGTGATGTAATTGCTATATTTACAATGTCAATTTAGTTTATTTATGCGATTTATTATTTTTTTTGTAATTACACTTTTTAATGTCAGCGTGTTGTGTTCTCAAGTTGGAACACAATCGTATCAGTCCATCACAACCGGAGCGCAGCAAACCGAATTGTATTTACCGAAATTGAAAAATAAAAAAATTGCCATTGTCACTAATGCTTCTGGTATTATTGGCGCAAGACATTTAGTAGATACTTTATTAAAACATAAAGTAAAAATTGTTAAAATATTTGGACCAGAACATGGCTTTAGAGGTACGGCTGATGCTGGAGAAAAAGTAAAAGGAGGCAAAGATCCTTTAACTAATATAACAGTCGTGTCGTTATATGGTTCTCATAAAAAACCAACAAAAGAAGATTTGAAAGGCATTGATATTGTAATATATGATATACAAGACGTGGGAGTTCGCTTTTATACGTATATCTCCACGATGACTTATGTGATGGAAGCTTGCGCAGAAAACGGGAAAGAACTCATTATTTTTGATAGACCAAATCCTAACGGTTTTTATATTGATGGACCAGTAATGACAGATAAATATAAATCGTTTTTAGGTTTACATAATATACCAATTGTATATGGAATGACTTGTGGAGAATATGCACAAATGGTAAATGGTGAAGGTTGGTTAAAAAATAAGGTGAAATGCAAGTTAAGTGTTATTCCTCTGCAAAATTATGATAGATCCAAATTTGTAACTGGGTTACCAGTGAAGCCATCTCCTAATTTACCCAATGATACAGCGGTATTATTGTATCCAAGTTTAGGTTTATTTGAAGGAACGATTGTGAGTTTGGGAAGAGGTACTGATTATCCTTTTCAGTTTATTGGCAATCCATTTATTGATTCGGTTACATGTCCTTTTACATTTATTCCAAAATCTACAACGATTACTAAAAAACCAAAGTATCAAGATACTATTTGTTATGGTGTTGATATGCGTTTGATGTATAGAAATATCTTAAAGAGTAAACAAATTGATTTAACGGTTTTAAATTTGTTTTATCATCATAGCCAAAATAAACAAGAGGTATTTTTTGATAATAATTTTAATTATCATGCAGGTAACGAAGAGCTAAAACAACAAATAAAATTAAGCATTTCTCCTGCGGAAATTAGAGATTCGTGGAAGGCTTCTTTAGCTGATTTTAAGAAAATACGTTCAAAGTATTTAATTTATAAGGATTTTTAATTCTCTTTTAATTTTATTGTATTATTCGAATAGAGAACTTACATTTGCGCCACAAATTAGGAGAGGTGTCAGAGTGGTCGAACGAGCAAGCCTGGAAAGTTTGTATACGGGAAACTGTATCGTGGGTTCGAATCCCACCTTCTCCGCAATAAACTAAAAAAGGCGCTATTAGCGCCTTTTTTAGTTAAAAAGTAAAGTGTTAAAACTTCACCAATTCTTCATACAACTCTTTAACAGGTAATCCCATCACATTATAAAAGCTGCCTTCAATTTTATCAATACCAATATATCCTAACCAATCTTGCACGCCATAGCCTCCAGCTTTGTCGTAAGGTTTAAAGTTCATGAGGTAGTATTCAATTTCTTCAGGTTTTAATTTTTTGAAATACACTTTACTCACATCAAAAAATGTGGTTTGTTTGTTGCCGCTTTTTAAACAAACTGCCGTAAACACTTCGTGCATTTTTCCACTTAATGTTTCTAGCATTTTTTTGCCTTCTACAAAATTTGCGGGCTTGTTAAATACTTTACCTTCGCACCAAACAATCGTATCTGCTGTAATTAAAATTTCAGTTTCTTTTAAGTCATCAGGATAAGCATCTGCTTTTTTTTCGGCTAAGTATAATGGAATTTCCTCTGCTAATAAATCTATTGGAAAAGTTTCGTCGGCATTAATTGGTTTATTTAGGAAATCAAATCCTAAGCTTTTTAATAATTCCTGACGACGAGGCGAATTAGATCCTAAAATAATTTGGTAAGGAAATTCTTTAATATGTTGTTCTACACTATTCATGATTTATTTTAATTAATGTTCTTATAATGAGTGAATGGCATTAAGAAACAATTTACTCATAAAGATATTTAATAATTAGGGTAAAGGCAATACCAAATAGCATCGCGAATTTAAGTAATAAGCTCGCTATTTTAAAGTCCTTAGATGTTTTTGCTCGTATGGTTTGAATGATTAAAAGAACCAAAAAAAGCACAACGCCTAATATATAATATACGCCAATATATTGCTGTTCTTTATAAAATTTAAAACTGGCCAACAATAATAAGCCTATTGTAATAATAATCAGAAAAAAGGTGACTACTTTACTTGTAATCATTCCCCAAACAATAGGCATCGTTTTTCCACCTGTTTGTATGTCTCCTTTGTAATCTTCCATGTCTTTAATAACTTCACGAGCAAAGGAAGTTAAAAAAGCAAAAGCACTATATCCTAAAACAATAAACACTAAAGTTTTTAAAAAATCTCCAATCACGAAAGAAACAAATGGATCAAGTTCTCCTATTAAGTAATAGTCGTAAACCATTGGCATTAAAGGAATAGTAGCGGTTAATATAGCAACAACCAAATTACCCACAAGCAATTGTTTTTTAAAGTGAGTTGAATAAAACCATAATAATAAAATACTTAAAATTTGAAAGGTTAATAGTATTAAGCTATGGCATTTTAGGGCTAAATAAAATCCTAATAATAAACCGATGGCATTAAATACAATATGCAATATCATAGCCCATCTGCGTTTAATAGTCACGTCAATCACTACTGTTTCAGGGCGGTTAATTTTATCAGTTTTTACATCAAAATAATCGTTGATGATATAACCAGCAGCTGCAATTAAAATGGTACTTAATAATGAAATGGTAAATAAGGTCGGAGTAAATTTTGAATATTCATTTAAAGGAGCAAAAACCAAATACTTCATGCAAATTTGAGTAATAGCAATTATCAACAGATTCTCTATTCGAATCAGTTTAAAAAAAGCGATGAGTGGGTTTTTTAGCATCCTTTAAAATTTAGATGAATTTAGTGATTTTAATCCTATTTTTACAAAAAAAATATGCACGATTTAACAGATAAATACTGGAATCATAGATACCTTACCGACGACTTCGCTTGGGATTTGGGCGATGTGTCAGCCCCACTAAAAGCATATATAGAACAATTAGATAACAAAGATTTAAAAATTTTAATACCTGGAGCAGGAAATTCTTACGAGGCAGAGTTTTTATTCCGTAAAGGTTTTAAAAATGTGTTTGTATTAGATTTTGCAGAAGCTCCTTTACAAAATATTAAAAAGCGTATTTCCGAATTTCCATCTCATCAGTTAATTCATCAGGATTTTTTTAAGCATCAAGGTCAATATGATTTAATTATAGAGCAAACTTTTTTCTGCGCCATTAATCCTTCTCTTCGACAACAATATGTTGAGCATATGAAAGCTTTATTAATGCCAACAGGAAAATTAGTTGGCTTATTGTTTAATGATGTATTACATACTGACAAACCACCTTTTGGCGGAAATATAGCCGAGTATCAGGCATTATTTTCTTCTATATTTGATGTTAAATTAATGCAAACCGCCTACAATTCAATTAAACCTAGAGAAGGAAGAGAATTGTTTGTGATGATGCAACCTAGTTGAGCATAAAAGTTTACATTATTTTTTGTAAATTTGAGTCACAATACAATCACTTTGCATACTGAAAAACAATTATTTAATGAAAAGCAATACATGGGACATAATCGTCTCAGTATGATTTGGCGAACCATTATTGCCTTATTTTGTTTTGTAGGTTATTATTGGAGTGAGAATCCAAAACCTGTTCAGGTAGCAGTGTTTAAAATTGGGCATTATCCAGCTGTTGATATTCCTAATTCAGGTAAAATATTTTTTTTATTGGGCTTATTAATTTTGTCTTTTTCTGCTATGCTCACTTTTATTTTGCATACACATACAAAAGTTTTTTCAACATATATTATTATTGATGGTTTTTGGACTGCTCGCCGCGTAAAAATAAATTTAGATACTATTACACATATTAGAAAAAGTCGTTATAAAAAACATATTTTCCGAAGAGCTGTTTATAATCTTCACAGCAGAGGTGTTATACGTTTTTTTACAAGTGGCAATGAGTTTATTGAACTAAAAGACAATTCTGGATTTACCTATCGCATTGGCACACAAAAGGCACCAGAGTTATATCAGGTTTTAAAAAAGCAGTTGCGCGATATTCATCAAGTGAAATTAAATTAAAAATTATCATACCACTGTCTTTGTCTTGGTATCTTCACATCACTTAGCATGCTCGTTTTTAAATTGATGGTTAAGCTATAACTTTTTCTAAATCCAAAAGGCACCCAATCAATTCGGGCTTCCCAACATTTCAAATCTCTGTATAAATTGATACTTGTATAACTTAAATTTCTATTGGTAAAATCATAACCACTGGTTACACCTAGCTTCCAAAATTTAGTAACTGAAACGTCTCCACTAAAATTAAGTGTTTGTATGTCTTTTATTTTATTTAATATTTTTGTGTAAGTTATGTTGTAATAAATATTTAAGTTCCAAGGTAATTTTTCTTGCGCTTGAGCTGTGTTTGTTGCAACGACACCTCTTTCTGCTGTATTTGTTAAATCAGGTTTTTTAGCACGCGAAGTAATATTATTAGAGCTAAAGGCTGCGTTAATGGCAATATTACCAGTTGTAAAATCTACTATTCTTCCGTTGGTATTTGATAAATATTTACTGGTTCTGTATGCATACTGTGTATTAGTTAGTGTATTCGTTAAAACGGTTGTATAGTATGGATCAAAGGTGGATCCAAATACTAAATCAAAATACTTCCAAATTTTTGTTCTACCAGTCATCGAAATATTACTCATTTTAAAACTGTCTGCTGCAAAGTTGTAACTACCTGCAAAGCTTAAATTTTGTAATATACTTACTTTATTAAATACAAAGCCAGTATCTGTTTTCTTTCTCACTTTAGCTTCTAAATTGTTATTTAAGTTTATGCTTAAGCTATTTTGTTCGCCTTGAGCTGGGCCACTAAATAAATTGTTTTCAAAAATGGAGTATTTGTTTTTATATCTGTAGGTGGTATCACTTATTACATCTTTCCAAAATCCATATTGCTCTTCACCAAAATCAGGACGATACGTATAAGCTAAACTAGGAATTAATAAATGGCGTATTTGTTTAAGACGTTTTCCTTTAAACATATAATCCATGAATAGTTTAGTAGTTAATGATGTATTGAAGTTGGCATCATATCCAGTTTTAAAATTTTTGTCAGTTGTTTTTACAATGCGGTTTGTTGATTCATCTAATTCTTTTCGTGTTGTTTTAGTATACATCACCGCGCTTAAATTTAATGCAGGCGTTAAAGTGAAATATTTTAGAAGGGTGATATTTGTTGATATTGGTAAGCTATGTCTAAAACCATATTTTAAGCTATCTCCAATATTCCCTTTAAAAATAGAGGTGTCAGCGCCCGATAATGTATTTCTTGCTTCTAATAAATAGCTAATCCCAATTTTATCAATAGGATTTTGCTTAATGCGAGTTTCTTTTTTGAAAGGATAAAAACGATTGACGTTAAATGTAACTTCTGGAAAAGAAATATTCATCAACTTGGTTTGAGTATTTTGATCATGACGGGCATTAACGCCTAATGTTCCTATTTTAAATGTTTTTGAGAAATTAATGTTTGATTGAAATGTGTTTGCTAAATACTGCCCTGTGTTTTGTGCATTGAATCTATTGTATCTTGATGTTCTAATATTAACATCACTTCCAAATCTAATTGTAGGGTTATTTTTTTGATCTTGAATATGACGCCAATTAATGGAAATATCTTTTTGTTTTGAATAGGTAGAAGGGATTTCTTTTTCTCCATTTCTAAATTCAGAATACCCTAAAGACAATGCACCGTTAAATTTATAGTTTACATCATAATTGTTAGTGGTTCTTAAGCCCCAACTTCCATTACTATAAATATCTCCTCTGATGGTCATATCGGTTTGATCATTTATTCCCCAATAAAAACCACCATCTTTTAAATAGAAACCTAAAGCTTCGCTATTGCCATAAAACGGAATTAAGATTCCTGAATGACGTTTTTTTGTATTAGGAAAAAATCCAAAAGGTAAACCTAAAGGAGTAGGCACGCCGCCAATTTCTAAATACATAGGGCCAGTTACAATTTTATCGTCTGGAATTATTTTGGCTCGTTTTGCTTTAAATATGGTCCGCGAATCTTCAAACTGACAGGGAATACATTGTAAGTTTTTCATGTAAACCACATTATTACTGTCCTTTTTTACCTCGCTCCCTTTCAATATTAAATCTCCTTCCTTGGTTTGAATGTCGTAGATTTTTCCTTTTTTAGTTTTAAGGTTGTAAATCATTTTTCGACATACAATTTCCTGTTCACCATCTTTAAAAACTGGTGTTCCTGTATCTTTACCTAAACTATCTTTTTTACCGAAAGCCGTAATGGTATTTTTTTCATTATCAATCTCAATAAACTCAGCCTTAAGGTTCATGTCTTCATAATTCACATAACCATCGCCAAACAAGTAAATTTTTTTTCCTTTAGTTTCGTATCTTATCGAATCTCGTGCGTTATAAACGATAGAATGCTCTAAAGGCTCATCATTTTCTTCTTCATTTAAGGAATCCATGGTTACCGTTTTGGTACTATCCTTTGGTAATGTGGTGTTTGTGTTAGAGGATTTTAGGGAGGTGTCGTTAGGCTGTACGAATTTTACAGGTTTTTGTTTTAGGTCCTGAGCCAAAATAGGAGTCGTACTTATTAACAATAATAAGAGTAAAAAATATATATGTTTAACTGTATTGATAGCGACTTGAGCCTAAATTTACCTAAACTTACAAAGCTAACAATTACTCGTTTAATTGGTAGTAATTTTTTACAGATATGATGGTAAAAAAATATAATATTTTCTTTAATCTGCTGTTGGCACAAGTGTTGGTCGTTCTTTGTTTTTCGTCCTTTAATACTCATAAAGACGACCCGAAGCGTAAAGTGCGCACCATCGTTATAGATCCAGGGCATGGAGGAAAAGACCCAGGCTGTAATGGTGTATCATGCAAAGAAAAAGAAGTGTCTTTGGCAGTTGCATTAAAGCTTGGTAAATTAATAGAAGAACATATAAAAGATGTTAAAGTGATTTTTACTAGAAAAACCGATGTTTTTGTAGAGTTAGAAGATCGAGCTAGAATTGCTAATGATAATAATGCTGATTTATTTATTTCTATCCATTGTAATGCAGCTGGAAAGCCTGTTATGATTAAGGATAAAAAAACAGGCAAAATGCGTCCTAAAACATTTAAAAATTCAAAAGGAAAAACGATTGTTGTTGAAACAGCAAATCCTGAACCTTTTGGCTCAGAAACCTACGTGATGGGTTTAAAGAATGAAGAAGGTAAAATGAAAGTAGCACAACGAGAAAACTCTGCCATGTTGCTTGAAGATAATTACGAAACTAAATACCAAGGGTTTGATCCTAATAGTGAGGAGAGTTATATCATTATGAGTAATTACACTTCTAGTTATGTGATACAAAGTGCAAGTTTAGCTCTTAAAATTCAAGATCAATATCTAAATAAAGCGGGTAGGGTAGATAAAGGAGTTCATCGCCAAAGTATTTGGGTATTATGGAGAACATCTATGCCCAGTGTTTTAACCGAGATTGGATATCTAACCAATCCGCAAGAAGAAAAATTTTTAGGCTCAGAAAAAGGACAAACATACATAGCCGCTTGTTTATTTAGAGCCTTTAGGAAATATAAAGATGAACAAGAAGGAGTTAGAAAAACCTATGATGATGCTATTGAAAATCAAATACCCTTAGCTAAAGAAACATATACAATATCCAAAGTTACTTCAGAAGAAAAAGTAGAGGATGCGAAGGACGATGTTGCGGATACTGAAGGTAAAAAAGAAGATGAGGCAAAAAGTAATAATGACGAAAAAGAAAAGACCATAATTGCTGAGGCAAAAAAAAATAAACTTGCATCCGATAATATAGCCTTAGTAGACGCCATGAAAAAAGCAAAAGCAGATTCAATTGCTAATGCAAAGGCACTTCAAGATAAACTAATTGCCGAAAAGAAAGCTAAGACCTTAGCTGAACAAAAAGCTAAAGATGATGCTATTGAATTAGCTAAAGCCGATTCAACATTAGCTGTAAAAGAACAGCAATCAAAAATTAATGAACAAGAAAATAAATACAAGCAATTGTTAGCTGTTGCTGATATGAATTTTAAAAATAAAAATTATCAAGATGCTTTAAGTATTTATCAAAAAGCAGAAGTTTTAAATGTGAAAGATAAAAGCAGTGCTTCTCAAAAAATAAAAGAGATAGATGCAATTTTGAAAAAAGCAGATGCGGATAAAGCTAATAAGGAGAGAGTTGATGCAGAGAAATTAACTAAAGAAACTATTACTCACTCTGAAAAGGAAAAGAAAGAAGAATCTCCTAAACAAACAAATCCAACGAATGGAATTTCTTTTAAAGTTCAGTTTGCAAGTATAGATAAAGAAGTGGATGCTAAAGTTAAATTTGCCAACGTATCTGAAGTGTCGTTTTATAAGGCAGGTGCTATTTTTAAATACACTTCAGGTAACTTTTCTTCCTTTGATGATGCAACTAAACAACAAGCTAAATTAAAAGAGCTAGGTTATAAAGATTGTTTTGTAGCAGCCTTTAAAAACGGTGTTCGTATGGATATTAACGAGGCTAGGAAATTGACTGAAGCTAAGTAGTATATTGCGTTAGGATTGAAGCGTAAATCCTTGTTGTGAGGGATGAACTAAAAGATTGCAGCCTAAAGCCCGACCCTACAGTAGGAGGGGAACGTCCTGAAATTAAGCCTTCTTCAATTCAATCACTGTAATCTCTGGCCAAATACCTAAACGTCCTGGATAGCCTAAAAAGCCTAAGCCACGGTTAACATATAAATATTGATTTTCTTGTTTATACAAACCAGCCCAATGCTTGTAAATATATTTTACCGGACTCCATTTAATTAAACCTGGGATTTCAATACCAAACTGCATACCGTGTGTATGTCCACTTAAGGTTAAATCAATATCATTATATTTTTGTTCCTGACTTACTTGCACATCCCAATGCGACGGGTCGTGCGATAATAATATTTTAAAATGATAACCTTCTGTTCCAGCATGTGCATTATCTAATTTTCCATAACGAGGAAAACGTAAATTTCCACCCCAATTTTCAATACCAAGCAAAGCAATTTTTTGTCCGTCTTTTTCAATTGGCACATGTTCGTTCATTAGTAAACGCCAACCCGATTGCTTTTGAATGTCTTTTAACGTATCTAAATTTTGAACCTTAGCTTCAGGAGTTTCCCATTGTTTGTAATCGCCATAATCATGATTTCCTAAAATACTATAAACCCCATATGGTGCTTTCAACATTTTATAAGTTTCTAAATGCATTTCTGTTTCATTGGCTTCATTGTTTACTAAATCTCCTGTAAAGAAAATAGCATCAGGTTTTTGATCCATCACAATATTAAAAGCTTTTATTAAAGGATTAGTACTCATAAAACTTCCGCAATGCATATCTGATAATTGTACAATTTTAAAGCCATCAAATGCTTCAGGTAAGTTAGGTGAAGTGACTTTCACTTTGTGTACTCTGTATTTGTAAGCACCTCTCACCATACCGTATAAAAATGAAAAGGCAGGAATAACTGTAAATGTAACCGCTAAATAACTTAAAAATTTTAAGCGACTAATTTGATTGGCACCTTCTTCAATACTATGTTTTGGTGCTTTATTAAATAAACTGGCCATCCATCTAAATAAACGAATAACGTCATCAATTAATAAAAATGAAGAGCCAATTAATTTGCACACAAATAAAATTAAAGCAACCGATGAAATAAAACGTAATAAACTATTCCATTCTGGCGGTGGATAAAACATAGCGACTGAGCTAATTAAAATATTGATTCCAGCTAAAGAATAAGCAATCCAAAAAATAATTTTTCGTTTTTGAGGCGTATAATCAATACTAATTGTTTTTAGAGCTTGTAAAAAGTATAATTCTACTAAAACTATTAGGACAAAAAAGATTAGAAATCGTATGAACATAGTATTTATATAATAAAGACTCAAAGGTATTGTTTTGTATCATTTTGCGACATATTGCTTTGTTATATTTATATAAATACGTTGAAAATTAGGTAATTGGTTGTAGGTAATCGGTGTGTTTTATTATTGCAATCATTTACCTCCTTTTTCAATAGATAATAATTGTTAATTACTTCCAAAAATGTTAATCAAATTTCGATGAACGGGAAACCAAACTTCAATCTATATATTACATTTGGCGCACTAATTATAATTAAAAACAACTAATATGAGCAAAGAAGTATATATCGTATCTGCTGTGAGAACACCAATGGGTTCTTTTGGTGGAACATTAGCTGGTGTATCGGCAACTAAATTAGGCGCAGTAGCAATTAAAGGAGCTTTAGACAGAATTAAATTAGATCCAGCACTTGTAAACGAAGTATTTATGGGTTCAGTTATACAGGCTAATTTAGGACAAGCACCTGCTCGTCAAGCAGCTAAATTTGCAGGTTTACCTGATAACGTAAACTGTACTACAGTTAACAAAGTATGCGCTAGTGGTATGAAATCTATTTCATTAGCAGCACAAGCTATTATGTTAGGTGATTCTGATATTGTAGTTGCTGGAGGTATGGAAAACATGAGCCAAGTGCCTTTTTATTTAGAGAACAACCGTTGGGGTGCTAAATATGGTAATGGAGTAGTGGTAGATGGTTTAGCAAAAGATGGCTTAACAGATGTATATGGAAATGTACCGATGGGAAATTGCGCTGATATGTGTGCTAAAGAACATAATTTTACTCGCGAAGATCAAGATGCATTTGCGATTGAATCATATAAACGTTCGGCAGCAGCTTGGGCAGCAGGAAAATTTAAAGAAGAAATTGTACCAGTTGAAATCGTTACTAAAAAAGGAACGGTTTTATTTGCTGAAGATGAAGAATATAAAAATGTAAACTTTGATAAAATACCAGGATTAAAAGCGGTATTTACTAAAGATGGAACTGTAACTGCAGCTAATGCTTCTACTATGAATGATGGAGCTGCTGCTTTAGTATTAATGAGTAAAGAAAAAGCAGAAGCTTTAGGATTAAAACCATTAGCTAAAATTATTGGCTATGCAGATGCTGAACAAGCTCCTGAATGGTTTACAACTACTCCTTCGGTTGCATTGCCAAAAGCGGCAGAAAAAGCAGGTTTAAAAGTGAGTGATATTAATTATTTTGAATTAAACGAGGCTTTTGCTGTTGTTGGTTTAGCAAATATGAAATTAATGAATTTAGATCCATCAAAAGTAAATGTAAATGGTGGAGCAGTTTCTTTAGGTCATCCATTAGGTTGCTCTGGCGCGCGCGTTATTGTTACTCTAATTAATGTTTTAAAACAAAATAACGCGAAGTTTGGTGGTGCAGCTATCTGTAATGGAGGCGGTGGCGCTAGTGCTTTAGTGATTGAAAATATGTAATTGAAAATTACAATAAATAAAAATCCCCAATTGCTTTTTGTGATTGGGGATTTTTTTATAATACTTATTTATTTATCCTACCAACGATGCAACTTGCATAGCTTTTTAATTGCAATAGCAGTCCGTTTTCTTCGGTGGCTTCTGGATAACCTAAATCATGCAATTTTTTCGTGAAATCTTCTTTGGTGCTTTTTTCATTATGATAAATTGTCACCGAATCTTCTTCATGATTTACAATAACACTTTCTACCCCTTCTAACTCGGAAAGCTTCGTTTTAATCGTATGCTCGCAACCACCACACTTTAAATTAGCAATAATTATTTTAGTTGTTTTCATGACTTTAATTTTAATCAAAGTTATAGAATACAAATAATGATAGATATGATTTTAATTGAGTATAAACATGATGGTTATCATATTATCAAATGCTAACTCACATTAACAAACAATCTTTAATGCCAAAGGCATAACGGTAATTGATAATTTATCTTTAGCAGTGATAGGTTCTCCATCAAAATGTATTGGCAGTTCTCCACTGAATTCAATATCTATATTTTTACCTTTCTCAGAAATAAGCTGAATGGAGGTATGTATTTTTTTTGAAAACAATTTCACTCCAATCATTGGAATGGCGGTTTTTGGAAATTCCTTTAAAATACTCACATTTAAAATGCCGTCAGTCAACTCTGCTTCAGGCGCAATATAAACATCGTTACCCCATTGACCCGCATTGGCAACAGTAATTAAAAAAGCTTTCGTTTCAATACTTCTTCCGTCTACCGTAATTTTATAAAGATTTGGTTTATAACCAAAAAACTCTTTGATGGTGGTTGTAAAATATGTTACAAAACCTCGTTTGGTACTTGTTGCAAATTCATTAGCAATATGAGCATCGAAACCAATGCCTGCTGTACAAAAAAACGGATGACCATTTACAGTTGCCCCATCAATTTGTTTTGTAGCTCCACGTTCTATAATTTGTAAAGCTTGTTTTAAGCCTAACGGGATGCGATTGCTTCTTGCTAATCCGTTACCCGAACCCAAAGGAAAAATTCCTAAAGCCATGGTTGTATGAGCAACAACGGATGATACTTGATTAACTGTACCATCTCCACCACAAGCCACTACAATGTTATAATTACCTGAAAGTATTTGTTGTTTTACGGATTCAAAATCATCTTTATTTTTCCAAACAATAAAATCGTAGGCAATTTGTTTTGAGAAATGTGTTTTGATAAAGTCAATGATGTTGATTTTCTTTTTAACACCAGCGTTTGGATTGATAACGAATGCTACTTTTTGTGTCATTATTTATTTTTTAGCCGTGGTAAAGAAAAATTCTTTTAAATAATTTGGTTCAGAATATGCCACATCAGCAAAATCATTAGCTTGATATTTTTTAAATGCTAATGAAATCATGGATGATGCACTTGCCGTAACATCGTCAATAAAATGAGCGTTCGGCAAGCTTTGCAATAAATCTTTTGCTTTTGGCATTCCATCTCCAAAAAAATAAATGTCCTTATATAAATGAAATGTTTGAATGCTAGTTTCATCTACTACTAATGCCTGAATGTGCAGCACCTCGTTAAATGAATTATCATAAACCGCGCAGTATACTTCCATACGCCGTGCATCCATCATTGGGCAAAACAAAACATCTGATTTTGTTTTTTGAATAACTTTATTGCTTAATGCTTTTAATGTATCAATGGTGATTAATGGAATTTGTAATGCATAGGCTAAACCTTTAGCTGCCGAAAAACCAATACGTAAACCAGTATATGAACCTGGCCCAGAACTTATAGAAATAGCATTTAAATCATTAGAACTTAAAGTAGTTTCTTTTAATATTTGCTCAATAAATACATGCAAATTTTCGGCATGTGTGTAGCCATTATTCAATTCTTTCAATGCCACTAATTCATCATCTTTTGAGATGGCAATAGAACAAACTGTCGACGTACTTTCTATATGTAATAAATAAGCCAAACTATTTTTTGTCGGAGAATAATTGGTCTTTATCAACCACCTTTATTTTTTTTCCGTCTTTTAGTATTTTAGATACTGCACCATAAGGACCAGAAATAATTTCATCGCCAACGTTTACACCGCTTTTAATTTCAATGTAATCATTATCCTGTATACCAGTTGTAACATATATCATTTTAGCAACGCCATTTTTATTAACAAATACACATTCTTTAATTTCTTCTACTTTAGTATTTAATTTTTCTTCTTTTTCATCTTTCACTACAATTTCCTGATCTTCTTCACCTTCAATTTTTTCTTTTGTTTTTAAGGTATCTGAGCTACGAGTGGTTACTCCTGGAATTGGAATGGTAATAATATTAGCTGCTCGCATCGTTTGAATTTCAACGCTAGCACTCATTCCTGGACGAAAAGGAGCGGGATTGATGTCTGTTACCAAATCAATATACGATTCTCTTAAGATTCTAATTTTAACTACAAAGTTGGTTACCTGATCAACTGAAATGCCAGTGGTGTTGGCAGAGTTAGCAACCTCTGTTACAATACCTCTGAATTTTTTTCCGATGTAAGCATCTACTTCAATATAAGCCGTATCATTTTTATGAATTCGAATAATGTCATTTTCATTAACTTCCACACTAGCTTCCATTTCATTTAAGTTAGCTAAACGTAAAATCTCTGTACCTTGTAAACCTTGCACCCCAACTACACGTTCACCTTTTTCTACATTCAATTTAGATACAGTTCCATCAACTGGAGCACGGATTAAAGTTTTGTCTAAATTGGTGTTTGCTTCTTTTAAGGATGCTTCCATACCTTTTACATTATAGTCTGAAGCTTTTATACTTTCCATCAATCCCTCTACATTTGCTTTAGCAGCTTCATAGCTTGCTTTAGAGGCATCCATTTCTTGTTGAGAAATGACATTTTGATCAAATAACTTTTTATTACGAGTATTTGATGCCTCTGCATTTGATAATTGAGCTTGAGCCTGCGCTAATTGAGCAATGGCGGTTTTCGCATTAGCTTTGGTGCTATTTACAGATGCGTTTACTCGTTCTAAGGCACTTTCATAGATGTCAGGTTTAATACGGCATAATAAATCACCTTTTTTTACTTGATCACCTTCTTTTACATACATTTCCACGATTTCTCCTGAAACATCAGAAGTAATTTTTAATTCGGCTTCAGGCTGTATTTTACCATTAGCAGAAACGGTTTCAATAATGTTACGTTTAGCTGCTTTTTCAGTAGTAACCTCTGTGGGTTCTTCACCTTTAAAAAATTTAAATGCTATCACTACAAATAATAGTGTGATACAAATTCCGATAATCCAATATAGTTTTTTCATATTTTTTGTTTTGTGGTCCCGCGGATTTCTCAGATTTTCGCAGATTTGATTTGAACATAATCTGCGATCATCCGCGTTATCTGCGGGAAAATATTTTTTAAAATTTCAATTCTTTTCCTTGATAAAAGTCTAATACCTTTAATTTAAATACATAATCATATTTTGCTTGTACTAAATTTCCTTGCGCATTTTGTAAACGCGTTTTAGCATTGTTATAATCAAATGTACTAATAGCGCCTACATTATATTTTTGTTGAGCATAATAAAAAGATTGTTCATTTGCTTCAACCGATGATTTGTTAGCATTGTATGTATTTAAAGCAGCTCTTGCATTGGCGTAGGCTTGAGCAATTGTTTTATATAAATTTTGTTCCGTTAAATCCTGACTATATTTCGCGTTTAATGCATTTAACTTTGCATTTTTAACGCCAGTTACAGTTTGTAAGCCGTTAAAAATAGGAACTGATAATGTAAAGCCAATACTCTTATTTACGTTATCTTCAAACTGATCAGCAAAAGGTTTTTTTGAAGTAACCAATTCTGTTTTTGGTTGGTATACCGGTGCAATAACTGTAGGGTTATTAATGTTATCAGCTATAAAATAAGGGGTTTGATCATAGCCTACAAAATTCACAGCATCAATGTTTTTATCAAGTTCAGAGGTACCTGTTCCTAAACTACCAGTGGCAGATAAAGTAGGGCTTATTCTTCCTTTTGCAATATCTAAACTTTTTTCTGCAGCCAACACATTAAAGTTTGCCGCTTTAATAGAGTGTTGATTTTTAAGGGCTGTTTCATAAATGTTTTGAACTGATAAGGAAGCCAACTCATTATTCATCACATCAACATTTGGTTTTGAGATATTAAAATTATTAAGTGTATCTAAATTTAATAATTGCTTTAACGATAACAGTGCTATTTGGTAGTTATTGTCGGAGCTAGTTACATTAGCTTCTTCATTAGCTAATTGCGCCTTTAAATCGTAAACAGCACTTTTAGCTAGCGTTCCAGCATCTGCTAATTTTTGCGTACGATCTAATTGTTCTTGTGTAATTTTAAATTGCGCTTGTGATATTTGTAAAATCTCATTACTAAAAATAACATTAATGTATGCGGTTGCCACATTTAAGGCTAAGTCATTTTTTTGTTGTAAATACGTTTCTGTACTTGATAAATATTGATATTGATTTGCTTTAATGGTATTATATTGTGCTAATCCCGACCAAAGAATAACGTTAGACGATACATAAAAGTTTTGCGACAACACTTGTGTATTTGCAAAGGTATTAGTATAACGGTCAATGGTTCTACCAAAGTTGTAGGTATGTTGCGCCCCTGCATTTACGGTTGGTAAAATAGCTGCTTTGCTTTGAGTGGCATTATTTTTATTAACGCGCGCATTAATCTCAGATTGCTTTAAGCTAATATTGTTTTTTTGCGCATAATCTACACACTGCTGCAAATCCCAAATGTTAGATTGAGAAATGGATATTTGTGCTAAGCTTAAACAAAATAAGCTAGATAATAGAGTCTTCATAGTTGTTTGTAAAATCAGTGTAAATTTAACTAAAAAAGCCCTTATTATTAACCAACTACACAAGCGGAAAAAAAGCAATGGTATTGGTAAAAATCAAGCGCATTATTTTATCAACTTATAGCTTTTAAGCCGTCTTTTTTATTAATTTTCTAATCTTAAACTCAATGTAGTTTTAAATTGAATGACGCCTTTTTTACAATACATAGCCCAATACATTTTCGAACATCATGCTAATGATACCGAGCGTTTATGTATTGTATTGCCTAATAAACGAGGAGCTTTGTATTTAAAACAGCATTTGGCTCGGGCGTTTCAAAAAACAATTTGGCTGCCCACTATTATTAGCGCTGAGGAATTGGTTGCAGAATTATCTGGCTTACAACAAGCTGATAGTATTGATTTAATTTGCGATTTGTATCAGGTTTATGTGGGTATTTTAAAAGAAAAAGCCGAACCTTTTGACGCTTTTGCCAAATGGGGAACATTAATGTTGCAGGATTTTAATGAAGCGGATCGCTATTTGATAGATACAGATTCATTGTACCAAAACTTAAAAGAAATTAAAGAAATAGAAAACTGGAGTTTGAGTGCTGACGACTTAACGTCTACTCAGCAAGATTATATTGACTTTATGTTTCAAATGGGAACTATTTATAAAGAGTTCTCAAAAATATTACTTCAAAAAAAACAGGCTTACCAGGGTTTAATGTATCGTAAGTCGGTTGAAGGGTATAAAGATTCAGCTTATATTAATCAGTTTTCCAAAATATTAATTTGTGGTTTTAATGCATTAAACAAAGCGGAGACAATTATTTTTTCGGATTTAGTAAAGGAGAAAAAAGCAAGTATCATTTGGGATGGAGATAAATACTATGTGGATAATGAAGAATACGAAGCTGGATTGTTTCTTCGAAAAAACTTTACCAATACATGGTTAGATAGTAAAAATTATATTGGAAACGATTTCAAAAATATCGCTAAACATATTGATATTGTTGCCGTTCCAAAGCAAATGGGGCAGGCGCAAGTCGTATCTCATCAATTGCATGAATGGATTAAACAAGGAAAATCTTTAAATAAAACGGCTGTTGTTTTAGCGGACGAAAGTTTACTATTCCCTATTTTAAATCAATTACCAGAGGAAATAAAACATGTGAATATTACCATGGAATACCCTTTGCGTTTATCGCCAATTTACGATTTGATGGATAACTTAATTAGTTTGCATCAATCCACTCAAAAGGCAGGTGCCTCTAGTAGTTTTTACTTTGCCGATGTATTTAAAATTCTACAAAATTCATTATTTAAAAAGTATTATAAATCGTTTAACCCAAGTGTTCATTTACAATCGATTATTCAAAAAATAATAGATAAAAATTATGTGTGGTTAAATACAAAAGTGCTTGCGGAATTATTTGAAGACAATTATAAAAATATTGAAAGCTTATTTAATACTTGGTCTAATTCTTCTCAAGGAATTTCTGCCATGTCACAAATTATAGAAGTGTTTAATGCTTCCGAAAGTGAGGACTTGCAGTTATCTTCAACTGAAAACGAATACTTACATGTATTCACCAAGTATTTTAATCGCTTACAGTCTTTAATTCAAACGCATCATTATCTAGATTCATTGCTCACTTTAAAAAGTTTATACAAACAAATTATAGGCGCAGCTTCTGTACCATTTATTGGTGAACCTTTGCAGGGTTTGCAAATTATGGGAGTTTTAGAAACCCGTACCTTGGATTTTGAAAACATCATTTTATTGGGTGTCAATGAAGGAGTTTTACCTTCAGGTAAGTCTGCTAATTCATTTATTCCTAACGACTTAAAGCGTTATCACGGCATGCCATTGTATGGCGATAAAGATGCAGTGTATGCCTATCACTTTTACAGGATTTTACAAAGAGCAAGTAATGTTTTGATTACCTATAATACCGAACACAGCGTGTTAGGCTCTGGTGAAAAAAGTCGTTTTATTACACAGTTGCAGTTTGAATTACAAAAGTATAGTCCACATCATACCATTACAGAGGTGATGTTAAGTGGCGGTGAGTTACCTGCTAGTTCCCGAAATGTTATTAGCATTAATAAAACAGATTTTAATTTAGCACCTATCATCAAAAAATTAACAACAAATGATGAATACAGTGGTTTAAGTCCTTCAGCTTTACTTACATATAAAGATTGTGCGCTGCGTTTCTTTTTTAGATATGGTGCAGGTATTAAAGAAACCGAAGATGTTGAGGAAAGTGCCGAAGCTAACACACAAGGCTCTATTTTACACGAATCATTAGAGATGTTGTATAAGCCATTTATTGGAAAGGTTTTAACGGAAGAAAATATTAAGGAATGTCTTTCAAAAACAGAAGAAAGTGTAAACATAATCTTTCAAAATTATTTTAGTCAAAGAGAAAGTCAGTTTGGAAAGAATTTTTTACAACGAAAAGTAATTTATGAATACGTCAATAAATTATTAAGAAACGATTTAAAACTGATTCAGGATTCTAAAAAAACAAACGAGCTTTTAAGTTTAATAGACTTAGAAAAATCATTGACTTCTTCTGTCATTATTGATATTAAAGGAGTTAATACAACTATTTATTTAAAAGGTTCAGCAGATAGAATTGATAAACTTGGAAACAAAATTAGAATCATTGATTATAAATCATCCGTGAAAGCAGATGATAAATTTAAATTTACCAATTTTGAAGATTTGTTTAAAGACAGTCAATACAATAAAATGTTACAACTGTTTATGTATGCTTGGTTTGTGGTTAAAAATAAGTTGGCTCGCCCCGAAGATTTACAACCTTGTATCATTCCTTTTAAAAAGTTTGAAGAGCAACCTAAATTTATTATGGAAGAAACCAAAGGTGGCGGTATTTTAAATTTTACAGCGGAATTATTAGAGGAGTTTGAAACTCATTTAAAGTTAGAGATTTTAGAAATGATTTCAGATGAAACATTTTTTACCCAAACCGAGGACGTAGATAAATGCGAGTACTGCGCTTATGCCGGTATATGCAATGCTAAATAATAATTGCTATAACCTTAAGTTAAACTAATAAAGTATTTTCTATTTCCTCTGTAAATTTTACGCAAACAATTAATCCAGGAGCATTTCTATATTCAAAACTTCCTTTTAATTGTTTGGTAAAAATATTTAATAATTTAAATCCTAATGAATTCACTTCTTTTATATTAAATTCAGCAGGTATTCCAGGGCCACTATCGGAAACGCATAAAGTAATTTCGTCTTCTATTTTTGTTAGCTTAACATAAATGTCTCCTTTTTTTTTGTCTAAAAATGCATATTTAAAACTATTTGTAATTAACTCATTTACAATTAATGCAATTGGAACAGCTCTTTTGGCCGAAACAGAAACAGCCTCTAATTCAAAATGAACTGTAATGTTTTTATTTTTGTCAAAAAAGTTTCTTAAAAATTCAACCAAGTCTTTTAAGTAATCTTGTAAGTCTATTCTAACAAAGTTGTTTGATTTATAAAGTTTTTCATGAATTAATGACATGGCATTAATTCTTTGTTGAATTTCAGTAAATTGTATTTGTAAAAATTTATTATCGGTTCTAGCGCTCTGCATTTCTATTAATCCTGTTACTAATGCTAAATTATTTTTAACTCGATGATGAATTTCTCCTAACAAGGCTTCTTTTTCTCGCAACGATTCAATAATATTTAACTCTTGTTCCTTTTTTTCAGTAATATCAATACTATAACCAATCATGTATTTAAACGCGCCTTTGTCAAACACTGGGTAAAATTTCCTAAGATTATAATTTACTTTGCCTTTTTTATTTATGTGAGAATCTTCAAAATCAATGGCAGTTCCAGTTTGTATAACTGATTTAAAAATTTCGTAACGTTTGAACGCATTTTCAGTATCGTAATTTTTTATTCTACAATATTCAAAATAATCTTTTCCAATAATTTGTTTTCTGAGTTCAGCGTCTTTTACGCCAATTGTATTTACAAATAAATATTTAAAATCTTGATCAAAAATAGCAATTTCGATAGGTATGTTTGAGAAAATAGATTCGTAAAACAAAGTTTGTTCTTCAATTTTTTTTCTTTTTTCAATAACTTCATTTGCACTTTCAGTTACTTTTTGATTAAGGTTGCTTGAGTAAATTTGCAAACTATCTCGCATTGTTATTAAGGCATTTCCTAAAATATCTTCAGTACTTAATTTATTATATTGAACCGAGAAATTACCTTTTTCTATTTCATTAGCAAATTTGGATGTTTTAGTGAAACTTTCAGATAAGGCATTAACTGATTGCGCCATATCTCCAATAATATTATTTTCTACCAGTAATTTTTGTTCTGGTAATTGACCTTTTGCTAATTGATGAATAATGTCATTCATCTTAACAACGGGCTTGGTGATACTACTTGAAATAAAATAAATGGCAATTAATATAAAAAATAATAAGCCAATAGATGATATAAGAATTGTAAAAGATATTTTTCTTGTATCTTCTCTTATTTCAGCTTCTAATTTTTGGGATAATGCATTATTAAGAAATATAATATAATTTAATTTTTTAACCATTGATTTTGTTTTAGGAAGTATTTCATCCTCAATGATGTTTTCACATAAGAACTTTTTAGCCGGATTTTCATAATCCTCAAAATTGACGAGAATGCTCATGATTTTTTTTTCAGATTTAATTAAATCTTCAAAATCTAAAATAAAAGATAAAAGACTATCTGTATTAAAATTTATGCTGTTTTGATTATTCTTAAACTTTGAAATATAATTTGCTATTTTGTGCTTAGCATAATTATATCTGAATTTATGAAGAGAGTCCAAACTTTTTTTATCTTCAATTTCGTTAGGTAAATGAACCCAATTGGTCGCATACATTTTAGATTCTATCAATATGTCGCTTAATTCATCTAAATTTTCTATGTATGGATTAATTATAGTTGATATTTTTTCAATGTTTGCTATTTGCTTGTTGGTTAAATAAATATTTAAACCAGTCTTTACAATCACTGTAATAATAATAGCAATAAATACAATTGTAATTTTAGGGAAAGAGTTAAAGACTATTCTTGATTTAAAATTCATTTTTATTTAGGACACTATTTTAGCTTATTGCTAAATATATTTTTAAAACAATTATTTTTCAATTATCAAACGCGATGCAATTTCGTAAAAATATTATATAAATGCTAAAATATGTTTTCATATGCTTTTTTTTTATATTTGTTCTTATTATGAAATATTTTTTATGTGTTTTTTTTGTATATTCTATTATAACAAATAGTAGTTTTGCTCAAAATGATTCCACTTTAGTTAAAAAGGATTCAATTGACTATTATGATATGTCATTGGATCAATTAATAAATTTAAAGTCGCATGGGCTTCCCTCCGAATTAGAAGAGTTTGTAAATTCTTTAATTTCTGTAGCCTCTAAAAAACCTATTAATTTGCGCGAATCTCCTAGCATTATTTCCTTAATTACAGAAGAGGAAATAAAAAAATCGGGGGCTCGAGATTTGATTGATGTGTTGCGTTTAGTTCCCGGAATTGATTTTGCTGCAGATATTGAAGGTGTTGTTGGCATTGGCATGCGAGGTAATTGGGCCAATGAAGGAAAGGTCTTAGTTTTATTAGATGGTCAGGAAATGAACGAAATTATATCAGCCGGCAATATGTTTGGCAATCATTATCCCATTGAGCAAATAAAAAAAATTGAAGTTATAAGAGGGCCGGGGTCTGCAATTTATGGTGGCTATGCAGAATATGGTGTTATTAATATTATTACTCGTCAAGCAGAGGATATAAATGGTATTACTATTTCAGGTACTTACGGACAAATGGAAAAAGACTATGGAAGAAGAAATTTGAATTTATCAATTGGAAAAAAAATAAAAGATTTTTCATTTAGTTTATCCGGATTAGTTGGGCAGGGGCAAAGAAGTGATCAAACCTATACAGATTATGCAGATTCAAGCTATTCAATGAAGGGAAATTCAAATTTAAATTCAAACTACTTTAACTTAGCTTTAGGATATAAAGGGTTAAGTTTTAGAGCCATTGGTGATTTTTTTCAAACCACCCAGCGCGATGGATATGGTACAGTTGTTCAGCAAGGTGCAGTTCCTGAAAGTTTTAATTCATTTTTTTCTGAGTTAAAATATGTTTTTAAATTAAACGATAAATTTACAATAACACCACGAATTAATTATAAAAATCAAACGCCATGGAAAACACCAAGCTATGATTATTCTCGACCTTATAACAAAACTGGAATTAGATTATCGGAAAATATAACTGCCTCATACGATGCCAAAAGAAATTTGAATATTATTTTTGGTGTTGAAAGTTATCAAGATAAAGCAATGGATAATACGGATAGTAGTTTTTTTGCAAACGGAAAAAAAGAAGTGAATTATATTAATTATTCTGTTTTTTCACAAGCATTAATAAAAACAAGAGCGGTTAATTTTATTGTTGGCGCTCGGTTTGATAAGCACAGCGAATTTAATAGTGCTTTTGTTCCAAGAGTTGGGTTAACAAAAAAATATAATAAGTTTCACTTTAAGGCTTTATATAGTCAAGCATTTAGGTCGCCATCTATTGATAATATAAATTCAGCTGATTCTACCGGTATAAAACCTGAACTGACTACTGTAATTGAAGCAGAAATAGGCTATCAAATTACCAGAAAATCTATTCTTACAGCAAATATATATGATATCACGACCCATGAACCAATTATTTATTATGTTTCGCAAGATAGTTCAAACACAGATTATTATACCAATTATGGACATTCGGGTTCGCAAGGTGTTGAAATTGAATACCGTTATAAAGATAAATGGGGATTTATAAATTTTAATTATTCTTTATATACAGTTGCAAATAAAGAAAAAATATCAATTTATAAAGCAGATAACTCCCACTCTTTATTAGGTTTTGCAAATCGTAAAATTAACCTATCTGTTTGTTGGAATATTACAAAATCACTTTCTTTTAATAGCACATCTACTTTATATGGTCAGCGTTATGCTATAGTAGCGATTGATAGTTCCAATAATTCTGTTATAAAACGATTAGATCCAACACTATTACTCAATTTTTTTGTGAGATATGAAACTCCTATAAAAGGATTAAGCGTTGGCTTAGGTGTTTATGATGCATTAAATCAAAAATTTAAGTTTATACAACCTTATAACGGCGGCCACGCTCCATTACCTGGACCATCACGCGAAATTATTTTTAGACTACATTATAACTTACAATTCAAAAAATAAGATTAGTTGAATAAATTTAATCATATATTAAAATTTAGGAAGATTTATCTTTTTTTGATGTTATTTACAATTGTTGTAAATAATAAATCAACTGCGCAATCAACAGATTATAAAGCATACTCATTATATGTATATAATTTTATGAAATATGTTGAATGGCCTGAAGAAGAAAGTAAAGGTGATTTTATTATTGCTCTTATTGGAGATTCTAAAATAAGTGATGAATTAAAAGTAGTAGCTTCCAATAAAAAATTAAAAGGACGGAAGATTGTTTTTAAAACCTTTAAAGCGGTTGAAGATATTGCTTTTTGTCATTTACTTTATGTTTCTGCGTCAAAAAGTTCATCTATAAAAACTATTAATCAAAAATTTGCAAATAAACCGCTGCTAATTATTGGTGAACGCGAGGGCACTGTATATAAAGGAGCTGCATTAAGCTTTGTAACTACCGATGAAGATGAGTTGAGATTTGACATTAATAAAAAAGAACTTGAAAATCATAAACTTAAAATAGCTAGTTCCTTAATTAAACTTGGTACATTAATAAACTAACCTTGTTTGTTTAGTATTTTATAGAAAGTTTAAATCTTCACTTACAATAAAATGTCACAATTGTTTATGCATGCTTGGTTTGTGGTTATAAATAAGTTGTCTCACCCCGAAGATTTACAACCTTCTATCATTCCTTTTAAAAAGCTTTAAGAGCATCCTAAAATTATCATGGAAGAAGTTAGAGGTGGTTGTATTTTAAATTTTACAACGTAATTATTGGATGACTTTGCGAACCATTTAAAGCAGCAAATTGCTGAAATAATTGATAGTTCAGAAGCTTTCAAGCAAACAGAAGTCCATATAAATGCGAATATTGAGCCATGCAAGCATTTGTAATGCATAAATAGCATTGTATCTAACAATCAAGTGTTTATAAATCCCATTCAATGTGCTAAATGCCTTTATCTATAGGCTTAATTTTATAATCAAATTATAAATTCAGTATAATGAGTTTTTCTTTAAAAAGAATGTCCTTTTTGGTTATTCTGTTATTTTGTTTTAATGCAAATTACTCTCAAGATGTAACAGTTGATTTTGAAGGAAGAGTATCGAATGATAATATGACTTTGTCAGAAAGTATTGTTCAAGTGCTGCAAGATGGTAAGCTTTTAACTTCATTTAAAACAGACCAAAATGGGAGTTACAATTTATACTTACCTTTAGGAAGCGATTATTTAATTTCCATTTCTAAAAATAATTACGTTCAAAAATATTTCAGTGTTAGCACTAAAGGTATTCCTCAAGATCGAGCTGGCGTTAAGTTGCCTGCTATTAAAGCCGATGTAGATTTATTTAAATATTATGATGGTGTTGATTACTCAATGTTTGATGAACCTATTAGTAAGTTCTTTTATAGCTCTAAAAAAGGAAATTTTGATTACGACAAAGAGTATTTGAAAGCTAAAAAAGAGGAAATGAAAAAAGTAAAGCTAGCCGAGAAGAAAGCGATTCAACTTGCTTTACAAAAAAATGCGGCCAAGCAAAAAGAATTAGAGAAATCTCCTGAGAAAAAAGAGGACGTTGCTAAATTAAACGAAGAAAAAAAAGTATTGGATGATAAATTGGCAAAGCAAAGTTTAATGTTAAAATTAATTGAGGAAGAAGAAAAGCCTATTTTAAAAACGAAAGAAAAAAACGAAGTAGAATTGAATATTGTTGCTGCTAATAATGATGCTAGCGCTAAAGTAATTGACAAAAAAGTGAATGATTTAATAGCAAAACATAAGCAAACCGTTAGCGAAGAACAACAAAAAGGACAAGGAGTTATTGTGATTAGAAGGGTTGTTGTGCGTGAAGAAAATACGTGGGTATACGAAAAGAAAATTTTTGATTGGGGAGGAGTTTCATATTTCAGAGATAAACAACGTATTACTGCAAGTACGTTTAATCAAGAAACAGCTTTAATCAACAAATAATATTACTTCAAAACATTTACGGTAACTAAAAATACTTTTTAGAGTCGTTTTTAGTGGTCAATTAACATTCAATCGTTAGTTACTAATTAGTTGAAACCTGTCACTTTTTAGCTTAAATTCCTTATATTTATAGTTTTAACTATATAAACAAAACCACGTAGTTTTATCATGAAAAAAGCATTTGTATTTCCAGGTCAAGGTTCTCAATTTTCTGGAATGGGAAAAGAGTTATACGATAGCTCAGATTTAGCAAAAAAAATGTTTCACCAAGCAAATGATATATTAGGATTTAATATCACTGATACAATGTTTGCTGGTACAGACGAGGAATTAAAACAAACTAAAGTTACTCAACCAGCTATATTTTTACATTCGGTTATTTTAGCAGCAACGATGGGAGAGTCTTTTATTCCTGATATGGTAGCGGGGCATTCCTTAGGAGAATTTTCTGCATTAGTAGCAAACAAAACCTTAAGTTTTGAAAGCGCATTAACTTTAGTTTCTAAACGTGCAATGGCTATGCAAAAGGCTTGCGAGTTAAATCCATCAACAATGGCAGCTGTTTTAAATTTAGCAGATGATGTCATTGAAAACATTTGTAAAGAAATTTCGGATAGCGGGCATGTAGTAGTGGCGGCAAATTATAATTGCCCAGGTCAGTTAGTAATTTCTGGTTCTATTGAAGGGATTAATATCGCTTGCGAAAAAATGAAAGCAGCTGGAGCCAAACGTGCTTTAGTATTGCCTGTTGGCGGCGCTTTTCATTCGCCATTAATGGAACCAGCTCGTGTAGAGTTAGAAGCAGCTATTAATGCAACAACGTTTAATCAACCAATTTGTCCTGTATACCAAAATGTAACCGCGTATGCAGTTTCAAATCCAGAGGATATTAAAAAGAATTTAATTTTACAGTTAACAGCTCCAGTAAAATGGACTCAAACAGTTGTTCAAATGATTGAAGATGGAGCAACACATTTTACAGAAGTTGGACCAGGAAAAGTATTACAAGGCCTTGTGAAAAAAGTAAATCAAACAATGGAAACTGTTAGCGCTTAAAACTATGTTTAAAAAAATCATCTTTTGCTTCGCACTGCTTCATCTCGCTTTTCAGATGGATGCTCAATTTTTTAGAGGCTTTGGCTTTTTTGTTGGACCAACCACATCGAGCCATCGTTATAAAAATTTGAACCCAATAGATAATAATACATTTGCGCATGCTATTCCTGCGCCATCTCATCGTTCGGGTGAGTTTATTTATTTTAGTGTAGGTATTTTAGGTGAGTTTTTAAAATACGAACATATTCGTTGGCAAACAGAATTTGAGTATGCCAGCAAAGGTGGTGTAGAGCGTCCTGCAATTGTTTTAGGAACAGGAGAGCGATCTGGAGCAACTTTAAACAAGTTTACAAATATCCAATGGAATAATTTCGCTAAAATATTTGGTAATTACGGACGTAGAGGAATTCCTTATTTAATGTTAGGAGCACGTTTAGAATATAATTTGAGTCGTGCTATTACAGCTTATGGGTCAGTAGCTGGACTCGTTCCCAAAATTACAGTAACTCCAGATGCAGGTGTTGGTTATGAATTTAATTCACGCCGTAGATGGCATTTTTTTACTGAAGTACATTATAATCCGGATGGTATAAAGTTGATTGCTCCTGGAAGTGTTGTATTTTGGCAACGGATGTGGGAGTTAAGAATAGGTTTAATTTACAGACCAAAACGTAAAGCCATTGATGATTGTAATGCGCCTAGATATCACGGTAGTAATTATTAATATTTAAATAGTTCAAAAACATGGTAATGACGAAAGATGTTTTATTTTCTTTAACCAAAGGTGGTTACGCACCTCAGGAAGAAATGTTGGAAGTAGCTCGTAAAAAAGGGAAATTATATATTGGAATCCCAAAAGAAATGGCCTTTCAAGAAAATCGCGTTCCTTTAGTACCAGATGCGGTAGCATTGTTAGTAAATAACGGGCATAAAATTGTTGTTGAAGCAGGCGCTGGTTCGGCAGCTCATTTTGAAGATACAGACTATAGTGAAGCAGGAGCAGAGATTGTTTATTCTGCTAATGAAGTATATAAGGCAGATATTATTTTAAAAATTGCACCTCCTACATTAGATGAAATAGAAAGCATGAAAACAAAACAAACGTTGTTTTCGGCTTTGCAATTAACTGTTCAACCAGAAGATTTTTTGAAGAAGTTAGTTGCTAAAAAGTTAAACTGTGTTGCCTTTGATTTGATTACAGATGATGCTGGGATTTTTCCTGTTATTAGAGCTATGGGCGAAATTGCTGGTGGCACCTCTATATTAGTAGCTGCTGAGTTATTGAGCAATGCCAATGGTGGCGTTGGTTCGATCTTAGGAGGTATTAGTGGTATTTCTCCAACCGAAGTCGTTATTATAGGTGCAGGAACAGTTGGCGAATTTGCCGCAAGAGCTGCTTTAGGATTAGGTGCAACCGTAAAAGTATTTGATAATTCAACATCACGTTTACGTCGTTTACAAAGCCAATTAGGAACTCGTGTTTTTACTTCGGTGATTGTTCCTAAGGTATTAGAAAAACATTTAAAAACAGCTGATGTGGCTATTGGTGCATTGCGCGCATCAAAAGGAAGAACACCATGTATTGTATCTGAAAATATGGTGGCTGAAATGAAAACAGGTTCGGTGATTATTGATGTAAGTATAGATCAGGGTGGTGTGTTTGAAACATCTTCTGTGACTAATCACACAAAACCAGTTTTTCGTAAACATGGTGTGATTCATTACTGTGTTCCAAATATTCCTTCGCGTGTAGCGCGAACTGCTTCTTATGCATTTAGTAATATCTTTCAACAGATTTTGATGAACATGGGTGATGAAGGTGGTTTTGATAGTTTAGTGCGTAAAGATTCTGGTTTAAGAAATGGCGTTTATATTTATAATGGTATTTTAACTAATCAGTTTTTAGGCGAAGCGTTTAATTTGCCGCACAAGGATATTAATCTTTTAATGGCCGCCATGTAGCATGAACTTCAAACAACGATTACGTTTATTTTTAATTGGTTTTGTTCCAGGATGTATCATTCTTTTTTCGATTATCAATAAAAAAGGTTGTACAAGTCCTAACGAGTTAAAAATGTTAGAATTACGTCACCAACATTTACAATTGGGTGAAAAAGCAAAATGTAAGTTAAAATGTCTGAATTTAATTGAGACTGTTTTTAAAATCAACATGCGAGATTATCAAGTGAATTATGATTTGAGTGATATTCATAAAAAACCTGCTGGCATTTATTATTTACAACCAGTTGATACTAAAACTGGACGATATGAAATGGCCGTAGAAGATAGAGACACCATCACTTTCATTAACGATTTGAAATTATTAAACACTGCTGCTGCAAATTGTGGTTGCGATACCATTCACTAAATGGAAGAAACACGATTAAAAACAGATTTATCTAAATTTAATAACGACTGGTACAAAAAAGGTGGTAGTTCTGTTAAGCGCATCTGTTGGTATATTTTAAATGCCATATTTTTTAATTCAGCTTTTCCAAATATGCCGTTTAAGCGTTTTTTATTGCGTTTGTTTGGAGCCAAAGTAGGGAAGGGAGTTGTGATTAAACCATTCGTAAATATTAAATATCCTTGGCGTTTACGTATTGGTAATCATGTGTGGATTGGTGAACGTGTATGGATTGATAACTTAGGGTTAGTGGTATTACATGATAACTCTTGTGTATCTCAAGGAGCGATGTTATTGTGTGGTAATCATCATTACAAAAAAGTAGCTTTTGATTTGATTGTAGGTAACATTACTATTGAAGAAGGCGCTTGGATCGGCGCACAATGTGTAGTTTGCCCTGGAGTAAAAGTTGGGAGTCATTCCGTATTAACTGTTAATAGCGTTGCTACGGCTCGTCTAGAATCTTGGAGTATCTACCAAGGTAATCCAGCGGTTAAAATTAAGGATAGAGTAATTAAGGGCTAAGGCGTTTAAAATTATTGGTAATAACACCAATATGAGTTAAAACTGCCTATTGGAGAAGGGAATGTTATCTTTCAAAGGTTTTAAGCTCTACATTATTTCCGTCAAATACAGCATAGGAGCAATAGTTTATCCATTCGCCAAGGTTTATGTAGCGCGAAGTTTGTGAGGCTTTTAAATCTAATGGTAAATGGCGGTGACCAAATATGAAAAAATCAGTATGTTCTTTTTTTAATTGTTCTTTGCAATAGGTCATTAACCATTCATTATCATCTCCTAAAAAATGCTTATCACTATCACCTGTTGTGATGCGGCTGCGTTTACTTGATCGGCGTGCAATCCAAAATCCGAAGTTTGGATGTAAGGTTTTAAAACACCAAATTAAAAAAGGGTTTTTAAAACATTTTTTTAAAAATTTGTACCAACCATCTCCAGGTCCTAAGCCATCTCCATGACCAATTAAAAAGGATTTGTTATTATATGTTTTTTTTATTGGGTCGTGATTAACGGTTACGCCAAGTTCTTGAATAAAATAATCTTTCATCCATAAATCATGATTGCCAGTAAAAAAATGAACGGGAATTCCACCGTCGGTTAATTCGGCAATTTTGCCTAATAAACGCGTTTGCCCTTTTGGAATAGTGTATTTGTATTCCCACCAAAAATCAAAAATATCGCCTACTAAATAAATTTCTTCAGCATCATGCTTAATAGAGTCTAACCAACGAACTATTTTTTTTTCTCGAGCTAAGCTCAATTCAAAGGTTGGAACACCTAAGTGAAAATCGGAAGCAAAATATATTTTTTTACCTGGCTGCATTACAAAAAGCTACTGGTTAACAAGTTTCGTGGGTTAATATTGTGCAAATTTAATGTAAATCGGATAGTATCAAAAAAACCGTCTTTATTATTGGCTTTTAAGGCAGTTTTGATATCATTACTATAAGCAAAGGGAACATAAATTTCAAACACATTTTTCCATAAACAAATATCAACACCTACGTTATATAAGAACTTGTCTTTATAAAGACTTTCATTAAACTCGCTGGTTCCAATATCTGCATAAAGCTTTAATGGCAATTTACCAACTTTAGGTGATTTGATATTTAAAGTAACTAGCCATTTAGAGGTTTGTCCTAAAGGCGTCCAAATTTTAAAAGCACCATCTTTTTCTACCATTTGCGCTGCGGGAACTCCGTAAATTTCGTTACGGCCAGCGTAGTTGTAATCAAATAAATAATCCTGTGCTCCATTAAATCCACTCATTCTAAATCTATAATCTTCTCTGAGGTTATTAGCTTTATAAATAAAGGCTCCAGCAAATAATCGAATGTCTAGAGTGTTTTTGTTTTTGAAAGTGATAGCGTAATTAAAAGTGGCACTTGCTTTTCCAAATTGATCGTTATGCTGAAAATTAAATACTACATCAAAAGGATTAATGACTCGGTTATTTTGAAGCGTATAATAAAAGTTATTGATAATAGTTGCTTTATTTTGAAGATTAATACTTGATTTGGAAGAATCAACTCTATCTATTTTATAAGTTTCATTATCTACAAATAAATTGGTATTGGTATAACCAATGTGTTGGGTAATTTTACTTCTTGCAAAACCTTTCTTAAGCTCAAAATCTATTGAAGCGGATACTTTGTAATAATTCAGATTAAATGAATTAATAGTTGTGCTGTTATTTTCGTTAAATGCAGATGTGTTGATATAATCATAAGCAAACGATTTAGCTTTAGCATTCACTGTTATTTGTTGAAACACATTATTATTTTGTGTTATGTATTTTGTTATGTCGGCATAACCAACAGGAGTTTTACTACCAAAGGCGTACATGGGTGCAATTGTAATTTCTGTTTTACGTTGTAAAAAACTATAATTATAAAACGCACAGCCCAACATAAATTGGTTGTAATGATTGTAACCTAAAATGGGTAAATAATTTATTTGAGTGTAATTTGGATTATCTAGTTTTCCTATAAAACTTAATTTGATAGGATCTGTTTTTCTAAATAAACCATGAGTTCTGATGTTATTATTTTTGCGTTTAAGGTCTGGCATAAATTCCTCGTAATCAATTTTAAATTCATCCACATCAGCTGGTGGAAATTCAAACACACGTTTACCAACAAAGCCATTATACCAAACCGTCCCTACCAATTTGCCATCTTTTAATCCTGAAACTGAAACAGGCCCTAAAACGTTACTATTATTTTTTACTAAAATAGCGTGGCTGTTATCATCCAGTTTTTTATGGCTCACCATTTTGTAATCTATTTTTTTATTGGTGACGATTAGTTCTTCTACAAACCAGTGCAAATCGGCGTTTAAATGGTATTGTAATGTTTTTATTAAATCTTCAGGAGTAGGATGCTTAAATTTCCATTGTTCAAAATAAAATTGCATAGCTTGGTCAAATTTATCTTTACCTAAATAATTCATTAAATAATCAAATACTAACGCTGATTTACTATAAACAATGCCTCCGTAATTATAGTTTGTAAAGTCTTTTGAATTGGTTGCAATAGGTTGATCAAGGTTTTTACGAGCTGCCATTAAATAAGCTAATTCATATTCTGCTTTATGTTTGAATTTATTTAATCCAAAAAAACTAAATGTACTATCTCTTCCAATTAAACTTGCTAGTGTTTTTGAAGGATATTTTGTACGTATGTAACGCATTTCGTAAAATGAATTTAATCCTTCATCCATAAATGGATAATCACGCTCATTACTTCCTAACATACCATAAAACCAATTGTGACCAACCTCATGCATAATGGTTGTTTCTAAAGTAAAGTCTGTACCACTTTCGCCAATAATGGTGATGTTTGGGTATTCCATACCGCCGCCAGCACTAATGGTTCCGTCAATAGCTGTAACGTGATTATAAACATAATCACCATTAATTTCCGAATAAAAAGCGGTAGCATCGTTTAAGTACTCAATTGATTTTGCCCATAATTCAGGCTCGCTATTGGTGAAAAAAGCCCAAGTATCTACTTTGTTTCCACCATGAGGCAATAGTAAATCACCTTTTAAAACATGAAAACGTTTATCGGCAAACCATGCAAAATCGTGTACGCGAAATTGTTTGAATTGGATTGTTTTATATTCTTTGCTAGATGGCGGAAATGAATTGTCGAGCGAATATTTTTTTGTAGCAATCAGTTTTTCTGTTTCTTCTACTTTTGATAATAACCATTGTTCTTCTTCGGGCTCATCAATTCTATCCCCTGTAGCGGCAAGTACATAATTTTTTGGCAAAGTTATTTTTACATCGTAAGCGCCAAACTCGCTATAAAACTCACCTTGATTTAGATAAGGCATTTGATGCCATCCGTCTCTATCAAACACTGCTGGTTTTGGATACCATTGTGTGATTGCATATGCTTGATCAATATGGCCTAATCGAGAGATTTTAGCAGAAGGTAGTTTTACATGAAAGGGCGTTGTTATGGAAATGGTATCTCCTGGTTTAATGGGAGAATTTAAAGTGAGTTTGCAAATATCAATGTATTGCTTGTCAAATTCCCATTTTACAACTTGTCCATTTACCATAAAGTTTAAACTATCTATGTAGCCTAAATCTTCCTCTTTGGCAAAATGCATTTCTGTTTCACCATTTTCTAATAATTGTTTTGCTAAAGCGGTCTCTTTGTTTTTATAGGCATTTGCCCATAAATGAAAATAAATACAATCCAGTGTATTATTAGAATTATTTATATACTCTATTTTCTCGAAAGCTGATAATTCATGAATAATATCATTTAAGGTGACATCAATATTGTAATTAACTTCTTGCTGAAAATAATTTTGTTGGGCACAAACAATAGAGTAGGTGGAAAGAAAACTAATAATGAAAAATAATCTCAACATATTTTAAAGATAATGTTTTATTAGTCTCTTGAATCCCTTAATTCCAAAGGTCTTTTCAGTCTTTTTACTTTAAAACCTCGGATAATTTTTTATCCAAGTCAGCACCTCTTAAATCGGTTGCAATAATTTTTCCCTCTTTGTCAATTAAAACAGTGTAAGGAATTGATTGAATAGCATATACCTGAACAGCTTCGCTTTGCCAAAATTTTAAATCGCTTACTTGTGGCCAAGTTAATCCTTCTTTGCTAATCGCTTCAATCCAAGCATCTCTATCTTTATCTAACGATACGCCCAAAATTTCGAAACCTTTGTTTTTGTATTTTTCATATGCACGCTTAACGTTAGGTAATTCTTTGCGGCAGGGTGCGCACCAGCTCGCCCAAAAATCAACTAAAACCACTTTGCCTCTTAACGATGTTAATGCTAAATCTTTATCGTTCGGCATTGGTAAAATTAATTCTGGCGCTTCGTTTCCAATTTTAATAGCCTCTGTTCTTGATACCATCATTTCGGTTTGTTGAACCATTCCATGAAATGATTTAATATCTTTATTATCAGGGTATTTAGTTGTTAATCCTTTATCTAATGCTTTATAAATATCTAAATACTCTTCGGGACGCAATTGTTGAATTGCCATAATAGAAGCAAATGAGCTCGTGTTTTCTTTTATTTTTTTAGCAACTATTTCACTGTACTGAGAAACCATTACTTCGTAGGGTTTTTGTAATTCTATAGATAATGAATCAGCACGAATAGAATCTAATTTTAAAGTTACCATGGCTGTTCTAAAAATATTTTCTAACGAATCTGTTCTCATTTTTTGCCCTTGAGCTAAGGCATTATATTCAGCAAATAATTTTGTATCAGGCGAACCTTCAGATTTAAAGGTATTTCCTAAATCACGAGCATCGCCAGTTATCATTACTTTTTGTGCAGAATCTAAAACCAACATACAAAAATTAGAAGTGTTTATTCTTAAACGATAAAAACCAATACTAGGTGAAGCATGGTTCATTACAAATTCTCCTTTTTCATCAATGGTCGCACTATCAATAGGAGTTACACCTGTTTGCGCTAATTTCTCTAAATAAATAGCCTCGCCTTTTGAGTTAGATAAATTTCCTTTTATTTCAAATCCAGTAGTGTTTCCAGAATCAGGTGAGCAAGAATAAAGTGTGATAGATGCTAAAGCAAGAATGGTGAATTTTTTCATTGAGAATGTTTTTTAAGACGGCAAATATACAACTTAATATAGTTATTAAGATATGGGTTATAAATTATGAGTTGCTGGCTTAACAACTTATAACTTATCGTTCATCTTTCATCACTAATTCAACTTTGCAGGCAGAACCATCACAAATTCAGGAATGGCAACATGAAACTCTGATTGATCTACTAATTTTTTCATGGTGTAGTAGCCACTCATTTTTCCGATGTCGGTTACAAAATTGCAACCACTGTTATAGGCAAATGATTCTCCAGGTTCGAGAGTTGGTGTTTCTCCAACCACACCTTCACCTTCTACTTCTCTTTTTTCGCCTAATCCATCGGTAATATCCCAATGGCGTTTTAATAATTTTACAGTATAATCACTCTTATTTGTAATGGTGATTTCGTAAACAAAAAAGTAATGATTGCTTTTTGGATCAGATTGAGGCGCGTAATAGCGAGTTTTGACTGAAATTTCTATGCCATGTGTGATTATAGAGTTCATACGCCTTTATTTTACCGAAATATAGGATATATAATATTATCATCCAAGACTAAGACTTAATTTAAAATTCTGATTTTCAGTGTTTTAAAAATAATTTTATTTTACAATTTGATAATATACAAAGCCTTAAATATTGTATATTTGTATCCCACTTTTTAATCAAGGTAAAAATTGGACTAAAATTATAAACTAACCGCTTCGATAGCCTTGATATATCGAATACAATTATTAAATAAATGGCAGACAAAAATGCAACAGTTGGGAATCCAGATTTTGACTGGAATTCAATTGGGAAGAAAAACGACAATTACTCATCAGACGAAAGAACTAAGTTAGATGAAATGTATGGTAAATCATTAAGCACTATTGCTGATGCACAAACTATGCAAGGTACTGTAGTATCTAAAAACTCACGCGAAGTTGTTGTAAACATTGGTTACAAATCGGATGGTGTAGTTTCATTATCAGAATTCCGTTACAATCCAGATTTAAAAATCGGTGATTCTATCGAAGTTTTTATTGAAAAAGCAGAAGATGTAAATGGTCAATTAATCTTATCTCACAAAAAAGCTCGCGCTGGTAAATCTTGGGATAGAGTTAATGAGGCTCTTAATACTGACGAAATCATTAAAGGTTTTGTTAAATGCCGCACTAAAGGTGGTTTAATCGTTGATGTATTTGGTATTGAAGCTTTCTTACCAGGTTCTCAAATTGATGTGAAACCTATCCGTGATTATGATGTTTATGTTGGAAAAACGATGGAATTTAAAGTTGTGAAAATCAACAACGAATTCAAAAATGTAGTTGTTTCTCATAAAGCATTAATTGAGGCTGAAATTGAAACTCAAAAACGTGATATCATTTCTAAATTAGAAAAAGGACAAGTATTAGAAGGTGTTGTTAAAAATATTACTTCTTATGGTGTGTTTATTGATTTAGGTGGTGTTGATGGATTAATCCACATTACTGATTTATCTTGGGGACGTATTAACCACCCAGAAGAAATCGTGAAATTAGACGAGAAAATTAACGTTGTAATTTTAGATTTTGATGATGATAAAAAACGTATTGCTTTAGGTTTAAAACAATTATCTGCTCATCCTTGGGAAGCATTATCTGCTGATGTTAAAATTGGTGATAAAGTAAAAGGTAAAGTAGTTGTTTTAGCTGACTATGGTGCATTTGTTGAAATTGCAGCTGGTGTTGAAGGTTTAATTCACGTTTCTGAAATGTCTTGGTCTCAACACTTACGTTCAGCTCAAGAGTTCTTAAAAGTTGGTGATGAAGTTGAAGCAGTAGTTTTAACTTTAGATCGTGAAGAGCGTAAAATGAGTTTAGGTGTTAAACAATTAACTCCTGATCCTTGGAATATGATTATTGATAAATATGCTAAAGGAAGCAAACACACTGGTACAGTGCGTAACTTCACAAACTTTGGTGTGTTTGTTGAGTTAGAAGAAGGTGTTGATGGTTTAGTGCATATCTCTGATTTATCTTGGAGCAAAAAAATTAAACACCCATCTGAGTTCTGCAAAGTAGGAGATAAAATGGATGTGGCTGTATTAGAGATTGATGGTGAAAATCGTCGTTTATCATTAGGTCACAAACAATTAGAAGATAATCCTTGGGATGTTTTTGAAACAGTATTTACTATTGATTCAGTTCACTCAGGAACTATTACTTCAATTAACGATAAAGGTGCAACTGTTAACTTAACTTATGGTGTTGAAGGGTTCTGCCCATCTCGTCACTTAAACAAAGCTGACGGAACAACTGCTAAAGTTGAAGATGTAATGGATTTCAAAGTTATCGAATTCAGTAAAGAATCTAAACGTATTGTAGTATCTCACGCTCGTTTACACGAAGAAGTGAAAGAAGAAGTACGTAAGGTTGAAAAAGCTACTAAAGCTGCTGAATCTGACGAAGCTAAAAAGGCAGTTAAAAAAGTGAAAGATAGCCAAGAGAAAACAACTTTAGGTGATATCTCTGCTTTATCTGACTTGAAAGATAAAATGGACGGAAAGAAATAATTTCCCTCATTTAAGAAAATCATCTGGTACGTGTACCTAATGAGAATAACTAAAAATCCGCCATGGTTTTTAGTTTTTGAGAGCCAAAGCCCTGAGAGAAATCTCGGGGCTTTTGGTTTTATAAACTTTTGTGAGTTGCGATTAGGGCGTGTTATGTTTCAGTGCACCCTACAAAGTTTACACACAGATACCTGTCTGCCGAACTAAGCGGTTAGTTGATTGTCGCGAATAAAAATAGATTGAGATAATTTTTGACCAAGTTTTTATTTTTTACTAAAAAGTTCATTTACGTTTGCCATAGACATAGTGAAATAACCTTCCTCTGTCCAAACAAAAACACACTTCATGCCAAATGATTTTTTCTTAGATATCAATACGTCTGTTTTACCGAGTTTTATTTTTTGTTCAAACTCTTTGTTATCTTTATTTGCTTCATTATAAAATGTTTGGAATAACTGATAAAGCTGTTCTACTTCTTTAGCACCACCTTTGAAAATTATAGACTTTTGGTCGTTTATCGTTTGATATTTTTCGTTTCTGTAACCTAAAACAACAGATGTGTCTGTACCATGAACTGCATACTTCAACTCACCTTTACTCATGTCAGAATACTTAAATTTGCCTATGGTATAAAATTTAATAAGGTCTTCTTGTTCAGTAACTTGTATCTGAGCCATTAATGAAAATGGAAAAATCAAAATAAAAAATATTTTTTTCATGGTTTGTTTTTTTCAAATATATAAAAAAATTGGTAGCTGTAAAATTTTACTTTCGATAAAGTACGATATTTTATAAAAGCATTGTTGTCAACCGAATAATTTTCTACGGTGATTTCTTGGGTGCATTAATGGTAACTAGTTTATAGGAGTTGTAAAAGTAGTCTAATATATCGTATTTGGTATTGTTGGACTATTTTTATAAGCTTATTTGTTTCTCAAATTTGATCAACAAACCCCTTAAACAAAAGAGGCTGTGTATTTACTACACTGCCGCTTTTTACTAATTACTAATTACGATTAATCGTTTTTAGAGAATTTGGTTACAAGAGGTTTATCGCTACTCATCATGTGTAAAAAATAGGTGCCATTGGTAAGCATCGAAACAGTAATTGATTTTGATGCTAATTCATGTTCTGAAATGCTTTTCACTAATTTTCCATCTAATGAATAAATATTGCCTTGATCAAATACTTGCTCTGATGTAATATGTAAAACATCCGTTGTTGGGTTAGGGAATACAGAAAACAAAACACTGTTATCTGATTCGCTTATACTTGTCGTATTTGCTAAAAAGCTAACCGAAGAGGTTTTAATAACATCTCCTGATGAAGTACCGTTGTTGTTAGCATAATTAAAAGCTCCGTAAAAGGTAACCGCTGTTGCTGAAGTAGGCGCCGTCCACGAAAAAGTCCAAACTGCCGTAGCTCCAGTTTTCTTTACTGTTTGTTTAATGTAATTGCCTGAAACACTTGAGCCCGTGCCAGCAATCCAAGTTCCTAAGCCAACATTTGAGCTAGCTGTTTGTGGAGTTAATTCAAAACCATAGGCAGAAGCGCCCGACATAGTTACAGAAACACTATAAGTTGTGCCACCAATAAAACCAGAACCTGGTATATTGGTTGAAATAATACCAGTAGTAGCTGTTACAGCAGAGCCACCATGGCAAGAAGCACAGGTTTGTCCGCCGTTATCTGCTGGCGCACCAGCATTTGAATTATTTGGCAAGGCTGAATTAGCAGTAGTACTTATTGTTGTTGAAGCTATTGCTAATATGCAAATTGTAAATAATGAAGAAATGAGTATTGTTTTTTTTATGAGTTTAGGTTAAATATATTTAGCAACAAATATATTTAATGTTTGTTTATTTTTTATAAAAAATAGAGGAATTGTTTTTATTTTTTATGAATTGGATTGTAAGGTTTTTATTGATAATGGAATAGATACAAATATTAGAATTTAATAGACACAAAAAAGCTCCTTTTATTTAACAAAGGAGCTTTAAAATTTGTGTATAATATAAACTAGTAGTTACCTTTTAAAATAACACCTTGCTCAATTTTTTGTAATGCAGTAATGTATGCTGCAATACGCATCGATGTTTTAAAGGTTGCTGAATTATCCCAAACGTGAGCAAATGCAATTTCCATTTTTTCATCATGCTTCGTATTTACTTCATTCTCGCTCCAATAGTAACCAGCTTTGTTTTGCACCCACTCAAAGTATGATACAGTTACACCACCTGAGTTAGCTAATATATCTGGAACAACAATAATTTTTTTATCGTTTAATACAGTATCTGCTTCCGGCATCGTTGGTCCGTTAGCACCTTCAACAATTAATTTAGCTTGTATGTTGTGAGCAATTTCTTCAGAAATTACATTTTGTAAAGCTGCAGGAACTAATACATCACATTTGCATGTTAAAATATCGTTTGCACCAATTACAGTTCCACCAGTAAAGCCTTTTAATACACGGCCATTTTTAACAGCATAATCTAAAGCGGCTGCAACATCAATTCCTTTTTCGTTATAAAAAGTAGCAGTGTGATCGCCAATAGCAACAATTTTAATTCCTTTTTCAGATAATAAACGAGCTGCATGAGATCCTACATTACCAAAACCTTGAACAGCAGCAGTAACATCTTTAGGATTTAATCCCATCTTTTTTAAAGCAGCTAATGTATTTACCATTACACCGCGTCCTGTTGCAGCATCACGGCCTAATGATCCACCAATAACAATTGGCTTACCTGTAATTACACCTGGGCTATCTTCGCCAGTTACTTTATTAAATTCATCTAATATCCAAGACATTTCTCTTCCACTTGTTCCCATATCTGGAGCAGGGATATCTTTATTTACACCAAACACATCTTTCATAGATGAAGCATAAGCACGAGTCATGCGCTCTAATTCACCAACACTCATTGAGCGAGGATCACATTTAATACCGCCTTTAGCACCACCATAAGGTAAGTTTGCTACCGCGCATTTAAAGCTCATCCAAGCAGCTAAAGCCATTACTTCATCTTGGTTCACATCCATTGCATAACGAATGCCACCTTTAGATGGACCTAATACTGTGGAGTGAACAATACGGTAACCTTCAAATACTTGAATTTTTCCGTTATCCATCATTACTGGTAAACTTACTTTAACTTGTTTTATAGGACTACGTAATATAGTTGCAACGTCATCAGACATATTCATCAATTTAGCAGCTACATCTAAGCGAGCTAATACGGCTTCGAACATAGATTCGTGAGCTGTTTCATTTGCAGTTTGTGTTGACATAATGTTTGTTTTTAATATTTAGTATTAGTTGGGGTACAAAATTAGTAAAAATTATATATGATTTTAAAGGATTTAGTCTAAATGTAGGGAGTTTTGAACCCACAAACGGTTAATAAGTTAATGAATAAAAGTGAGGTAAGCGTATACAAAAGGTGAAACAAATAAAAGGCTATCAAAACGGTCTAAAATACCACCGTGGCCAGGCATAATTTTACCCGAATCTTTCACTCCAGCTTGTCGTTTCATCATCGATTCTACTAAATCGCCAATAGTGCCAAATACACAAACTAAAAGAGAAATCACAATCCAATGCTTTAAATCCAATTCAGGAAACCAATGAGCTATCAAAAAAGCGCATCCAATGGTTAAAATAGCTGAGCCAACAGTTCCTTCCCAAGTTTTACCTGGCGAAATGCGTTCGTAAAGTTTATGCTTGCCTATAAAGCTACCTACCAAATAGGCACATACATCGCTTGCCCAAATTAATAATATAATGCCTAGCACATAATGTGAGTTGTAGGGAGCAATGTGCTCGTAGTAATCGCCTTCTGGGTGATTAAATGTATACTCTTTGTCAATGCAGGCAATGTTAGTTAAAATAATAAAAGGCAGTACAGCATAAATTAAACCTGTTATTGTATAGGTAATGTTTACAACTGTGTTTGGATTTTTATCGAACAAGGCTACAATAAATACACAAAACAACAATGCCAACACCAATGCAAATAAATGCTCAACAGGATAAAATAGGGCAAGGTTAGAGTTAACCACAATACCAAAGCCAAACATACAAGCGCCAATGATATAACCAATCCATTTGTAAGGTTTTGCCCCCAATTTTTCGGCTAATTGGTAAAATTCATAAAGGCCCCAAATAGACACGATAAAAAACAAACTACAAAAAGACACAAAATTGTAGCAGATAAAAGCCAACAATACTGCTACAAAAATAGCAGCAGTAATGGTTCGGGTAGCAAATGTTTTGAGATTTAATGCCATAAAAAAATCCCTCTCGATAGAGAGGGATAGTTATAATAAAGTTAATTACTCAGTAACTTTTAATGCTTCATAACATCTAACGTCGCCAGCTGTTCCTAAATATTCAGCGTCGATAGTTACTAAACCAATTTTTTTAACTTGCTCTTTATTTAAAGGTTTTGCAGGGGTCCAAGTATCATCAACTAATTTCAAGTCAACATCTTTACCTAACAACACTTGATTTAATTGTTTTTGAGTTAAAAACACACAACCTTCTTCTTCTTCTTCTTCAGCAGCAATTAAAATAGTGCCAATTACTTTTAATTTTGGTACATCTGGTTTGTAAACAAATTCTAAACCGTCTTGTGTATTTTGTTCAATAAATTTTATTCCTAATAAATGAATATCTGCCATAATAGAGTTTGTTTAATAAAGGCACAATTTTAACTATAAAATCCCTCTAATCAAACAAATTAGAGGGATTTATTTCAACGTATTTGTATAATAATGTTAATAAAATAAACAATTATTTAGCAACCGTTAACTTTTTGATAGCATTTACTTCGCTATTGTAAACTTTAACCACATACATTCCATTAACTAAGTCGCCTAAATTAATGGTATTTTGAAAGGCGAGCTGCTTTATTGTTTTTATTAATTGCCCCGTTGTGTTATAAATTTCACAAGTTAGGTTTTTGGGTGTAAATTGAGTGATGTTAATATGTAACACATCATTTGCAGGATTAGGATACACAAATACATAGTTACTAAAGTTTGTATATAAATCTTTTAGTCCAACAGTACTGCAACCTGCTGGCGAAGTTTTAATAGCAACACGAGCAGGGTCGGTATTTAAAAAGGAATACATGCGGGCTTTTTGTCCTTTCGAAAACATGGTCATGCAGGCATCAGCTGAGTAATCCATATAGTTTTCTACCATATCTGGTGGATCAATTGCTCCCCAATATGGAGATTCAGCAGAACAAGAATTGATTGTGACGTTACAATCAGATTCGGATTTTGCTGCTTGGTTTGGGGTATCATCTACAAAATCAGTACTGTCACATTGGCCAGTGGCTTGGCTATCATCGTCGGCCCAAATGTGACGCATTCCTAAATAGTGCCCAACTTCGTGAACGGTTTTACGTCCTAAATTGTTTGGGGCAGCAGCGGTACCAAATCCAAAGTATTCACTTTGAATAACAACACCGTCTAATGCAGGCACTTCGCCTGGGAAGGTCGCATAACCTAAAACAAAAGCATTCCCAAAAAAGCTCATATCGCACACCCAAATATTTAAGTATTGGTCGTTTGGCCATGGATCATCTCCATTTGTTGCAGAGCTTTTCATATTATCAAATCCAAAAATAGGATCAAATTGAGCATTACTAGGAGCAGATTTACGAACAATGCCTGTAGTTGTATTACCTTGTGGATCAATTCCTGCTAAGCAAAATTGTAATTCAGTATCAGCTCCTATAGTATCAAAAATAGCTCTCGTTTGAGAGTAGTTTGGATTGGTTAAGCTAAAACATTGGTTTAATATCTGTATTTGACGAACAATTTGAGAATCTGGAATATTTTGAACCGCATTTTTATATAATACATGCACAACCACCGGAATCATTATAACCGAATTGGTTTTTTGACTCGCCTTGATTTTATTAAGTGGGTTAGCTAACCAGTTTTTAGCTGCAATTTCGGCATTAATAAAATTTGCTTTTGCAATTGGGTTTTGAGAATGAGCTTCATAAACTGGCATTGTAGCACATTTGTTATTTGTTTGCGCTACACTTAAACCAAAAGTAAAAAGACCAAGACCTAAAGTAAGTAGTTGTTTTTTCATTTACAGTAATTTTTTTATTATGGTAAATATATAAAATGTTATTAAAGAAAATTGATTTTTGAAATCAAAGGAGATAAAATTACTGAACCGTAATAACTGGTGAAGTTACTACATTGCTTTTGTTCCCAGCTTCGTCAAATAAATAAAAAACATATTTCAAATTTTTCACTTTTCTAATATGTCTAAATCTTTGTAATCTTACGTTTATTTCTCCACTAATAGGTTTCCCTTTATAAGAATCTATAGGTGCTTTGATGATATAACTGTTTCTTAAAGTATCATCATTACCAGTAACAGGATCGTAAATAGTGTAAGCTCTATACTGCAAGGTGATGGTATCTAAATAATAATAGGTGTACCATAAATTTCTGGTTGAATCGTTTCCGCTTACACCAATATCACCATCACCATCTGTAAATTTTATTTTCAAATCAGCTGAGTCGCCAACAAAAGGAATAAAATCAGAATATTCAATTTCAGGGGTAGTAGGATAGGTTGTTTTTTTTACGCATGCATACGCAATAAAACCTATAACAGAAAAGATGAATAAATATTTAAAAAAAGATACCTTCATGAATAATTCAGCATAAATTTACGCAAAAATTAATAAAGTCTAATTGTCGAAATTAAAAGATATTCAAAAAAAAGTGTTTAAATTAAATTTTAATTCAAGCGACGATGATTTTAATTTGGTGGCATTGGATGTTTTTAATTATCAAGTTCAACATAATTCAATATACAAGGCCTACGTTTCTGGTTTGAAAATTAATCCAGAAACTGTTGAACATTATACTCAAATCCCCTTTTTACCCATCGAGTTTTTTAAAACAAAAGAAGTGATTTGTGATGGAATACAGGATAATGCCATTTGTTTTTCGAGTAGCGGAACAACAGGGCAGATAAACTCTAAGCATTATGTAAATGATATTTCTATTTACGAAAGCTCTTTTCATCAAGGTTTTGAGTTGTTTTATGGTAAACCATCCGATTACTGTATTTTGGCTCTCTTACCAAATTATTTAGAGCGAACGGGTTCCTCTTTAGTTTATATGTTTGATAAATTGATTCAAGTGTCCCAACATCCACAAAGCGGTTTTTATTTAAATAATCTTCAAGACTTAAAGAAAACGATTGAAGAGTTAAAACAAACCAAGCAGAAAACGATTTTGTTAGGAGTTACCTATGCCTTGTTAGATTTAGCAGAAATGGGAGTTGAATTAACCAATGATTTTATTGTAATGGAAACTGGAGGGATGAAAGGCAGGAGGAAGGAGTTGTTAAAAGAAGAGTTACACCAAATCTTAAAACAATTGCTTAAAGTAGATGTAATTCATAGCGAGTATGGAATGACTGAATTATTATCACAAGCGTATTCAAAACAAGAGGGCGTATTTCAATGCTCGCCTTGGATGAAGGTTTTGATAAGAGATATGAATGATCCCTTTACGTATATTAAAGAACGAAAGAGTGGAGGAGTAAATGTTATTGATTTAGCAAACCTAAATTCCTGTGCCTTTATAGAAACAAAAGATTTAGGAAGATTAAATCAAGATTCTCATTTTGAGATACTTGGAAGGTTTAATAATAGTGATTTGAGAGGTTGTAATTTAATGATTCAGTAATGGCAAAAACACAGTCTGATTTTTTTGATCAGGTATTTCAAGTGGTTCGTTTAATACCCGAAGGGAGGGTAACTAGCTATGGAGCCATCGCTAATTATTTAGGTGCCAAATCCTCATCACGAGTTGTAGGTTATGCTATGAATGCCTCGCATTCTCAAAAAGAATTTGTTCCAGCTCATCGTGTACTGAATAGAAATGGACAACTAACTGGAAAACATCATTTTAGCGCACCATATTTAATGCAGGAGTTACTTGAAAAAGAAAAAATAGAGGTAAAAAATGATACGGTCGTAAATCTTAAAAAACACTATTGGGACCCAGCAATTGAACTAGCATTGTAAGACAATATTTTGCTATTTACTACGTTTCATAAAATTGATTAAACAACCACAAAAAACAATATATTTACCGTCCGTTTTATGCAGCAGAAGAAGTTTGTCAAAAATATTGCTTTTTTAATAGTTCTTAACTTACTAATTAAGCCATTTTGGTCTTTAGGTATTGAAATTTCTGTGCAAAATGCCGTTGGAAACGTTTCATATGGCGAATATGCAATTCTGTTTAATTTTTCCTTTTTGTTAAATATCATTTTGGATTTTGGGGTAACTAATTTCAATAACAAAAACATTGCTCAAAATAATCACTTACTAACCAAGCATTTTAGTAGTTTATTTTCCTTAAAATTGCTTTTAGGTGTAATTTATTTTTTGGTTACAATTCTTTTGGGCTTTGTAATTGGATATGATTTTAGATTCATGAAACTGCTTTCTCTATTGGCAGTTAATCAGTTTTTAATTAGTATGATTTTATACCTGCGGTCTAGTTTGTTAGGTTTACATCTTTTTAAAATAGATAGTTTTCTCTCGGTAGCCGACAGGCTATTAATGATGATGATTTGCATTCCATTTTTATTAATGTGGTTTGACTGTAAGATTGATATTATGACCTTTGTTTATGCACAAACAACAGGATATGCCATCACCGCTATTTTAGCATTTTTAGCAGTGTTTTTAAAAACTGAGCATTTTAAATTAAAATGGAATTGGCCATTTAGTTTAATGATATTAAAGCAAAGTTTTCCATTTGCTATTTTGGTACTGCTGATGACTTTTTATAACCGCTTGGACAGTGTAATGTTAGGTTATTTACTGCCTTTAGGTGAAGGTTCTGAACAAGCAGGTATTTATGCCAAAGCATTTCGATTGCTAGAAGCTGGTAATATGGTGCCGTTATTATTTGCCATGCAATTAATTCCTGTTTTTAGTAAAATGTTAAAACAAAAAGAAAGTGTAGAGCAATTGGTAAAACTTTCTTTTATTTTATTGATTACTCCTGCATTAATAGTATCTGTGGGGTGTTTTTTTTATTCCTATGAATTGTCAAGATTAATAAACCATGGTATAACCGATTCGGAGAACGAATTCAGCATTTTAATGCTCTGTTTTACTGCTGTTTCCTCTACTTATGTATTTAGCACATTATTAACGGCTAATGGCAACCTCAAGCAATTAAATATTATGGCAGTTATTGGTATATTAATAAATTTAGTACTGAATATAATTTTGATTCCTAATCATAAAGCTCTAGGGAGTGCTTATTCTAGCTTGATTACTCAGTTTTTTACAGCAGCTATTCAAATTTATTTTGTGTACAAAATTTTTAAGTTTAAAATAAACTGGCGCCTACTTATTTCCTTGGTTGTGTTTATTGTTGGAATTATTATGTTTAATATTTTCTCAAAATCGATAACAAAAACATGGGAAATTAATTTTGGAATAATGTGTGTTTGTTCATTTATTTGGGCATTCGCATCGGGGTTAATTAGTGTTAAGTCCATCTTCCGGTTTGTGAAGTATAAATAAGTATTTTGTTGTATCTCTTTATTAGCTTAACAATTTCAAATACTTACTTAAATCCTTAAAAAAAAAGCTGTTTTTTATTTGAAAATAGTATATTTGGCGGATGAAATGATAAATAATAATTTAAAAACAAAGCCATTTCATAAAGCAATTAAGAACTACAACATCCAGTATGAATCAATCGGATTTAAATTACGAGTCAGTAAAGCTTTTGGCTAAAATATATACTTGGAGGAAGAAGTTGATTATTGTAACCGTAATTGCTGCCGTACTATCTATTGCCATTTCATTTTTAATGTCGCCGCAATACAAGGCAACTGTTATTGTGTTTCCTTCTCGTACATTCTCTGTATCAAAACTGTTAATTGAACAAAATCAAGGATCTCAGGAAGATTATATGGATTTGGGTGATGAAGATGATGCAGAGAAATTATTACAGATTTTAAATTCTACGGAAATTAGGACTCGTATAGCAGACCAATACGATTTATGGTCAAATTGGGATATTAAAAAAGGAACCGTTCACTCGCAACATTATTTAAAATTGAAATGGGAAGATATGGTAAGCTTTAAGCGTACCAATTTTGTTTCGATTAAAGTTGAGGTTTATGATTATGTAGCTGAGCGTTCTGCTAAAATTGCTAATTCCATTGTAGCTTATGCTGATACTGTAAAGTTTAAAATGACCAGACAGGTTGCGCAGCAAGCTTTACAAATTACTAAGGATGAATATTATGCAACCATTCATCGTATTAACGAATTAGAAGATAGCTTGCAAGCCATTAAAGAGTTAGGAGTTATTGATTATTCTGCAGAGATTAAAGCCTATTCAAAAAGTATGGCTAAAGCTGTAGAAAGTGGTAACCAATCCGGACAAAAAAATCTTCAAACAAAGTTAGACTTACTTAAAAAATATGGTGTTGCTTATGATGATGTGTATGGTAATTTAAAAAAATACAGATTAAAATACCCAATCATTAAAAATAAGTATGATGAGGCTATTGTAAATTACAATAATGCAATGCCATCTAAATTTATAGTTGATAAAGCAGTAGCTGATGAGAAAAAAGCAAAACCATACAGAGGATTAATTATTTTATTATCTACCTCATCGGCATTTTTATTAGCATTAATGTTTCTCTTATTTGCAGAAAAAATGACCGAATTAAAAAAAAAGATAAACCATCATTTAAATTCACAAAATCCAGAATAATGGAAAATTTTAAAACCGAAGATATTTTAAAAGGGTTATTACCTCATTGGAAGAGATTAACAATGGTAGCAGTTATTGCTATTATCGTTGGTATCTTCATTTCGTCTCCTATGGTTATAAAACCATTATACAAATCTTATGCAGTTGTTTATCCAGTTAACTTAAGTCCAAGTTCAGAAGAAAGTACAACTGAACAATTATTACAGTGGTTCAACAGTGAGGAGGTTAAAAAAGCAGTTTGCGAGAAATTTGATTTATTTACACACTATGATATTGATACATTAGATGCAAGACATCAAACTTGGTTTAATTTAAAGTATAAGGAGTTGGTATCTATTAATGCCACTTTATATGAATCCATCGAAATTTCAGTAAAAGACCAATCTCCTGAAATGTCTCAAAAAATCGTAAATGGTATCATTGATGCTGTGAATGATTTAATTATGGCTGTGAAAAAGGAAAGGTTACATGAATATATTTTGAATAATGAAAATGAATTGAAACGCGCTACCGGTAAAGTGGACTCTTTAAAATATATGATTGATAATATTAGAAAGGAATATAATATTATTGATGTTCAATACCAAGCAAAATATATCACTAAAGAAATTGTTAAAAGTCCGAATTTATCTGAATCAAATGCTAAAACTGCAGAAGGTTTGAAAACTAAAAAAACTGAATTGGATCGTCTAGGAAATGTTATTGGAAGTGAAATTGGTACATATAATTATTTTAGAAACCAGATCGATTGTTATCTATTAGACTATGCAAATAAAGTTAGTTTTACAAATGTTGTTTCTAAACCAACCTTACCTGATAGTAAATGCTATCCAATTCGTTCGCTTGTAGTTGCTATTATCACTTTATCCTCTTTATTAATAGCTTGTATTGTTCTTGTATATTTAAACATTAAGAATCAAAAGGTTGATTAAGCTAAAAAATACTTATGTATTTTATTTTGTAATCATTAGCTATATTTTAATTAATGCTTATGTATTGCTATTTGCAAAAGATATGTTCTATCTTTTCAATTTACTGCCATTTGCAATTCTTATTGTTTTACTAGCCATTTTCGATATCGAAAAAATCATGTATGTGATGGTTTTTTCCACTCCGCTTGCCATTAGTTTAAAAGAATTAGGTTACGACCAAGGACTTAACCTAAGTTTACCTGCTGAGCCTTTAATGATTGGTATTACCTTGATTTATTTTTTAAATGAACTAAGTGCCGGTATTACTGATAAGCGTATTTTAAAACATCCTATTACCATTATCATTTTCGTTCAAATGGCGTGGATTTTAATAACTACTATTACAAGCGAATTGCCTGTTATTTCCATTAAATTTCTCTTAGCGAGAACGTGGTTTTTAACCTCTTGTTATTTTATTTGTACTCAACTATTTAAAAGAAAAAGAGCAATCATTAATCATTTATTGTTTTATTCGGTGGCTTTAGCTATTGTTGCTATTGTTACAACATACAAACATGCGGCCTACGCTTTTGATGAAAAGATTGCCGATTGGATTGTGTCTCCTTTTTATAATGACCATACAGCTTATGGAGCGGCATTAGCCATGTATATTCCAATGATGTTTGGTTTAATGTTTATGAAAAACATTTCAAATACGATTAAAATTGTTTGTGCCATATTAGTCACTATTTTTCTAATATCCATTATTGTTTCTTTTGCTAGAGCAGGGTGGTTAAGTTTAACCGTATCGTTAGCAGTTTTAGTAACTTTACTTTTAAAAATTAAATTCAGAACCATCTTAATTACCATTGTAGTTTCTGTGGTTTTATTCATGTCGTTTCAAACCGAAATTTTGATGATATTGGGTAGAAATAATACCGATTCTGATGGAGATTTTGCTGCAAATATCGAATCTATGTCAAACATTTCTACTGATGCCTCAAACTTAGAGCGTTTAAATAGATGGAGTTGTGCCTTACAAATGTTTCAAGAAAAACCAGTGTTAGGTTTCGGACCAGGCACTTATCAGTTCTTATATGCGCCATACCAAAAAAGTAGTTTAAAAACCATTATCTCTACCAACTTTGGTGATAAGGGAAATGCGCATAGCGAGTACCTTGGGCCCTTATGTGAACAAGGATTAATAGGTGCTATTATTGTTATTATTTTAGTATTTGCGGTGATGTTTTTAGGTTACCGCTTAGTGTATACCGTTAAAGACAAATCCGTGAAAATATTAACCATTACTATTTTAATGGGAATGAGTACCTATTTTGTGCACGGCTTCTTAAACAACTTTCTTGATACAGATAAAGCATCCGTTCCTTTTTGGGGATTCCTAGCGATGATGGTGTGTATTGATTTGTATTTTAAAGACGAAGAACCTAGTAACGATAAGTTAATTTAGGGTTTAGGTTTGAAATAAAAAATCCAATTTATACTAATGTAAATGGGATTTTTTTATAGTTATTAATTTTTGGTAATGGTGCAAAAAATAGTTGGTGCTTTTGATAAAAATAATTGTTATACTAGCCCTATAAGTCAAAAGAGGACATTAGCTCTGCTGGAGAGCAACTAATTAGCAATATGATTTACCA
>Ga0247843_1000245_pt1 | contig 128974 bp, 150 predicted proteins | sample LaCruzMarch2017__FD_192420 | JGI IMG/M metagenome (GOLD analysis project Ga0247843, IMG submission 192420) | Freshwater microbial communities from meromictic Lake La Cruz, Castile-La Mancha, Spain - LaCruzMarch2017_8m | ecosystem: Environmental > Aquatic > Freshwater > Lake | place: Spain...
GTCTTGGAGCCGTCATAATCCACGCCGAGGCCTCCGCCCACGTCGAGGAACTTGAGCTGCGCACCCATGGAGCAGAGGTCAGCATAAACGCGGCAAGCTTCCTGGAGGGAATCTTTGATCGGGCGAATCGACGTGATCTGGGAGCCGATGTGGAAGTGCAGGAGCTGCAGGCAGTCCATCATCCCGGCGTTCTTGAGAACCTCGATGCCTTCGACCATCTCGAGAGCAGTGAGGCCGAACTTGGAGCGAGGGCCCGAAGAGTCCACCCACTTACCGGCGCCTTTGTTTTCCAATTTGGCGCGGAAGCCGATACGCGGCGTGATGCCGAGTTGCTTGGCTACGGTGAGCAAAAGCGGAAGCTCCTGGAAGCGGTCGATCACGATGAGCACATTGCGGCCGAGGCGCTGCGCGTAGAGCGCTGTCTCGATGTATTCTTTGTCCTTGAAACCGTTGCACACGAGAAGGGCATCGGGATTGTCGAGAAGCGCGAGAGCCACGAGCAGCTCTGGCTTGGAGCCAGCTTCGAGGCCGAGGCCCGTTTCCGCGCCCACTTTTACCATGGCTTCCACGAGGTGGCGCTGCTGGTTCACCTTGATCGGATACACTCCGCGGTAGCGGCCTTTGTAGTCGAAGGTCTTGAAGGCGGAGCTGAAGGAATCGGCGAGCATGCGCACGCGAGTTTCCACGATGTCGGGGAAACGGATCCAGAGCGGGGCGCGAAGACCACGGTCTACGAGGTCGTTCACGAGCTCATAGAGATCGAGAGAGGGGCCGTTCGCCCCTTTGGGTGTAACCTTTACGCGGCCAGCATCGTTGATGGTGAAGAAGTCGGCACTCCAGCCCGGCACATTGTAAAGGCCGAGGCTTTTTTTGACGCTCCAAGATTCGAGACTGCTGGTGATGTTTGCCATCTTCTTGCTTTTTCTCCGTCGCGCCATCGGCGCGCAAAAATTAACCAGGGACGTTGCGGTGAGCTATTTAACCAGTTTTCCCCCTTCCACAAAGCTATTTCTCCTAGAGGAATGCCATTTTTTAAGGCGGCGCAGCGTTCTTTTCCTGACCAAAAAACATAAAAAATGTCGGCTTGGGGCTGGTTTTTTCGTGGGATCAAGGCAAGATTTCTTCTCGGGCGCACCCAAGAGACAACGGTCGCGCGAAGCTTACAGCCGATAAAAACAGGAGAAGTGAAGATGAGCGAAGTCGAAGTATTGGTAGTTGCCTCCAAAGTAAAATCTTTCATCAAGGAAAAGGGTGCAATGAACACTAGCGGCAACGTGCCTGAGGAACTATCCAAGCGCGTGGTTAGCCTGCTCGAGAAAGCCATCGAGAACGCCAAGAACGACGGCCGTAAGACGGTTATGGACCGCGACGTTCCCGCAAACCTCTAGTTTTGGAATTTTGAAACTTAAAAAGGAGCTAGGGAGACCTGGCTCCTTTTGTTTTAGGGACGGCATATGAGTCTGGAAATATCGATCAAGATCCCCGGCGCGAGCGGCGCGAAGCTCAAAGAGATGGCCTCTCGGCTTCCCAAAGCGGGAAAGCTGGGCATGAAGGCAACGCGGGCCATCCCGATCCTGGGACCGATCTCCGCGTTCGACGTCACGGGCGTGGAGTTGAGCGACAAGGCCTCCGAAAGGGCCGACCACCACCTGCTCACCGACGACGCCCGCAAAGACCTGCGCGCCCTGTTAGACTCTTTCGCCCAGTCATGCTCGCCGCAGTTCGTAATTTATGCCGCCTGGTCGGGCGCGCTGCCGAAACGCGAAACGGAGATCGAGCTCGCTGACTTTTTGGAGCTCGTGAGCAATAACCATATCGGCAATCGAGTTACCTACCGCGTGCGCAAGCTGACCCATATCGTGAAGGTGGAGAAGCAGGAGCTGGCGGCGGATGGCAGCGAAAAAACGTAACGCCCCGCAAACTTCAGACTAAAGGACTGATCCAACGGAGCGCCGAGGACCGAGCTCATCAAAGAATCGGCAGCAATTCATCACCCTCGGCACCCGCCGGGTAGTTGAATACCTGCGGCCTTTCTTTCCCTGGTCCAGTTTTCGGTGCCTTTGGCTCATGCGCCTCGGCGGCTACGATTGCACCATGGGCGGTGATATGGTGGCCTTCGCGTTCGCGAGCAGTCCCTGCTTCACAGCCAAGTGCTTTTGGGACGTCATGTTGAAAGATTTACTCCTGCTCATCCCATCGGTGGTCATCGTACATTTTCGACAATGCATCACTTATTCCAGGGTAACAAATAACTAACAGGCGATCTTTCATGTAGCCAAAATCCGACGAGGGGCAACCACGGCCAGTTCTATCCTTCTGAGCCGGGTAAAGAATCGCATACCTACCTATCCGATCCGCCTTCCGACAAAAGGGTTCGCTTTTTACAATCGCTTCCGAAAAATGAAACGAATTGCATGGATTCCAGGCGAATAGGTAGCCGTTATAGGTTACTCCAAAACTACTTTCACAAGTCCGGCCTATCCTATCAACTTCACCCGGGCCAACGACTTTACAAAAATTCTCAGCATTCCCATATGAATTTGATGTCGCAGAAAGCAAAAAAAACAATCCGAGACCGGAGACTTTTCGCCATCTCCCAAAACGCTTCCTCAAAATTAGGCTGTTCGATCTAAAAAACAAAGAAACACTTTCAAATTTCATGAACTACAACCTCTACGTACCGGTTCCTCAGCGCTAGACGGAGTTCCACCACATTCTGCTGGTGGGTTTGGATTCTTCCAAAGAATTTTATAAACGACTCGATCGCAAGCTTTGCCAGTAGGAGTGGTGTAAGTGGCCTTTTGGCAGTAGCGAACAGCGAGCCCACTTGGCCCATTTATATGTAGAGCAAAGAGTTTGTCATTAAATGGAAAAATCTGCCCATCAACAATGCAGTTTCCTTCAATGCGACTTACAGGAGAAGTGCTAATCAATGTCTCGTGAGCAGTAAGAGCACAATTATCTACCGTGTAGCCGCACCAAGCGCTGGAGCAGATGAAAAGGCCCAAAACACCAATAAAGTACGTCATAATTTTAGAGATCCTTTCGTGCGTATCAGTAAGCCGACTTAGAGCTTATATAGGGAGAAGAGCAACCACGAAACGTACAGATCCGTACATTTCTAAGCGGTCGGGAAACGGCAATTTATCCGGGGGTTTACTCGAACGGTTTGCTCGAAGTAGCTGCGGTGTAGACTTCACCCGGCTCCTTTGCGAATCGTACCCGTAAAAAGTAATAGATCTCTTCGGACGCCGCTTCTGAGCCACATTGGCCTTTAGGGCGTATCCTATGGTTGTAAATAGCTCGACGAGCCGCTCGAACATTGGCCAGCGTCTTAATGTCCGTTGGAGCCGGCCACTCCGAATACGAGCTTCAGAAACCTGTTCTTTCCAGCGCGTGGGCCGTGTTGATCCTGGAGTCTAAAAGCCAAGCCCTCCGGAGAGGCCCGGCGCGATGTTTAAATTATCAACAGGCATGGGGGCCGGTTTATAGACAAAAAAACCCGCCAAGAGAGGCGGGTTCGAAAAATAACGCAACTGCGAAACCAAAAGGTAATGGGGACTAAAGAGCGACTACCTCTTGCACCTCAGGCACCGCCTGCCGGATCCGGGTTTCGATCCCCATCTTGAGCGTGGCGGTCGAGCTAGGGCAGCCCGCGCAGGAGCCCTGCATGTACACGTAAACGATACCGTCGGTGAAGCTGTCGAACACGACGTCGCCGCCGTCCATCGCTACGGCCGGACGGATTTCTTTGTCGAGAACTTCGCGGATCTTGCGGGTCAGATCAGTTTCTTCGCCCTTAGGCACGGCGGCCTGATCGAGAGAAAGTGGATTTACCGCGGGCTCACCGGAAAGCACGTGCTCCTTGAGCGCCTCACGCGTTTTGATGTCGAGCACTTCCCAGTCGCCTTCTTCCGTTTTTGTGACAGAAATGAAATTGCTTCCGATCATGCACGAAGCCACGCCCTGGATCGCCATCAGGCGGCGGGCCAACGGGGAGCTTTCGGCCGCTGCTTTATTGGGGAAGCTCGCGCTGCCTCGCGGAAGCAAAGTATTGTCGTCCAGAACGTATTTAAGGGCGTTCGGGTTCGGGGTGAATTCGAGACGGATTTCCACGTTTTTAGTTTCCATACCTCATCCCTACCATGCACGGGGTCGAAAACAAAACTGCTGCAAGCGTGTGAGAGATTTTTGATGACCTAAAGCCCTGTTTTGTCAGGCTCTCCTGGGCTAAGCTTTCAGCTCATTCTGGAGCAATAAATATGCTGATGCGGTTCCTTGCCCTGACCTTTTTACTTACACTTCCCCAGCCCAGCGCCACTGCGGCCGCTCCCAAAGGCGGGGCGGAAAAAATCACCGAAACCAGGCTACCCAACGGCCTGATGGTGCACGAGTACCGCCTCAAGAACGGCTTGCAGCTGCTCTTCGTTCCGGACCATACGGCCCCCGTATTCACCTACCAAGTATGGTTCAAGGTTGGTTCGGCGAGCGAGAAGCTCGATCCCCGCCTTAAGAAGACCGGCCTCGCCCACTTCTTCGAGCACATGATGTTCCGTGGAACGAAAAAAGTCGGCGAAGGCCAGTTTGACGCCAAGCTGAGCGCGGCTGGCTCGGTGGGTCTCAACGCCACCACCTGGCTCGACCGCACGAATTATTTTGAGAGCCTGCCGAAAGAAAAGCTGGAGCTCGCCTTCGAACTCGAGAGCGACCGCATGGCAAATCTCGTGATCAACGAGAAAGGCTTCAAGAACGAGCTCGGCGCCGTGATTGGTGAGCTCAAGATGCGCAAAGACAAGCCGAGCTCCGTGGCCTACGAGAATGTTTGGGACCTCGCCTTCGACAAGCACCCCTACAAGTATTCTGTGATCGGCACTGAAGAAGAGCTTCACTCCTTCACCGTCGACGACGCAATGTACTTCTACAACACGCACTATGCCCCTAACAACGCCGCACTCATCCTGATCGGCGACTTCGAAATTCCGAGAGCCCTCGCACTCGCAGAGAAATACTACGGAAAGTACAAGTCGAAAGAATTGCCGAACCCGGAGGTTCCGCAGGAGCCTGTGCAGACCGAGATGCGCAAACGCGAGCTCACGCATCCTCTCGCGAACTCGAATTTCCTCTACTGGGGTTATAAAATTCCTGATGGAAAAAGTGCCGACATGGCCCCCCTCGAGGTGATCGGAGCGATCCTTTCCACTGGCGACGGCTCCATCCTCGAACGTGAGCTCGTGCAAACGGGCAACGCGAGCTCCATCGGCGCCGGCCCAAACCGCGGCCGCTACCCTGGTCTTTTCTTTGTGACCATCCAGATGGCACCCGGCAAAGACGATAAGCTCGCTTACAAGAGCCTCGAGAAAGCGCTGTCGCGCTTCCGCAATGGCGATGTGACCGAACCGGAAATCGAGCGGGCGAGGAATCAGTACCTGCTTGGCTCCTACAACGAACTGCTCAATGCGAGCACAGTGGGCACGAATCTCGGTGAAAGCCTCGTGACCACCGACAACTATCTTCGCGAGTTCCAGATGATCGAGCAGCTCAAGAAAGTGACTGCCGCCGACATTAAACGCGTGGCAAATGCCTACCTCGTCGAGAAAAACTCGAGCTTAATTCGGCTCACCCCAGCTACCGCCTCCGCGAAAGGAGATTCGAAGTGAGATCCCTCATCCTTGCGTCCTTGCTACTGGCCCTTTCTTCGCACGCGCAGGCGGGCGTAAGCCTGACCACGAAAGGCGGAAGCCCCAACTACCTTTTCGAGGAAGACTCAAAGGCCCTCGCCGCCTCGGTGCAGCTCGTGTTCCGCACCGGCAGCATGGTCGACCCTCAAGGCAAAGAGGGGCTCGCGAAAGTCGCGTTTCGCTCCCTCCTTCGCGGCACTAAAACCAAAAACACTGAAGAGTTCTTTGGCGCCGTGGAGCGCATGGGAGCTTCAGTGGATGTAGACATCGGTCACAGCCGAGTGATCGTAAGCCTGAATACCGTGAGCGAGAACCTGCCGGCGGCGATGAGCCTGCTGGCCGAAGCGGTGCTCGAGCCTTCGTTGAAGGATTCCGACATTGAAGCGGTAAAGGAAGAGGAGCTCGCGTCACTCAACCAGGAGCTCTCAAACAATCGCAAGTTGTTGAGGCGGATCTTCCGCCAGGCGATCTTCAAAGGCACAGCGCTCGCTTTCCCCTCAGAAGGCACCATTGAAGGCGTGAAAGCGATTACCCCCGACGATGTTCGCGCCTTCCTCAAGGCACAGGTGAAGTCGGGCAGCGCGATCTTCGCCGTATCGGCAAACTATTCGGAAAAGAATGTGCGAGGCCTCATTGAAACCGCGTTCGCCGCGATGCCAGACGGAACTCCCTCGGATCTTCCGGCGGTTTCTGCGCCGGTTCTTAAGGGCCGCACCGTATACGTGATGGACCGCAAGGGCTCCGCCACTACCGAAGTAGGCATCGGCCATATCGGAATCAAGGCTGACCGCAAAGACCGCGAAGTGCTCGAGACCGGGCTCCATTCCTTCGGGGAAGACATGAGCTCGCGCCTCTTCAAAGAATTGCGGGAAAAGAAAGGCTGGACCTACGGCGCCTACGGCGGCTTTGATCTGTTTGAGCGGCCGCGCCGCTATGGAGGCGGCTTCATGATCTGGGCCTTCCCACAGGCCGAGCATACAGAGGCCCTTGTGCCGCGCGCGCTCGAAATCTACGAGGAATATGTGCAGGGCGGCCTCACCGCCAAGGAGCTCGACTTCTCCAAGAAAGCGCAGACCAACTCTTACCCCTTCAAGTTCGCCACCTCGCGGGCCAGGCTGCAGGCCCGGCTTTACGAGCTGCTCGAAGGCGCGCCTCCCCGCTCAGTGAGCGAGTACCGCAAAATCGTGAACGGAGTCACTCTCGGCACGCTGAAGAAAGCGATTCAACAGGTGCATGATCCAAAGAACGTGGCGATCGTGATGGTGGGAGATCCTTCCCGCACTGGCGCGGTAATCGGAAAGCTGAAGAACGTGACGGTGGTGAGGGTTACGGATCCGATGACGCGCTTCTAGGGCCAACCAGATTCCAAAACTAAAAAGGCCGCCCTTATGGGTGGCCTTTTTTTTTACCGCGGGGGCAATTCAGACTACTACTGCCCCTTCATCAAAGCGCGCACGAGAAACTCGCGAATATGCGCCACCTCTTTGCGGGGGTCGATCGTGTGCTCTTTTTCATAGACCCTCCAGTCAATTCCTAAACCCATTCCTTTAAGGGCGGTAATTTGGGTTTGCGTTTCCGTGAGCGCCAACATGGGATCGGCCGTGCCATGAGTCACCAAAATCTTCTGGTTACGCGCTACCGGGGAGAGTTTTTCGGGGTACTCGTTCAGCATTCCGACAAAACCACTGATGCCCACTACGGCACCCAGCGTTTTCGGGTAACGGCAGGCGAGATCAAGCGCCATCAGACAGCCTTGGGAAAAACCCAACACGCCTACGTGTGCCGGGTTCCAGCCCTGAGCCTCGAGGTCTTCCAGCGTTCGGAAGAGCAAATCACGGCTGCGGATAATCCCGCGATTTCGATCGCCGCCGTAGATATCGAACCAGGAAAAGCCGGTGAAATAAGAGTCGGGAGCGTTTACGAGCAGATAGTTGAGCCCTGGTATCCGCAGCATTTCAGGCAGGAATCGAAAGCCTTCCAGGCTGTCGCCTAGGCCATGCAGCACCAGGAGAAGGCGATCATTTTCGGTGACCTCTTTGGCAGGCAAATAGGCGGATTCGAGCCAGGAAATTTCGGGCGGATTGCGCATTAAAACCCTCAAAATACCAATAGTTTCTCCCGATCAGTAAGTACAGGGAGAAGCGCTACATGCCAACTAAATTTCTTGTCATCGAAACCCCTCATTTCCAGCTCGGCGCCAATGCCGGCGAGCAGACCGAAAAAATCGATCCCGCCTCCTTTCCCGCGCGTCTCAAGCAGCATAGAGAAGCAAACACGAACGATCTTCTCTTCGTTCTCGCCCCTGAGGAACTTCGCTACCAGTTGGTTTTCCAGGATGCCGGCAGCGGCCCGGGCAGCGTAAGCGTCGCCTTTTTTCCGAAAGCCGAAGACGCAATTCGCTTCCTTCCCTCGATCTTCCTTTTTGCCAGCGATACCCGCAGCACCGGCGTGAAAAACACTCTCGCCAAGGGAAGCGCCATCTACCTGGAGACCTTTTTCAACGTAACCTCCGTGGGGAGCAAACTTGACCCCGTGTTCGCCTTCGCACGCCGTCACCTCACGGCCCTCAGCGCGACTAACGCCTGGGGCAGTATTCAGACCCTCGTGTTCCAGGGCCTGCAGAGCCTCCCGGAGCAGGGAGAGAAAGGCACGGGAGAAAAAGTGGACGTGCAGATCGGCGCGGATGAAAAACTGCTGACGCTGTCGGTGCGCTTCGACCTTCCGAAAGAAAAGGTTCCCGGAACCCGCGTCAGCCCAGTTCTGACCCTCCCTCGCTCCTCTGCCGGCATTTTTGAGAGCCGCTTCGTGGCTGAAGGCGAAAAAATGGAATTCAACTGCCTCTTTTTCCGCGACGGCGGCCCCGTTCGCCCGATCGAAATCCAGACTTTTGAGAATGCGGCCGCGCTGGAAAATCCGGCCTCGGCGCGCGAGTATTCCTACCAGGCATTTTCTGCGATCAGCACCGCAATGCCAGAAGAGAAGCGCGTGGTAAAAGCGGGCAAAACCGGATTCAAGAAAAAGTTTTCGGCCGTGATCAATCCAAGTGGTGCTGAGCCAGAAGCAGTTTCCGCCATAAGTGCCAACAACGCACCGTACGCGGAAAAGAAACTGGTGGTTTCCGGCCATGCGGCGCTTGGTAAGGATGCGCAGATGATCACCGGAAAGGCAGCACCTGCCGAAGCATCCACGCTGGTGACGGGCGACTACACTGAAAAAGAAAAAGTAAGCCTTGTAAAGGGCGCTTCCGCCGGCCTTGAGGAATCCTCCACTACAGTAAAGAGCAACGTAGCCTTCGGGGAGAAAGAGACCATTTTCAAAGGCGGCGCGACTAACGCCGAGCTCGAGCAGCAGATCCACGCGATGAACATCACGATCCAGCAAAAAGAAGCAATGATCATCAAGCTGAACAAAGATCTGGCCGCGGTAAACGATCCTCTCGCGAAGCGTGACGTAATCACCAATATCAAAGACAACCAGAGCGAAGGCCTCAAGCAGAACATCAAGGTGCTGGAAACCGAGCTCGAAGAAGCCAAAGAACGCGAAAAAGAGCTGATGAAGATGGTCGACAAAGCGGTGCAGATGAAAGACGAGGCCGCAAAAAAAATCAAGGAACTCGACCTCAAGCTTAAGCAGGCCGGCGGCAACAAAGGATCCAAAGAACAGATGCTCGAGAAGCAGCTTGAGGAAGCCAAGCGCCAGAACAAGGAGCTCGCCGCCAGAATCGGCGAAATGATGGCGAAGCAACGGGGAACGAAAGCGGCTTAAGCTAGGAATCAATGGCAGAAAAGGCAAAAAATAAAATCATAGTTCTGGAGCCGAGCACCAAATCGGTAACAGATCTGCTCGCCCTGGCCGCGGAAAAAGACGTTGGCGAAATCCTGAAGGCCGCTTCTATCGATGAGGCCCTTCAGCTCATTACCGCCTCCTTGCCGTGTCTTTTTATCGTTTCCATCCTGGATAACAACACGGTTCCCGCCAGCGTGCAGCTGCTCAAGCGCCTGGAAACCTCAATCAAACAGCACGGCCTGAAAGTGTACATGGTTACCGGGATCAAGAACCGGCAGCTTGCAGACCTCTTCACGCAGAAAATGGGCGTAACCGACTACATCGTGGATCCGGTTCCCACACGCACCATGTTCTTCAAAGTAAACCTGGCCATCAAAGCCGTGGAGAATTTCCGCAAGCAGGCCGAGATCAAAAAGGCGCAGCAAGAACAGATCGTAATCAAAAAGTTCGAAGGCAAAAAGGTTGATGCCGCACCGGGAGCCGAGGTTGCCGCCAAGGGCAAGCCGGCCCTGCAGATGGCGGAAGACACCTTTCTCTTCAAGAACGGCGGCGCCAAGAAGGTCGGCAAGAAATTCGTGCTAGAAGTGGAAGGCCCCGATCCATCCACAGGCGAATGGCAGCAGCACGCCGACAAGGGCGATGCGAAAAGCGCCTGGCGCTGGGTTCCCAACGAAGAGAAAGAAGCGCAGGCCAGTGGTGCCGCCCCGCCCGATGGCTGGGTCGCCGAAGGTGAGAAACCCGCGTTCAACGAAGAAACAGGTAAGTGGGCCCTCGCCTCCGAGAATCCCGCCCTGGGCCTGAAAAAGGCCGGGAAAACAGTTGCCGAAAAGATCAGCCTCGACGAGAAAGGCGAGCTAGTTATCGCGGATGACTCTCCCGCAGCGGAAGCTAACTTACAGAAAAACCGCGTAAAGGCCGCCGCGGCCATCAAGCAGCGCGAGGAAAAGCAGAAGATTCTGGCCGAGAAAAAGTCGGCGATTGAGAAAAATGCCCTCGCTGAAGTAAAAGGCAGCATCCTCAAAGAAATTGCTGAGGGTGAAGACGACGAAACCAAGGTGCCCGCCGGAGTAAAGCCCCCGGCCGATAAAGCTGGCACGCTGAAGAAATCCAGCGGCAAAGGAAAAAGCGGCGCGCTCGAAGAGCTGATGAATACGGTTGACGCCGACGAGAGCGACGAGCCAACCGAGTTCAACAACCGTCTTGATGGAAAGAAAGAACAGCTCAGAGCGGTCGCGGATAAGCGCGACGTGAGTCAAGTCAAGGAATCAGGGGCGATCCTTGAGCCTGACGAGAAAGCGATTCCTGCGGCCGAGGCAAAGAAGGCAAGCCCGTTAGACTTCCTGAAAAAGAAGAAAGAACAATTGCAGCAGGCGTCGCTCGCCCAAGGGGTGAACACGATCAAGGCCGACGCCGGCCCCAAGGGCGCGAACGCACTCAAAGACAGCGAAGAAGCCGCGGGGCCTTCGGCCGGCGTGCTCAATCGCAAGAAGGCCTCCAAGAAAAGCCCCGCCGCCGATCGCCTTGCTCAGCTGAAAGCCGGCCTCGAAGAGGGCGAAGAAGAAACCGGCGAAGATGACTCCGCCTTTGCCTCCCTTGGCGGCGAGGAGCAAGGAGAAGAAGGTCCCGCTTTTAATAATTCCACCGGCAAGCCGGGCGAGCAAAAGCGCGGCAGCCCTCAGCTCAAGCTCAAAGACAGCGAGAAGCCAGTCGATCGTGGCAGTCCGCGCCTAAAGTTGCAGGCAAAGAAGAAGAAAGCCCTCGATGCACTCCAGGAGAAGCTAGACGAACCAATTCCGGAAGAGATGAGCCCCGAAGAGGAAGAAGAAATTCGTGAGGAGCTCGGCCTGGAGGGGCGTCCCGAGATCAAGGTTAAAGAGCTTGCCCGCAAAAAGCGGCAGGCCGAAGTGGATCGAATGAAGGGCCTTCTCGCGGAGATCGACGAAGAGATCGAAGAGGCAGGCGAAGCAATCAGCGGCGACGACGTTACCGAGGAGGAAGAAAAGGGTGGCGTTCGCCGCAGAGGCGATCTCACGGCCGAAAAGCTCAAAGGAATCCGTGGTGCGATCGACAGTGGCAGCGAAACTGCGGAAGAGGAAGAAGAAGAAGCTCTCAAGCGCAAAAAAAGTGGCTCCGGGGAAGAAAAAAAGAGCCGAAAATCGCTGGAAGACGAAGCCCGCTATATGCCGGAAGCCGAGCTTCTTCCCTTAGGCAATGCCTGGGAAAACGCGGGCGAGCACTTTGCGTACGTCAGCGCCGATGTTCGCTACAAAGGCTTTGGCAAGCTCGAGGATATTCTCCCGCTCTGGGTTTTCCACGGCGACCAGGTTCCCGAGCTGCTGGATAAATCGAAGCAATGGCGCTTTTACGGCCCCCTGCCCCTGCACGCGAAAACCGTAGCCGAGGTTCCTTCAGACGTTCGCGATTACCTTCTAGGATTGCGTGACCAGCTGAAAGCGAATGGCGTTGGGGTCGAGGAGAGTGCGGCGCTAGGCAAGGCAGCCGATCCGAAAGATCGAAAAGCAAAGGGAAAGAAGGACTCCGCAAGCAGTTCGCTCGATCGCCTGCGTGCGCAGCTTAGCGAAGAAGAGGATTCCAGCGAAGACGAGGAAAACTCCTCAGCCTCTGAAGGCGAAGAAAATTCTGAAGCGGAAGACCTCACCGCCACCAAGGGCAAATACAAGGCCGGTGGCGAGCTCACCCTGCCAGGAGAAGAGCTTGACGGGCTGAAGGCGCGCAAGTCAAAAAGTTCTGCTGACACTCCTGCCGAAGAAGAGGAAACCGAAACACAAGCTGCCGATGCCGAAGACGAAGAGGGCAGAGCCAAAGGCAAAGGGATCAAAGGCAAAAAGAACAAGAAGGGCGCCGGCGCTGCCGGGCTCGACATGCTCGCCCGCCTTCGCGACAAAATGGCTGAGGCTGAGCCGGAAGCTGAAGAGGAAGAAGCAGCTGGCGACAAGGAGAAAACCCGCGCCGGGGATATTGAAGAAGACCCCAAGTCTGAATTTACTCGCGCCGAGGAAGACCCTGGTAACGACAAACTCTCAGCTCTGCGCAGTAAGCTCGCCATCGACGAAGAGGCCGACGACGCGGATTCGGAAATAATTAGCAAGAAAAAGAAGAAAGCTGATAGCGATGCGGGAGAGGAAAATACCGAAGAGGAGAGCCTCTCCAAAAGCGACCTGAGGGGCGCGAGGGAATCAAAGGACGCGGAAGCCAAAAAGGCAGCCAGCGCGATGGATCGTCTGCGCGGGAAGCTCGGCATGGATGAGCCCGCCGAAGAGGAAAGCGCGGAAACGGCCGCGGACTTCAGTGACTCTCCGGAAAAAGGAAAAGACCACGGCTCCGCGACCGATTCTGGCCCAGACGCCACAGGACTATTCACCACCGAAGGCGGTGTGCGCCTTCCGGCGAGCGAAGCGGTGCGCAAGTTCATGGAGCGTCGGAAAAATAAGGCCACCAAAGAGGCAATGGAGCGCGCGGGTAAGGCAGATCCCTCCACGCCCCCGGCTACCGTGTATCTAGGCATCTACGTTTCGCTTTCCGACTCGCTCGCCCAGGAAAAAGACTGCGGCGTCGCGGTGCCGAGAGTATTGAAAGCCTTTGAGGAATCCTACGGTGATTGCGCCGCACTATGTACTGGCATACCTGAGGCGGATAACTTCGCTGAAGTTCGCTTCTCTGCCCCCTCTTCGCCCGAGGCATTAACACGGGTACAACTGAATTCCGGCATTTTCGAGCCGATCACTCCCGACGATGGCGGTAGTGATGATCTTTTGGGATACTTGTTCCTCCAGGCCAAGGGCGCCAGGTCTGTTTTCAGCGAAGCTGAACGCTCCACGTTGAAACGGATCGCCCGCAAGCTCTGGCCGATATTGAAACGATCTGCCGTTGACCAGGAAAGTGAAGCCGCGTGAAAGCAGACAAATCACAAATGTTTCCTGTTTCGCTCGACAAGCTCAAGGCCGACGACGGCGCTCCTTTTCCACTTTTCCTGTTCCTCAAGCGCAACAATAAGTTCATTCCGATCCGCCTCCCTGGCGACGCGATCGGCATGCAGAAATACGAGCATTTCCTCCAGAGAAAACACAATGAGCTCTGGGTGCCTAATAATTTCCAGGAAATCTACAATACCTATCTGCAGTATACCGAGCGCAATGGAAGCGCAGTTCCCGGCCTCGGCGATGTGGTTGCGCGCGAATCCTCGGGCTCAGGCGCCACCTCAGCGCCTGAGAAAGAGAAGTCGGAAGAAGCTTCCATTGTGGGTGATGCCCTCAACGATGAAGAACTTACTCAAACCGAGAAGGCCGAGGTTCTCTCCAACATCAGCCAGGATATGATGCGCGCGCTGAATCAGATCACCACCCGCGGCGAAGAAGCCCGCGCTGAAGGCCTGCGCCACTGCAAAGAGATCGCCGATGAGATTCTCAATGTGGCAGCGCAAAACAGCAATATCTACGACGAGATCCTTGCCCTACGGAATTCGCAGGAAGAGATCGAGCATTCCGTGCTCGTGGGCACAATGGCAGCAATGTTCGGCATGTCGATCGGCTACGCGGACGAGTCTCTGCTCGCAGATCTCACCGTGGGCGCGATTTTTCACGATATTGGCCTCGTGAAGGTTGCCCCCGGGGTGATGGCCAAGCATGAGCAGAAATGGAGCGCCGATGAGCGCAAAGAGTACGAGCGCCATATCGAAGCCAGCATCGATATCCTCAAAGAAAGCGGCGCCGAATTTCACCCCCGCGTTTACCGGATGATCCTCGAACACCACGAGAACTACGACGGTTCGGGCTTCCCGAAAAAATTGAAAGGTTCCGCGATCGACGAAACTTCTGGCGTGCTCCACCTCGCCAATCTTTTCGATCGCCTGTGCAGCGGCAAACAGACCGGTGAGGATCTTTCTCCGGCCGAAGCTTTCGATTATATCCATGAGCAGAGCACTGACCCGGCGGCAAAGCAGGAAGTGCAGCCGGAACTTGTGCAGAGAATCTTCCAGTTCATGCTCACCGAGAAAACCTCGGCCGACGCGATGAAAACAGAAGCCGAAGCAATGGCGAGGAAAGCCTCGAAGTCGGTCTGAGGCGAGATCTGTGGGCGCGTGGGTCGCGATCGGCGTGCGACTGGCGACAATGGGGCGATCGTGGCGCGCTCAAAGTGCACCCCAGGTTCGATCTGAGGGCCACCCTTGAGCGAACATGGTGCAACCGTGGCGCGACAAGCGTGCGACCTGCTTCCGATCTAAGCGCGACCAGTGTGCGACCAGTGTGCGACCAGTGCGCGACTGGCGTGCAATCAGCGTGCGACCAGTGTGCGACCAGCGAAAATCGAGAATTTTTCGTTTGATTTCGACCAACCGGCGGAGTAAAAAACCATTGCCCCATGAAAAGAAGTAAACAAAGCAGTTTCTGGAAAAATCCCCCGAAATCCCATGGCGGCGGCGAAGAGAAGGGTAAGCGCAAAGTCGCTCGCCCAATAGCGACCAAAAGGTCGATGTTGCTCACCATTAAATCAAGCCGCGCCAGAGGCGAATGGAGCTTGCATCGCTTTGAGCGGCAGATCGAGGCCAAGGTAAATAGCCTGGCCCGGCGCTTTCGCGTGCGGGTATACCGCCAAGTGAACGTCGGAAATCACCTGCACCTCCACGTGCGCGCCTCGAGCCGGCGCGGGTTTCAGAATTTTCTGCGTGTGCTTACGCAGGCGGTGATGTTCCTGGTCACGGGAGCGCGCAAAGGCCGCCCAGTCGGCAAATTTTGGGACTTCCTCGCTTGCTCGCGCGTGGTGGAATGGGGTCGCGACTGGTCAGGCGTAAAACGCTATATGGATAAGAACAAGATCGAAGCCACGGGTGTGCCGCGCGACTGGGTGGATGAATGGTACAAGAAAGCACCGAAGCCGGTTTAGCGCCGTCAATCCGTGAGTCGCGCAAGGCGCTCATCCGCCACCGACCGAAGCCCGCCTAAAACCGCCGCCCTACCCCAGAAGCTTCGCGAGCTCTCCCGACTTGTCGGCCGCCGCGAGCTCGGTGTACCCGCCGAGGATCTTACCGTCGATGAATACTTGCGGCATTGTCTTCATGCCGCCACTGCGAATAGACGCCTGCTTCCAGCCTTCTTCATCCTCGTAAGGGATCGGGATTTCCTGGAAGGGAATATTGCGCTGCTTAAGCAGCGCTTTGGCCTGAGAGCAGTAAGGGCATGGCGACGTGGTGTAAATGGTTACGGGTTTCATGGCCCCAGATATACCACAGTTTCAGAAACTAAAGGGCACTGCGGCGTTGTCATAGTCGATCGGTACAGGTTTCCCCACTGGCGCAACGGGAGCTGCGGGAGCTACGGGAGCAGTGGCTGTGGTGGCGGGATCGCGTCCTGTTGCCGCGGAAGCTTTCTCCGCCACCTTCGACGGCTCTTGTCCTTTTGGGTACGGCATGTTCGACGCATTCTCGTCCATGCAGCGCTCGTAGGCGGGCATCGTGTATTCCGGAATTGGTTTTTTCTTTCCCTTCACTTTAAGCGGCGCAGAGTAAACATAGATATTGTCGTAGTCGGGGTCGGAGTCGTCCCGGTAGGTGTAGAGCTTCATGCCTTCCCTGAAGTGCGAAGGCGCGAGAACGTGGCGGCAGATTTTCTCGCCACCACGGAACCTGAGGTCATACATCATCCACAACACGGGGCGGCCGCCCTTTTCGCCGGGCACTACGGCGATGTCCATCGGCTTTTCTTTGGAGTGGAAATGGAACTCCATGTGAGGCAGCTCATTGTCCTGTTCACCCCATTCGATGATGTCGACCATCGGATAGAACTGCCCGTTGTAGATCTGGCCGTCGAAGCGCTCGAAGTCTTTGGCGTGGGCGGCGGGAATGAGGAGCAGGCTCGCAACGACATAGAAAAGTATTTTCATATACTATCCTATCGACAGACGAGAGCCGGTTCTTAAGAGGATCCTGTGGATCGGTACTTCAGCTGAAAAAGGCCCAAGTATTGAATTGTTTTCAATACTTGGGCACCAGGAAAGGTCTACTGAAGTTCCTTGATTTCTCCGGTACCGGATACGAAGTAGTCCTGCGCGCCTACCTGTTCCACGAGCGCAGAGCCGTAACGGAAGCGAAGGTCGAAGCCGAGCCCGGCCACGGGTGCACGGGCGTTACCCAAGTTTACGGGTGCGCGGTTTTCGGTCCATACGTCGAGGTTGAAGCCCCAGAGAACGTAGATCGAAGTAGGAACCACGATCACGTTGGCGAGGTACTTGCCTTTGCCGTTGATTCCGCCGCCATACATAGCGCTCACTTTCAAGCGTAGATCCACCACCGTAATACCCAGGTAGTTCTTCGCCGACACACTGTATACCTTCGTATTGGGAGCTTGCCAGCCGCCGAGCTGGTCCCAGGCATTCACACCCTGAGGCACCACCGACACAGCATCGCGGCGCACGTTAACCACGGGCTTGCCCGCTTTAATAATGTCGATGAGCTTCTCGCCGAGGAGAACTACCGCATTCCAGTCGATCGCCTGGATCTCCGGCTGGAAAGGAGCCACTTCGGTGGGAACGAGGAAATCGGAATAGAGCTCAGCCGCGGTAGGAACAACTTCCTGCACGGATAGGTCGGATACCTTGTAGTAGTCAGAGTCTTGCTGGTTTGCCTCTTGGGCATACGCGGTTACAGACGAAACGAATGCGATCAAACATACAAACGTGGTTTTCATCTTCATATTATGGCCCCTCCCGAGGCCCAAGGTTATGCGGCTTCGATTCTTCACGGTCATGTGGGAATCAGCAAAGATAAAAATGGTTAGGAATCGACGAGCAAATTCTATTTTTGGCACTAATTTGCCAACCCGCGTTACCGACTTTGATTTGTTTGAAGGATAGGTCGGGCGTATCCTATAAAAATGACTAAAATCACCTCTGCTCTGGTCGCCCTTCTACCCTCTCTATTACTTTTTACCTCGCCCGCGCAATCCGCCGATCCTGCTTCGGGGCTGTCGTGCTCGATGATCCCGACACTTACGCAGTTTTTGCTTCGCTATCACGTGACAATCCACACTGTGAGCGACGACCTAAACAATAGAACTGTAGATCAGGTGATCAAGCGCCTCGATCCTTCGAAAACGCTGCTGCTCCAGAGCGATGTTGATGAAATGAAGCCCAAGATTCTTGGCTTCCTCAAAGGCATGAAAGAGAATCCGGACTGCAAAGATCTCGACGGGCTCCACGAGCTCCTGCTGAAGCGTTCCAAGGAACAGCTCGCCTACGCCAAAGAAGCCCTCGGCAAAGACTACAAGCTGGATGAAAACGTGGAACTCCAGCTAGATCCCGACAAGCGCAGCTTTCCCAAGAATATGGAAGAGAGCCGCAAGCGCCAGCTCGTGCAGCTCCACTTCCAGATCTCCAATTACCTCCTCGCCTTCATGGAAGCTCCCGAGAACCTGAAGATGAAAAAAGAGAAGCTCGACCGCAAGCCGCTCCCTAAAGAGATGGAAAAGGCGAAAGGCCAGCTCATCCACCGCTACGAGCTGCTCGTAAAACGCATGGAAGAGCAGAAGCCAGGCGACGTTTACAACTACGTAGTGAACGCCTTCGCCTCTGCGATGGACCCACACTCCAACTATCTCAGCCCGGAAGACACCGAAGACTTCCGCATCAATATGAATCTCTCGTTGGAAGGGATCGGCGCCTCACTCTCGAACGAAGACGGCTACACTGTGATCCAGGAGCTCATTCCTGGAGGCGCAGCGGGCAAGAGCGCGAAGCTCCAGCCGAAAGACAAGATCATCGCCGTGAGCAACAAGAAGGGCGAGATGGAGAACGTAATCGACATGGACCTCAAAGACGTGGTTCACCGCATCCGCGGCCCGAGCGGCACGACCGTGAAGCTCACGATCCTTCGTGAGAAGCCCGAAGTTACCCGCTTCAATCTCTCCCTCGTTCGCTCTAAAGTGCAGCTCGAAGACGAAGCGGCCAAAATTGAATTCTATGACCGCAAGGTGGGCGACAAGAACCATAAGCTCGCCCGCATCGAGCTCCCCGGTTTTTACGGTGGCCAGGGCCGCACCGCACGCACCTCGTATAAGGACATGGCCGTGGCAGTGGAAAAAGCTGTGAAGGGCGGAGCTGAAGGGATCGTGCTCGACCTCTCCAGCAACAGCGGCGGTCTCCTCGACGAAGCCGTGCGCATCGCCGGCCTCTTCATCTCGCGCGGAAACATCGTGGCCACCAAGGACGCGACCGGCGAAGTGCAGATGCTCGACGACATCGACAGCCGCGTACAGTTCAACGGCCCGATGGTGGTGCTGATCAGCCGCCTTTCGGCCTCGGCCTCCGAGATCGTGGCCGGCGCCCTGCAGGATTACCGCCGCGCCATCATCGTAGGCGGCGATCGAACCTACGGCAAAGGCTCCGTGCAAGCCGTGATCCCGCTGCAAAACGATTACGGGATCATGAAAGTAACCACCGGGCTTTTCTTCATTCCCGGCGGAAACTCCACCCAGCACAAAGGCGTGGCTTCCGACATCTCTTGGCCCAGCCCTTTCAATACCGACGATATCGGCGAGAACCACCTCGACAACTCGCTCAAGCCAGATTCCATCCCGACCTTCGTGAGCCAGGAGGCCAACGACGGCGCGAAGTGGGATCCAGTGAGCCAGAGCGAGATCGATCGCCTGAAAGAGCTTTCTGCCGCGCGCGTTTCGAAGAATAAGGAGTTCGCCGAGATCGAGAAGGATCTCAAAGAAATGAACGACCGCAAGGGCCTCGTGAAGCTCTCCGACATGCGCAAAAAAGAAGGCGACAATAAAAAGAAGAACAAAGACAAAGCTCCCAAGCAGCTAGCAAAAGAACGCAATAAGCCCCAGATCGACGAGGCACTCTCAGTACTCGCCGAGTTCGTGGACATGCGTAAAGGCGGCTCGGGCAGGCTCGTAACCCAGGAAGGGCACTCTGGAGCCAAGCGCGTTCAGTAGTTTCTTTCTTTCTGGTCTGTTGACGATGGGCGGCATCCTGAAGTAGGTTGCCGCCCATGCCTTTTTCCACAAAGTTCATCGTGCTCACCGGAGGCCCCGGCGCCGGCAAAACCGCCGTGATGGAAGCGGCCCGGCAGATCTTCGCCAAAGACGTCGCCATCTTGCCCGAAGCCGCCAGCATCGTTTACGCCGGCGGCTTTCCCCGCCACGCGACGCGTGCCTCGGTGCACGCCGCCCAGCGCGCGATCGCCCGCGTGCAGGAAGAGCTCGAGCGCTTCACCCTCGAAGACCGCACCGCTCCCGTAGCCCTCTGCGACCGCGCGATCGTCGACGGCGCCGCCTACTGGCCCGAAGGCCCCGCGGGTTTCTACGCCGCGATCGGCTTGAGCCCGGAGCAGGTATTCGCGCGCTACACCACCGTAATCCACCTCTGCACGCCCTCTCTCTCTATGGGCTACAGCAATCACTCAAACCCGATGCGGCTCGAAAGCGCCGAACAAGCCGCCGAGCTCGACCGCCGCATCGAGGAAGCCTGGCGCGGGCACCCGAACCGCCTCGTGGTTCCCGCGAAGGAATCATTTACCGAGAAGCTCGAGCATGTAACGGCATTGATCCGGGCGGAATTGATCCTGAAGGATATCCCGAACGTGGCCACGAGCGTGCGCTCGTCGACGACGAATGTCGAGAGTACCTCGCCGAACAAATCGGTTGAACTCGTGAACTGAGCGTTTACGATAGTGGGAACCATCTCAGGAGGTTCCCCATGTTCGGCATTATCAAGCTAAAGTTCTTCGGCCGTTTCCGCGAATTCGGCCTGCTCATCATCCGCGTAGGCATCGGCCTTTCCTTCATGGTGCACGGCTCAGGCAAAATGTTTAATCCCGACCGCTGGGGTGCCATTGGCGCGTCGATGGGCCAGTTTGGGATCACCTTCGCCCCCACCTTCTGGGGTTTCATGGCAGCCTTCGCAGAGTTTGGCGGCGGGATTCTTTTCCTGCTCGGATTTTTCTTCCGCCCGGCCGCCGCAATGATGGCCTTCACGATGCTGGTGGCAATGACCACTCACCTCGCTAAAGGCGACGGCTTTAGTGGCTACTCCCACGCCATGGAGCTCGGAATCCTGTTTCTCGGCATGTTTTTCGTGGGGCCAGGTAAGCTCAGCTTGGATGGGGAGTAAGGGCCTTTATGCTACGTGCGTTCTTGTTCAGCATCATCCTGGGCAGCCCGGCATTCGCAGAAACCCATGAAACCTTTATTGGAGAAGCCCGTGAAAAGGGAGTTCTCGTTTATACCGAAAAGCACAGCGTTACCAAAAACGCCAACGGGCAGCCCGTCGAAGCCGTAACTAACTATGTTAGTCCGGACGGAAAAGTCTTAGGCGTGCTCCGGTCCAACTTCAAAGACAGCCTCAATCTCCCTGAGCATACTTTCGAAGACGAGCGCACCAAAGCTAAGTACGGAATCCGACGCTCAGGCACAAAGGTCGAGATGTTCAGCCAAGAAGGCAACGAGCCCGAAAAAACAAAAGTACTTGAAAACGATGATGCCACGGAGAGACTTCAAGTGGGCTGCCAGGGCTTCAACTACTATCTGTTCGGAAAAGTGGATCAGATAAAGGAAAAAAAGTATTTACCGGTGCTTTTCATGATTCCCGGCGAACTGAGCTCCTATAAGTTCGAGCTGGAGTTCATTAAAGACAATCCCGATCAGACGGTCGACTTCACCGTGAAAATCGAAAGCTGGTTCCTTCGCCTCTTCGCCCCCAAGCTCGAGTTTCGCTACGACCGAAAGATCAATCGAATCGTTTGGTACAAAGGCCTTTCCAATATCAAAAATGATAAAGGGAAATTGATGGACGTAGTGATCGACTATAAATATTGATCAATAATTCCCTCTCTAAGCGATTCAAGAAGCCCATTCGCCGCTGCCTTAGCCGTAAATGTTTGGTTTTATTGCATTAATTACCCAAAGCCACAGGCGTGGCCAACTTCAGCTCCAGCGCCACTTTACCGATAAGCCAGGGTGGCAGCAAACCAATCAAAAAACGGCAACGGGCCGGTAAAGAAGAAGAAAATCTCGGACGAGTTCCAGGAAGAGGATATCTTCCAGCCGCCCGAAATTGTGCGCGAGCCTTCGAGCCGGCAGGCCAAGCTTGGCAGCAACGTGGTTCTGCGCATAACAGCGAACGGTAAGCCCCTGCCGAGCTACCAGTGGTTTCACAACGGCAAAAAAATTTCCGGCGCCAACTCCGACCGTCTCACTCTGAGCAAAGTGCGGCGTGCGCACGCCGGCGCCTATCATTGTGAGGCGAAAAACCATGCAGGCAAAGTGGCGAGCCGCGCCTGTATGCTTAGCTTCTTCACGCAGAAGATGCCAAAGCTCGTGCTCGAACACCGCGAGCTCAATATTGAAGAAGGCAAACCGATCACCCTGAAGCTGGTCTCCCAAGATCCCGAAGCCTTCAAAGACTTCAAAGTATTCTGGGTGTTCAACGGCATGCGCATCAAGGGAGCGATGGGCCCCGAGCTGAGCATCAGCGCCGGCAAGAAAAAATATGAAGGCGAATACAAGGCAATGATTGCAGTGGGCTCTGGATTAGAAACCAGCAACCCCTGCAAAGTCACAATCGTGCCGGCAAAGAAAGCCGCACCACCTCCCGTTCCGACTGCCAAGGATGCACCGGTAGATGCCACCATGGTCGGCATGCTCGCTCCCGATGCCTCTGAAGTGGCACTCCCCGAGCCCGAACCCGCAGCTGCAGCTGCTTCCGCAGACGACTGGGCCGATTCGCTTTTCAATCCCGAGGACGACGACGAAGCGCCCGCAGAAGTAGTCGCCGTGGAAGAAGGCACGCGCGAGTTCGACTCCCGTGAGATTCGCATGAGCGCACAGGAAGCGGAAGCCGCGCTGGCAAATGCGCAGCCCAGCCCGCTCGACTTGATCGCCAGCATGAAGAAGGAAGCGGAAGTGGAAGAGGTCGGGGAAGCGCAGTCAGCGCCGACCTCGCAAGCCGAAGACGATTCGGATCTTTTCGTGGACTGGGACAAAGTGGTACCCGTGAAAGCGGCAGCGATCGCGGTGGTGGAAGACAAACCCGAGCCGGCAAACGCAGTTGTCGAAGAGCTCAAGGCGGAACCTGTAATTACCAAGCCCGCGGCCACTGTAACGCCGATCAGCGAGAGCCCGCGTAGACGCGCGCCGAGCCCCAAGCTTGTGAAGAAAAAAGAGTTCCTCGAGAACATGCTCGCGCGCTGGCAGAAGCGCATGGGCCGCGATTCCAGGAACGCAGCTTAAGTTCGCAAGCCCTTGCCTGATACCGTAAGGCGCCAGGCCCATACGAAGAGCAGCATCGAAATCCCGCCCGCGACGGCAAAATCCAACCATAGCGGAAAGGATCCAAAGCCCAGGATGCACTGGCGAAAGCCGTCGATCAGATAGGCCATTGGGTTGAACCGCGAGATCACCTGCCAGAAGGGAGGCAGGTGCGACACGGGATAAAACAAGCCTCCTGTATAAATGAGCGGCAGGATCAGGAAGTTGGTGAACATGGAGAGCGCATCAAAGTTTTTCGAATAGATCGCCGCGATGATCCCGAACTGTGCGAACAGGAAAGCGCCGATCAGGATCATTCCCGCCGCCAGAAAGGGATGCATCCAGGGCAACCCCGTAAAGAGGAGCGAGATCAGGAAAGTGGCAAGGCCCACGAGAATCCCGCGGATCATCGCCGCAGTGGTGAACGCGAGAATGAATTGCGGTGCCGTGAGCGGGGTTACCAGCAGATCCACAATGCCGCCGAAGAAACGGTAGATAAAAATAGAGGAGGAAGTATTCGCAAACGCCTGGTTCATCACGCCCATCAGGATCAGGCCAGGCACCACGAACTGCGCGTAAGTGAGATCGGGATAGAGATCTATCTTGGAGCCGAGGCTCACTCCGAAAACGAGCAGGTAAAGCGAAGCCGTAATCACGGGCGTGATCAGCGTCTGTGCGGCCACGCTGAAGAAGCGCAATACCTCGCGCTTCAATAAAGTATAAAACGGAAGGTAAGGGTGGAATGTCTGTTTGCTCGCCTGTTGGCTCGACGTATTCATACTTTCCTCTTCGTCAGCTTCAGGAAAGCCTCCTGGAGGGAAGGCGCCTGCGTTTCAATTTCACGCACCTGTGCGCCCAAGGACGCCAGCGCCTGGAGAGCGTCCCCTACTCCGTGCTCCACGCGCAGCACGAGTTTTTTGCCGCCCTCTTCGAGCGCGCCCTGGAGCCCCACCGGCACGGCCGCCAGCGGTTCCGTCAGATGCACAATCAGCCGTTTCTCGTCGAGCTTGGCCAATAACGAGCGAGTATGGTCGAGCGCGATCACGTTCCCTTCGTTCATAATCGCCACGCGCCCGCACATCTCTTCGGCTTCCTCGAGGTAGTGCGTGGTGAGGAGCACAGTGGTTCCGAGATCGCGGTTGATCTCGCGCACGAAAGCCCAGAGCTGCTGGCGAAGCTCCACGTCCACTCCGGCGGTGGGCTCGTCGAGAATCAGAAGCCGGGGCTTATGGATCAGGGCCTTGGCCACCATGAAGCGCCTTTTCATTCCTCCCGAGAGCTTGATCATTTCTTTTTTCAGATGAGGCCCCAGAGCGAGCCTATCGATCAGCAGCTCGCGCCATTGGGGATCGTCTTTGACGCCGTAATAGCCGGCGTGCAGCTTGAGGGCGGTATCGACGTTAAAAAAGGTGTCGACTACGATCTCCTGGTGCATCACGCCGGTAAGCCGGCGTGTTTCCACGAACTCACTCTGGTTGTCGTGGCCGAACACAGAGATCTCGCCGCCGCCCACCCTGGATACGCCGCTGATCATATTGATCGTGGTACTTTTCCCCGCGCCATTGGGTCCCAGGAGGCCGAATATCTCGCCTGGCTGTATTTCCAGGGAAATCTCATTGACCACCGACTTGCCAGCGAACTGTTTGGATAGCTTACGGAGGCTCAAGGCAGGCGCTGTTGTCATAAATTGCAACTTACCCTAAGCCTTCTCTATGGTAAACGTAGAGCATGTGCGGATTTCTTGGCGCCTTCGCGCCCAAAGAACGGCAGTGGCTTCCCGACGATATAAAGTTGTTCCGGGCGCACTTTGCCTCGCTGGCCCATCGCGGCAATACCAGCTCCGGCGAAAGAATCCAGCATAACTTCGCGCTTCTCCATCATCGCCTCGCGTTCCGCGACGTAGCCGAAGGAAAGCAACCGCTCACTGACCCGCTCGGCCGCGCCACAATTATTTTCAATGGCGAATTATACGGATTCCAGAAGCTGCGCCAGCAGCTGAGCCAGCGCTACGATTTTCGCACCAAGAGCGATACCGAGGTAATCCTCGCCACCTACCTCGAGCACGGCGAGAACATGCTCTCCCATCTCGACGGAGAATTCGCCTTCGTGATCCACGACCACCGCGACGGAAAGATCACCGCGGCCCGCGATTCGTTCGGCGTGAAGCCGCTTTTCTGGAGCAGCGAGGGAATCATGGGCGGTATGCGCCACTACGCCGAGCGCTACGAGCTCTCTTTCCGCGACCGTCTCTTCTTTTCGTCCGAGATCAAGGGCCTGCCCGTAAAGCTTTCCTGGGACCAGCGAGGCCTCGAGCGAAGCTTCCTTTCGCTTTACGAGGAGATGGGTACCACGTTCTCAGGTGTATATGCGCTTGCGCCGGGCTCCCTGTTCACGATCAAGCCCGAAGGGAGCGGTTGGAGCGCCGTGATTGAGCGCAAGATTTACAAGCGCCGCCGCCCGCAGCGTTCCCCTGAGCACAGCTTCGAGAAAAGCGCCGAGGAACTGCAAAATATCCTGCGCGAAACCGTGCAGAGCAAGCTCGACTCCGAAGTTCCGCTCGGCGCCTACCTCAGCGGCGGGATCGACAGCCGCATAGCCGCCTTCGAGATGTCGCGCGCCGGCGCGAAGATCGACACCTTCACCGTGGGTTTCGAAGGCGCCGACTACGACGAAACCGCCGACGTGAGCGCCTTCCTCAAAAGCTACCCCAATCTCCGCGGCCGTGCGCTGATGACCAGTGATAAGGCGCTCGAGTATTCGTACCCACACGCGGTTTACGCCTCGGAGCTTGTGCAGCCTTATACCAACGGCGCCGCGAAATGGTGGCTCTCACGCTTTGCCCGAAGGCACGTGCGCGGCGTGCTCACCGGCGACGGCGCCGACGAGCTTTTCTGCGGCTACCCGAGCTACAAGTATCTAGCCTGGTGGCGCTTCCAGCGAAGGCGCCCGAGCGTGGGACGAGCAAAGCTTTTCTCCGCGCGCGTGATCGGCAAGAGCGACAAGTTCTGGGAGAAGGGCTTGTCTACGGGTGCAAGCGGCAAAGACCTGCTCGACGCCGGCGTATCGCTCGGCTGGCTGCATCCCCTCTACGCGCAGGTAGAAACTGCCGGCAAGCTCTTTACCGGCTCGGCGAAATTTGCCGAAATCCTCAAACGCGAAAAAGAAGATATTTTCTCCTACATCGCCCCCGATGAAGGCCTGAGCCCGATGAATATCTGGCAGAATTATTTTCTGCACACCCACTTCCCCACCCACGTGCTCAACTGGGTGGGCGACCGGATGGAGATGGCCAATACGCTCGAGGGCCGCCCGATTTTTCTCTCGAACTCCACCCGCCGCTTCATGCAGAAGCTTCCCGACGCGTGGCTCGTGCGAGGCATGCGCGACAAGGCCATCCTGAGGAAAGCATACGCCAAAGATCTCGGCGACTTTTCCCGCGCGCCCAAAAAACAGTTCAATGCGCCTTTCCTGCTCCAGGGAAAGCTCGGCAAAGAGTTCATGAGCGCCAAAGCGCTGATCTCCGCCAATCTCATCGACCCCGCTCGTGTGGCAAAAGCCGAAAAGTTGTTGGCCACGAGCCAGGACGCCCTCGAAAAAAGCTTCGCCCAGATTTTCCTGCAGAACTGCCTCGTGACCCAGATGCTCGACCGCTACCTTGTGCGAGGCGAGCCTCCTGTGCGCGAACTCTCCATGGAGGAAAAATTCCTCGACCAAAAGACGGTAAATCTTTGATTTTGTATGGTATTTTTTATTTATCTTTTGCTGTTTTTTGGACGATAGGACAGCGGGAGATTAATCATGAATAAGATATTAATCCTTGTGATCCTTGGCCTGACCGCCACTGCCGATGCTGCTCGGGCAAACTCAGCAGCGGATCTAGCCAAGATGACTTGCGACAAGCTCGCGGTAGAAATTGAAACACTGAAGGACGTTTACCTAAACAGCTCCAAAAAAGCTCGCGAGGCGACAGGCCCTTCCAAAACAATGCTCGCCGGAATGGCAGATACTGCGCTCAAGCACTCAGAATCCGCCCGGGCCGAGTTCAAAAAAAGATGTCCGGCTCCCGCTCAATGAAGTTGCTCCTCGTCGCAGCGCTTTTCTTTCTCGCCGGCAGTTCCGCGGAAGCGTGCAGCGAGCGGCAGAAAGAAGTCGATAGGCATTCACGCCTTCTCAAAGAACAAAACGAACGCCTGATCGCGCTCACAACAAAACTCACACTGCTTGAAACCCGCTGTCAGCGGAGTCAGAAAGATATAGCTGAGAAAAATGCCAATGCCGCTTCCGCCGAGGCCTGCGAAGCATTGCGGGAAACCGCTGGCATGCAAAATGAGCTCAAGGAAAAAAGCGAAAGCTGCGCGATGGAGCAGCATGAACTGGAAAAAGAAATCGAGAGCTTAAACGTGAAACAGCTCGCGCCGCTCAGCTTTACCATCGACTATTCGCGCAGTCTCGACGAGATTTTTCCCCTTAGCGCCTCCTTTTGCCCCCAGCAAGTGTCGGAAACCAAAAAACTGAAACAGTACGGGGCGGCTCTTCTGGCGCGCTCCGTGGCCTCTGAAGCCCGCGCCCGTGCTAGCGTAGCCAAGTTCCAGGCCCTAGGCGTCACCACCTGGGCCTTGCGTGATCGTAGCCAGGCCACTCTTGAACGCTGCGCCAGCGATGGCAATGTGGCAAAAGCGTCCTCGCAACCCGCTAAAGGCGCTCCGGTGGCCGTTCCGCCGCCTTCCGGAGGTCAGAGAGTACCCGCCAGCACGATTACCGGCAAAATCAAAAAAGATGAACTGCCCTGAGCTTTCGGCTATCTTGGCCCGATGAATTTCCTGATCATCGGCGATCCCATCCGCGACCTGAAACCCAAAACCGACACCTCGCTCGCCCTCGTGCGCGAAGCCCTCACCCGCGCCCATGAAGTGCACTGGGCCACCGGCGACGACCTCGTGCTCTGGGAAGGCCGCGTGCAGGCTCGCGTAGATCAGATCACCGGCTGCGCCGAGCACTCTCACCCGATGACCGAAAACATCAAAGAGCTGCAGTCGATTAACTCTTACGATGGAGTGTGGATCCGCAAAGACCCTCCCTTCGACAACTCTTACCTTTCGCTCTGCTGGTTGCTCGCGCTCGAAGAGAAGAACGTGCCGATGCTGAACCCGCCCTCGGTTCTCCTCCGCTATCACGAGAAGATGCTGCCACTCGAAGCAGCCGAAAGCGGCTTTCTCCGCATGGAAGAAACGATCCCGACCTTTCTGCCCACCGGCCGCCGGCTCGCGACTCCCGAGAACTTTCCCAAAGGCGAAGCCGTTACCAAGCCCTGGCTCGGCCATGGCGGCGAAGGCGTGGTTCGGCTCGAGGGCCCGCGCTCACCCGAACCCTACCATTTTCTGCAGCCTCTCCAGAAAGAAGTAACGCGCACGGGCGACCGCCGCGTGTTTTTTCTCAACGGTGAGGTGATCGGCTCTTTCGTGCGCATGCCGGCCGAAGGCGAGATCAAATCGAATATCGCCGCCGGCGGCCGCGGCGTGCTGAAAGACATGAACAAGAAAGAAACCGACATCGCGAATCGGCTCGGAGATTTCCTGAAAGAAAGAGGAATCATTTTCGCCGGGGCCGACATGATGGCGGAGAAAATCTCCGAGGTGAACATTACCTCACCAACCGGCTTCCAGACTTTCCACGAAATCGGCGGGCGGCGCCTTGCCCCGCAGTATCTCGAGTACGCGGAAAGCCTGATTTAGGTAGCATGCGCATCGAGCTCGTGCCCCCACTTCCAGAACATCTCCCCGCGATCTTTTCCTGGCGCAGCGAAGCCTCCTCGGTTCGCCATAACCCCCTCGCCAGCACCGATTTTGCCAGCTTCGTAAAATCCTTCGCCAACGTAGGCTCCGACTTGAGCGACCTGACCCGCTTCGAACGTTTCGGCTGGACCTGCCTCCTGAACGGCGAAGTCGCCGGCAATATCAATCTCAAGGGCATCAGCCAGATGATGGCCTACGCCGAGCTCGGATACACTGTAGGAGAAAAGTTCCAGGGCCGGGGCGTAGGCACCGCGATGGTGCGGGAACTACTGCGCAAGATTTTCGAAGAGACCGAACTGCGCAAGATTTTCGCGCTCGTGCATGATCAGAACACCGCTTCTCAAAAGCTGCTGAAGCGTCTCGGCTTCCAGGAAGAAGGCTTGCTGCGCGAGCACTACATTATAAATGGAAAACCCGAGAACGAGTTGTTTCTCGGGCTGCTTCGCAAGGACTGGCGAGGATAAATCAGGTTCCGCTGAATCCCATTCGGATCAGTACAACCTGGTCATTCTCGGTATCGAGAATATTTAGAATCTGCCAGGTGCCGTCTTCGTCGCTATGGTTGGTGCCGTAGATCTGAAGCGCACGGTCATTTTTTACGGCAAGAACAAGCTCTCTGAATTCATACTTCGCGCCATCAATCACGCTGGCATCGTTGTCAGTCGAATTCTCGAACAGCGAATCAGTCAGTTGGCCGGCTGACTTATTTTCAAAGCTCTTGCCGGCGCTGTCGTCGGAATTGAGGCCTGCGTACATGTGATTGAGCTGCTTCACCACGTTAAGATCGGTCTGACTCTGGCTACGATCGAAGGAAAAGGTCCTCACGAAGCTAACGTCTCCGAAACGTTTTTTGTCTCTGAGGGTTTGCGCCAGGTTCGCCACCAACTTTTGTACGGAAGGATTCGAAGCTTTCGCTACAGTCATATACTTTGCCGCAAAGGCATCGGGTGCAGAGAGAGCGGCAAGGATCATCAGAACATTGAATAATTTGGTCATTTCGGAGTTCTCCAGGGATGAGGGATAAAAGGGAGGCCGGTATAACGCACATGGCCATCAACCGCAACCGTAAAAATGCCCGCTAGGGATAGGCCAAACGAACACCTTCGGCGAAAAATTTCCCGCGCTCTTCGAAGTTTTTGAACTCATCGAGCGAAGTGCCTCCCGGGGAAAGCAGAACAGTATCGCCTGCTTTCACGATGGAATGGAGAGCGGCGATCGCGTCTCTTAGCTTCGGGAAAACTTCACCTTCAAGCCCGCTCAGCTCTTTGGCCCTGGCGCCCACGCTGCCAAAGAATACGGGCCTGAGCTTCTGGATTTTTTTGAGCTCGCCGAGCTCCTGCCATGGCAGATCTTTGTCTTTACCCCCAAGCAGAAGCACGAGCTGGGTCTTGCGATCCATTTGCTCGTAAAGGCCGAGCGCGGCGGTCTTCACCGAGTCCATCGTGGTCGCCTTGGAATCGTTTACGAAGCGGATCTTCTGGCGCAGGCCGAGGTTCTCCATCCGGTGCGGAAGCCCCGGGAAATCCTTCATTCCCTGAAAAGCTGCTGGCGGCCAGCCCGCTTCCTTGGCGATTTTGGCGGCGAGCGCGAGGTTGTCCTGGTTATGTGAGCCAAGGAGCTTGGCGTCCTGAAGATCATAGGGCACGAGCTCTTCGTCGTTCTGATCGGTCCAGAGCAGCTCGGCATCGGCTTTCCTTCCGCGCGCGTATTTCGGCAGGTCGCCGCCGTGCTGGTTCAGCACCACGCTCTTATTGGTGCGGCCCACGAGCTCCCACTTGCGGTCGTAGTAAGCCGCGAGCGATTCGTAGCGATCGATGTGATTGGGCGTAAGGTATGTGAGGCTCGAAATTTCGCAGCGAAGGTTCCCGCAGTTTTCCAGCTGGTAGGAGGAGAGCTCAAGCACAAGCCAGGGCGCGCGGTTGCGTTTTCGTTCTAGGTAATCAGAAACGTAGTCGGCGAGCGGGCGACCAATATTCCCGCCCACAAAAGAATCCGGCGAAAAGGCTTTAAGCCCGGCTTCGAGCAGGCTCACTGTGGTGCTCTTACCTACCGAGCCGGTTACCCCGATGATTTTTTCGGTGGTCAGAAAATGCAGGCCGAGCGCGAGTTCGGAAGTCACGAGCGCGCCGTGCTCCTGCGCATCGATGATCCAGTCCTTGCTGAGTGGAACCCCAGGGCTCACCACGAGCGTCTGAGGGTTGCACTCCTGCAATAATTTTTGTGGATCGCTGTAATCGGCATTGCCCGGTTTATCGTCGAAAGTTACGAGGTCGCCAGGCTTCACACGGTTCAGTAGCAGCAGGCGGCGTGCGGCCTCGCCGCTCAGGCCCATCCCCACTACAGCGATCGGTCTTTTTAAGAAATCTATAGGGTTTTCCATACCTTAGGGCTCACTATGCTGTGGGTCACAAAACTTGCTACAATAGTACTATGAGCGGAAAACAAAGCTATTATTCGAAAATGCTCCTGCTCTCCTGCCTAGCATTCGGGAGCCTTGCGGCTTGCACCCAGCCGGCCTATGCCGGCAATGCCCGCTGTTTCCTGCATGGGATTATCGTGCCCAAGCTCGAGAACAAAGAGAAAACATCGCTCTCCGATATGATTCGCCTGCACTTCGACGTGAAAACTCCCGAAGACAAAGCCAAGTGCGAGCAGCTCATGGAAAGCTATTGTACCCACAACGTTAAGAACAAAGGCTACTCGCCTACCCGCCTGAAAGGCTCCTTCAAGCCGGACGTGGAAAAGAGCGATGAAACGAACTATAAATTCACCGAAAGCTGCAAACTCGAGACGGAATAGAACGTGAAGCATTTCTTAGTCGTATTATTTCTAGTTGGCGCCTTTGCCGCCTGCACCAAAGCCCCGCCGCTGCCCGCTGCCGCCGGGAAAAACTGCTACCACGCAACGACCCGCGAAGAGTACGACGCGCTCGCCAAGGTAAAGGCCGAAAGCCCCGGCACGCTGATCCAGGTGGGTGGCAAAGACTATGACTGTGTGGACAATAAGCCCACCGACACCGGTGCGTGCTACGTCGCGAAGAATAAGGCCGAGTTCGACAAGCTCACGACAGAGCAGATGAGCAATCCCGGCATGGCGGTAATCGTGGACGGAAAGTCTTACGATTGTTTGAAGGCCGCGCAGTAGCTAGCGCGCCCCGCGCTTCCTCAACCGATCCCGAACCATCTCGTAGTCGGCATCAATTGCCTCGCGCCACTTCACTCCGCAGCTCTCCTCCCGTTGCGCGCCAAAATACAGCCGCTCTTCGATTGGGTTGCGGTCGCGGTGCTTCGCCGACAGCTGTGCCATGAACTTCTCCTCGAAGCGCTCGGGAAGCGGCTGGCCGGGGTAAGCCCTGCTCCATGAGTCCCGCGCCAGCTTTGCCGCGAGCTCCACGGAGCTGAGCTGCTCAAAGCGGTCGGGCAGATCGGGAGACAACTTTTCGAGCTCGCTCTTTTGCCATTGGTCGGCCACGCGCACCACGTGGCGGGCCATCGCCGGATCCTTCTCGCCGAGTTTACCGAGAAATGCGGCCAGCGGCTGGAGCTGGCTGTCTTCGAGATGCTTGAATGTTGGCGTGGCCGCTGCGAAGAGCAGCGGATCGCGCGAAACCATTCCGAGGTAGTCGAGGCGGGCGGATGACAGCGGGGAATCCATCTTCTCCCGCTTGGGCAGCTCCTCTTTCAGGAACGTGGCGATGCCTTCGAGGGAAGCCCCTTCCTTCTGCATCACCATCGCGCGCATGATCGGCACGAGAGAGTTCGTGGGATTGAGGTCTTCGGCTTCGTCGAGGGAGATGAGCGCTTCGTGCACGCTGTCGGCAAGAGGCGCGCCCTGGAAATTTCCCGCAAGCCCGGCCTGAAACATCCCCAGCAGGAGCTTTGTATCGGCACCAGGCTGCCGCCTCAGCTTTGAAATCGCCTCGTCGCGGGAGGGGGCAAACTGTGCCGCGAGAATTGGCGGCGTGCTCACATTCAGGTCGCGGCGCTCGTCTTCGCGGGGAGGCAGCGCTTTTCTCAGGAAGCCAGCAAGCTCGCTGGCATGGCGGCCGTAGCGGAAATAGTCGGAAGCCGCGCAGTAGTCTTTCTGCAGGATCCGGTCTTCTACGGAGCGTGGGTCGTCGGCGCGAGACTCTTTCTCCTCATTGCTTTCGGGAGCTGACTCGAGTGCGAGCCAGGGCTTGTCGGGATCAACTTCTTTAACCTCACTGCCGCGGGGATAAAAATAAAACACCGCGAGCAGCGTGACAAAACTCACTAGGAAGAGAAACCATTTCAATGGTCAGTTCCTCGCATCGAATTCGTCCTTCGCGGCGCGCGTGGCCCCGAAAATCTCCCAGAGCTCGCGCCCTTCGGCGTTTACATTTCGCTGGAGCTCCAGGCTCTCGGGCCTCAGAAAGGGATTGCACGCCTTCTCGTTCTCCATCGAGCAGGGCACGGTGAACTTTCCCACTGCCCTCAATGACTCGCATTCCCTCACCCGGGCGCGAAGGACGAGGTTTCCAGGCTCGGCGAGTAACGCATAGGCGGCATTCTCGAGCGTATACTCATGAGCGCAGTAGATCTGCGTGTCGCCAGGCAGCTCACGCAGGCGAGCGAGACTTGTCCACATTTGTTGTGGAGAACCCTCAAAAAGTTTTCCACAACCGAGCGAGAAGATCGTGTCGCCCACGAAGAGCGCAGAGCTTTCGGGCATCCAGTAAACGATATGGCCCAAGGTATGCCCGTCGGCGCCCATTACCTTCACGCGCTCATGGCCAAAATCGAACTCGTCGCCGTCGAAGAGCTCTTTAGTGAGCCCGGGAATTCTGGCTTTGTCTTTGCCAGATCCGAACACTTCCGGCTCGTAGCGCTCGATCAGCTCACGGTTGCCGCCCACATGGTCTCGGTGGTGGTGGGTATTGAAGATAAAATCGAGGTTCCAACCTTTCTGGTCGAGAAAGCGGCGGATCACTGTGGCGTCAGGTGTATCGACAGTGGCCACGAGGCCGCTTACGGGTTCACGGAGCAGGAAGGCGTAGTTGTCGTTGAGCGCGGCCAGCTGGTGAACTTCGATCATTCTTTCTCCCTGGAGTCCAAGAGGATGGTAACCGGCCCGTCGTTAAGCAAGCGCACCTTCATGTGAGCGCCAAATATTCCGCACTCGACCTTGAGGCCGGTAGCTCTTAGCTTCGCGATGAAGTCTTCGTAGATGGGAATGGCCTTTTCGGGCCGCGCAGCTCGGATGAAGCTCGGCCGGTTTCCCTTGGCGTTGTCGGCGATGAGCGTGAACTGGGATACCACGAGCAATGAACCGGCCACATCATCGACGGAAAGGTTCATCTTGCCGGCTTCGTCCTCGAAGATACGTAGGGCAGGAATTTTTCGCAGGAGGTATTCCAGGTCCGCCGCCTCGTCACTGTCGGCTATGCCCAGCAACACAAGGAGTCCCTGGCCGATCTGGCCAAAGACTTTCTCGTCGACGGTAACGCTGGCTTCGCTCACTCTCTGTACAACGGCACGCACTAATTCTTCCCCCTAGTCTTTCGGTTTTTGTCCGGGGTCTTGCCGGATAACTTGTCGATAAACTCTCCGAGGCCCGGGGCCAGGGCCTCCGCCGCGACCGCCGCACCACCGTCGGAGAGGTGTACGAAATCCCACCAGAAAAACCCATCGTCAGCGCGCTGCTCGAAAACGATTGGTAGATCGATTAGCGCGATGCCCTTCTCCGCAGCGAAGCGGCGCACGTCGTCCTGGCGGGCTTTCACGGAGGGAGTTACCGGCGGTTCCATTGGCTCCGGCACCAACAGAAGCGCAGCTTCCCGTTTTTGCACGGCCGAAGCCACGAGCGCGAGCTTCGCGGCGAACTCAGGGTTCTTTGCGTCGTTCACTCCGGTCGTGATCACCACCGCTTTCACTACCCTGCGGGTGGCGACTATACGCAGGGTTTCCAGCTGGTCTTCGAGGGTTGCGGCCGAGATCGCCCCGTTCACGAACTCAAGCGAGCTGCTTTCCAATTTCGCACGCAACAGTTCGAAAACGGACTTCCCCGAAACGCTCGCGCCAGCACCCCAGGCCTGGGAACCCCCAAGCCAGAGGAGCACGGGCGGGCCGGGTGGCAGCGCTTCCAGCCTCGCAAGGAGCGCTGGTCGAGTTTCGATGTTTGTGGAAAAACCCGCGAGGTTCACGGCTACCGGGTATTGGCTACCAAACTTTGCTTCATAGAACCACCACACCGCGCCTGACGATAACGCGAAAACGAGGGCAGCGCCGAACGCAAGGCCCTCCCCCGCCATCAGCTCGAGCAGGAGAAAAAAACCAAAGAACGTGGCAGCAATGAGGGCCGCCTGCCAAATCGGAAATCGTGGCAGAAAACTCTGAGAATACTTTTTATTCGGGGAGCGGAAGGACAAATCGCTCACTCGGGCCACGCCTTCAGAAGAGTGGGCGCGCAGTGCAATTTTCCAGGAGCCCGGAGGAAGCTCTCTAGAGCCGAGCTTCTCGCCGTCGGCATAAGCAGAAACGCGGCCGCCTTCAGCCCGAAGCGAGATAACGACGGGGCGTTTCTCAGGCAGCCGGTAGTCAATAAGCTCCTTGCCTAGGAAGTCACGCTCAGGCCCGAGCCTGATCCAGGCGGAGGGATGAAGACCAATAGAGCTCAGGCGCAGCGCAAAATCCTGCGCTCCCGATGTGCTTCGCGCGATCAGACTCCATTCTGTTTTGCCCTCCGCGAACAGTCGCAAACCGATCTCAGGAAATTCCTCCCAACTTTCCTGTAGCTCTACTTCCTGATGCCCGTGCCAGGCTCCGAGGTTCAAAGCGTGCCCGAGAAGGGCAATCGGGGTTACCGTGAAAGACCGCGCGCCGTTCACTCCGAGAGCAAGTTCCGTCTTCGCGCTCTGCCATTCGGGATACTTTTCGAGGGTATTGCGGCGATCACGCCATAGCGCAGCCGCACAAAACGCGGCGAGCACTGCGCAGGCGAACAAGAAAAACCTCAGCCCTCTCATGGGGCACATCATACCTCTTTGCTGCATTCGCGGCTCGCGCTATCTTGGGGCGCATATGGCGAAAGGGAACGTGATCGGAATCGACATCGGTGGCACCAAGATCGCTGCCGGCATCGTGACAGAGCAAGGCAAGTTGCTGCGAGAGGTGAAGGCACAAACTCACCTGCACGATGGCTGGCCCGGCCTACGAAAGCAGCTCGTCGAGATCTGCCGCGACCTCAAAGACAAAAAAACCAAGGCCATTGGCATTGGTTCTGCCGGCCCCCTGCATGCGCCTTCGGGCAAGCTTCTGGACCCCACTAACTTCGGCTGGCACCAGGCCAAAGCGATCCCCCTCACCACCGACCTTCAGAAAATCCTGCGGCTCCCTGTGACCCTGGAAAATGATGCCGCTGCCACCGCCCTCGCAGAGCGCTGGAAAGGCAGCGGAGGGAACGATTTCGTGGTTCTCACGCTCGGAACAGGGCTCGGCATAGGGGTGATCTGCGACGGCCAGCTGGTGCGCGGCGGCAGGCAGCTGCACCCCGAGGGCGGGCATATTCTGCTTCGTTCGGGCGATCCCACTGCTCCCTGTGGCTGCGGGCTTTTTGGCTGCGCCGAGGCCTTCCTTTCGGGTAAAAAATTTGACGAAAGAGCGGAGAAAAAACACGGGGAAAAGCTGAAGGGAACAGAATGGGCGAACCGAGCCGACAGCGGCGATAAAGCCGCCAAAGCACTATTCGCGGAGTATTCCGAGCTGCTGGCCGACTACCTCGTGAACATTGTGGTTCTCTACTATCCGAAAAAAGTGATTTTCGCGGGATCGTTCGCGGCCACCCACTCGCAGTTTCTGCCAGCCACGCGCGAGCGCCTTGCGAGCTTGCTCAGCCGCCGTCTCAAAACGATTCCGCTGCTCCCAGAGCTGCGCGCCTCGCGGCTCGGCACGAAGTCGCCGATTCTGGGTGGAGCTTACATTGCCTTAAATTCTAAAACTTAAGAAATAGCGCCATGCGTTGCTCCATGGGGCATTTTGACAAAAAGTTTTGAGTTCCTAAGAGGCGTGCTACACAATCGACATACCTCTGGAGGTTGGATGAATAAGATTCTCGTGTCGTTGGTGCTCTTGCTCGTTTCCGTTCCGGCTCAGGCCATGGACCACCGTAGCCAATGGGGCGTAGGTGCTTCTCTCGGTGGCGCTTTCGCGGCACCCTGGTCGCAAAATGAATTCGAGACCCGCGTCGGCTCGGGACCTTCCGGCTCCGTCTGGGCCCGCTATGTGCCCGGCACTCCCGAAGTCGGCTTCGAGATTTCCTACAACTACTTCCAGCTTTCCAAGATGGAGATGAAGACCAACGCCATCATCGGCAGCTTCTTCTCCCGCCAGAATCCCTGGGGCAGCTTCCATCCTTTCTATGCATTCGGTGTGGGTTGGCAGTCGACGAAGAATTTCTACACCACGGGAGACTGGGAAACCCCGATCTTCAAGATCACCGCGGGTATCGAGTTCGAGATCAACGAGCGCAGCGACGTTGGCTTCTACTTCAACCACTATACGATCTTCAAGAACAAGGCGATGGACGCCGCCGCCGCTGCCGCCGGCACTGCTGAAGCCAACGCCCACGTGCTGGTTCCTTCGGTAACCTATACTTACTATTTCGGCACGCCGGCTCCTATGCCAGTGGTAGCTGCGCCTGTTCCTACACCAGCTCCCATGGCAGCTCCGGCTCCGGTCGTGGCACCCGCTGCAAAACCGGCTCCGACGCCGTTCGATGGGCTAAGCGCAGAACAGCCGCCCGCCAAGCAGAAAGCGCCTGCCAAAGCTGTGAAGAAAAAGCCTGCTCCGAAAAAGAAAAAGAAGACCCAGTAACCCGCGTCTTCCGCGAAGCCCGCCCTTACCGGCGGGCTTTTTCTTTTCTGGCCATCACCGAAATTTCCTGAGACAGATAGAGGCATGAATCAAGCCGAGCTACTCCAAGGCTTCCTCAGCCTCGCCACAGTGCTTCTCGCCGCACAACTTGGCGGCTGGGTGTTCCGGCGGCTCGGCCAGCCGAGCGTAGTCGGAGAGATCACCGGAGGAATTTTCCTCGGGCCCTCCGTTCTCGGCTTCTTCGCGCCTGAGGTAATGGAGCTGCTGATTCCCGCGAGCTCGCGGCCAGTGCTCACGATGGCCGCACAGCTGGGCGTGCTGCTCTACATGTTCTTTATCGGAATAGAATTCGACCTGTCTTCTTTCCGCAAACGCTCCCGCGCCACCTTAACCATAGCCGGTGCAAGCCTGGCTCTGCCCTTTCTGATGGGCCTTGCGCTAGGCTATCCTTTGTATGAAAGCCTCGCCGGCGCAGGAGCGCCCTTCTCCGCGTTCCTGCTATTCTTCGGTGTCGCAATGACGGTTACCGCTTTCCCCGTGATGGCACGGATCCTCATGGAGCGCGGCGAATTTCACTCGAAGATCGGCGCGCTCGCCCTGAGCTGCGCGGCGCTGAAAGACCTCACTGCGTGGTGCCTGCTCGCCCTCGTAACCGGCGTGGTGCACGCGAAAGCCAGCGGGCCCTTGTTCACCTGGCTGTTTTCTGCCGCCTACCTGCTGGTGATGTTGCTCGCGCTGCGGCCGTGGATGGAGCTCTGGCTGGGAAAACGCGAGAATAGAATTGAAAAATCACTGGGAAAGGGAGGCTACGCACTTCTGCTTGGAGGGCTGGTACTTTCGGCCACGGCCACCGAGCTGATCGGCATTCACGCCATCTTCGGCGCTTTTCTCTTTGGCGCGATCGTTCCGCACGTCAACAGGATCGACTCGCCTCTGTTCTCTAAGCTCGAAGCCTTCGCGCGGATCTTCCTCTTGCCCGCCTTTTTCGCGGTAACCGGGATGCGTACGCAGATCTGGCTCGTCGACTCCGCGCGCGATCTCTGGATCGCGGGGATGATACTCTTCGTGGCGATCTCCGGAAAGTTTCTCGGAGGCGGGCTCGCCGCTCGCTTCACAGGCCACTCCTGGAAGGAATCAGCCACTCTCGGCGTTCTTCTGAATACGCGCGGGCTCGTGGAGCTGATCGTCTTGAACGTGGGCTTAGACTTGGCTTTGATCAGTCCGAAACTTTTTTCGATTCTCGTCTTCATGGCGCTCTTCACTACCTATATGACCGGACCCTTGCTCAATCTGGTGTGGAAGCGGAGAGAGACATCTCTCACCACTTCCATCGAGCATCCTACTTCAGCGCCTGCGGGTTCTTGAGAATCAGCACCGCTGCCATGAACTTCGGCAGATAATCACTGTCGTTCTCGAATCCGCGGTCCACCAGCTCCCAGGCATCACGCGTACCGCTCTTCACGATCGCTTTTTCCAGGGCTCGCTCTCCCATATTGTACGCCATCACTGCGAGCAGCCAATCGTTAAAACGAGCTTTGTTTGCCACGAGGTAACGAAACGCCGCATCAGTTTCCACGTCGATATCCAGCCTTTCATCCACCTGGCTATCCACACGCATGCCGAACACGCGAGCGGTTGATGCGATGAATTGCCAGATACCGGCTGCGCCCGTGACCTTGTTGGCCGAGGGCGGAAGATTCCGATACCCGGACTCAATGAGGCCTACGGCAATCAGCTCGGCTGGCGCACTGTTCAGCGCAAGCTTTGCCTCTATACGTGGACGCAGCGCTTCGAGATTCGCCAATGAGTTTTTCACCAGCTCCCTTCCTTTCGCGGTGCCCAGGTAAAAGTTCAGGTACCTGAGAACTTTCTGGTTCACTGCGATCGGGAAGTCGGTCGTGCGCTGTGCCTCGCTGGCCATCCGTTCCGCGTCGCCCATCGAGATTCTCGCATCGGCTACGAGATCCCCGGTGGCACTCGCGCTAGCCGCCAAGCAGCAAGTCAATGACAACCCCAAGGCATATACGACCCAGGTCTTCTGCTGTTTTTTCGTCTGGTACATAGTTTCGATTCTCCGTTTCAGTAAGCGCCGACGGGAAAAGAACGAAGGCGCCGCCGCGTACGCGCGCCCCGATCTATTCCGCACGGCCAGTTCCGCGGCGGAGACCAGGCATGCGGAATACTCCCGCACGCTGATCCGTTTCTTCTTTTGGCTCGAGACCAAAGCTTCATCGCAGGCCAGCTCCTGGATCTCCGAAAGAGCGGAGCACCAGGCGGCACGTAGCGGGTGGAAAAAACAGAGAGCGCGCAGCGGCGCGAGCAGGTGGCACCAGAGCGTGTCGCGCGCGCGGTGGTGCTGGAGCTCGTGCAGGATTGCGATCGAGCTCAGTGCCCCGGGCGGCAGCACCACCCAGGCATGCCGCAGCCCCCGCACCGAAAACGGCGACGCAGCCCCTTCCAGCACGGCCACCCGCACTCGGCCGATCTGCCGGAACACGAGCGCTCTTCGTAGCGCCCGCCAGAGCGCAAGGTATTCGAAAGCCACCCGACCCACGCCGGCCAGCGCCAGAAGTAACAGCGCCCACGCGCAGCTCTCTAGCGCGATGCCCATGGAGGCGCGAGTGGGCTCGCCGACCACGAGCTTGGGCGCAGGCACGGAACGAAGCAGGCTATCCGCGTTGGCTTTGCCCGTTTCCATCACGCGAGCGTAGGGAACTGTTTTAATATCCGAGCTGGCTGCCCGAGAAACAACGAATATCAAGGGGAGGAGCGCGAGCAGGAGATAATGCAGCTTGAGCTCGCTGTGGCCATGCAGCGGGAGCCAGCCAGAACGCCCAAGTGCCCTCAGACCGAGAGCGAGCAACGCGCCAGCGGCCACAAGAACTTGCAACTGGAGGTATAGGTTCAGCAGAGGGAGGGAGGCGCTCACGTTGCCTCCGATTTCTTCTGCAGGCTACCGATGAGCTCTTTGAGCTCACTGAGCTCGGATTCGCTGAGTTGCTCCGTTTGCAGAAGCTGCCGTGCGAGCGCCACTGGCGCCCCTTCGAAAACGCGCTCGACCACGTGCTTGATGGTGCGGGCCTCGTATTCTTCTCTGCGGAGGGTGGGAATGTAAACGTGACCACGGCCTTCCTTGCGCGTGCTTACCGCCCCTTTCTGCTCCAGGATCCGCAGGATCGTGGAGATCGTGGTGTAGGCCTGACTGCGGCCCTTCGGCAGCTGCCCGATCACCTCGGCTACGGAACCCTCGCCCAGCTTCCAGAGAACGGCCATCAGCTCCAGCTCGGCTTCTGTCAGCATTTTTTCGTCTTTGCGTTTAATCGACATGCTTCACCTTCTCGTGAAACAGTAACTAAAAGATTAGTTGATAACAACTAAATCTTTAGTTACAAGAAAAAGGGTTAGAATCACGCAATGCGCAAGCTCCTGATCGTACTCTTCTTATTTAGCCCCCACACGGAAGCCGCCTGCCCCAAAAATAAAAAAGAATGGCAGGCACTCGGGCCCAAGTTTCTGGTCGAAACGGCCGCGCGCAAAACCCAGAAAATATCGATTCCGGATTTTTCGTCGAAGCTTGGCAAGGAAGCCAAAGGCGCAGCCACTCCGTTCAAGCAGAAGAAAGACGAGCTCGTGCTGGTGGAAGCCAAGCTCGAGGAATCTTCCCTATTCCTCAGCGGCGTTATGAAGTGCGACCTGGCCACGAGCCAGCCTGTACTACTCAGCCTCACCTGGGTAAAAGGCTCCGAGAGCGGGCTCGTGAAGCTGAATCAGAACTGAAGCTCACAATGCATCACGGGATGGCCCACGCACTTGGCTTTCGTTACGCCACTGTCGCTAGGGCATAGGCCCATGACCGCGCACTTTCCCGGATCATCGAATCTCTGCCACTCAGGATGCGCCTCGTAGAGCGCCTTGTGCAGCCGGTTGATCGCTTTCTTTGTACTGCCACAGCAGTGCTGGTAGGGCACCAGGATGCAGTCGGAGTCTTTCGAACAGTGGTCCACCTTCTCGGCGGTCATCTCTTCGCTCTCACAGCCCTCATCGGTACACACGGCGGTATACTTTCCTGCCGGGATGCTGCCACAACCTTTCGGATTGCAGTCGCGCAGGTACTTCTTCGCTTTTCCCACCCCCTGCACATTCACGGCCATCGGGTCGTTCTTGCAGGAAGTGGACACAATTCGGCAATCGCTATCGCGTTTACAGTCGGTGAGAGTGTCGGGAAGTGTTTCGGTTTCGAAGGGGCAATGAGAAGCCGCGGAAAACGCGGGCGAGGAGAGGGCAAAAAAACCAAGAAGCACCCACGTCTTCATAGATCTTTCCTAAAGTGGTCGGGGTAGGAGGATTTGAACCTCCGACCCTCTGCTCCCAAAGCAGATGCGCTAGCCAGGCTGCGCTATACCCCGATTGAATCCAGTGCTAATCTTTTAGCAGAGTTTGTTCCGTTAGCGGAGTCCTTCACTAAAAAATGCAGCGGATTATCATCATTTCTTGGCTTCTTTTGGCCTCCGCGCCCTCCCGGGCGGCGGAAAAGTGGGAAATTTGCCTGGATAAGGCCGATTTCAGCTTCAGCGTGGACGGTTTCCTGGGTTCCACAACCGTAACCAAGAACCAGTGTGTGATGAATTTTGCCGTTTCCGGCGGCAAAGGGATGAAGCTTCAGCTCGATGTCTGCGAGCCCACGATTCAGATCAAGCAATACGCCGCCCTCGATAGCACGACCTCTACCCGCCTGGTTGCAGGCAGCGCAGGCTGCCCCAAGCCTCTCTTTGGCGCTGATTTCGACGAAAATTCCCAGGACATCCAGGAATACCTCACCTCAAAAAAGAAAATTTTCGAACTTTGGGAAAGTGTCAGAAAAGTTTACGGGGAAGGCTCCGAGACGGTTGACCTCGCCAACCCAAAGAGCTTTTCCCCCGAGCATAGCGCCGGGAAAGTTGCCTGTGCGCAGTTCCTGCTCAAGGAATACCTGCAGCGCTGCATCTCCTTTGAAGCCAAAAAAGCAGTGGAACCGGCGTCAGGAATGCGCAAGAGCAGTATCCCCGGCGTGCACAACGAGACGATCCTGGTTCCCGCCAAGAAGCAGCCTAGCCCTTGAGGCCACGCTCAACGGCGGCCTTCTGCAGCGCCGTGATCTTCTCGATGCCGGCCGCCCCGAGGTCGAGCATGGCGTTCATGTCGGCGCGAGAGAACTGATTCTTCTCGCCCGTGCCTTGCACCTCCACGAGGCCACCCTCTCCGGTCATCACCACGTTCATATCCACTTCGCAGCTGGAATCCTCGTTGTAATCCAGGTCGAGGAGGTGAATTCCGTTATGCATTCCCACGCTGACCGCCGCCACGGAGCGCAGGAGCGGATCATTCACCATGCCGCCCGCCTTGCGGGTCTTGCCGACTGCCATAGCGAGCGCAACCCAGGCACCACAGATCGAAGCGACCCGAGTGCCGCCGTCGGCCTGGAGCACATCGCAGTCGAGCATGATGGTTTGCTCGCCGAGTTTTTTGAAGTCGATCGCCATGCGCAGCGCACGGCCGATGAGGCGCTGGATCTCGGCAGTGCGGCCGCCCACTTTTTCTCGCTCGCGCTTGGAGCGGGTATGCGTGGCTCTCGGAAGCATACTGTACTCGGCGGTAACCCAGCCCTCGCCCTTGCCCTTCAGGAAAGGCGGCACCGACTTCTCGATCGAGGCCGTGCACAGCACGCGGGTATACCCGAAGCTCACGAGGCAGGAGCCTTCCGCGTAACGATTCACGTCGGTTTCGAAAGTTATGGGGCGGAGATCGGCTGGAGTGCGCTCGAAAGACCGTTGGATGCTCATGTTGCTGTTCCTTTTGTTGCCTTTGGCAACGTCCTTTTGTTACCTACGGCAACGAACTCTTCCTGCCGAAATCACAATAATCGCGGATCACGCATTCGCCGCATTTTGGGCGTCGGGCAATGCATATGCTTCTACCATGGAGGATGAGCCAATGCGAAAACTTCGTCCATTTCTCCTTGGGCACGATCTTCATCAAATCAATCTCGATTTTGACCGGATCCTCCTCCTCGGTAAGGCCAACAAGATTTGAAAGCCGCCGCACGTGCGTATCGACCACCACGCCATGTTGCTGATTGAAGGCGTCGCCGAGCACCACGTTCGCGGTTTTGCGGCCCACACCCGGCAGCTTGATCATTTCGTCGATCTCGAGCGGCAGTTTTCCGCCGAAATCCCCCTGGATCATCTTCGCCGCGCCGATCAGGCTTTTGGTCTTGTTGCGAAAGAAATTGATGCTCTTGATGAGCTTCTCCACCTGCGCCGGCTTTGCCTTGGCCATCTCGCGCGAGCACGGGTATTTTTTGAAGAGCGCGGGCGTGGTCATGTTTACCCGCACGTCGGTGCACTGGGCGGAAAGAATCGTGGCGAAGAGCAGCTGCTCGGGCGTGTCGTAGTTGAGGGCGCACTTGGCGTCGGGATACTCGAGATCGAGCCTTTCGCCAATCACGCTCACCTTACGGCGCCGCACCTCCAGGGCTACTTCGGCTTTCGTTCGGCCAGCCATGCTTCCATCTCCGTGCGACTCATCGTATTCAGCACCTGCGATGAGCGCACTCCCGCTTTGCGGGCCATCCACACGCCGAAGCGCGTATCTTTGAGACCGCCCGTGGAGTGCGCATCCGGGTGGATGCCGATCTTTACGCCAAGCTCAAGCGCGCGCGGGAGTATTCTCCAGTCGATGTCTAATCGGTAAGGATTGGCATTCAGCTCGATCGACTTACCGTGTTTTGCCGCGCACTGAAGCACCTTTTCGACGTCGAACTCAAAGCCGGGCCGGCCAAGGAGCAGGCGCCCAGTCCAGTGGCCCAGCCAAGTGGTAGCAGGATTGGCTAGCGCGGCGCAGATGCGATCGGTCATGTCGTCTGGGCTCATTCTCATCTGCCCGTGAATCGAGGCGATCACGAAATCGAACTGCCTTAGGATCGCTTTGGAATAGTCTAGTGCGCCATCCGCGAGAATATCGCTTTCGATACCGTGGAAGATTCTCACTTTCGGGTGCAGCTTCTGCACCCGCGCGATCTCTTCTTGTTGTTCAAGCACGTGGTCGTCGCTGAGGCCGTTGGCGTAGAAAGCACTCTTGGAATGATCACTTACCCCTAGATACTCGAGGCCGAGCTTCTCGGCTTCAGCCACCATCTCTTCGAGGGTATTTTTCCCATCACTCCAGGTGGTATGCAGATGGAATACTCCGCGGATATCGTCATCGTTCACGAGATCGGTCGCGGCGATTCCAAGATCGCGGCACTCCGCGGGCACGAAGCTAATCTTCTTCGCAGAAAAAGCTTCCTCTTCCGATGAAAAAACTGAAAGTTTTCCGTTGAATCGTTCGGTAACGAAACTATCGGGCCCCGTGGTCTCGATCCACCGCGAGCCAAAATTCTTAGGGCCAGCCAGGAACGCGCGGGCCTTCATCCCCCTTTCCGTTTCTTTCACCCAGAAGCCGCCCGGATCCGCCTTGAAGGCTTCCTTCTCGAGAACCTTGCCCAAGGTCTCTTCGTCTCCCTCCAGGAGGAAGTCGATCGAGCTGATGGTTTCGAGGTGCCGCCGAAGTTCGCCCGTGGCCTCCACCCTGCTCACGCCCTTGAGCCGGGAAAGGCGCTCCTGCACCTCTACCGCTTCCTGCAATGCCACTGGAAGGATCACCTTACCTTTATAACTTCGTACTTCGCGGATGCTCTTCAGAATGCTGGCCTGTGTTTTTTCGCCGAAACCTTTGATGTCAACGAGGCGATTCTCCTCGCAAGCGTACTCCAGCTCAGCGAGGCTGCCGATCTGCAACCGCTCGAACAAGGCACTGATCTTTTTAGAGCCAAGGCCACGGATCAGGCGCAGCTCGAGTATTCCATCGGGAAAACCTTTTTTCAGCTCTTCATGCTCCGTCACGAGCCCGCTTTTCACATACTCGAAGGCGATGGCTTGCGTGCCTTTGCCCACGCCAGCGATCTTTTTGATTCCGCCATTCTCAATAAGCTCTTCGACTGACTCAGGTAATTCAGAGAAAATTTCCGCCGCGTTTCTCAGCGCGCGCACCTTGAAGGGATTCTCATCATTCAGCTCGGCCAGAAAGGCCATTTCTTCGAGGATCGAGGATAGTACGTCGTTCGGCATATTCTCCTTTCCTACCATAAGATGCGCCCAGCCGTAGCTGAGGCCGGATAGTTCGCGTAAGATTTTTAAGTGCCAAAACGCCCTTCCCTCTTCCGCCTTGCCCTCTATTCCCTGGCTCCTTGCCTCCTGTTTTTCGGAGCTCTGGAGCTCGTTTCGCGCGTTGTCGAAAACCGCCAACCACCCAAAGCCATCGACTTTTCGGGCGGATTCTCCCCCTATAGCCGGGTGTTCGCCCCCGATCCCGGCAAACCCACACAAATGGCAACGAATCCCGCAAAGGCGGGGCTCACCTTCGTTGCGCAGAATTTTCCCATCCGAAAAGCCCCAGACACTTTTCGCATTGCTGCTCTGGGAGAAAGCTCGGTTTTTCACCTCCAGAAAGAATTTCAGGCATTGGAGCGGAGCCTGGAAAAAAAATTGGGCTTCAAGCACGTGCAGATCCTGAATGCCGGCGGACAAAGCTACGGCTCGGAGCGCCTAACCCTCGTGGCTCGTGAGCTGCTCGAGTATGAGCCTGACATGCTTTTTATTTACATGGGTCACAACGAGTTCGAAGAAGCCGAGCAGCTCGCCCTTATTCGCCCAGATCTTTCGGGCTTCAGCGAAGCCGCCTTTGAAAGCTCCGCTCTCGTGCGCTTGACTGTAACAGCGCTCTCTTCCGCCCGCATCCATGCACTCGAAGAACAACACCGGATGCGCGTGCTTACGGAGGAGCCGAACACAACGCGGGCCTGGAGAACACAATTCACCGAGCGCGACGTAGAGAACCGGATGCGCACATTCCGCGCGAACCTTTCCAGGATCATCGAGCAATACAAAGCCAAAGGCGTGCCGGTGATTTTGTCGACTGTGCCTTCGAACCTCGTGAAGCCTTATCTGCCCAAGGAAAGCGTGCAGGATTTTTTTCCCGCCTTCCGCGCCTACAAGTTGGGCCAATTCGAAGAGTCGAAACGGATCGCCCGCAAAGTGCTGAGCGAGGCCATCGGGCGGCACCAGAGCTCCGACCGGGAGAACGCCATCCTCCGAGAGCTCGCGCTGAGCTACCAGCTTCCGCTCCTCGATGTAGAGGCACTCATCTCTCGCAGCGAGCCACACGGCATTCCCGGCGAGACTCTCTTTGCCGATCATTGCCACCTCAACGCACGCGGGAACTCGATCCTGGCCGAAGCGCTTGAGGCGATGATCCTGAAGATCGGCCCTACCGCGCGCTAGTTACCTTTTCGAAGCGGAAAGCCAATTATTGACTAATTTACTCGCCCCCAGTAAAAGGGGCCCATGAAACGGTGCCTTCCCCTACTAGCCTGCTTCCTACTTCTCTCCTGCGGACGCGGGAAAGACTGTGAGCAGCCCACCACGGTTAACGCCAAAATCGAAAACCGCACCAGCCAGGCCCTCACCCTCGAGTTCGAATTCTGGAGCGCCGAACAGGGCAAGTTGCTCACGCGCGCCTTCTCCCTCCCAGGCGGCCTCACTAGCAAGCATAAGATCGAGGACTCCAAGTACACCAAGACCCCCTACTACCACGGCAAAGTAGACTTCGATCCCGAGAACCCCGTATGCACCGCCACCCCGGAAGAGAAGGGCACCAACCTCTTCCTTAACGCCGCTTCGTTCCAGCTCGTGAAAGCCTGCCTGCCCCGCTACGACTACGATCTCGTAATCATCGAAAAAACCGACACCTGCCCGGCCGACACTTACGAGCAACGCACCGCTGGATATCCAGTTTCCATTTCCACGAGCACGCACACTGCCACGCAGCGCTGAGCCTTACGGGTTGACTCCTCCCCCTCGGATGTGGTCTAGTCGCTACACAATTGACGCGGGGTGGAGCAGCCCGGTAGCTCGTTGGGCTCATAACCCAAAGGTCAGAGGTTCAAATCCTCTCCCCGCAACCACTTTTCGGTGGGTCAATAACGAAGTTTCGAAGCTTCGATCCTTAGCCTCAAATAAGCCCCCAGAATCGTTAGTCAACAAGTGCAAATCATTACGGAATGCGTGATGAGCAGATGCGCTTTTTGAGATTCGTGGAGTAGCGCAAAGTCGCGTGAAGGACAGGTAGGTGGCTGCATAAAAGCTGCACCTGACTGCACGCGATTATTTTCACGAGAAATGTGGCTGCACGGAAATTCCATGCAGCCACGACTATCAAGGCACGCGCTTCCGAAAAACTAACGGCCAGTTCGCTGGCTAATTCGGAGGCTACTAAATGGAAACGCTACTTGTACGACTCACGCTCCTCGCCGCACTCGCCGAAATCGGAATGTCACTCTTTGAATTTGAGAGCTGCCATACTAAGGAGTGCTTGCAGCAGGTGGAAAAGCATTCTCGCGACATCCTAAAGATCGATTGGACACCCATCTCGATCTTTCCCGAGGCGGCGAAACGCTTTCAGGGAGGCCGCAAATGAGGGCCGCCAATCACACACCCAAAAATCTCGACGCCGCACGAAAACATTTAGACCAATGTCAGTTCGCTCTCACGGAACTGGCGGAATCGCTGAACGCCCTGGCTGGCATATTCATGGCTGTTGGCGAGGAACCACTTTCTCAGGAACAGCTCCGAGGCATGGCAGCAATATTCACGCAGCAGCGGAGAGTAGCTCTTCGGGCCAGGCGGCATGCTGGAGATGCGTGGACGATGATTTAGGGGGCCTCTGCCACGGACATCCCCACCCGCTGCTCTAATGGCAGAGTCCACACAAATAAGCTAAGCTCTGCACGAGGTTCGCAATATGATTAGGTACGTCGAACATCCTGCGGAAAATTGGCATGAAATTGCCGGTGGGTTCCTGCGCGTAAAAGGCCAAAATCCAGTGGTTGCCAGGCTCCTCCTTCAGATACCGCAAGGAGAATATATAACGAGAGAGTTGATTTCGCGCGTAGTTCTCGCGGTTAGAGCGAACCCCGGCCTAGAGCACCAATACGATCTAAAAGCCCTCTACTATTCCTTGGGCGCCCCAGAAGATGAGGCCGACTTCGGGAGCTACAGAGTACCGGTACATGTTTATGTTGCGCCTCTTTAGTTCTCTTTTCTTTCTAGCCGATGCTCATGCCAGTGAAGGCCCATGGGCCGCACCAAACGTCTGGAATACAGCGCTGTCTGGGGTTGCAGTCGTACTGCTTCCAGTTCTTTTTAGAGTCCTTTGGCTTCGCCCAAGACTCTTTGTTTCGTTTGATGCCAAATCTGATGACCTGGCAAAAAATATTTCGATGCAGGTTGGACCGAATCTTTTCAGAATTCAAGACTGGTTTCGACTCAGAGTTAAAAACAAGGGACTCGCCTCCCTCACTTCACCGCGCGCTTGGTGCCTGGGGATTAGCGTAGCGGAGGGAAGCACATTCCCTTTCCCCGTTACTCCATTTGAGTTGGCTTGGTCGGAGACAGACAAAGACTTTCAGATTGGCGCGATAGTTCCCGGAAATTTCTTATACAGACTCGATTTAGGATATTTAGATACCGCGCTTGTGAGAAGCAGTTCCCTGAGCCAACCGATTAACGATCGGTTCGTCGTAAGCCGTCGGAACCAGCAGGAGACAATCCTCTTAGACAATGATCTCACTTATGATCTTTGCCTCGTGATCAGTAACGAAAATATTCTTGTTCCCGCTCATTTCATTCATGTCCAAGTCCTTTGGAAGACGGCCAATTCAGCCACTCCACTGCCGCTTCAGCCGAAGTGTTTCGTCAAGATCGTGAATCAGGGAGACTACTGGTGGGCCAAGCTCCTGTGCAGGCTGAGGCGATTTGAAAACTAACAAAACCGAACTGTGAGACGCGAGATGGGCAACCAACGTGGGACTAGACTACACCTCCGGCTGAGTCCCGTTCTCCAGTGGCGGATAGTGCGGGCAAGCCTGAGCCAAAAGATATTTCAGCCTCGGATGTGGCGTCACGTAGTCATCGTTGCCTTCATACTGAAGATATAGAGGATGCCTTACGGATCCGGCCCATCCGGTGATCATTTTGGATGCGATACCAATGGCGATACCCACCAACACCGAATTTCCGAATCCCACCTGGGCTCGCGGTCCGGCATCGCCGTATTGTGCGGCTTCCTCCCCCAGAAGCTCATCGGTAATAAATCCCAGGCATCTCATGCACGGAGCTCCCGGAACAGAAGTGATAATCTGGCCCGCCAGGCGCGGATAAGAGCCCTGTACTTTAGTCACATCCAGGCCAATATCTAGGTAAGGAATTCTATTTTCGCGGCAGAACGCCTCCGCCATTGCCCTCTCCGCGATATTGTCCAAGCATCCGATAACTAACTTACATCGCTTGAGCGGCCCCGGTTCTTCCTGCCATCTTTTTTGGATAAAGACAGCCTTAGCGTTGGGTAATAGACCCTCGTAGAGCCTAATGGCATTCTGCACCTTCGAGATTTTCGCCTGTACGTCCGCCACCGTGAGGCCATGGGTGCGATTTAGATGCTTTTCCTCTACGTGCTCATTCGGGTCATAGCCTACGACATCACCGCATCCCAAGTGGGCCAATTGCGCAAGGGCGGAAGCACCGCCACCGCCTAGGCCAAGTACGCCAATGGGGGTAGTTTCTAAGAGCTCCTGATCTCCGATGAAATCCTGGCGGCTAAAGCGTTGATCATTAAAATTCGCGCTCATTTTTCCTCCTTTGAAAAATCCATGCCTATAAACTCTTGATCTATTGCCAGCCCTTTAGAACCCCAAAGCCGTGCGCGGAATCCGTCCTTGCTAAAGACAAACGCGCCGTGAGGGACTTGCGGGTTAACGGCCCGAAGAGCCGGAACCAGTTCTTCGTAAAACTTTTCGTCTACGCGGCTAAAAAAGGGCAAGCCAAAGTGATCGTGAATGTGAACATGGAAAACAGCCGCTGAACCAGAAAGAGCCGCGCATATTGCGTTTCGGATTGGACGAGTGCCGATACAGGCACCCACATACCGATCCCGAAGATAGTCTTCATCGGCCACGGGCACAAAGGCTCTAGCGGTCAGGGTCTTCTCCTTGGCGTTGAAATCACAGTAAACGAACCCCACGCGCTCATAGGCAAAGTGATGTGATCGACCAAGGTCCGACAGCATCGGTAGCAAGAGCTCTTTTTCAATAATAATTTTTATTTCGTGCATCCGAATGCCCCCATGTGGCTCGATAAGGTTTGTGCCAGAGAACGGCCAGGCGGAACCTTCCAGGAAACCGCGTGCCACTCACGATCTCTTATCCACACCTTCCCATTCCATTTGTGCTTTCCCACCCACCCACGGACTTGCTCCGATAAAAACAACCGTGAATCGTAACCGGTGTGGGGCGTTGGGCAGAACAAGCCACTAACTTTTGCCGGGGCGCAATTAGGGGGGAGAAGGAGAGTTGGGACCAAGAAGAAACCCTGATTAGCATGGGTTAGCATCTCGATCCCGCCACCGCACATTTCCCGCAACTCATTAACCTGACTCTCCGGGAAGTTCATACGCACCCCACGTTAAGAAGATTTTCCCCGGCAGGGAAACCCTACGAACTTTTCGCATCCCTTCACCTTTACGATGCGCTCATCAGGAACAGGCACCAGAATCTTCCCGTTCAGCACCTCAAGCTCGTATGCGGGAGGAAGCTGGGCAATTTCCTTGATCTCACGACCACGGTAACGCCCAGGCTTCACCTCGAAGAGCCCCTCATTGATTTTGATACGGACGGTAGCAACGCATTCAAATTCACAGGTCAACACTTCCACAGCGAGGTCTGCGTCTTTACCGGCACACTCAGTATTATTTTCTTTTTCATGTTTCATCTTTTCACCCCCTCCTTTGTGGGTGTGACCAAGCGCCTGCTTGATATACCAAGCATGATGCATCGCCGCAGCTAGCGCAAGCCCCTAAGGTGTTATTATTGCTACGGATTAACAGGTAAAAAGCCGATTTGCTTGATATTTCAAGCATTTGCTTTATAATTATTTCTGGAGGAACCATGTCGAAACTAGGAGAACTGCTGCGGAAAACAAGGGAGCTTAAAGGCGAGTCCCTACGAGATGTTGAAAAAGCTACTGACGTTTCCAACGCATACTTAAGCCAAATCGAATCTGGAAAAATCGATGAACCGTCCCCCAATAAGCTGAAAGCACTAGCAGACCACTATGAGGTGAACTACGCCGTACTCATGGAGGCCGCTGGCTATCTTCAGAGTGAAAAGAAGGCCCAACCGTCAAATGTCCTGTTTCTAACAGCGCAGAAATTTACTGACGATGAAGCCGCTGCGATTGCATCGTTTATCTCGATGTTGAAGAAGAACAAAGAGAACATGGAATCGTCGAACAAAAGGAAAAAATAAAAAGTGAAAATGCGAGCCGCCTCCGAAACCTTCATCGTAAAACCAGAAGAGCATGATGCGATTCGGAAGGAGGCTCGCAAACTTCTCAAAGCTGCAAATGCAATTGGCGTTTTCCCAACCCCCATTGATCAGCTTATGGCCGCTGCTGACATCGAGCAGATAACCGAACTTGAAGATGTTAAGGAAAGTTTTCTAAAGCATGCTCCGGCAAGCATGGCCGCAGCATTCAATAGCGGTTGGAACAAGCTTCGTGGATTTGCGGACCTAAGGCAAAAAGTTACATATGTTGCCTCCGATACTCCAGTTCGAGAAATCTGGCCGAAGCTCCATGAGCTCGGGCATCAAGTTTTATCTTGGCAACAAGTAAATATCGCCTACATGGACGACCAGCGCTCCCTTTCGCAAGAATGCGAAGAGCTATTTGACCAGGAAGCCAACGACTTTGCCGGTGAAGTTCTCTTTCAAGGCAATACCTTCACGGATCTCGCTAAATCGCGCTACGCCGACTTCGATACGATTTTTACACTTGCAGATAAGTTCGGCGCTTCTAAGCACGCTACAGCAAGGCATTTTGCGGCGGAAAGTGACGAGCCTATTGCTCTCGTTAGCTACTACAAGACGAGCCGCGCGGTGGCCGTGGACGGTAAACAAGCTCTGATGATCGGGAAAGCCTCGTCCGCATCCAACAAGTTTATTCAAAAGTACCCAGATCTTCGCTTACCTATGTTTATCGCCCCCACTCACCACTGGGCCAAGGCCATCGACGAGGGTAAAGCGATCGGCGGCTCACAAATCATGGATTGCGGTGACGGTACTACCGCGAATTTCCTATGGCACGCCTGGTGGAACACCTACGGACTTCTTGTTCTCATCCGTAAAGCGCCAAGGCTAAAAATCGTGTCCGACATTTTCTCGTAGCCATTAGCCGCTAAAAATAACTGCGCTTTGTCGACTCAGCGCCGACTCTCGGATCTAGGACGGCGAGCTCGCGCAGGGCTCTGCTGTAATAAAGCGCTATCGACGTACACCAAATAACCACGTTCACTGGATTTAGTAGAACCAACCCGAGCTCCGCAACCACATATCCTAGATACATGGGGTGGCTTAACTTTTGATAAATACCGCTCCCTATCCGTCCCCGATTCGCAGGGGAGATCCCGAACGATTCCCCCAGATCGAAGAGCGCTACTGTAGCCAAAGTAAAGCCCGCTATCGGTAGAAGACCCGCCAGGAGACTCACCGCAAATCCATGTGAATGCGTCGGCGCAAAATAGAACAATGGCAAAGCACATGACAAATAGGCCAACCATTCGGCGCGACCAACGCTCATTTCAGCCATATTGGGCCGCCTCGTGACCAAAAACCACGCAGCTACAACATCCCTCACCAGCAACAGCAGAAAAAACAGCAAGCCGGTATGGAACCACCGCCACCCGGCCCAGGCCGAAAATCCGAGCATCACCACTGCGCCCATATAGGCGGTCGGATCGGCCCGAAAGCTATTGATTCTCCCAAGCACTACTTAGATTCCCGGCTCGCCACGCGCACTTATCTTCGGATCAGCCGATGCTATCGAAACAACCGTTTGAACCGCCGCACCTAATGCGATGATCACGACCGCGATCTTCAGTATCTTCTTCATTGGGTCCTTCCTTCTGTTGCACAAAAGCTCTCGATCAGACCGGCAACAGTTTCAGGCTGATCGAACATGACAAAGTGGCTAGCATCGGCAACTGGCGCAAAAGAAAAACCGCCCAGAGCCGCATCTCGTTTTTGAACCTCAACCGGCAGTAGGCCGTCGTGGTTTCCGGCGATAAAGAATTTTCTTCCCCTCCATTCCTTAAGCCGACTCAGTAGGGTGCCCAACCGGCGCGCCTCCGCCCGCAATGACTGAAAAAGCTGATGCGAACAAACATCGCGGGCGAGCAATCGCGCGCCGTCTGCTTCTTTATTTTTTGAAAAATACATTCCGCCGTATCTCGACAACCAATCCCTAAAGGAAGCGTCCGATGGCGCTCGCTCCCAGCGCTCTTCGGCAACTTTGAGCTCCGGACTTCTGGCATCGACATAATTTTCAACAGCGATGTCCTGGCACTCTTTGGAAAAAGGAGTCGAAACACAGATTACGCCAATGGCGCTTCCCGATCGTATCGCCGCTTCCGCAGCTAAGAATCCGCCGAAAGAATGGCCTAGCACGAAAGCAGGACGGCTGACCTTTCGAATTTCGTCTGCCAAATCTTCAGCTAACCTCGTCAACGACCTCTCTCGATCGAATGGGATCCCGTTCGTACCGGGTAGGTCCACGTAGTAGAGATGAAACGACCGTGAAAGAAGATCCAACGAACGAAGCGTGCCCGAACTCAATCCAGGGCCTCCGGGGATCAGAAACAGCGCGGGCGCGTTCGGTGCCGTGCTCTCGATGTGCGTAAGCTTGATCACCGATATTCTCCTGCCGTAGAAACCGCTCCGGTTCTCAAGTTATCCACCAAAGTCTTTAGCCCAAACTCCTGCACCCAGCGGTACATCGTCGCCTCACTAATGCCCAGAGACTTAGATGCCAGGCGCTTGTTTCCGTTGGTTTCGCCGAGAGCTCTAATTAGCGCATCACGCCGCATGTTAGCACCGAGAACTTCCAGCTTCCCAGTAGAAACAGAAATCAGGGCCTGAGAGCACCCGATAGCATCCTGCACAGCCGCGGCGTCCAGCACGGATTGTGAGGAGAGAACTGCGAATCGTTGGAGTACACTTCTCAGTTCCCGAATGTTTCCCGGCCATGAATACGCAAGCAAGGCTTGAGCTCCACTGGGAGCAATGCTGAACCTGACCCCATCCTCTCCCGCAAACTCATTCAGGAAGCAATTCGCATAGAGAAGAATGTCTTCCGGACGCTCCCGAAGCGATGGAAGCCGCAGAACAAACGTATTGAGCCGCTGTAGAAGATCGAGCCGGAAAGTTCCTTCGGAGGCCATCTGATCCAAATTTCGATGAGTGGCCGCCAAGAACTGCACACGAACCTTGCGGGCTGCCGTCGCACCGAGGGGCAAAACTTCTTTCTCTTGGAGAACCCGGAGAAGTTTTGCTTGTACCGAAGGCGAGCACTCTCCAATTTCGTCGAGAAAGAAGATTCCGCCATGAGCGGTTTCGATGAGGCCGATCTTATTCGCCATCGCGCCAGTGAAGGCACCGCGCTCATGGCCAAACAAAACGGATTCCGCCGTCTCGCGGGGAACGCTGGCCATATTCGCGGCTACCAGCTTGCGCTTCATACCCAGAGCAATATGTTGAGCCAAGAACTCTTTGCCCGAGCCGGTCTCCCCCAAAATGAGAATGGAGGCGTCGGTCTGACTGCGAAGTATCCGATCTACTTTGGACAAAACATCGAGGACACCCGGCGACTCCGTTAGATACTTTCTCGTGGCCCGCTCTGCATGGGCGCGCTTGAGCTGCGCCGCCCGATTCAGAACGGCCAGGAGGGAGTCAAAGAAGTCTCCCTCTTTGTGAACGAACTCGAAGAGCTTGCGGCGCATGGCTTTTACCACCCGTTGTACGGATCGGTCTCCGCTGAGGACTACCAGAAACGTACCCGGAGATTCCTTACTCATGTGATCCATGAGATTCACCCCATCGAGATCTTGGCCCTCGAAATTCAGGTCGATCACAGCAATGTCGTATTCGTTCCTAGAGGCCAGTGCCTTGGCTTGCGCAACCGTGGAGGCCGCGTGCACGTCGAAGATGCTCGCAAGGCTCAGGTGCAATGCCCTGGATAAAGACGAATCATCGTCGGCCAACAGAATGAGAGGCTTATCGCTCATCTGGCCTCCAAACGAATTTCAAACGTCGCGCCGCCCATTGAGTTTTTTCTGTAAATGAGCTTTCCACCGTGCGTGCGAACGATATGATTTGCCGAAGAAAGCCCTAGCGCCTCTCGATCGGCACGCTTCGACTTTCCCCTTCCCTGCAGGAAGATAGGCAAATCGCTTTCGCTCATTCCCACGCCGTCGTCGGCAACCCGGACAAACGCCGTATTGCCGGAATGCTCCAGAGATAGAGATACTTTGCTGCGGCTGGCTTCGATCCCATTTTCTAGTAGGTTGACCACGGCTCGCTGGAGCAGATCTGGATCATGGGCCACTACTACCGGCCGATCGGGAAACTCGATAGACAAGTTCCGATCCAATCCGGCTGCGCTCTGGACTCGGCTTAAGCTAGCCCTCAGGCATTCGCGCAGATCGAACTCACGGAGAGCCTCCGGCTCAGACTCTAAGTTGCGTTTTGCGGCACCCACTTGGCGAAGAATCTCGTCGGCGATCTGAGGGACCATTCCTGCAGCCTCTTCACGCACCGACGGACTGGCTGCAGGGTCGGTCCAGAGCCTCAGCCACTGGCGCAAGGCAGCGACCGGATTGTGCAAATCATGGATCAAGCTCTTGAACGAGGCCGCGTTTAGCTTCTTCGCTCGCTCTTCGGCCAGCCGCTCTCTGGCGTTCGCGAGGTCCACCTTCGATTGAAAGATGGTCCGCCGAATTTCCTCCAGCTCGCGGATGGGAATCGAAGACGAAAGGCTGGAGGTGTCGTTCCCGATAGCCTGAATTTCCTCCCGGAGTTGATCCAGCGGAGCCAGCGCGCTATTCACCGCGGCCTTCATTTTGACGGCGGAGAGCAAAGAAATGGCTAGAGCCGCGAAGAAGGCAATGGCGGAAATTATAAGAGAGTTCAAGAGAACCGGCGCCAGCGGGGAAAGGCCATAGATCGTGGCGCTCAGAGCTGGCCCACCTTGCCGCGCGATGGTGCGAAAACTCACGATCTCATGCCCAGTATACCGGCTTCCTAAAAATAAGATGTGCGCACCGACGTCGACGAAAGGGCGATCCATCTCAGAGACACTTCGAGTGCTCGCCAATGCCATCTTGTCTTGCACCAATACGAACTGGGTGCCCCGGCTTTCGGAAATTGATTGCAGCACCCGCAAGATTTCGGGACGATCCTGGCTTTCAACCAGGGTGGACAGATAGGGCGCAATCGCTTCTAGCAACTGCTGATCCGACGTGGCGCGAGAGGAAATCGAGAATCCCGCAAACAGCGTCGCCAAGAAAAGCGAAATGGCCAATGAAAGGCCAAGCCGAAACGGTATCAGCCGCTCATGAATATGCCGTGCGAAGGAAATCTGCCGCGCGCTCATCGCTGTACCACCTTTCCCTCACACCCAGCCTTGAGGGAGATCCGGGAATAGTCGATGTAGACGTCGGATAGAATGTTCGGCTCGAACCCTTCTACGCAGTTGGAAGTCCAATAGTTGGCGCGCGGATAGAACAAGTTCACCGTGACCGCTTCGCCTGCAATGATACCAATAGAGCGCTTGTAGAGCGTTTCACGCTTCCGGCGATCCTGGGTGGTTCGGGCCCGCCTCAACAGGCGATCCAGTTCGGCGTTATGGAGTCCACTGAAGTTGTCCGGATTGGACGATTCAAAATTGCGAAGTAAGAACTCCGCATCCGGATAATCCATATTCATCGAAACAAGGAAGGCCTGAAGCGTCTTTTTATCATATCCGGCCATCAGATCGGCCCAAGCCACGGTATCAACCTGGGCGTTCCAGCCTTTGGCTCGAAGATTTTTTTCAAGAAATTTTCGCATCTCTTCCGCGCGAGCGAGCTCTTGGGGAATGACGAGTCGGATTTTTTCCTTGGATGGCTTCCTCGCCATCTTCAACCCCTTTTCGGGACCAACACCGAAGCCCGGAAGCCCAGGAGGTACGTAACCGCGGGCAGGCGCCGCATCCGGGTAGAAAGTTTTCCGAAACCCTTCGCTATCCAGATCTCGCTGAAAGAGGCGACGAACTTTGAGATCGAGGAACGGGGCCTTTCTCGCGTTCAGCCCAATGATCCAAGTCGCAGCGACAGGGCTGGATACATTCCTACCGTGCTGAAAGACCTCGTTTTTGGCGGTGAGGGGCCAGTTGGCGAGGTCATGTACTTTTCCAGCCTCAGCTGCTTTCACAGCATCTGCCTCGGGCAGCTCCAGGAGCGCGAGCGATTCCAACATCGGTGCGCCCCGGTAGTATTCTTTGAACCCTTTGAGAACGATTTCCTTCCTTGGCGAAGACGATCGCCCGACAAACTGGAAAGGCCCGGAACCTACGGGATGATCAAAGAATCCGGGATTCGACAATAATTTGCGCGGCAGAACTTTCGCCGTAGCGCCCGCGAGAACGGACAAGAAAGGCGGGAAGGGCTGCTTCAGGCGAATTTCGATGGTTCTTTTATCTTTCGCGGAGATCCCGTTTTCCGCCTGAAGGTCAATGCAGTCGTAATACTTCCCGACCTCACTCTGGGGCGAAAGCGCTCGCAGGAGCGATGCCGCCACGTCTTCCGCCGTAACGGGCTCACCATTGTGGAACCGAGCATTGCTACGTAGAACAAAAGTTAGGGTCTTTCCGTCCGCGCTAGTGGACCAGCTTTCCGCGAGGGCCGACTCCAGTTTCAGCGAAGGGGAAAAACGCAAAAGGCCATCGTAGATTAAATTTCCGGCCACGAGTGAAGAGGTGTCGTTCATCTTGATGGGATCGAGCGTGAGCGGTAGGGAATAGACGGCCTTGGTATAGGAAATGCCCACTCCAAGAGCGGCTTGCGAAAAGGAGGCGGCACAAAGCAGGGCGAAAAGCCCAAGGCGCCGTTTTTCCGAAATTGTTCTAGCGATCCCCCGCATCCGAGGCCCCCCACGTGGTTTTCGAGCCTGCCTAGAGCGAAAACCGCGCCAATGCTTCTAACGCGATTCGCCAAAATGCGCAAGGCGGTTTTCCCTTTGATTACTGGGGGATAATGAAGTGCTGCGAGACTAGTGCCCGGGGAGAAGTGAGGGATCTTGAAATTTTTATATATATGCCGCCTCTCATTGGCGAGAGAGCCCCAGCTTGGCCTGGCCAGCCGTTAAGTCGTCCTTTGGCATCCGGCCACATGTCGTGTGCTAAACTGCAAATGCAATCAGCTAACTCCGACTGGGGGCCGTGTAAACTTCCGGCTCCCAGTTTTTATATTGGAGCCAGAATTGCGAAATTAGGCACTTACTCCCGAAGGTCTCCTAATGGGAGTAAAAAAATGAAACGGAGGACTTACGGCATTCTTCAATTTAGTCTCCTTCATCTTCCTTTCAACAGCGTTGGCCGGTTCAACGGTTTCGCCTAATCAGATCGAAGAGCAGCTGCTGTGGGGTGCCCTAGCGAAAGGAGCCGCGAACAAAGATGCTCCGGAGATAAAGAAAATAGAGGGCACGAAGATTTCAGTCGTGGGATGGCTCATCCCAAATGAGTTTGATCACGATGAACTGGTATCTTTCCTTTTGGCCCGCTACCCGGGTGGCTGTGTCCATGTGCCGCTTCCTCCCCCCGAAAGCGTGATCCACGTCACGATGTCCGCGAAAAGCAAAAAGCTGAAAAATGTCTCCCTAACAAAGAAGGTTCAAGTAGATGGCATTTTGACCCATGCGGGTCGAGTCGATGCTACGTTCGAGCTGGCGGGAGAAAGCATTCGGGAATTAGATCCCTGACACCATTGTTATTGCAAGTCATTTGCAAATGGCTTGGCATTGAGAAGGAGCTAAGCTATCGTAATTGCATGAGTTGGAGCTACTCCGGGATCAAATTAATTATCTGTATTTTGCTGGCATCCCTGTTTTTTGCTGGATGCACAAAGTCCACTCCCGGCAGTCAGAGCAGTGGCGAATCAACGCCCGGAATAAACCAAGATCAGGGGCAGCGCCGTGATCTTCCCGAATCCATCAAGATTTGGAATACTCTGGTCAAAATCAATCCGAAAGAACGCCCGCCGGTAGAGATTCGGAATCTGATCGGCAAGGAAATTTCGGTCGTTGGATTCGTGATTCCGAACGACGTTTCTTCCATGGAGGAAATGCAGGACTTCCTCCTTACCCCAATTGCTGGAGGCTGCATGCACGTCCCTCCCCCTCCTCCGAACTATGTTGTTCATGTGTCGATGGCGGGTGGCAAGAAAGTGAAAATTCCCATGGGTGCCGTGGAAGTGAAAGGCAAGCTCTCCCTTTCCAAGTCGGACAAATCGAAATTTTACTCATTTGAACTTGCCGGGCAGTCCATGGAGGATTTCTCCGTAAACGACTATATGAGATGAAACGTCCCGAAAGGAACCCAATGAGTTACTTGTTATTTTCTCTATTTTTATTTTTTTCCGAATCGACGTTGGCAGGCACTGCAAATCATAAGGCACACGTTCACGGCTCAGCAAAGGTAACGCTGGCCCTTGAAACAACGACTACGGGAACCATTGATTTGGATGTACCCGCAGAAAGCATCTATGGCTTCGAACATAAGGCCAATTCTAAAAATGACAAGGCAGCAGAAGACAAGGGCTTAAAGCCTCTAAGAGGAAATCCCTATAGCGTCGTTCGCCTTCCGACTGACTGCGAAGTGAAAGTCCAAAAAGTCGAGCGCGAGCAGGAGAAAGAAGAGCCGGGCGCAAAGGAAGAACATGATGAGCATCATGGGGAGCATGCCGACATCACAGCCACGTACTCCGTAAAATGCGTAAATTCCTTAAAGGGAGTTAAAGTTTGGGTGCCAATGTTCGACGTTTTTCCGCGAGTGAAAGCGGTTTCGTTACAGGTGCTAACTCCAGGCGGACAAGTTGAAAAGAAATTCAAAAACAGCAGTGAATTTCTGGTGCTTCCTTAAATGAGTGCCTCTTCTCCCGCCGTAAGAATTGAGAGCCTTACATACAGCTATGGCAAAGGGCCGCCAGTGCTTGATATTCCCGAACTTGAAGTAAAGCGAGGCGAGCGCGTATTCGTGTATGGGCCGAGCGGAAGCGGGAAAACCACTCTTCTAGGACTACTTGCGGGGGTTCTGCCTTCCCAAGGTGGAAGAATATGCGTTCTTGGACAAGACCTGGGAAAGCTCAGCCCCTCTGATCGCGATTCATTCCGGGGCAGCCACCTAGGCTATATCTTCCAGATGTTCAATCTGATTCCCTACCTCTCCGTGCGCGACAATATACTTCTCTCTTCCGACCTCAACCGTTCCCGGCGCGATCGAATCCAGGGCTTCAGTCGAGAGAATTCAGCAAAGGAAATTGCCCGCTCGCTAGGAATAGATGCTTTCCTTGAGAGAAAAGTAACCGACCTGAGCGTTGGCCAACAGCAGCGCGTGGCCGTTGCTCGGGCATTATTAGGCGGGCCTGAGCTTATCATTGCAGACGAACCCACTTCAGCATTGGATTTTGACCACAGGGAGAGATTTTTGGAACTCTTGTTTCAAGAGTGCAAAAAAAACGGCGCAACGGTTCTTTTCGTAAGCCATGACCGCCAGCTGGAAGGGCTATTCGATCGAGTCATCTCCCTCAAGGAGATCAATCGCGCATGATACTCTTTCGGCTCGCTTACCACTCTCTTAAGAACCGTAGGTTCACGACCGTTCTAACTATGGCCTCCATTGCGCTGAGCGTTTCGTTGCTGCTTGGCGTAGAAAAAATCCGCGCGGGGGCTCGCGATAGCTTCAACAATACCATCAGCCAGACGGATTTGATCGTAGGCCCTCGAACCGGCCCAATTCAGCTCCTGCTCTATGCCGTGTTTCACATGGGTGAGGCCACGAACAATATCGGCTTCGAGAGCTACCGGCATTTTCAGAAGCACTCCAGCACTGAGTGGACGATTCCTTACTCGCTCGGAGATAGCCATCGAGGATATCGGGTCGTGGCCACTGATGAAAATTTCTATGCGCACTACCACTACCGAATGGATCAGGGCATTCACTTCCGTGAGGGCAAAGCTGCGGATGATGTATTCGATGTAGTTCTTGGTTCTGAAGTTGCCGAGCAATTGCACTACCCTCTTGGACAGAAACTAACCCTTACCCACGGGATGGCTCAAGGCGGCGGCCTGGAACATGAAAATCGCCCATTTCGTGTAGTGGGAGTTCTACAGAAAACCGCCACTCCCATAGACCGCTCTCTTTACATCACTCTCGAAGGCATGGAAGCCATTCACATGGATTGGCAAAGCGGAGCGCCGCCGATTCCGGGCCAAGAAACACCTCTTAGCCGGATGACAAAAGACAAGATCAAGATTGGCCAGATCACGGCATTTTTGCTTCGTACCAAGTCACGAATTCAGGCGCTCTACCTCCAACGGGAAATTAATGAATATGCTGGCGAGCCCTTGCTTGCCATCCTTCCCGGCGTCGCCTTGTCTCAGCTCTGGCAGGGAATCAGCTACGCAGAAGACGGTCTAAGGCTAGTAAGTGCTTTCGTAGTCGTCAGTGGCCTGCTCGGGATGCTCATTGCTCTCTATACGTCGCTCAATGAGAGGCGCCGCGAGATGGCGATTCTAAGAGCGATCGGTGCCAGGCCTTCGCACGTGTTAGCGCTTCTCGTGATTGAATCGAGCATCATCACGTGGCTTGGAGCATTTTCCGGCACGGTGATTGTTTATCTGGTCCTCTGGGTAGCTCGCCCACTGATAGAGAATGAATTCGGCCTATACCTCCCAATTCACGGCCTTTCGCAAATGGAGTGGATCTATCTTGGGGTTCTTTGCTTGCTTGGACCAACCATCGGCTTGATTCCAGCCTGGAAGGCATATCGCAACGCTTTGGCCGACGGCTTGACAATCAGGGTCTAGCGCTATGATGACCGACTGAAGTAGAATATTTTTTAGCCGGAATTCATTCAACAGAGAGGTTCTTCCATGAAGTTATTTTTTTCCATCTTGGCAGTTGTTGCGTTCGCCTCACTCAAAGTCCAGGCCGCTGATATCGGAAGTATGAAACAAGAGCATACGTCTTGGGAACAAGAGCATGAGAAGTGGAAAAACGAGCACGACAAATGGGAAAAAGAGCATAAACGCTCCGCCGCAGCAGTAAAGCTCATGGACAAAATGGTACGGGAACACGCAGCTTCGCTAAAAAAACACGATAAGGAAATGAAGGCTCACGAGAAATCCATGAAGGAGCATGAGACTGCACTCAAAAAGAATCCTGCTTCCGAAGGCGAAAATGCGAAGCTCAACTTGGTGCATGAAAAATCTAAAGAAGAACACGACAAAATGAAAGCCGCACATGAGATATCAGAGAAGGACCATCAAGAGCTGATGCAGGTCGTGGAAAAAATCGAAGAGCTCTCGAAATCCGAAGCTGGCAAAGAATAATCAACTCAGTCTTGTACAGGAAAGCCGCTGCCCTCATACGGGGCGACGGAAATGCCGCTCATCTTAAAAGAAGCGAGGCCCTCAGGGGCCTTTTCCTTTTCTATGGATAGCTTCCCGCTTACCCAAATTGGCTTCCACGAATATGCTACGCGATCTTTCATTTTGACGTGAATCACGGAATTGGGAGGAGGCGGAGGTACGTGAATGCAGCCCATGGAAACCGGCGTCAACAAGAACTCATCCGTATTCTGGACGGAATCGCCTACAGGAACCATAAAACCCGGCACCCGCACATGGATGCCATTGTAGCGCTCTAACTTTGCCGAGGCGACTCCCTTGCGATAGTCGAGCTGAGCCAGCGTATTCCAAGTGACTGAATGGGGAAGGCCCGGGTCGTCCTTGATGGGCCCGGGCTTAAAGGTAGCAACCTTATATACGCTTAGCGCGAAAAGCAGAAAGCAAGCGGCGTAGATTGTCCGCTCGCTTCGCAGCCCACTAATCTTCAAACTTAGGTTCAGATCTGTCGGCTCTGGTGACCGTGGCTTTATTCAGAATCAAACCCCAGCGAACGCCAGTGCCGATTCCGGGAGATCCGTCTACTTCTTCAGCCGTATTCAGGATCGCCTTTTCTTTGGCGAAATCATCACCTAAGTTGCGGTTCCACGTAATGGAGTGTGCGGGAGATTCATCATTATGCACGTCCGTCTGAATCCGGATCGCCTGAGCCGCATCGATGGCCGCAAACTGGTTCACCGCGTTCCAAACAGCGCCTTGGGCCCGAAGGGATACCTTAAGTGAACCCGGGCCGGAACCCTGGCGGAGGTACTGAACTTCGAATCCACTGGCGAGTGACTCATTCGCATGGCTGACGATGGTAACAGAGCCGCCATCTTCAAGGTTGAAATCCACGGCATAGCTACCGCCCGACTTGAACTCTTCAAAACGAGAATCAAAAACGATGGAACCAGTTCCTTTGATGGAGCCGCCGCTCACATCTAAGGTTCCATTTACTACGCGGGCCTTCTGGTTGCCGAAAGACACGTCCTGGCCTGGAGCGGATTTGTCTGCGTCTTTGTAGTCGCCACCACAAGCCGTCAAAGCGATCATCAAGGGAATCAATTTCAGGGTTTTCATTGGTACCTCTCTTTTAAGCAAATATTTCTAATTTTTGTCGGGTTCACCGGGGCCAGCGTTGCCCTTACGGTGACAATCCATTTCTGTTCCGGAATGATAGTGGCATGCCAAGAACTCTTGCTTGGGGCCAGACTTTTCGTAGGCGATGCTGAAGCGAATCATCTCTTCCGCTTCCCAAATTTTCATCGACTGAATGGCCGACTCTGGCGCAACTTTCCTTACAAAAATATCCAAAGATGCCTCGATAGCTTTCGCCATTTCAGCAGCGTTATACTTACTGGATAGTCTCGCGTAACTACCGTGCTCAGCCTTGCCCTCTTGATGGCAGTGGGCATGGTCTCCGTGCAAGTGGCAGCCGTAGCTGTAGGAATTAAGTGCGCTAGCATCTAAATAATAGACCTTCGCGACGGTTTCTTCGCCTTCTCGAACGAGAGAAAAGCCAGCTGGCTCTGGAGCGTTTTGGCCGCGATCCGTCTTATAGTCGATCGAGTACGACTCTGTTGCTTCGGAGGTCACATACTGCCAACTAGAGCCGGCAAACGAGGACGCGGGGTAAACTAACAATGCGACAAGGGCTAAGGCTTTCATTTAATACTCCTAAGTTTGGCAGGCCGAACAGAGCGCATGCACGTTCAGCGAATGCTGAATCATGGAATAACCCTTCTTGGCCAGCGCGTTTAAAACGTTCATTTCAAAATCACAACCTTCAAAGGCTTCGATGTTTCCGCAGGAACGGCAGTGAACATAATGGTGGTGATGCCCTTCTTCCGTGAGTTCATATCTCCTGATGCCATCACCAAGATCATGCTGCTGTAGAAGTCCAGCCTCTTCGAGGGTGGTGAGAGAGCGGTAGATCGTAACCAGATCACTCGATCCCTTTTTCAGTTTGACGAAAATATCTTCTGAAGAAAGAGGCTTAGTTGCCTTCGCCAAAATGGAAAGAATGTCCTTCCGAGGCCCCGTAAGACGCAGGTGGAGAGCCTTTACTTTTTCTAAGGCGTTTTCCAGGCGCTTCGTGGTGGAACCAGCTTTATGCTCGTGCTTACAAAGATGCATTTTCATCTTTGTGGGTATAGCCCAGTTGCAAGTTATTTGCATCTCAAAATGACGCGCTCGGAAAGAATGTGAAAAGAGGGCAATATTACCATTAGAGCCGTAATTAAGGGGGTCGTAAGAAAGCGGGATTCGGCTAGCGAAACTAGGAAACCTAGGCTTGCCGCCGCCGCCGCGCTGATCGCCACGCGAACGAGATGTCTCCCGACTCCAACCCTCGGTGAGAAAGAATACACCGCCGTAGGAAGAAAGAGGCAGGAGATGGTGAAGAGCAGGCCCAAAAGTTGTACGGAAAGGCAGACCAGCGTGAGGGATACCACGTAGAAGCTAAGATCCATAGCTGAGCCAAGGCTAAGCGGTTCTTCGAGTATGGCGGAGAGGAATGCCCTTGCCGAGATCCCCTTCCAAAGACGAAGCAGGTAGGCCGAAATGAGGGCAGCGAAGCCGAGAAAAAAGAAAGCTTCATTCTTGGTAAGCGTAACCAGATCACCAAAATAGAGCGCCGTCGCGTGGCTTTCGACGACAGGGAAAAAACCGATTAGAAGCTGAGATAAACCCCAGAAAAGAGCAAACGCCGAAAGATAAACCACCGTTGGGCTGTGGCTATGCCGAGCCACCCATTCCGTTAAAGCGAATCCCACGGCCGAAATCAGTAGGCCGCAGATCAGCGGAATCGCAGTGTGCTCAATATGGCCTTCAGAGAAAAATACTTGAGAAATCAGCAAACCAATCGAAACACCAAGACCGGCGCTTTGGCTCACAGCGATTGTTTGCACTGCCGCCTGCCGGGTGACCAGAAACGCACCGACTACGCTCAAAGTAGCCCCCATGAAGAAGGCGGCTAGTACCGTGGGCCAATAAAGGAGAAGAAGTTCCGTCATCGAGCCCCCTCTACGGCGAGATCAAGGGTAACTACCTTAACCCCTCCCATCCATTTTGAAGGATCGTCATCGTGAGAAACTAGGAGGGCCGCCGAGCCAGGCCGCTCACTGAAGGTTTCCCGAATGAGGTTCTGAACTCGCTCCTTTGAGTGCAAGTCCAGGTGATTAAATGGCTCATCGAGAACCATGAGATCTCCCGACTGTAAGAAAAATCTAGTGAGGAGAGTTCTCTGCCGCTCTCCTCCACTTGCCTTGTTCCAGGCCAAATCGGCTTGGGCCGAATTCAATAGACCTATGCCTTCCAGTCCGTTTAGAGAAAACTTTTCAAAATGCAAAATGTCACCGAGCGAATACGGGAGATGGGCGGCCTTGTTTTGCATTTGTGGCAGATAGCGATGCCGAGAGAATCCGAGTTGAATATTACCCGCCTGCTTGGAGTGAACGCCCAATAATGTACTCAGGAGAAAACTCTTACCCACTCCGTTAGGGCCCACGATGTGAAGTAGCTCACCAGGTGATACAGAAAAGGAAAGACCGCGCCTTAAAGGTGGCCGGTTCGGAGGGCCGTAGTCCAGTCCCTCTACTAAAAGCATTTTACTGTGTCACTTTCAGTATTTTATCGGCCATTTCTTGCTGCCAAATCTCATAGGCATTTGCTGCTGAAGGATCACTCAGCGAGGTAGGAAGCACTACGACCCGCACTCCAGAAAGTTCCTTGAACTTATCCAGCGTTGCCTTGGGGCTGTGCTCGGATGCAAGGGCTAAAGAAACACCGCTGCGCTTGGCCTCCAGCGCCACTTTTCCCAACCTAGCTGCCGAAGGAGAAACACCGGGAATCTCTTCGATGGAGCCAGCTGATTTTAGTCCATAGGCTTGGATAAAGTAGAAGAAATCTTTGTGGTACTCGAGAGCCGCTTTCCCACTCAATCCTTTGAGTCGCTCCTTAATTTTCGAGTGTAATGCTTTCAACTCTTCTTCGACCTTCAAACGATTGGCGGAAAATTCGGCGGACTTTCCCGGCTCAACCGCGCTTAGGCGAGCCTCCACTTCACTCGCAGCCTTCGCCATTTCCAGAGGAGACAGCCAGTAATGGGGATTCCCGGCAGAATGCACGTCGCCCATAGAGCGATCTACTGGTCCAGCGGGCTTTTCTTGCACGCCTACCGAACGCGAAAGATCGCAATCTCCCGCGCCTCCGGCCATCACCTTGGAATTTGCGGCTCGGTCCAGAATTTTTGGAATCCAGCCGATCTCAAGATCAACTCCAATACGGCAAACCACGTCAGCCCGGCTAACAGCGAGTATATAATCGGGGCGGGCATCGAGAAAGTGATAGTCATCTTTCGGACGGGCAAGAGCCTTGACCTCGACGTTTTTTGCTCCACCAACTCTTTGCACAAGCCAGGCAATGTCGGATGTGGATGCGACAACGCGAATCGCGGCCTCCGCGATGTTCGGCGCAGAGAGAAGAATTAGGCAGGAAAATATTTTAAAAGTCATGGGTAGGATGGTCTCCTAAGAGGAATACGGCCTGTACCTGAAAGGCACGGTCCACTTGCGAGTCTTTATGGGCACGTTTTTCAAAGTCGATCTGGTAGGCCGCTTTGAACTGAGCAAACTCGCTATGGCGGTATACGAAGAGCGGGATTACCGAATAATCGAGATTCTTAGTTCCCGTCGTCACTAAGGTATACCCGTCGAAGCGAAGACCAAAATCCAGAGCTCCCACAAGCTGACGCTGAGCATAGAAATAACCGCCGTAGCTTCGATCAAGTGATGCACCTGGAGCGCGAAGGTTACGGCCATAGAGTTCCGCCTGGAGCAGCCATGTCACAATCTTGCCCTCCCGCCATTTCGCCACGGCGTCCAAGCCGAAAATTTTCATTTCACCGTCAACCCTGGAATTGCGTCCCAGGTAATTCAATCCAGTTTGCAAACCCCCAGAATCTCCTAACGGAAAGAAGTTCGCCAGCCGCGTGTAATGCGTGGGGTGAATGGGTTTCGTGCCTTGAACGTGAGAATGGCCATAGGTCCATCCATTCGTAACCCCAACTCCGAGTTCAGTGAAAATGGGAATGAACGGAAACAGAATATTTGCCTGCAATCCAGTATCGCTGGCTGCCTCTTCCGCGAAGTACGTGTCGTGGGCCTTGGGCGTGCTCAAGAACGGCCAGTCATGGCGGTGCACCTGATTCAATCTGCCCACGCCGAGAAAAAACTTTCCCGCCTTCAAGCGAACATTGTTCAGAAGTTTGCTGGAAGAAAGATACGCTTCGTGAACTTCGACGTTATAGGCGCCGCTCTCATTGTGCGCGGCGAAGAATAAGTTTCCGTCGAACCCGTGGTCGATCGGTCCATATACGCCAAATTCAGCCTCTCGGAGATCTAAGCGCCGTGGGCTCCTCGTCTCGTCCTTCGAGTCCACCACCCCAACAAGATCGGTCGCTGCACTGAACTTCAAGCCCGTGCCTTCCGCAAGTGCATGGGCCAGTTCGGGCTTGGCGGAAAAAACGAGGATGCAGAGAATTAGAAAAGCGAAAGTACGCTTTGCGTGAATCATCCACCGGAGATAACACGCATTATTCTAGGCGGCAATTTTAATGCAAGTCATTTGCATTAAAATGAAGCAGCAATTACTGGATAACCGGCATAAACGTGCCAGGCTCCCGTGCAAAAAATAACTAAGGCCTGCACCTGAGCGTATCGAATGGCAGATTTTTTACCCGCCGAAGCCGCAAGAAGCGCAGGGGCCAATTTCATACCCAGGAGGCTCCCGACGGCAAATAGGCCCGCGAAAATCCCCGCCGAAAAGGTGAAAGTCACCATTACGACCGCGCCCCAGTCACGAGAGACGACAGCGTGAGAAAGGGCGACCAATGCAGTCGGACACGGAATCAGGCCAACAGCAAAACCAAGAATGACGGTACGAGCCGAATGCCTAGCGCTGAGCGAGTCAAGACTCTTCCAGGCCCCAGAGTGCTCGGGGCAAGCACAATTCTGCTGTCGCGCTTTCCCCGCAAAAAAGACCCAAGCGCTTACCCCAACAAGTATAAGCCCAGAAAGCAGGTGCAAATAACGGAACAACTGGGCTCCCGGCTCTCCCTCTAGGGATAGATCCAGGGCTCCATGAACCAAAGTGGCAATAACGAGGATGGAGACAGAGTGGGAAATGGCCGTCGAGAGGGCGGCCAATGCAGGGGCAAGCAATCCCTTGCGAGAGAGAAGATGCGCCGCCATGGCGGTCTTGCCGTGGCCTGGTTCGAGCGCGTGCAAGGCCCCGAGAGCGAAACATAGAAAAAATGATAACTGGTGAGCGCCTTCTGCGTGCACATGGTCCATGACGCATTATCGGCTGAAAATTCCAAGGAAGTGAAGCTTGTTAGCGAATTTCCTTGTGGAGGGTATGCCGCCGAAGGTGACGGTTATACTTCATTTTTTCCAGCTTATCGGGAGTGCGCGTCTTGTTCTTGGTGGTCTGATAGCGAGAAGCCGGTTTTCCTTCTTTGGCGGCTTCCGTGCATTCTAAAGTTACGATGGAACGCATGGGATCTCCTTTAGGTCATTCGTTAGTGTAAAAGCGCTGGCTCGGCCACGGGTTCGGGGAACGCCGGGAATGGGTCTCCCAGCCTTGCCCAGGATGCGAGCCCCTTCTCCAGCTCGGCATCCGTGAGAAGAGCCGCATCGAGGTCTCGGCGCATGTTCTCCTCACTAATTTTGATGCCAATAAAAACAATCTCCTGCTTACGATCACCCCATGTCGGATGCCAATCAGCGAGAATCTCTTCTTTGGCTTCGGCATCGTCAGGCCACTCATCCTGGGGAGCGGCGGCATACCATTTGCCTCCGAAGGAGGTGCTTACAGAGAGCCCCGCCTGAGACCAATTGGCGATATCGTCGTTCCGGCTGGCCAACCAGAGAAAGCCCTTACTCCGCACCAAGCCATTGTCGATAAATTTGCCTACCGTGTTCCAATATCTTTGGGGATGAAATGGCCGCTTAGCGCGATAAACGAACGAAGAAATTCCGTACTGCTCAGTTTCCGGAACATGTTCCCCTCTCAGCGTCTTCAACCAACCGGGACTGGTACTGGCCCGCTCGAAGTTAAATCTACCTGTGGAGAGAATCTCCCTGGGATTCACTTTTGAATTTTTAGTGTGGATGAGCTTAGCATCGGGATTTAACTGCATGAGAATTCCCTCAAGTTTGGCCAACTCTTCTTTTGAAACAAGATCGGTCTTATTCAGTAGAATCACGTCGGCAAATTCAACCTGATCCACCAAAAGATCAGAGATGGTGCGGTCATCTTCCTCACTGAGCTCCAAACCGCGATCCTTTAGGTCCTGCGATTCCACGTAGTCTTTGAGGAAGTTTTTTGCGTCCACTACGGTCACCATTGTGTCGAGAGTGGCCACGCTGGATAGACTAGCCCCACTTTCTTCTTCAAATGTAAAAGTTTCTGCCACGGGCAAGGGCTCAGAAACCCCCGTAGATTCGATCAGCAGGTAATCGAACCGACCCTCCTTTGCCAGCTTGGAGACTTCTAAAAGAAGGTCTTCTCGCAGCGTGCAGCAAATGCAGCCGTTGCTCATCTCAACCAGCTTTTCCTCCGTCCGACTCAAATTTGCACCACCCGAGGAAACCAATGCCGCATCGATATTTACATCAGACATATCATTTACAACTACGGCCACGCGCAGGCCTTCTCGATTATGAAGAATATGGTTCAGCAGGGTGGTTTTTCCCGCACCCAAAAAACCAGAAAGAACAGTTACCGGTAGTTTTTTCATAAAAAATTCTCCATTTTAAACGATTCGAATTTTCAAATTGCGCGACGGCGAAGGCTGTTCAAGTGAAATTGGAGTATCCCCATCAGCGGGAACGAAAAAGAATTGGTTTTCCGGGAAGAGCGAGCTTTCAATTCCCGCCAATATTTCATCCTTAGGCAGATCCCGGCCAATAAAAACAATCTTGCTCATGCGCGGAGACAGCAAATTTTCTTCCGCCATCAGCGCACTAAAGATCGCGTGAACCCCCTGAAGGATTACGTGCCGCTTATACCCAGCGAGAGCCAGGATTCCTTTTGTTCGATACATCCGCTCGTGGTACTTGGCCGAGAATTGGTTGATCCAACTCATGAACTTAGGCTCGTCAATCTCGCCGCTGACTTCCAAACTTAAAGAGGAAACGAGAGTTGGCAAATCTGAGGCAGTCCCCTTCGACATTTTTTCAGGACGAACGCTTTCCCCCTGATAGTCGAAGCGGTTGAAAAGACGCGCCATGGGGACATCGCAATGATTGGTGTGCAGAATCTCCGCAGCGCGATTCAGTTGACGGGCGCTCTCCTCTGACTCGAAAGCAGCCTCTTTTCCTGCTAAGTCTGCCTTATTGATCAAAAGTAAATCGGCGAAAGCGATCTGATCACGGAAATCACTACTCTCGTTCACGTGCTGGCGGTAGTGCTTGGCATCAACGATCGTGACCACGGCATTAAGCTCGTAGAGAACGCGGATAAGATGATCGGTCAGAAATGCCTGCACCAGGCTCGAAGGATTGGCAACCCCGGTGGTCTCAATGACCAGCTGATCGAAACGGTCCTTCCTGGTTGCAATATCAATTAGGGAGCTCATCAGCTCCCCCTGGATAGAGCAACAGATGCAGCCGTTGTTCAGCTCAATGGTTTCTTCTGACTTGCTCTTGACGAGAGATGAGTCGATATCCAAATTGGCAAACTCATTCTCGATTACGGCAATTCTATGACCATGCTGTTCCGTAAGAATTCGCTGCAGAAGCGTGGTTTTGCCCGCGCCGAGAAAGCCGGTCAAGATCGTTACGGGTATGCGTATTCCGGTGGATGACATGTGGAACGGTAAATTCACACAGTTGCAAGTCATTTGCAATACAGTAATGCAAACGACTTGCATTAAATTGCGATGCGAACTAGATTTTTCTAATGAGCCTACTAGTGCACCGCCAAACCATCCCTCGATCTTTTGTCCCGGAAACCGTTTTCTACGCTCCCGAAGCCCACATTGCCTGCAATACCTGGGAGGAGATGCGAAGAATCCGGAACTTTGAAACAAACCTAGCCATTCTGGAACGCCCCTCGCCTCACTGCCCCGATGCAGTCAGGGAAATGCTCGCCAAGCCGAGAGGATCAGCTCAAACTCTGTTTGAACGAGGGATGGATCTAGACCTCATTCCAGCCATGCTCGATGACGATCTTGATCTTTCCTCCGCCGATAGCCTGAGCCTCTACGAGGATATCCGCTTACTCGCTGAGAATTTCCTCGAAGTAACCATGGCCAAGAAAATTGGCGTGCGACTCGAACGGGTTGACGATGATAGCTGCCGCTTATTTCATATCGATCTCATTGGAGTACGGCTCATCACCACCTACTTCGGCAAAGCAACGGAGTGGCTGCAAAACATCGACGTGGAGCGTTCGGGCCTTGGCCAAGGAAACGATCAACTTGTTATGCGAAAAGGGGCGGTAATTCAGCACATGCAAGCCGGGTGGGTGGGCCTTATGAAAGGCGAAAAAAACAATCAAGGCCTGGGATTAGTTCATCGCTCCCCAGCCATCGCCAAGGATGGAAGCGAACGCCTGATTCTTCGCATGGACACCCTGGCCTAGCATGCTCGAATGCAAAACAAATCCCAGGGGCGAGGAAATACGAACGCTTCTACTTAAAGCGAAGCTGAAGAGAACCCCCACGAGAGAGGCGTTGCTAGCCTTCCTTGAAGACAACCAAGGTCCATTCAGCGTCAGTGAGCTAGCTCGTTCCATCAAAGTGCGAAATCTCGATTCCGTTACTCTTTATCGCTGCTTGGCCGCCTTTGAAAGGACCGGCATCGTTTCAAAACGCGTCTTTAGCGACGGCCGCGCTCGTTTTGAACTGAAAAGAGACTCTAACGATCTTTGCCCCGTGGTAGTTTGTAAAGATTGCCGTAAGGTTGACCGGATTGAGCCGCACCCCATTCCCAGACTCTCGAATAAGGTTAAGAAAATGGGGTATTCGAATATCACGCTTTCTTTAGAGTTCAGCGGAATTTGCAGCGACTGCCTATCTGCGTGAGCTATCCCCAAGAGAGGTTTCCGTGACCGAGCAGAGGCCCGACAATTTCAGCCCACCACCACGGATCGCGGCCTACCTTACTTGGGACACAGCGGGAATCGCAGCATCTAGCCTCTGCGCAATTCACTGCCTTGCCACTCCACTCCTCCTTTCATTCTTGCCAGCAGCCAGCCTACCCTTAATCGAAGATAAGTATTTTCACCCTGCCGTACTAATCGTAGTGATACTCGCAGTTCTACTGGCATTCCGGCGGGGCTTTGCACGGCACAGAAGGATTGGCCTAGTTGCGCTTGCAATGCTCGGAGTCGGCATTCTGTGTTTTGCTATTGTTCAGCCTCTTGGGGCGTTGAGTGAATTCCAGGAGCGAGAACTTACGCTACTCGGAGGCCTGGTTCTTTCGATTTGTCATATTTGGAACTGGAGATTGATCCGAAAATGCAGAAGATGTAGCTGACAAGCTTCTTCCAGCGTTTGAAATTCATTACCCAGAACAGTAGTCCGCCCGGACGGCGTTTGGCCTAAGCTCGCGCAAAGGACATCCGCGGTCAATTTGCATCCGAGAGGCGGAGAGTTTAAGCGCTAACCTGATCGGGTACACCACGCACACGAGCCGACCTCGCAAAGCTATAGAGCTCTTTCTCGGCAGTTAGCATACGCCGCCCGATCCGAAGAACTTCCTCTCCTGCCTCGTTAAGCTGATTTCGGTATCCCGATCGATTCAGGACGGGAAATCCCAGCTCTTTCATCCAAAGCATTGATGAGGTAGACCACGCCAGACGTGGTAACTCCCAACATCCTAGCTGCTTTCTCGAATGTTCCCTCCCGAACGAATGCATCTAACGCCCGAATTTTTTCAGGTGAAATCATTCGCGTCTCCTCTATCCAGGCATTGCCGGATTCTTCACCCAGCTTTGACACCAGGAAATGGCACTTACCGACTTTCCAGGAATCACCATGCATTTTCCCGCGCCATCTTTCTTATCGCCGTTCAGCCGGGTGAAGAGCTGACAGTTGTAACAATACTGATCTTTCTTATCTTTTGCCTTGCGGGCGGCGCAGTTCTTAGATGGCTTATCGGCGTTCGGACAGAACTTCAGGCTCTTCGCAGGTTCTTCGGTTTCCTTCGCAAGGGGAAGAGATGTGTCGGCGGCGCGGGCAAGTGATGTAAAACGCGAAAATGCAGCAAAGGTTGCAACGGCAAGAGCTCCGGATTTTAAAAAGCTTCTACGGGAAAAGTTCATGAGGCCTCCAAATAGCGATGTGATGCATTTGATTTTCTCGCTTTGAATAAGAAATTTCCAGGGGCCTCAATGACTGCAACTTTTTGCTGCACTAAAAAGCCCTCTCAGCAGTATGCCGAGAAGGCTTACAACTTCACTATCGAGCTTCCAGTTCTAGTGGTGATGTCCGCCGCCGCCATCTCCGGCAACGTCAAAAGCCCAAGCCTGGGTTTCTTCAGTGCCATCGGCGTACTTCACTTTCACGCGCACTTCCCACGGGCCCGCCATCATAAAATACATATTTCGCACATCGTAGGTACCCAAGATCACATTGCCGCGATCGTCGAGCATACGCTGGATTTGGGTAGGGGCAGAGCCGTGGCCCATGGCAGGCATCCAGAGAATTACGGCAAGAGGGAGTGCTGGCTCAATGATCGCGTGAGTTTCGCCATCATGCCACTCCAGTTTCATTCTTGCCTCACCCTTGGTGCTGGGCTCCTGAATCCATGAGAGGTGTGCATGTAGCTTTCCGCCAGCGAAGGTGAGGTGCCCATGCCCTGGATGGGCAAAGGCAGGGATGGTTGCAAAAAAGGTAGCCAAGGCCAATAGGATAGGTTTCATTTAAATTACTCCTTTTAAAAAAGTTCAATCCAACATCAAAACACGGCGATCGAGCGCGAGGGGCATCCGGCGGTAGTATCCGCCGTTGTCGCCAGGAAACGCTGGAGCCTTTGAAAAGCAAGAATAGTAGTACTTGTCATCCATAACGGGAGCACCGGTCGGGTGCCCATTCACGGGAAAGCGCCAGATTCGAATTTCTGGCTCGGGAATACTGCTTCCCCTCAACGTGCCGATGCCATACTTCCAGATTGGAATCCCTCCGAAGCTCACAATCACCTTCTTCGAGTCGGAAACGATGCTGTCCGCTCCCGGATCCATGCCACCTAGTTCACTTTGCACGGACTCTGAATCCAGATTTACGACTATGATGCCTCGGAAGATTTTTACTCCATCCCCTGGACGAGTGACGTGAAAATTATCCATCACTACGTAAGCGAGGTTTCCTTGCACCGTCGCTCCCATGGCCATGGACTCCAGGGGCAATTGCCACTGCACCAGACGAAACTGATTTACCAATCGTTTCGTCTTGATGTTGAAGATGGAAACCCCTAGGCGCCCATGCGCTATGATCAGCTTGTCCTTATACCGAGCCATCCCCTGAGCATGCTGTTTATACGCTAAGGGGCCATTTATGGCGTAAGTGGGATACGCCGCGACTCTCTCTCGGCGTATAAGATCCCATTCCTCGATCGACGAGTAAGTAAGGACATAGGCAGTCGTTCCATCGGTTACTACATCAATCGCAGCGTCTTTTGTGGCAAGCTCGAAAGGAGCTGTGCCATCAAAGGGCGCCACTCGCATTTTGGCGGGAATCGGCATGCGAGGCTCTTCCAGTGCGTTTCGATACCATCCAAATCCCAGATAGAGATTTTGATCATCATAGCGAACAAAATTACTGCAAGAAGGCTGAGCTTCTAAAGTTGCCTTGATCAGTTCTGAATTCGGCGCGGCCTCAGCACTAAGAGAAAACAACGCTGCAATCGACAAGATTAATTTTTTCATCGGCAACCTCACATCTTTTCCAAGCGAACGCAGTCCACATCTCGTTCGGTCAGCGTTTCTTGAATATGAACCCGAGCGCGAACGGCCTCACGCGTGTCAGGAGCAATAGTCAGGAAGTAATCGTACTGCGTGCCGCCTTCTTTCATCGCGCCCCCAAAAATCTGATTGTAGAGCACTGAAGTATCATCCCCGTAGATCTCGTCTCCTGAAGTGGTGCCATTCACATTCATGGCGCAGGTGCGAACTTTGGGAAACTCGGGCCGGTGGTAGTTGGTTACCCGGGAGTCAACTCGCAGGGTTCCTTTCGGAACATCCTCTCGAATAGTGGCGAAGAGAAAATCGACAGAATGGCAGTGCAAACCCTTTTCCTGGAAGGGCTCCACTCGTTGAATGGTGATGAAGCAGTTATTTCCAGTTAGATGTTCATTCAAAGCCTCCTTTCCCATATAAACTTGCCCAGCCCTTAGATTCTGAGTGGATGCGTTTGCTTGTGCGCAAATGAGACCGATGCCGATGCTTGCCGTGATGATCATTGTTTTCATTTTGTTTCCTCTGCCTCTTTTCATTAGGTGTATTTCTTCAGTTTTCTTTGAAGACTCTGGCGGTGAAGCCCGAGCGCTTTGGCGGTTTTCGAAATATTCCCCTCGTTCTTCGTGAGCATAAAATCGATGTATTCGTGCTCTACCTGGGAGAGAGAGGGCGCTTTGAATTCTGGTTCCGGCGCCGTGCGCTTGCCCAAGAGAGCCGCTTCGATGAGGGCAAAGCTGGCGGGCTTAGTGAGGTAGTCCACGGCGCCCTTTTTCACCGCTTCGACGGCGGTGGTGATACTTCCGTAACCCGATAAAACCACCACTCGCACTTCCGGGGAAGATCGCTTTAGAGATTCGATGGCATCGAGACCGAACTCGCCACCGAGCCTGAGATCAATGATCGCAAAAGAAAAACGACGATCAGGGATTTCCTGAATCGCTTCAGCAAAAGCTACTTCGTATCCGTGATCCTCGAATTCGCGCGCCAGGGAAAGGGCAAGGCGCAAATCGTCTTCCAAGATGAGTAGCGCCTTTTTCATACGCCCTCTCTTTTTCGTGGCCATTCGAGGAGCACCATTGCGCCGCTTCGGTCCTGCCTTCGCTGGATGGAAAGCGATCCGCCTAGGGATTGGCAAAAGAGATGCGAAACATAGAGGCCAAGGCCCGTGCCTTCGGGCTTGGTCGTAACGAACGGTTCTCCAAACCTCGCGAGCACCGCTTCCGAAAATCCAGGCCCCTGATCGGAAACGTGCAGATGGAAGCGCTCGTTTTCGCAGCGTAGAGTGACGGCAATTTCACTTCCAGGAGCGGCCTCTCCCGCGTTATCGAGCAGATTTAGAACAACCTGGGCGAAATTTATAGGTGGTATCAAGGCGGGTGTGTGGTCTTTAATGGAAAGGAGAACTGGTGTTTCTGGGTACTCTTCCTTCCACGAATCCACCGCGTCCTTGAGCAACTCAGCAATCGCCACCTCTTTGAGCACGAAGCCTCGGCTATCCAATTGAGAGGAGTTCATCTGGTGAACCACGGTTTCGCATGCCTTCACGGATTCGAGAGCTTCCGAAATGTCTTCGGTCGGGCGCTCGCGCAAAGCGCGCTCTAGCCGAATCTTCGCGGAATTGAGCGGGCTGGCGAACTCGTGCGAAAAACCAGCCGCTAAAGCACCGATGGCTCGAAGTCTATCCTGCTTTTCAATGATCACCTTCGCCTGCGCTTCTCGCTCAAACTGGCGTTCCAGATGCGCGCCTAGGGAACGCATTACGAGCCAGAAGGAGAGAAGGAGAAAATGGTAGACGCAAAAAGTAACGACTAAACGAGAGTCGATCGCGCCTATGTTTTTTATTGCCAGCTGGAATTGGAGGAATGCCAAAAAGGTATGTGCCAAAAAAAGAAAAGGCCAGCTTAGGCGCCCGGGAATCAGTAGCCCTCCGAGCGCTACATTGAGGAGGAACAGGGTCACAAACGGATTGGCAAATCCTCCGGTGATCGCCAAGATTGTGGTGAGCACGCAGAGATCAAAGGACATTTCAAAACAGATCCAGAACGGGCGGATCTGGCGTTCCTGTCCGCTTATGGCGAGTTGGGTGAGTAAGTTAAAGATCAGGAGAATGCTTACCATTCCTAAGTAAACCGGAACGGTTTCGCGCGACAAAAGACCCATGGCCAATGCTGGCCCCGCGAGCACAAAGAAAAGACCAACAGCTAGCCAGCGAAGCCGTACTAGCCATAGAAGCTTGGCGAACTCGCCACCGGAATGAAAGGCCGGGAATCGATAAAAACGGCCGAGCAAGACCGTTGCTCTATGGAACGTTCGCGCGACTGGCTCAAACAGATTCTGCTCCAGCTTCAGGATATCGACCTCGGTTAATGGAATCACGGCCCCCTTTTTTAACCGAAATCAATGCTCTTGGCGACCCACGGCAGGCCCATGCAACAACTTGTTGCACCAGCCCTTCCAATTTGGATCTGTGCTATGAGAGATGGATATGAAAGCACCGCTTCTCTTCCTCCTTTCCGTTCTCCAATTTGCCCCGATTGCGCATGGCGCAAAGTGGAACTTGGAGCAACTGAAAGGCCGCGATGTGACGAGCGGCACTGCCGTTAGCCTCGACCTAAAGGGGCGCAAGGGAGCCGTAGTAGTTTTTCTCTCTGCTGTATGCCCTTGCTCCAATAGCCACATCAAGGAACTCACCACGCTTCCCAAGGACTTTCCCGAGTTCGCTTTCCTGGGGGTTCACTCCAATACAGATGAGGCGAAAGATCCGACGCAGGCTTATTTTAAGACCGCAAAATTGCCCTTTCCCGTGGTTCAAGACAGTGGCGCTAAGATCGCCGATGAATTCAAGGCCTATAAAACTCCCCATGCTTTTGTCGTGAAGCCGGATGGAGAAGTTCTCTATCAAGGCGGCGTGTCCAGCAGCCGCAACTTTGAAAATGCCGATAGAAAGTTTTTGCGCGAAGCTCTAGATGATCTGCAAAATGGGCGCGCCGTTAAGACTCCCGAAGGTCGCACTCTCGGATGTGTGATTGCTAGAGAGGGGAAATATGTTTGGTAAGAATGTTCTATTTCTCGGGGTCGTTTGCTTTCTTTTTCTGGGCTGCGCCCAGCCGAAATATGAGAACGGCAACGGCACAGGTTCTGAAATCGGACGGCAAGCCCAAGGGCAAAGCTTAGGGCTATCTTTTGCCAATGCCGGAATGCAGATGGCATGGCGCTGGGAGAAAGACCCCATAGGCACGGAGGAAGGCATTCTTCTCCTTCGCACCTATAAAGCATCGACTCTAGATGGCCTGCCAGAGCCCACGGATGTAACGGGCGCACTTACCATGAAGCTCTGGATGCCCGATATGGGGCACGGATCGAGCCCCACTACTGTGGAAAGGCTACTAGATGCTAGTGGGCAGATTGTTCCCGGCTCTTATCGAATCAAGGGGATTTATTTCATTATGCCCGGGCTCTGGGAAATGATTTTCGAGATCCAAGAGGGAGGCGTGATTCGTGATAGCGCAAAGATCACTCTCACTCGCGCTTCTTAGCGCTCTTCTTCCCTCGTTGGCTCAAGCTGCTGCTTGTTGCGGGGGAGGCTTCGCCCTTCCTTCTCTCATCGCTGGCGACGACAAGGCCCAAATCAGTTCTTCTTATTCGTTCTCAGAGCTTGCCATAGACAACGTGGACTCCCGGGGAATTTGGCGGAAATGGGATCAGCATCAGAGCGTGCAAACCTTTAAAATCGAGGGAGCCCATCTACTTTCGGATCGATGGCAAGCCGGGCTTTCCGTGCCCATTATTCGCCGTTCGCTTACGGGCCAGAATTATTCCGGTCTCGGTGATGTGGCTGCGTCTGTAGCTTTCGAGTACTTGCCGGATTGGGACTACAACCCGATCCGCCCCAAGGGAATTGGATTTTTCCAGCTCACTACTCCGACAGGAAAATCGAAGGCCGAGTCGGAAGTGGGCGGGCTAGATAGCCGGGGAAATGGTTTCTGGGCGATCGGCTTAGGAACTTTGCTGAGCAAGTCCATTCGCAACGTCGACGGATTTGTTTCTTTGGAGGGGCATCGTTCCTTGCGCAAAGAGTTCAGCAACTCCCAGATGAACGGCACCCTAAATCCAGGATTTGGCGGCAGTTTGGGATTGGGTGGCGGGTTCAATACGAGATCCTGGCGTTTCGGTACTTCGATTACCTGGTTCTATGAGGATCCAGTAAGCGTGCGTGGAAATGTAAATTTTGATGGCTTCTTAGAGCGTTACGCCACTGGTGTTCTGGCAGCGAGCTATATGCCTAGCGACGAATGGTCGGGTACCTTAAGCTATGCTGACCAGACGCTATTCGGTAGCCCCGTGAACACGAGTCTTGGGCGTACCGTAGCATTGCAATTGCAGAGACGATGGGGACGATGATGGGCGCAGTATTGATGTTTGTGATGATTTTGAGCCGGGAAGTATTCGCTGCGGAGAAAAGCCGCCCGATGGGCGAAATGCACAGGAGCTGCCTGGATTTTAAATTGAATCTTTCTCAGGAGTTTAAGATTTGGAAGGAGCGGCCGCTCAAAGCACATTCCGCCGAAGAGTTTCTCACACAAAAACGAACACAACTCTCGCTGGTTAAGCAAGAGCAGATTCGTTTTCTAAAAACACCCGAGAAGCTCTTTCCCGTAAAGGGGGAGAGCTACGGCGGGGTTTTCTATTTTCAGGTTCCCAAGAGCGGTAAGTTTCGGATTTCAGCTGGATCAAAAGTTTGGTCGGACGTTGTCGAAGTGGATACGAATAAAATCATAGAAGCCGCTGAATTTGAGATGCAAACGGGCTGTGATCGCATTTTTAAGACGGTGATTTTTGACCTTACCGCGAAAACAAAATACGCACTTCAGGTCAATAGCAGCGTAAAGCCAGCTGTAGACTTTCTGATTACGGCGGAATGAAGATATAGGCGACGGGCCTGATTGGTGTGGACGAGCAGAGCCTCGAAGAGGCCGGGACGCTCGCGACATCGACTGTCAACTGTTCTCTAGCTCAATGAGAGCGCCTCTCTCACGCCTGAGAGTCGGCAAACGAGAATCTCACTCACCCGTGAGAGGCGACTGACGTCACCGAAACATTTCCCAAAAATCCATTCCCGCAAATATTTCTAGCAGTTACTTGCTGCCGCCACTTTTCGTCCTAGCAGTCCGGCTGCCTGGCACGCTTGTGCAACCTCATCTCTTGAGACGCTGATGTCTCGAAGGAGGAGAAGCACATGCATGGATACGGTCGATGCCCCCGCTGCGGAACTGGGAGCCTGGAATATCTCGCTACGCACTCGCACTGCTGGGAATGCAACTACTTCCCAGACGAAAGTCGGGAAGTTCGGCAATGGCTGAATCTGGAATTTAGAACCTCTCACCCTGTCGCCGCTCGCTCATTCGAGAACGCACGAATCCTGTGCGGAGAGCGCGGCTTCGGCCTGTCTCGCGAGGAGGAATAGCCATGCCCCTCGATTGCTACGATTTTTATCTTTGGTCCATCGGCGAACTCACTCTTCCACCCCGACTTGCCCGCGAACTCATCCACCAAATCTAACAAGGAGAATTATGCAGAAGTTCTACGATATTTTTGTCCCAAAGGAATACGAAACTCGGCAAAGCGGCCAGCTAGAGAAGAAGACCGCCTGGAACAAGGTGGGGCGGGCCTGGCCGTCAAGATCATCAGAGTCCCTGAGCTTCGAGCTATTTCTGCTGCCTAACCAGCGATACGTGATCCAGCTCCGCGATCCAGGGCAGGATCAAACCCAAGTTCAACCCTCTCAAGAACAAACCGAATAAGGAGAATCCATGATGAAAAAGAACATCATTCTATTTGCATTCGCGTTCATGCTCTTCGCTCCCTTGGCGCACGCCTCCGTCGAATCGTCGCTAGAAGGTCTCAAGGTAGTATTGCTCGGTTCGGTTCTGCCGATCTGTGCCGTGCTGGCGCTGGGATTTGCGGCGTTTAGCTTCTTCACGGGAAATCCCATGGCCAAGCAGCACCTGATCTATGCCGTAGCCGGATCGGTGATCCTCTTCGGTGCCCAGAGCATCGTGGATCTCATTCAGCGAGTAGTTAGATGAAGTCGTGCCCGACCAGCAACATGAACCGATCGAAACTTTGGGGGTTTGAGGTGAGCCAAATTGTGTCTTCATTCGCCGTGCTGGCGGGCACGAACGTGATCCTCAATATCCTTGGAGCGCCGCTGATTTTCTCCTGGGTCCTGGGCTTGACTACACTGCTTATCCTCCGGGTCGTCTCGCATGGTCAAAAGGAGGGCTATCTGGAATTGGCTCTTCGCTTTGCCTGCGAGCCTCACATTTTCCTCGGCCACAAGGCCCGAGGGGGAGAAAAGGGGAAAAAATCATGAGAAAAGTCTCTCTTGCCCAGGCTCTGATCGGTTCCCATTGGCTTGCGTCGGGCGCGATCGCCCATCCGGACGGCTCCGTTTCAAAAGGATTTGAAATGGAACCGCTCCCGAGCGGGATCCTAGAGGAATCTTTCGACGGGGACGTAGCAAATTCATTTTTTGCAAAGCTCACCGATCTCCTCACCAAACTCCCGAATTTCCTGGAAGGCCAGATTCTTTTATGTCGCCGCTCCGTACGGGAGGGAGAGGTCCCGGGTTTCAGAACAAGGCTCTATTGCTTCGAAAAGACGCAAAAGGCGGACAGCTACTCGCATCTCCAAGCACTCCTTTCGGAGCTGAACCTGGATCCTGTACCACTCTCGCAGGAGGGCTGGTACGAGATACTCGCGTCGGTGTTTGGCGATGAGGTTCGATCCGGAAAAATTCCCGATATTGTTTGGCAAAAGGATTGCCTCGAAGCTCAGGGCCAGGTGGTGCGTGCGCTCTCGCTGACCGATCTGCCCCAAGTCACCTGGAAGGGATGCCTGCAGGCGATATTCGAGAGCCCGAACGCGTTCACACTGTCTATTCGATTGGCTATTCCAGATCGGGCCAAAATACGGCGCCAGCTTGAAACCAAACGCCGGGTGAGCCATGCGCTGTCCGTCACAACTTCAGTGGAAGTCCGAAATATTGAGTCGAATTCCGTGCTGCATTCCTCTGAGGAGACTCTGGAGCGCATTCTCGTGGGCAAGGAAACCCTGTTCGAGATTTCCGTGGGCATTCTCCTTTCGGGAGCGCGCGAAAATACACTCGATCTCGCCAGAGATTTTGAACGGATAGTCTCCGGCATCGGAAACGCGGGCCTTTTCCCTGAGCAGATCGGGTCTCTGCCTGTGGTGAAAAGCCATATTCCTGGGAACAAAACCTTGGGGATCCGAAAACTGCCGATCCTATCCGAGAATCTCTCGCACCTCCTGCCGCTGTTCCACGACTTTTCCCGCAGAAACGATCCCTCTCCCATGACTCTTCGTTCTCGCAGCGGGGAAGTGTCGCACCTGAACCTGTTCTCCCGGGAAAATCTGAACTTCAACGCGTTTATCTGCGGCGCCTCGGGCTCGGGGAAAAGTTTTCTCATGAACGCGATCCTGACTTCCGTGCTAGAGGAGATTCCGAATTCAAGGCTTTGTATTTTTGACGTCGGCGGCTCATACCGGAACGTCATTAGCAGACAAGGGGGACGAACTACCGCTCTGGACCCGGAAGAAGCAAGGGCGCTGACCGCGAGCTTTCTCCGGCTCGCTCCCGTGGGTCCTCAAGGATTTTATCGAACCTTCATAGAGACGCTCTGCGGCTCCGGGCCGCACATCACCCACTCCCATCTTGTTGCGATCGACGACCTCCTCACGGAAATGACGGGCGAGCAACTTCTGATCGAGCGGGTGATGGGCCTGGCAGCCAAGCGGCAAGAGCGCTTTTACCATGATATTGCCCACTGGTTGAAACCCCACATTGCCCTTGATCGGGCGCCGATGAGGCAGGATCTCGTGGATCTAATCAAGTCGCCGGTGGCCTCTTTTGATTTTAAGGAGCTAAGTGGCGATCCGGTCCTGCAACGGACAACTATCCTTCTTTTATCAGAACTCCTCTGGCGCGATCTGGCGGGAGGCCGCCATCCAAGAACTCTGGTGGTTTTTGACGAAGTTTGGCGGTTCTTTGCACAAAGCAAAGGATTCCTGGAAGAGATGTACCGCACCTTGCGTAAGTATCGTGCCGGTATCGTCTCCATCACGCAAAACCTCGCGGATTATGGCGACGAGGCGTTTGCTAAGATGCTGTTCACGAACAGTTTCACCAAGCTCTTTCTGCAAAGCGGAGCGTCGGCGGACTTTCTCAGAAATACATTCGACCTACCCGAATCCGATATCGAACGCGCGCTTTCTGTTGCCTCAAAGAAGCCAGAATACTCAGAATTTTTTGCGCTTACGCCGCTCATGAGCCAGGTGTTTCGCCTCTATCCCACTCGGGATTTTTACGCCCTGGCTAACACCGAAAACATTACGAAAGGAAAAGGAAACACATGAAGAAATTTTTTTTATTGCTCCTGCTCGTGCCATTTTCGACCCCGGCCAAGGCTGATTTCTGGGGAGGTGATCTCCCGCTGCTTGCCGAGATCGTCGCCAATACCCTCATGACCCTCAATCAGCTGCGAACTCAAACCGAACTAATGAATGACGAGATGGAAGGCATCAAAGACAAGATTAACCGCATCCGGACGATTTCTGATGTGGTGCAACCCGCGCAATGGCACCAGTGGAAAGATCCAGCGGAAGCCTTCCGGAGGCTGCAGCTCATCTACCAAACTCTTCCCAAAGAATACCGCTCTCCCAAGGCCGACGAGATTGAATCAGAGATCGCGCGGGCTATGAACATGATCTCTCGTGTGGCGCCGGAAGCTCACACCACTTTCCTGTCCGGAAAGGAGCTTGAACGTCGCGGAGCGGACGCTTCTCCGGGCGTTGCTCAGAAACTCACGGCTTCCGGCATAGGCACACTGGTGGCTATGGAGGCGCAGAGCCAGGTGATCCAGAGCCATATCACTGGCCTTTTGGCGCGGATGCTAGCGGATGGCAACGAGAAGGAGACGAGAATGGTAGTGACTAAGGGCCAGAGTTTTTCGGATGTATCGGAGAGCCTCGGTCCGGACGACGGAAAATTCTCCACTCACGTTTTTCCGAGGAAGGACTTGCGATGACAGCCGCGAGCTCTCCCTACAACCTACCGGCGATCGAGGAGTACGAAAAGCTCCTTCCGGTGGCCCGGAAAATTTATGAGCATACCAGCCAGCTCAGCTGGGAGATGCTACTTCCACTTTTTCTCTTATCCATCGCCTTCGGTTATTCCACCGACCTCGGCCTCACCGGATCAATCCTGGTTCGGCTGAAACGTCTTCTGCTGGTGGCTATCCTGCTCGTTTCCTTTCCAATGATTGCAGAGTTTTGCCAGATCCTCGGTACGGAAATCGCGCGATCCATCGACGATATGACAGGAATCGACATGGTGCTCGACGCAGCCTCGAAACGCGCGGCCAGCTTCTCTTTCAACCTGCAGACGCTGCTAAATCTGGGCGGCGACTTAGTGCTCGGCATGCTCACAATCTGCAGTTTCATCATTCTTGTTTTGGCCCGGTTTCTGCTCCTGGCTTTTCAGCATTTCTATTGGTTCTTGCTCGTCGCGCTCGGCCCCTTCCTGATGCTGGGAGCGCTGTTTGACGCTTCGGCCGGAATCACGATGGGGCTTTTCAAAAACATGATCCAGGTGGCCTGCTGGCCGATCATCTGGTCGGTGCTTTCGGCATTTCTCAAAGCGCTTCCGTTCGCCGCGGCCTATAGCAATATCGGGAGCCTCGTCACCGTGATCACGCTGAACTTGATATTAGCCGTCGCTCTTCTCTTTTCCCCTTTCATCGTTTCGCAGCTATGCGAGGGCGTGAGCCTCAGCGTGGGAGACACGCTTCGTCGAGGAGCACTGAAAGCTGTTTCTGTGGTTAATCCCAAGGCCGCCCTCATTACAGCGGCCCGGGTGCGGGATACGTCGGCGCGGGTGGCGAAAACGTATTCCGGAATGAAAGCCGCGCGAGCCCTTCACAAGGGCAACGGCGTGAAACGAACCTAAAGGAGGAAAAATTATGATCGTTCTATTATTTTCCGCGTTGGCGCTGGCAGCAGCACCCCCGGCCCCATTTCCCGTATTTCTCAAAGCGGGCTTCAGCTCCGTGCTGGAGTTTGAGGAGACTCCGACACGGATCGTATTGGGAGACGCGCAGAAATTTCAGGTGGAAAAACTCGAACATTCCCTCGTCATCAAAACGCTGGTTCCTTTCGCGGCGACAAATATGTTCGTCTACTTTCGGGAGTTGGAGCCCAGGCTCTTTGTTCTCACGGCTTCGGAGGATGCACAGCCGACTTTCTACAAAAGCTTTGCGGCACCTCCCGCGCCGCCCAAGGTCGCGACTATAACGGCGCCCCCTGTTCGATCTTTGCCTCGAAACGGGAGGGTGTTATCGGCCAAATTTGATCCCAAGAAGGACTACCTGACCATTGACTTCGCTTTACACGCCGAGGCCGTTGGCGTGCTTAGACCTAAATGGACTCTCGCACGCCTGATGTTTGGCGGAACAGCCATCGCCCCCATCAAGCTCTGGGCTGATCGAAAAGAAGTACAGAAAAACGCGGAGGTCCGTGCGCGGGTGATCTTCGCCAAACCCAATGTACCGCGCAGCCTGGATGGTGTGAGCATGGTCATTCCATTGGAGGGAAGCATTGATCCAATCCGCATCTCCCTGAAAGGAGCAAAGCATTGAAAAACCAGAACACCCCGTGGAGAAGAGCTTGGCGGGCGCTCATAGCAAGATGGAGCGCCGAGGACTATCCCGGAGCCGAACCACGATTTCAAATCGTCTCTCTGGCCAAGGATCTCGGCGTATTCGTCTTTCTACCTATTTTCTGTGTGCTGATCTATAGCGTGCTGACTGCATCCAAAGGTGCCGTGAAGCGAGGCGATCCGGCGACGGATTCGGGCAGAGCACGCTATCAGGCAAGCGAGGGAAAGTCCCAGATCATTGAGTTCGTCTCCCGCCGGGGAAATGGCGCCTCGTCCGTCGGGCGTCGTGCTCCTGGTGTGCTGGTGCGGGCTCGACTTCTGAACGTGGTGGAAACCTATACCACCGCGCCTGTGCACGCCCGGATCGTCGACACGGGACTAGGCAACAACATGCTCGGGGGGGTGCTTATCGGTGACGCAACTCCGGATGCAAACTTCGAGCGAATTTCGATCAGCTTCCGATTCGCGCGCGATCCCCGCCGTGAAGAGGTCGCGTTTCCGATTTCTGCACGCGCCCTGAGCTTGGATGGAACTCTTGGTCTCGTCGCTGGCAAGAAGGAAGGCTTTCTTGTGCGCTCCGTTCTTGGCGCTGCGGGCTCGGCAACACAGGATACTCAAGGGAAAATGGGAGACACGGGGGACTTCGGCCAAATCCTGCTCAAGGCTTTAACTGCTGGACTCGCACAAGAGTTTGGCGGACAGACGCAAGTGGAAAGGAACCGTTCGCAAGTATTGGTGCTCACACCCGCCACGGATTTCTTCGTAGAACTTACGGACTATTTTTCTGGAGGCGCGAAATGAAGGGACAAGATGATACCCACCTCCTAAAGGGCATGATCATTCTGGTCTGCGCTTCCATGATTTTCCGCTTCTATAGCGGCCTATCATTGGGCCAGACCGTTCTCTTTTGGCTCAGTGCTGCCTCGTTTATCTCTGCTACCGGCCTGCTTGCCTGGGAGCACTACTCCAAGAGCGGCCGTGAGGACCGCGCGCGCGTGGAAAATATCCGTGAGCTGCCCAGCGATCTTCTGGTGGCGAGCCCCGATGCAGTTCGGATGGGAGAAGACCAAGATCTCAAAATCCCGATCTATCTGCCGGATTCCATTCGGCTGCGCCACGTCCATATCCTTGGATCTACCGGCTCGGGAAAGACCGAAAGTGTGATTCTGAATTTTCTTCGCCAGGACGTTGCCCGAGGAATGGGAGGAATCATTCTCGATGCTAAGGGGGACTATTCGTTCTTGCGCAGCTTGAAAGCCTGGGTTCCGGAAGAGCGGCTCCGCGTTTTTGACCTAAGCGCGGAGAAAAGCCTGGCCTATGATCCCCTGCAGGCGGGATCCCCTCTCGAAGCGGCCCAGCGGCTCTTTGCTTCCCTCACCTGGAGCGAAGAGTATTATCAGGTAAAAGCTCAGTCCGCGTTGCAACGCCTGTTTCAACGGCATTTCCAGGAAAAGGGCTGCAACCCGAAACTTACGGATCTCGCGCACTACCTAAAGGACGCCAAGACCTATGCCGCCTTTGTTTCCCCCGAAGCTGTAGCCGAAAAAGTTACGGATCGCGACTTTACCGACCTTTCAGGCCTTGTCGCTCAAATCCAGATTCTCTGCACCGGCTATCTCTCGACGATCCTCGCCCCTAGCGCTCCAGGCATTCACCTTGAAAATGCCGCGGCCGGAGAAGTCCTGTATTTCCGTCTCCAAAGCCTTCTGTCGCCACAGCTCGTAACGATCGTTGGGAGGCTACTCATTAATCATCTAAATTTTTTGGCCGGAACAGCGCATAGGGCGGAGGGGGCGGAGAATCGAGGCAAACTCATTCCAACCTATTTGGATGAGTTTGCCGCGTTCGCCTGCCCCGAGTTTGCGGATCTCATCTCCAAAGCTCGCTCGGCCGGTTTTGCCCTCCACTTTTCCCACCAGAGCACGGGGGACGTGAAAGAAGTATCCGAAGGATTCCTGAACCAGATTACCGACAACTCGGCCACGAAAATTGTTTTGCGGATTAACGATCCAGATTCTGCGGAGTTTTTTGCCCGTTCCTTTGGGACGAAGCTGTACCAGAAAGTCACTCATCGGGTCACGAACGCGAAGGAGGCAGACGACGCGGAGCTGCTTGGGGAAGGCTCCCAGCGGGAGGCGCATAAGTTCCGCGCCTCTCCGGATTTGTTCAAGACGCTTCCCACGGGCGTGGGGTCTGTCCTCATCGCCCATGGATACGACACGCCCCACGGGGCATCGACTGTTTTCAGGATTAAATTTCCAAGACTGCCGCAGGACTAGCTTGGAAGCTTCGGCGAGCGCGTGGCCACTGTGTAGGAAAGATTCACTCCATCGAAAGCTGTAATCGTAATCACTATCGTGCTTCCGCACTTGGCACACGGAGTAGTCCACTCCTGATTCGGCACAATCAGAGCCCGCTCCAGATGGAATTGTACTGGGTACTTACAAGAACAAACAGCATTGAATGGAACGGAGGACATACCGGGAATTAACCAAATTCGTACCTTGATGTCCATAGAAACAAAAATTCAAAAGGGGGAAAGATGAAGCCGATTTTCATATTTTTATTGCCACTTGTGCTGACGACCGCCTGCTCAACGCTGAACGAATCGCTGGAGCTTGGCGCAGGACTTGGTGCTGCGTCTGGAGCGGCCGCCGCATTTGCCAGCTATTCTTCGCTGGGAGCAAAGCCACCAGGGGGCGCTGTCGCCTTGAGCGCGGGTGTTGGCCTCGGCGTGGGGCTCCTCACCTCATACCTAGTTCACCGGCGGGTCGAGACAGACCGAACTGACTACGAAGCGGATCAAGTGGAAATGCACTTCGGAGATCTTCCGCCGAGCCCGTTCATCGTCCCCAAGGCGCTCAAGAAAGGGGGGAAGCGATGAGCAAGCGCAGGCTGCAGGTGATTCTGACAGAGGAAGCTTGGACCGTAGTGGAAAGTGTCACTAAGGAAGCAAACGCTGGATTCGAGCTGGGCACGATCAACTATTCGGACGCCATCAATGAGCTGATTCTAGCGGCCAAGGTGGACATCAAACTCCTCCAGAGCAAGCACACGAATATCCGCCGCTCACTGCGCTTCATGGCCTCGAAGGGCGACGTTGACCTGGATGACGTGATCAGGACGTTGACGGAGCTCAAAGCGAGAACGGCTGGCAGTAAGAAGCAGAAGCGAGAGGCGACCGTTGACGGATAAGGCGATGCCATATCAGAGGCGGCCGCAAGTTCTGCGGCTTCTTTTGGAGCATGGGCCGCTTTCTGCCCGGGGCTTAAGCGCATGCCTTTCGCCACCGGTCGGAGAGCGGGCACTAAGGTACATTCTGCAGCGCCTGTATAAGCGGGAGATACTGGCCCACCGCTACGATCGGGTTTCGAGGCACGTATTTCATCAGATCGCGCAGAATCCAAAGGCAAGGATATTGGCAGGAGAGATTCTTCAAGTGGCGGCTGAGCAAATAGAGCAACCACAGTTCCGTCACGCGGAACTCATTCACTCCGAAGATTGCGCCATCTGGTGCGAGCTTCTCCGCCATCTTTTCCCAGCGGCTTTCGTGCGCCGGGACTATCAGCTCGCCGCAGATGCGGAAGCGCCGGCCCTTCTGCTCACTCACGGGGAAGACAGGGAACTTCTGCCTGATATTCTGGTCACCGCTCCGATTGGGGACGGTTCGCGCCGAGTGGCATTTGCCTTGGAGATCGAGCGCACGGCCAAGAGCGAAATCCGCCTAATTCGCAAACTCCGAAAATATGCGGAGCAGACGCGGCTGGACGGACTAATTTACGTCTGCGATCACGCCTCGCTGCAGGACAAGCTGCTGCAAGTGTACAAAGGGAACGTCGCCGAACGGGCGCTACGCATCAGCCACTATGCGAAGAACTTTTTCCTGTTCGCCGATGGATCGGCCGACCGAAGCAGAGGCGAGCCGCTTATGTTTAACTCCGCCTGGGAAACGGTTTCTCTGAGTGAGTGGATAAGCACTCTGGCCGACACAAAAAATGGCAATCGCCGCGACTCCATCTTCAAACATGGTTCCTCCTATAGGAACGATGTTGCCCACCTGAAAAATTTCCACTCTGGGGCAACAAATACAGAAAAAACCAATACCTAGATTTGTGCCGTCTACCGCACTTTCTCCTCTAAAGCTCCCTGACCACTCCCCACCTACATTTTACAAATGTTGTACTGGTGTACATCGGTTGGAAGTGGTCAGGGAGACAGAGAAAGTGCGGTAGACGGGGGAAGGTATGATTGAAATCATATTCTGGAAATATAAATATAAGAGGGGGAATTAATAACTATAAGACTGAAAACGGGGCCACTGGAAGAAAAGCTGCAGATGCGATAAGTTCGGAGTCTGGAAGTTCGTTCTTTGATAGTCAAATAGCTCGTGAATTTAACGCTTCATTGGAAACGGTAAGGTGGCTTACGACCAGTGAGGCAGCTCAATATCTGCGGATTTCAATAAGCAGCATCAAGACCATGATTTATCGTGGTCAGGTTCGGGCTCACAAACTTGGAAGGCGTAACCGTTTTCTAAGGGAGGAGCTCGACCGGCTCATCACGCTTCCCAATTCAAAATAGGAGGCGAGATGCCACAGAAAATTATTGAAACCAACGGAGAGAAGAAACTTCACATATACGTTCAGGTGCGATGCCAGGAGCATCCTTCGGGACGAATCCAGCTTAAGCGAGTATTCGATGACGTGGAGCTTGGCTCCGCAAAGGCGAACAGCTTGGAACGGGATTTACTTCGTGAAGCCGAAAGAGAGAAGGCTCATAGAGCGGTAGTCGGCACAAACTGGGAAACCCTTCTCAGTATGTACGACGCCTACGCCACAGAGAAAGTACGGAACGGCGACTGGCCCCAGAGCAGGCAGACTTATGAGGAGGCCATCCGGGCTCTGCATAACTGGACCCCGCACTGGTACAGGGAACCGGCGGCCATGATCAAGGCGTCCGACGTGACCAAGCTCTTTCACATGATGAAAGAGCGGTCGATCTCGGATGCCACGATCAGCAAGCTCCGCGGAGACATCAAAAAAGTCTTCGAGTTCGGCATGCTGTTTGACCACGTTCGTGGCATCAAGCACAGCCCGACTACAGGAGTGACGATCAAGAGCCGCCGCCGGATGCGAACCGAGATCCTGCGCGACGACGAGATCAAGAAGCTGCTGTCCTACGCACGAGAGTATGAACCCGTCTGGTATTTCATCTGGGCCTTTGGGGTCTATACGGGATGCCGGAACGGGGAGCTGTATGCTCTCAAGTGGTCAGACATCAACTTCGACGACCGCATGATCACGATTCAGCGTTCCTACAACAAGAAGTACCGCGAGGAAAAATGCACGAAGACCGGAGACTGGCGACATGTCTCCATCTGCGAACCCCTCTGGGAAATTGTTCAGGAACTGAAAAGGGTCCACGACCACGATGTTCAGCGGGAAGCCTGCAAACATCCTGGTTACGTACTCCCCCGCCCCGGGCTCTGGCAAAATGGTGAGCAAGCGCGAAAGCTCAGACAGTTCTGCGAAGAGATCGGCATCACGCCTGTCTGCTTCCATACGCTGCGCGCCTGCTTCGCTACAGAGCTTCTAAAGCGGGGCGTGGATGTGCCAAGCGTGATGCGAGTGGGCGGCTGGACGAGCATCAAGACAATGATGCATTACGTCAGGCTGTCGGGTGTGCAAGACAAGGGCATCACTGATCCCTTGGATTACCGCTCGGAAAGGCCCACAGAAACCGCCAAGACCCTGATGAACGCAGTAGGAGATAAATTCGGGAGCACTCCCGCGCATGAGGCAGAGGTAATTCCATTACCCACTAGGAAACTGCCAAGTCGCGGGAGGTAGCAGCAAGGCTACTACGCTTGCGCTACTATTTGAGCTAAGATATTGAAACGCCTCGGAATCCACCGAGGCAACCACTTAAAGCACGCAGCCCCGTAGGGGTTGGGTGCTTTAAATGTTTTGGGGATGAGAGTGACAAAACGACCACGAAGGTCGCTTTGCACTCCGCGAAGCGGAGCCCGAAGGGCGAGCTTCAGGATGAAGCGAGTGAAATCCTCTCCCCGCAACCAACTAAAAATCCGATTGACCCAACAGCTTAGCGGATTTTTTGTTTAGGCAGCAGCAGCCTCACCCATCGCCCAAGTTTTCAACGATTTCCTCAACCATGAACTGCGTCTTAGGTTGAATCAACTTTGCGTCGTAGTAAGCCCCCACGATATCCAGCACATCCTTAGTTTTCGTCAATTTTAAGTACTTAATCAAAAACTCGATGTCACTCTCGTCGTGGGTACCGATGCGCGCCGCCAGGCACTTCATCGCCAGCATATATCTGGCCGAAGGCGCGAAAATCTTCAGGTGCGAGAGATTCAATACTTCCACCTGATCCAGCTTGCTGTTGACGTAACCTTTTGCAGAGTCGTTTAGCCAATCTTCGGGCAATCCAAGATCTTCTGCCACCCGCCCAGCCAGCTCGTAAACCTTAGTCTTCGGCTGAAATATAGCGTCCACATCTTTCGTTTGCTCACGGGCGTTGAATACCAGGCACATCACGGCTCCACCAACGATGCAGATTTCAGCCTTAGATCCGTCTTTGCCTAGCTCTTCATTCAGCTTTAGGAATGCTGTGATGATCTCGTTTTTTTTCATGCCGCTATACCCTCTTCAGGAAATCAGATCCCACGAAAATATTATTTCTTTTGAAAAAGATCGGACTGTCTACCAAGCTAATGGCCCGCAGTCCGACAAATTTCGACAAGAACCACGGCCGTTCGAGCTCGAGGCTCAACTTTGCCCATCCCGGTGGAGACACTTTTGCTTCTTCACACAGCTGCATCACGATCGAACAAAGCAAAGCGAGATGCTTCAAGTCCAGCCCGTCGATAGGCTTGCTTTCAAAGAGGAGCTCGCTTTGGGTGGCGAGAAAGGAATCTATGAAATCGAAATACGCGATCCGCCATTCCTCTCCCAGCACCACTCGCTGACTTGCCTCGCGCGCGCTCGTACGGCCGCGGAGGTTGTGAGCCTCGAGGGCCTTAACGGAATTCTCAATCTTCTCAAAATTTGCGAAAGAGTATTCGCGTTCTCCATTTGCGTAACGAGATACAGTACTTTTATTTAGCCCGGCGACTCGACTTACGGCGAGGATACCGATTTTCTTTATTTTCCGATTCAGCGCCTTGGCCTTGTCCATAATGTAGCATAGCACGACAAGTTGCCATTTGGCAACCCAGCGAAGCGCGCAATAAAATATACCCATTAAAATTTAAATACTTAGATCGAATCACGACCTCGCTCCTTTTATGTAAAGCCTCCCAAAAACGGGTCGAAGCAGCCCGGTAGCCCGTTGGGCTCATAACCCAAAGGTCAGAGGTTCACAAAACGGCCATGAAGGCCGTTTTGCACATCGCGAAGCGATGCCCGAAGCGGAGCGAAGGGGCGAGCGCACGAAGTGCGAGCTGAAATCCTCTCCCCGCAACCACTTTTGTTAGTAAAGTGAACGCGAACTCAGCCTACGGGCAGGGTTCGCGTTTTCGTTTTCTAGGCAGCGGTTGTAGAGATGACCTGAGTCCTGTCTTTCAGTCCGATGACATTGAATCTACTTCACGAGAAAAAATAGAGGAACGAAGTGATTTCACTTCCAGTCTTTCTAGACGGAAACCTAAACTTAAACGATTTGTTCGGCGTCAGCGCCTGAGAGGCTCACTAATGCCGAAATCCAATTCCGCCCGACATACCGCAATCCATAAGCACTACGTTGTTTTTCGCCGCTTCGCCAACGCCGGCTTCAATCTCGATGCGCAGAAGGTCTCGCCCGTAGTCGCCTTGCCCGATGTACTTGAAGCTTAGGGTCATGCCGTGCCTCAGCGTGGGCACGCGCGCATTGTGCATTTTCTCAAGGTCCTGGCTGAAAATCGCGGCGACGTCCGCGCCTTTCACCGTCAGATTGAGGGCGGCCAGATAAATTTCGACGTCCGCGCCGGGATAGTCCTGGCGAAAAAGCAGGTCCTGAGCCCCAGCCTGGGGGCCGAGTTGAAGCAAGCAGCTGAGCCGTGCGGTCTTACCCGCGGCCAAGGCGGGGGAGCCGGAAAGAAGGGTAACAAGAAGAATCGCCAGTGAGCCGTACATAGAGCCTCCAGGGAACCCAATTCGATGGGAACGTAACGCCGGGAAGTGCAGTTTTTGAGCCAGGAAAATCCTGGCTCAGCCACTCTCAGCGGCATCTCCGGGCGATCCCGGTGTCTAAATCTTTGACGGCGACCGCTGGCTTGTTCACTGCCCTTTCTAGCGGAGGGGAACATCGGCAATGCTTCTTGGATGAAGATCCGTGAAGGGTAAGGAGCAAAGCTCGGGAGTCAGCGGCTGCAATGAGCCTTCGTATTAACGAGATCTTTCCATTCCATTGATCTGCTTCTCATAAACTCGCAAAGCCTCGCTCAAAACATAGACCTGCGATTTTGACATTCTTTCCGAAAGCCGCTTCAAAATATTCATCTCTTCTTGGCCCAATCGAAAAGCTTTCATTACTTTAGGGGTAGTAGGTTTCCTGCCAACAAGCGAAACCCATTGATTGTATTTTTCTGGCGTAACTCCTTGGTAGGAAGTCTCAGGATGGCCGCGTTTTATCTCTTTTACGACACGCGCTAAATCCTCAGGAAGTTGAAAGAAGACAAAAAACTTAGGTCTTCTCGCGATAATCGCCGGTAACAATTCATATACTCTTGGCTCCAGCTCGGCCGCCCAGAGCGCGTCGTGCAAAAAGATCTGTCCGCGATATCCCGGTATACCCCGCACATCGAGAAGGCCCGCTAGCTTTAACTTACCTATCGTTTTTAAATAGCGCGGATCATTGCGAAGTTTTTGCAGAGCCCTCAGCTTGCGCTTTGCCTTCTCGATTAGTTTTTTATCCGGCATTGGAATTCACTCCAGAAATTGATCAAGATCTACTTTGTACTTCTTGGCCAACTCAAAAAATTTAGCTGGCGGCTCCGACGCCAGGTATTCCACGATCAGCGCCTTATTTTTTTTCGGCGCATTCATCGCTTTAGAAAGCAGCACGTATTCAGGTCTCGCCAAATAAGCTTTCAGCCACTTTCCGACGAAGAAAATCTCGTACTCGGTCTCTTGTGGCATCCACGCTTCATGGTGGCAGGAATTTGCAATGAAATCTCAGCCTCCAATAAGGCCGTTTGACCAATCACTTTGATTTCACAGGCGCTGATGCTCAGCATGCCCTCGTCCCGCCGCTCCACATTCTGCTCGTCTATCCATTTATCGAGACCTTTGAAAATTTTTTTTAGCATAAATATATAATATCACATTTTTTTCTAATGTATATACTATAGCATTAGTAGTAAATTCAATACTTTAAGTAAGATATTTTAACCTTTGTTTTTTCGGAGCCAGAGCCACGGCAGTATTCTTAAAGGTGGCCGAATTGGAAAAGGATGGAACCTACAACGGTCAAATACCCTCCCCGCAACCACTTAAGAAAACTGGCGGACCCAGATCTCCATTATAGTCTTCCTAAATGTGTTTCCAGTTGAAAACAGAATCACCTTGGTTAGCAGGAACAGACATGCCCCGACCCATGAAATAGGAGAAGATGCGGGGGCCCGCTCATGGAGCCAGAACCGAGACAACGCTCAAATCGCAGAGCAGGTGAAGCGAAATCCCGCCAACCACACGATTGAAGCAATAAACCTAAATCAGGAGTAATTATGTTTTCAGTAGTTTCTAAGGTTCTCTTATTAGCAATCACCACTTCGGGAACAGCATTCGCGCAAGCTCCGTCACTACAAGTAACCTATCAACGATTAGACATCGACTTCGATGGCGCTCATTCGTTTTTGCACCCTCGGGTACAATTCGAAGGAAAAAACCTTCCGGTAGCTGGACGTAAGTTTCAGACTATCTCGTACTGTACGGAAGGCGAGTCCTCCAAATTCGTCTCCCTCGAAAACTCCGCGAAGGGCCTCTGCCGCCTTTTTGGGATGAATTTGGCTAGATTCGAAGTTGAAAATAAGATTTCCGACGGTCAATGGAGCCAGAGGATCCTGGTTCTTAAGTCAGACGGTTCCCTCGACCATGTGACCAAAAAGAGCTTTGGGTCATCCGACTGTGGTGCTTGGGGAGGTCTCGCCTACAGCATTCGCCGAATCAGCTGCAAAGAATAGGTGGCGCTGATTTTGACCCCATGGCACTCGGAAGGACATATCCTGGATTCCAGACGTTGCCTTTCCTGAGAACGACTATTCAAAAAATGATACTCTCCAGCCAGGGGCATCAGCGCCATCAGTTTGGAACAACTAGTGAAATTGATCTAACCGATGAAACGAGAAGAACAATGAAAACAAAACAAATTTTATTGTCTGCACTATTTGTGTTCATGGCCTCACGCCCCTCCTTTGCCAGCAAACAATATTGGAACAGCGGAGTTAAAATTGGCAGCAAGTACTTCTGGAATCATAGCAGCGCGCCTGGCAGCCAGTATTACTGGAACCATGGCGATGGGCCTGGCAGTCAGTTTTACTGGAACTACGGCAGCGACGTAAACAGCAAGTATTATTGGAACTACGGCAGCGGTGTCGGCAGCAAGTATTTTTGGAACTATGGCAGCGGCCCCGGCAGCAAGAATTATTGGAACTACGGAACTGAAGCATCCGTGATCTATGTAAGCCCAGAAATCGTGCTCTTCTGATCACGTTTTCTTCACTTACAGCAGTGTTCACGAGAATGTCTGCTTGGTTATGATTTAAAACCAATTGAGAAAGCGGCGCTAAGAATCGAATCCAATCGTGACGCGGTTTCGGATAACGCTCGAAGCTGATCACGCCGATCAGATTGAACTTAAGCATCTTGTCTTCTTCAAGAAAAGATTCATGACTTACAAAAAATATGCGCTCTTGATTGAGAACTCCTTACCTCTTCGGAGAACGGCAGGGCGCTTCGTGACCGATGGTAAAGATGCCAGGAACTAAATGAAAACTCCTAGCGGATTTCGAATTGCAGTAAACATCGACAAAAAATGTTTTGGGGATGCGTGAGACAAAACGACCACGAAGGTCGCTTTGCACTCCGCGAAGCGGAGCCCGTAGGGCGAGCTTCAGGATGAAGCGAGTGAATGGCGTTAGCGCGCTCTCGAATTGCGCACAGGCCTGGCCGTCGCGGGGTCGCGCTCGTTCAGCATCGTGAACGAGCCGTCCTTGCGGGCCCGATCATTGCTGGGCCCTTTGCTCGCGTAGGTATTTCCTTCCACGAGCGGGTTGTTGTTATTGCTCCCACGCACATAAATATTGTAGCCGCCGCCCTTGGCGCGGAAGCTGTTGCCCTTGATCGAGATCCCGTTGGTGTTGTGCTGAATGATCAGCTCTCCATCGCGGCCATTGGCGAGCTTATTGCCTTCGATCGAGATATTGTCGGCCCGGCCGCGTCCACGGTCGTAGCCGCCCATCATCAAGTTGCCTTGGTAGGAGTTCGAGAGGTCATTGTTCTTAACGATGATGCCTGAGGTGCTCGTGCCGGCATGCTCGCTCGCCAGCTCGATCCCGATATCGCAGTTGGTCACCTTGTTGCCAGAGATCTCAATGCCGCGGCCGCCGTCCACGTAGATGCCACCCGCACTGCGCTCACCTCCATAGGTGGAATTCTTCCCGCTAGAGTTGTTCCAAACCTGGTTGTTCAGGATGAAGCCCTTGCGCGCGAAGTCCTTTCCGCGGGGGCCATTTCCTTCGTAGCCGATGATGTCGATGCCGATATTGTCGTTGTCATGCACCTTGTTGTTCGAGATCTGAAAGAGCTCCACGTTGCCGTTGAGCACGAGCGCCTCGCTCTGCCCGAGCCTGTTCTGCATTACCTCGTTGCTATCGATAAATAGATTATTGAGCGGCTGCGAGGCAGTGCCGTAGAAGGAGATCGCATGCGCGTTCGAGGAGCTGGTGACCTGTTTCACCACGTTTTTCGTGAGCGAGATATGGCTCGAGGCTCCACTCACCTTAATGCCAGTGGGAGTATTGCCGCCGCTGATATTGCTCACCGTAAGCCCGCTGATCGCGATAAATTTCTTGCCCGCGATGGTGATGCCGGTGCTGCCGCCGCTGATCACCGCGCCTGGCTCGCCCTCGAGGCGAATGCATGCACCAGCCGAACCGCTCTTGTTGAACTTGAGGCCACCCGGATATTTCCCGGCCTTCACGAGCACCGTATCGCCGGGGCGGGCGGCGTCGAGCGCCTGCTGGATTTTCTTATAATCGGTGCCACCGTTGGCTGCCACCACGAGGGTCATGCCGCTGTTGGATTTGGGGCAGGGATCGGGCACGCCGGCCTCGGCGCACGGAATAGCCAGGATGGTGAGGAGAGCTACGACAAATAGATTGATGCGGGAAGTCGAAGTGTGAATCACGGGGTGTCTCCTGCCAGCGGTTATCCCTCCCCTATAGACTGTATCGGCCATCCGCTTCCGGAACTACAAGGGGTCTTAAACCCTATATTTTTAAGGGCAATTTGACCACTTATACGGCGGCCGAAGGCACCTCGAGATTCATAAGGAATTTTTGCCAGGAGGCCGGATTGCCTGTCAGCCGCCCCCGCAGGTCTTATGCGTCCGGTCGCCCACCATGCACTCGTTGCCTTCGCAGCAGTCGCTGGTTCTCTGGCAGCGTGAGCCGTGGCCCTGGCAGGCAACGTTTTGAAGAAGCAAGTTCACATCGCCCTCTTCTTCCTGCTCAGCAGTACTGAGAGAGCTGTATTTAAGCTTCTGCGCTTGCGCTGAATTGCTGGTGGCTAGCAACAAAAGAATGGCAGCTACGAGTAGTTTTCGGCCGATCAGACTGAACTTAAGCATCTTGCCTCCTTCAAAAAAAAGATTCATGACATACAAATTCTAGACTTTTTTCATTTATAACTCTTTACCTCTTTGGTAAACGGCGGGGCGTTTCGTGACTGATGGTAAAAAACTAAAGATCACAAATTGATGATCCTGGATTGACTTGAATTGCAGTAAACATCCACAACAAATATTTTGGTCAATACGAAAACTTCTGAAGCTCAGCGCAAAGTAGTGCGATAGAGCAATTGGGAATGGGCATCTCGGGAACCAGAGATAGGACGTTTCGCCATGAGCTTCAGCCTTTTCGCCCTTCTATTGCTCGCATCACCATCCATCACCAATGCCAATTCGATATGCGAATCCAGCTCGGGGTTCTCGCAAGAAATCGTGGCCAGGTGGTGCGGAAAGGGAAAAAACCTGAACTCCGCACGCCCAAGGGCAGCTAAGCCGAAGGCCGCCAAACCCCTTCCGGCGCCGATAGAGGAAATCCAGGAAGACGAAGCGGCCCAGGAAGGCCCTCGCAGCGCGACCAGAATCCAGGAGACCGACCGGCCCGGCGAGCCCGGCACGGTCCGCAACTGCACTCCGCGCGACAAGGAAAGAGCGCTCGATCTTCTGCGCAGGGAGCACCCGGAAGGATACCGGCTGGTGAAAAAAGACTTAAAGCAGTTCCGCGAAGACGCCTGGTGGCAGGACTGCGCAAACTCCGAAAACTTCGACAACCTCATAGTAGCACTGCACGAGACCGTTCACGGAGTGTCTTTCCCCGAAGGCGAAAGCGGCAGGGAAAACTATCCGCTAATCGAAGGGAAACAGCTCAAGTACCTCGACAATGTCGGATTTTTTCCGCCCCATCGCGCGGGGGCCGAGTTTCCGAACGACACCTTCAAAGATCTTTACTTCACCAACAAGCCAGATGTGACCAACTCCGCGCAGGAGTTTCCGATACTCCTCGACGAACTCAACGCTTACACGCACGGGCTTCACGCCGCGAACGTGCTGCATAAGCACGACAAGAGCCGGCAGTGGCGGGCGGGCGCGGTGGCACTGATGAGCTTCGTGAAGGCCTATATCACCAAGGCCGGGCAGGGCGACGCAAGTGATATGGCGTGGCAACGCCTCAACGAACAGCAGAACCGGCGCACAATCCAGGCACTTTACTTCCAGGCGGAAAACGTAGTTACTGCTTCGTGCCGATTCCCCTCCGACGGACAAGATCGCTGGTACCTCGCCTATTTATGCAAGGACAAGGGCGCGAGCCTCGAGCGTGTACTAGGAAGGAAGCCGGTTTGTTTTGCTGAATGCGGCGCTAAGCCACGAGAAAGGCGGAGGCCTTAGCAAATCTGATCAAGCGCAACACTAAAACAGATACCGCGCCTCTAGAAACACGGAAGAAACCTGTTTCAAGCGGCCAAAAAACGATTCGTTGTCGCCGGCGTAGAATTCTGCCCCCAAAATTCCACGCCACTGATCAGAGAAGGAATAGGTGATCTTGGGGCGGATGAGGCCGTTATTGAACCAACCCACCAGCGCCAGCTCTGCCTCCAGCGTTTCATGAAACATTTTGTAACCCACTCGAGTCGAGGCCGCGTGAAAGTTGCGAATTTTCTGGTTAGCGAGGATCTCAATTTGCCGAGCCAGATAGCGTTGGTTGGCGTCTGCGACCTCGTCGGAACTCCGCCAATTAAACGTGTGGCGGTAAATATACTGAACGTTCAAGTTCAAATCGCCAAAGAAAGTTCGGTCCACTCCGAGCACAGAGAAAATATAGGAATTTTTCGTGAGCCGGTCTTCTCCCTTACTATCCTTTGTTCGGGTGTAGGCAGCCTCGCCACGCAAACCGTAGTCGCCCAAAGATTTGGCGAAGTCCAACCCGTACACTTCTATCTTCCGATAGTTAAACTCCAGCTGGGTGGTGCCGCCGCTGGAGGAAATAACTTTCAGGTCAGGATTACGATCAATCACTTGGGCATAAGAAATTGCGCCGTCGATTTCTCCGCCCGAATAGTCCAGTTTCAACCCAAACTGCTCTGCCGCTCCCTTTGGTTTCCCGTTCTGAAGGGTAATACCGGCGGGGAGAGGAGCGACGGGATAAATAGGCGCACGCCACTCCGGCTGCCAAAGGCCGATCCAGCGAAAGTTTCCCTGGTTCCAAGCTACCTGCGTGGTGAACAAACCTGTTCTTTGGTCTTCATCATCGGTGGTAAGAAGCTCGAAATTTTTCACGGAGAAACTATCGGTTGGGTTCACTTTGTCGGCCCGGCCCCAAACTAAGATCTGCCGCCCCACCTTGAGATCAAGGCTGCCAAGCGAAGTTTCCGCAAATCCCTCGCGAAGATCTGCGCTGGAATAACTCGAGCGCGTGAGGTTAGAGCCCTGTACGCGCCCGTCAAAAAAAGTCTTTATCCCCAAAAATTCTTTTGGCCTGGCCTGCGCCCAAACCGAGCCCAGGAGATAGCCTTTGTTCGAAGAGAAAGACTTATCTTTCTGCCACCCCGCCAGCCTTAGTGATCCGGAAACACCTAAATACTCATTCCAGGAAACCTGCTCTTCGGCCCTGGTATCGGTGCCGAAGAAAAGCGAAAAGAGGGCAACTAGAAAAAGCACACTACTGCTTTTCCAAATAACGCGTGGTGAATACATCTTCACTCACTCCCGTATTGGCTTTGAAATTCTTGAACTCCAGGATCGTCTTGTGGCCCGTCTGCACGTTCTCGGCTTGCATCCACATCGGCTGCCACTTATTCATTTTCGCGTCCACCTTCTCTACGTTCTTGGTGGTCACTTTTTTCAGCAAGGAGCCACTCTGGTCAAATAGCTCTCCGCTCAGGGCCACAAAGCTTTCCTTCCCTATGCAAGCGCTACGCTTTGAGTAACCTGAGTTCTCCGCTACTTCCGGCTTCTTTGGCGTTGATTCCACCAGCCAGCAATCCAAGCCGTCTACTTTGTCTTCCTTGATGAGTTTGTGACTCCAGTCTTCCACTTTGTGCCCGATCACATCTCCGTAGGAAAAATCGGTGCCCACGAAAGAATCTTTCTTGTTGTTGGCCACGAGCCGCCGAACTTTCTTGAGGGCTGGCAGATAGATCCAGATATCGTCGTCTTTGCCAGTTTTCTCGACCAATAGAGTTTTGGTTCCCTTTACGTCGGATGGGCTGAGGAAAGTGACCACGCGACGATTGTCGGTAGAGCCGGTTGTGAGTTTCGTTTGGCCCTTAGTTTCTCGAACTCTTTCCTGGCCATTGCTATTCACCAAGCGGAAAGTGGAATCGGCAACCGAATCGGCAACTTTGGAAGCGAGAAAATTCCGTTTCATGATCTCCTCCGCGGAAAGCGTATCGGCGCTCGCGCTTTGCCCGAACGCGGTTAAGAAGACAAACGCAACCAAGAGACCAGCAACGATTCTTTTCATTTCATTTTTCCTTTCGCCGAAAATAAATTTCGGCCTGAGCGTTAAGATGAGAGCGGGAAACACCGTGAGAGCGGCTACAGAACTAACCAGCATGGCCAGGGCGATCAAAAATCCCATCCAAATGTGGATCATAAATCCCCAGGAGAACATCAGAACCCCGAAACCTCCGGCTACCGCGGAGCTCACAAAAAGAGCTGCCTTTCCCGCGGATTTAAATGATTTCTCAATGGCGGCATCTTCATCAGGATTCTCCAGGAGCTCCTCGCGCATTCGGTAGCTCATGTAGATGCCGTAATCGGCCCCGATTCCTACCGCCATCGCCGAAACCAGCGCGGTAGCGATCTGCAGCGGGATGCCTAGAAGCCCCATCACTCCGAAGTTCACCATCACGGCGGCAATCAGGGGAACGAGGATGAGGCATCCAGCCAGAAGGGATCTGAATACGAGAGACGAAACGAAGAAAACGGCGCCCATAATCTGCAAAATGTTAAGAACTTTTTCGCGAATCATCACTTCGTTTAGGGCCACACCCCCAGTGGCGCCCCCCCCGATTGAAGCTTTAACACCGGCCGGGAACACCGTGGCGCTATAATCCTTAGCCCTGCGGGCGAGATCATCCACGAACTGCGAACTGTCGGTTCGCAGAAAAGCCTGCACGGTGGCTTTCTGATATCCGTAGTCTACGTATGAATCAAAATCTCCTGGCTCCCCGGAGTTGGAATAAAGCAGCAGATACTGCGCCACCAACTCCGCGCTTTCGGGAATGCGGTAAAACTCCGCTTTGTCTTCGTTCATCGATTGATTCATCCGCTTGATGAAGTCCACCAAGGAAACAGTTTTGCCCACGGAAGCTTCTTTCTCAAAAAACTCCTGCATCTTTTGCATCCCGGCCAGAACCGCGGGGTCTTTGATGCCGTCTTCTTTGCCAGCGTCTACCAACACGTAGATAGTATTGGTGCCTGCCATTCGTTCATTCAGCTTATCGTCGTCGATGCGCGTCGGGATGGTGCCGTAGAAATAGCTTTTCTGTGAATTGTCGATCTTTAACCAGTAGCCGCCGAGCGACAATACAAGCACAAACGCAAGCGCGGAAAAATAAACGAGCTTTCGGCGAGCGGTGGCGAGGTGGAAGAAAAAGTGAATGAGCCGATCCCAGAACGAATCCTGTTTTTCTCGGGCAATTTCTCTTGCGCCCGGAGCGGGAAGCATAGAACGAAGCGCGGGAATGAAGGTGAGCTCCAGGATGAGAGCAGCAATCACGCCCGAACCCGTGAAGATACCAAAGGTGCGGATCGATTTTATCTCAAAAATCATCAGAGAAAAGAATCCCAGCGCTGCCACCGTGCAAGCCACCACCATCACCGGGCCCACTTTGGTCAATGAGCTCAGCACTGCTGCGCGACTGAGGGCCAAGGGATCGGCATTGTTACTTGATGCTTTCAATTTTGTGTATTCCTCATAATACCTTTTCAGAATCTGCACGGCGTGCCCGGCGGCGATCGCGAGAATCAAGATCGGCGTGGAAGCATTGAAAACATCCATAGGCTGACCGATCAAGGCGAGCACTCCAACGGCCCAGATCACGGCCATCAAAGCCGTTACGAGGGGAAGAACTAAAGCCTGCACGGTGCGAAAGGCTTCGTAGTGAATCAGCCCGATGATCAAAACGGCGATCGGAAAGAGAAAGCCCATCCGCTCCGAGAATCTCTCCAGCAGAGCCAAAAAGCCGGGTAGACCACCCACCGTAATTTCCACGCTTGCGTCTCTTTCAGCGGCCACCGCTGCATGAACCGCGGAATCAATGGCTTTAAAGCCTCCCGGAATTTTTTTAAATTCCGCCACAACCTGGGTAGTCTTGCGATCTTTGGAAACGAGTAGATTCTCGTAAACAGAATTTGCTGCCACTGCCTTCTCGAGCAACTGCAACTGCGCCTGCGTTTGGGGCACTTTCTCCATCAATGGTGAAACCACCATGCCCTCCGCGTTGCCTTCTATGTTCTTAGCCTTACGGGCGGACAGGCTGTTCACGTTGGCTTTAACCACCCCTGGGGTAAGGAGGAGTCGATCAGTGATGTGCTTTACTTTTTCTAAAATGGGAGTTTGAAAAATCGTGCCTTCATTGGCCGTTATTCCCACGACCACGGTGAACTTGTTGCCGAAAGTTTTCTCCACTTCATTATTTACCACCAGGTAAGGGTGGGATTGCGGGAGCGCATCATCAGGATCAATGATCACGGATAAGCTTCTTAGCTGGGCCAGGAGAGCAAAAGTTACCAGGGCCGTGGCGGCCAGAACCCATTTTCTCCGCCGGATCATTAGTTCAATCCACTGCTTCATTCTTTGCCCCTGCGCTCGCGCAAGCGGATGCTTGCGCATGGTAAGTTTCGTAAGCTATAGTGTTATCAGTGATAACTTACTAATGTAATCACCGTCAACATAAAAATGCTGGAGACTTATTTTCATGCCGAAGCCGCGGAAAAAAGTGCAGAGAAAATCGAAGGCTAAAGCTGGAGGTGGCGATCAGTATCACCACGGCGATTTGCGGGCAGCCTTGATTTCCACGGCAGTAAAAATTCTGGAGAAGATGCCGCCCAGCGATCTTTCTTTGCGCGAGCTGGCCAGGCAAGCGGGCGTGAGCGTGGCGGCGCCTTACCGGCATTTTAAAGACAAGCGGGAGCTCCTGGCGGCAATCATCGAAGAAGGCTTTGAAATCAAATCCCAGTTTATGGCCGATGCCATTCGCGCCGCCAAGCGACGGCCGCTCGATATGTATTACGGCTGTGGCTTAGCTTACTTTAAGATGGGGCGGCTCCATCCACAGCATTTTAAACTCATGGTTACATCAGAAATCATTCCCTCGCCTGAGTTTCCCGGGCTGCTAAGAGCAGCCGCGAAAAGCTTCATGCTGCTCAAAGAGATGATCCAGTTCTGCCAAAGCAAAGGGCTCGTGGGAGCGGGCGACCCGTATCATAAAGCCATGCACTGCTGGTGCATGGTGAACGGCTTCACATCTCTCTATGCAGAGGGTAGGCTCACATGGATCGGCGTGAACCCCGGTAACGCCGAAGCGGCTCTAAAAACGCTCATGTCGCAGCACTTGATCGGCAACAAAGAGCCGATGTCGAAATCGGCCTTTGGATTTCAGCCATTCACCACCCCGGAATCAGACCTGCAAAAGAAACAGATTCTCGATCAGCCATACCCTGAGGTGGTGAAACTCTTTGAAGAAGTGGGCGGATAGGAGCGGAACGGCTGCGCAGCCGAGAGCAAGTTAGCTCATAGAGCCAGCGCTAGAGCATTTTCCCGCCCCTAAGACTTGAACAATCCTGATTTAATAGAAAATCACAAAGTTTCATATGTTTGCATGCTGGGTGTTTCCCTTTAGGGCACCACTTTAATGCAATTGGTCAATTTGATTATTTCTTAACGGGAACTCTTCTCTTATGATCCGCCCACCCCTGATTCTATAAATAAAAATTGGAGTGTAAAATGAAAAACTTATACTTATTGGCTCTCTTGGTTTCAGGCCCGGCTTCCGCGCGGGACTATTTTCCCGTGATGGATCAGATGAGTTACGAAAATGGAGTATTCACAGCTTCCACTCCTGATGGATGCCGTAGTCGGAAACTCGAAATTGAAATCGAACTGCGAAAGCCTGTGAGAGGGCCTAGCCCGGTGAGTCGAAGTTTCGAGATTTGGCACCAACATGTAGATGTGAAAGTTTTTACTGATGAATCTCAGTCTAGTTGCCGAATGCTTTCCTATTCGAAAATAGAAAATTTCGATTTAGCAAAAGCCGTAAATAAAAAAATCAGCGAATCCGAATTTCAAGAGCAGGCGATGATTTTGATTCATCTTCCTCCTGTAAGTCGTTAGAAATGGGGAAGTTTATGAAGTTATTTTTGCTGATGTTCACATGCTTGGCTTCCATGCCGGCCTTTGCTTTGCATGAAGGATATTATTCTGATTCAGGCCGTGGCCATATTACGAATATTGGAATTAAAGTAATTAATGGCTCTTATGTGATTCGTGGTTGTGCCAACTATGGAGCCAATCCACGAGTATGCAATGTGTTTCAATCCACGATAGTAAAAGGAAATTGGGGCGATAGTGAATACTGGAGTGGCAACGGCGTGCTCGAAAGTGTTTTCTATAATCCTAGCTATGGAAAGATCACTTGTTCTTTCGACTTTCAAATCAGGGTATATGAACGAGAAGAGGGGCGCTCGCTCATTGTCCAAGCCTATACCCCGGATCAAATGGAGCTTCAGCTGAATGGGCCATATTGCCCTTCGAGAGAAAGAAACTATTCTTGGCGTACTTTTTATGGGTTTCGATTTCTCTAATAGACTCACTTTCAGCGGTCAATTTTCCCGGATAAACCAAGAACTGTTTTAGGCTGTCGCCAACCAACTTTGTACCTCAGAGATACCCCCCCGAAACTTCGGGGGGTTTACTTTTTGTGGAGAGCACGATTAACCTCTCAAAGGCCGAATAGTTCAAACATGACCTGAGGAGAGGGCGATGAAAGAAGTTTTTGATACTTTGAAAAAATTTGCGGGCGCTTATGAAGGCGAAGGCACCAATCATGAAGGTCAATTGTTCAATGGAAGGTTTTCTCTTCAACCCATTCTGAATGGACGAGGTTTCTCCATCAAATTCTCCGCCAACGGAAAAGATGGAACTCTTTATCACGAGGAAGAATCCACTATAGCACCCTCGATGAATGAGAAACTTACGCTCTGGAACTTCAATACGAATACCCCTGGACTGCTCGCGCATGAATTACGAAATGCTCCGACTAAAAGCGACGCAGTTGAGTCCTTCGTATTCGGATTCAATGAGCCGTCCAACACTCAAGCATTCAGAGAAGAAGTAGCCATCGATACATGGAGCAATGGCGATGTTTCCTACACCTACTCATGGGGAATGCCCGGCGGAGAATTTAAAGAGCGCTCAGGCGTGCGGATGTCGAGAAAGAAATAGAAGAATAAAGTGACTTCACTTTCGGTCTTTTCTACCCCAGCTTCTTCTCGCAAAAGACTAAAGTGGCCTCAGAGTTACTTCAGGCAAACAACCGAGGCGTCGCTCACTGTACATTTGCTTTTGTGAAACTAAAAAGAGCTCGCCTTTTTTTCGACGAGCTTTGAATCGAAGGTTTCTAGAAAAAGCCTCGATACCCTTGAACTAGATTTCCACTCTATCGACTTTTTGAATTGAAAAACCTGGAAACCTGCAGCTTTCAGACCCCGATCTTTTCGGCGCAATCGTATTTTTTTGCTCTCGAGTTTCCTTGAATGTGGACTGGTTTCGGGTTTAGAGCGGGAGTGCACCCATGTTGAACTCTAAAGGCCAACCATCTTTACACAAGATCGTCGAAATCAAATTCCCCCAAAGTCTTCCCGCTTTTGCGAAGAAGTTCCTCAAGTTCCGTAGCGGCTCGTTCACTCAGCGGCCCATCCTGCTGCAGTCCATAAGCAACGGCGCGCCACTTTTCGTCCCTCAATAGCCTTTGGCAAATCGCCTCCGATGCCACCTGCGCCCAGCTTAGCTGGTCGTAGGTGAAGTTCAGCGAGATCGACTCTCCCTTAGACGAAGTCTGGTGCCACCAGCCGCGCGGCACGAAGAGCACGGAACCCGGCTTTAGCACCACGCTGATATTTCCCTTCGTCGGCATTTTTTCGGGAAGTGTCTGCTTGGCGTATGACGTCGTGGAACGATCGGGAGGCGTGCCCGCTGTATGGCGGGTCAGAGGATTCACGACATGGGAATTGGGCGCAAGATCCCAGGTTTTCTCGCCTGTGATCTGGCACACAAAGTTAATGTTCTGGTCGTAGTGGCAACCGGTGAGCCCGCCATCGGGGATCGCGTAGATATTGCAGCGGCCATAAGTCTGCTTCGCCAAGCCAAGATCGCGCTGAATGGATCGAAGCCAAAAGATAAGCTCTGTGATCTTGGGCATGTCGGGCTCCATCGAAATCCCCAGGCCACTGGCGAAGGCTTTCTTCACGTCGTCCGCGCTGCTGAGCTTCACCTGGTTGTATTCTTCGTGGAGATCCGGGAGATTGGCGAAAATCGTATCGGGAGCGGCGATGTTCAGCACCTGGTCGAGAGACTGCAAAGCTTCGAGACGCCAGATTTCGGGCGCGAGCTTTGGCTGGTGGTGGAATACCCGGGGCTTACCGGGCCAGTTTTCTTCGAGGAATGCGCGAGGTGATTCCAATCCGAAAAGTGTGCCGAGATCGGCGGGGAGCGCCAGGTTTTGATTCGATTTTTTTGATTTGCGGGCCAACTCGACTCTCCAGGAGAGCATGATTGCCGAAAGCGCCCGCCCAGACAAGGGGGGCGGTTTACTATGGGCATGAACACTCCCATCGATCGGACAAAAAATCCCATGGCCACCATTAATGCAGCGCCAGCACCCGCTCTATCCCCTCCCCACATGGCACAAATGCTGCTCTTCCGGGAACCGTGGGGCCGGTGGTTCACCGGCAGAAAATGGAGAACTCTTTATGACAAGAATATTTAACAAGAAAACCGTCTGGGCCGCATTTGCCGTCGTTGTAGCGATTCTGGCTTATCATGCACCGAAAATCGCAGGCGCAATTCCGTTTCAGTGAAAGCGTGCGGATTTTCACCGCACTTTCGCTGCTAATGAGCCAGCCGCCAAAGCAAGCCGCGGACTTCAAGATTTTTGCCTGGTCTCTTCCATGTAAATTTCTGCGCGACGCTGGGCATGATGGTCTTCAATGATCTTCAGGCTGGCCATTACCTTTTCCAACCTCAGCACCATGTCTTCTTCGCCCAGTGACTGTGGATCCTCCTTGGCTGCATGAATCACCCGATCTAACGTAAGACGCATTACGGTCAGCGGGCCGGCAATATCGTGCAAGAATTTCCTTTCAGGCGAAATTTCCTTCGGACCATCCATTTTGCTTCCTACCTTAGACGTTGATGTTTCTATCACTTGAACATCGGCAGCAGTTTGACATTTCCCCAGGAAGATTTTATAGCCGTGCCTGCCAAGATTAGCTGTATCCCTACGGAGTGATGCCTTGAATAGAGAGCCTAGGGCCGCTGATGCGGCACCAGCACGAGGTTCTTAGCGTCGTAGCCGGCGGCTTCCAGGCTCTTCATGGCCTCCTCGATCACGGGCTCGGGATTTTTCCAGTCGCGCGCCATGATCCAGAGATATTTCTGGTCGGGCACGCCGATCGCAGTCCAGCGGTAGTCTTTGTCGAGAGCTACGATGAGGTAGTCGAACTTGAAAGGCCAGAGCGGCGAAACCTTCCAGTGCGCATTGGTTTGCTGGTTATAAACCCAGGCCTTCTGCGGAATGGATTTTCGGGGACCCGTGAGCGAACCCTGGTTATAGGTAAACGCCACGTCGATGCGTTCTTTCTCTTGGTTCCAGGTATAGCTCTCCAGCCCGTTGTGCACGTCTTTCTCCAAAAAGGTGAAGCGGCCAGCCAACACGTACCACTCGCCCATGAATTTTTTGAGCTCTACTGAGGGAACTGTTTTCACGTTGATCTCCGCTGCGCTGCAGCCATAAGCGGCCAAGAAAAATAGGGAACCTAAAAGTTTCATTTTCATAAGGAAGCCTCCACGAATTCGACGCCGGATTCGAGAAATGTTTGTGCGGTATTCACCCATTCGCCGAGCTGGCGAACTTTCGCCGGATCGAGCTTAACGGGAGAATCTTTGGCGCCATGTGCGCGCAGCCTGGCAGCGCTTTGGTGAATTCGCTTCAGCAGCTTCTGTTCGCGATTTCGAAGCACTCCCGCGATCACGGCGCCAATCTCGGGATTGGCCTTGTAAAGCAGCACGCCGTTATGCCCTTTGCCTGCCTCGAGAATCACGTCATACTTCATGAGCTCAGTCACTGAGATGCTCACGAGAGAGTTTGAGATGCGCAGGAGCTCCATCAGCTGGCGAGTGTTCAATGGCTCGTGCATGAGGAAGAGGCAAGCCCAGATTCTGCCTTGCACCTTTTTGAATCCCCAATACTCAATAAACTCCCCGATGAGTTCGGCAGTGTCGAGGAGCTCAGGGAAATTTTCCGGCTTCAGCTTAGTTTCGCGTTTCTTGATTTTCATAGACCTGGCTTTTATACCGTTTTTCCTGCCACTAAAATACGTCTACGGAAAAATCCTCTAGCTCCGGGTTCATGCGAACACAAAAGGAATAAATGGCAACTTCATAAGTTTTACGATATCATAAAACTTATGAACTTACCGAAAAATCGTTTTCTCTCCTCAGGCTGGCTTTGGGCCTGCACGCTGGCTGTTCTCACCGCGCCAGGGTTCGCGCTGGCCGGAGATCTTTTCTCAGAGCAGCTGCGCAGCATAGACGAGAAGCCCACCACGCTGGCCCCCTACCGCGGGAAAGTTTTGCTCATCGTGAATACAGCTTCCCAATGTGGCTATACGCCCCAATACGAAGGTCTGCAGAAGCTCTACCAGAGCCACAAGGCCGAGGGCCTCGAGGTGCTTGGTTTTCCGAGCAACGATTTTGGCGGCCAGGAGCCGGGCAGCAACGCCAAGATCAAGCTCTTTTGCCAGGGCACCTACCATGTAACTTTTCCGATGTTTGAAAAAGGCTCTGTTACCGGAGAGAAAATTCAGCCGCTCTTTGCGCGCCTGCTGAAGGAAGCGGAAGATCACTCCCCCATAAAATGGAACTTTGAGAAATTCCTGATCGATAGAAAAGGAAAGGTACTAAAACGCTTCCGTTCCGGCGCAGAGCCCGACAGCAAAGAGCTTCGCCAGGCGATCCGCGAAGCCCTCAAAAATTGAGCGTGCAGATGGAAACCTCGGATAAAAAAATTGCCTTCGTGGCCGGAGCAGCCGGCGGGATTGGCTCGGCTCTTTGCCGCCGCCTGGATCTGGCAGGCTGGCAGATCGCGCTTGTGGGCAGGAGTGAGGAGAAGCTCGAGTCTCTTCGCGCCGACCTTTCGCACGCCCAGACTTTCGTAGCCGACCTCACTCACAGCGAACAGGTAGAAGCCGCATGGGCCTTGGTAAAAGAAAAGATAGGCCTGCCCTCCGCGGTGGCCCACTGTATCGGAAGCATCCTACTAAAGCCCGCGCACCTGCTCACCGACCAAGAATGGCAGAGCACGCTGGAACTCAATGTGCATTCCGCCTTCTACCTTTTGCGCGCGGCCACGAAAGACTGGTCGCGGGCCTCCTACCCCGGCAGCTTAGTTTTCTGCTCCAGTGCCGCGGCCCATCTGGGCCTGGCCAACCACGAGGCGATCGGCGCCTCAAAAGCGGCGCTCGAAGGCCTCATCCGCAGCGCCGCGGCTACCTATGCTGCTAAGGGAATTCGCGTGAACGGAGTGGCCCCGGGTTTGATCGAAACGCCCTTGGCTAAAAAAATCACGGGCAGCGAAGGAGCGCTCAAAGCAAGCCTTTCCCTGCACCCAATCCGGCGCCTGGGCCAGCCCGCCGAGGTGGCATCGGCCCTGGCCTGGCTTATGGACCCCGAACAGGCATGGGTTACGGGCCAGATCATCGGAGTAGACGGAGGCTTGGGTTCATTGAAAACCCTTGTTGCACAATGATATCTTCCTATCTTTTTTCGAACCTGGATTTCTCAGGGCTCTTTCGCTTTGTTTCGCCGAATTTTTTCAGGGTAATCTCGCCAGTGAGCCTGTTCAAGATTGCCCCCGTGTTGAAACGCAACTACTCCGACTGCCATTCCTGGGAGGAGCTCTGGAAGGAAAGATCTAAGAAAGTCCGGAAAGCGGGCTTTTCTTCCAATGACGATCGCGGCCAGCACACCTTACGGTTGTTCTTCTTCCAGATTCTCACGGAGGAAACCTGGATCCTGGATTTTCGCGCCGAAGCATTCGCCACCGACGATAAAACCGGATGGAATCCTAAACCCCTCTACTACCAGGTGCCGACTAGCTTCGTGAAGCAAACCCGCGAACTCTACCGCGGCTTCTATACCGGCGACGAAAAGCTCTTCGACAGCGCCCTCTCGGAACTAGGCTTATTGAAAGCCAAAGATTGCCTTCGCAATCATTTTGGGCAAGGCGATCAAACCAGCGTACATTTCAAGCTGAGCACTTTCCAGAACACCTTCGCCGAAGTATTCGAAGTTTGCGAACGAGAAGGCCTCAAGCTGCAAACGGAGTTTTTCGTGCTTGGGCTCATGCTCCTCACCCTCTACCAAAATCTGGAAACACTCGATGCGCCCCAGAACGCGCGGGCCTGCTTCCTCGATGCGCTTGAAAAAGCCAACGCAAAGTGAAGTTCTTGATATTCGATGCGCAGGATAGTCAGGTTTTCGTTTCTTCCACGTAAATTTCCGCCCGGCGATCCGCGTGAGCTTCCTCGATTCTCTTTAAGTTGAACATCACTTTTTCCAGCCGCTGGAGCACATTGCTCTCCTTGAGGGCTGCAGGATCGGTCTTTGCCAGGTGAATTACTCGTTCTAAGGTGAGGCGCATCACGGTCAGTGGGCTGGCGATATCGTGCAAGAACTTTCTTTCGGACGAAACTTCCTTCGGACTTTCCATTTTGATCCCCATCTTAAGCGCTGCCGATTTCATCTTTTAGGCATCGGCAGTTTCATGACACTTGCCCTGTGAAGTAATTGTTAACGTGCCCGTAGGAAACAGGCCGAATCGGGTTTTCTTTTTCCGTGTGACAAGCTGCTCACCCAGTTTGAGAAACAGCTGAGTCCCCACAGAGACAGTTATTGTCCCGTCTTTTTGTCCGATAAGGGCCCAGGAAAGTAAGGCCTACTTGCAAACCGCATCGCGCGAGCTGCAAAGCCAGGCGCCGTCCTTGCCCACGGCTTCGCCGCAAGTTTTCAGAGCCTTGAATCGCGCTTCGAGCAGGGAACGCCCGGCAGCCGTGAATCTCTGTTCGCCGCTTCTGTAAGAAACCGTGCAGGAGAATTTCTCTTCGGCGTCGAGCTGGCCGCATTCCATCTCATTGCCGGGGCCGGCGCAGGAGAAGCCCATGAAGTCGCCGCTTTCACGGCAGGCATCGAGGGCTTTCTGGCGCGCGCCCAGCTTTTCTAGCGCGTAACCGAGGAACCAGAGATTCGACTGGCGGTGCTGTACAGCACAGATCCAGGTGCCCGCGGGGTCCGTGGGATCCACTGGCGGCTTGCGGCCCAGGATCTCGGCTACGCGGGCGCGGGCCTGTTCGGCGCTGAAGTCGGCGTTGTTCTCGGCGAAGAGCACACCTACGAGCTCGCGGGCGCGGGTGGAGTCGTTGTCGTTGTAAGTTACGCGCAGCCAGCGGTAGATCGCCTCGTGCCAGATGAGGCCGGCCTTATCGAGCGGCGAGATGCGCGCGCTCTTCCAGTAGTCTTCGCGGATGATGCCGTGGTTGCTGCGGTCATCCCAGTTGGCGAACTGGCGGTAGTGCCAGCCGCCACCCGTGCGGCAGAGCGAAGGGAGGGGTTTCGCGCGAAACTTGGAATCGTCTGCAATGGAGAGCTCGCCAGCGATGTAGTGAAAGCGCGCACGCACTTCAGCAAGAGTGGCGGCCCAGGAGGAAGCCACCTGAGGGAAGCGACTCGGTAATCCTTGGGCTATGTCATCTGCAATGCGCCAGGGGTCATTGGCGGAAGGCTGGATCAGCGTCCATTTAAACTCGTTTTCAGCTTCGTAGAAATCCACCAGCACGGAGCTGGTGATCTCGAGATCGCTGTTTTCACAGATCCAAATGCCGCCACCATTATTGATTTTGTCTCCAGCGAAGGCCGGAAAAGGCGCGGTCAATAGCAGGGATAGAATGAGGGGCTTCATTTTGTTTCCTTTTTTGTGCTTGTAAGGGGAAAAAAAGCGATGGAAAGACGATACACTTCCTCGCCGTTATGGTCTTCGGGAACTTCGATCTCTTCGCAGAATTTGTCGCGGAAAATACGGATCAGCTCTTTCGCGCGTTTCAGGTCTTTTTTGTTCACCACGATGGTGAGTGAGGTATTGTCGCGAAGGTCCATCGGGGTTTCGAGCAGGGCTTTCTCCACGAGTTTAGTGTCTTCCACATGGGCCTTGCGGATCGAGAGATCGAAGAAATCGTCGGTAGTCTCGATGCGAGGATGAGCGCGCAGCACCTTGGTGCCGCTCCGTGTGAGGTGTCCGAGGCGAAAGAGACGATCGAGGGCTTCGGAAACAACCTTCACGGGTTGGCCAATGCGGGCGGAGATCCAGTCCTGATCAAAGCGGAAGCCCTTAGTGCGCAGAAGATTGAGAATGGCCCAGTGCCAGCTCTCTGAGATCAGGTGGAACTGGTCAACGCTGAGCTGGAAATACTCGCGGCGCACGGGGCGAAGATTCTCGGGAAGGTCGTCCTCGAAGAAATCGAGCTGCTCCTGGGGGGAGAGCTGGAGCGTATCCGCCATGCGCTTTTTCTGGGAAGAGCTCAAGGTACGCTTGCCTTTGAGGATCTCGGAAAGCGCGCCCGAACTCACGCCCAATTTCTGCGCGAACGCCCGCTGGCTGAAGCGGGGATTCTTCATTTGAACCTCCTGAAACTTTCTCAGGAGGAGCCCGGTCGCACGGCCGGGAGCGCTGGGGATCATTTCCATGAGCTTGAAATACCTGCGGAATTGGCCGGGGTCAATGCCCTGAACTGGGGGTGCTCCAAGTTTGGAGCAAAACGCTTCAGAAATGGAGCACTTGGGGTATTTAGAAAATTTTTGGTGACGTAACTTGCCTTTAACGAAACAAAACGCCGAGCAATAGCCGGCACTACTTAAAGGAAAATCCCATGAAAAAGCTCCTCTCTCTCGTAGCCCTCGTAACCCTCCTGGCCGGCGTATCCTTCGCGGAAGGCGCCAGCCTTCCGGTGGAAGGTTCCTGGGGCACCAGCTTCCAGAACAACGGCTTCACCTTTGACATCACGATGAAGCTCCAGAACCAGCAGATGACCACCACGAACGTGTGCAAGGCACCAGACGGCCGCAGCGCTGTAGCTTCGGTTACCGTTCCCGCGAACTACGACGCCTCCACTATCACCGTGCTCGGCACTGCCGAGCAGCACGTGAGCCAGAACGGCCTGGACTGCAACGTGAGTGTGAAGCCTGACCGCATGAACTACCAGATCGCGGGCTCGGCCTTGATCTTGACCCATGAAGGCCAGAACGATCAGTTCGTGCTGACCCGCCGTTAGTCCCCATTACTATTTGGTTTCGCAACTGCGTTAAATTTGGAGTCACTTATGAAAAAGATCCTTTTGCTAACCCTCGCCACGCTCGCTCTCGCGAGCTGCGGCAAAAAAGAAGAGTTCAAGTATAACCTCACCGAGAATGGCTGCAGCACTGGCGACAAATCTTTTGAGAGCAAGGATGCGATGTGCACCGCCCTCAAAGACAACGCCGCCAACAACGGCTGCGCGTATTCTCTTCGCAAAGAGAAATTCGCGCAGGACAGCTGCGGAACCTGGGCAAGCGAGGTTTACTAAGCCTGCATCGGTAAAGAAAAACCGCCTTTCCTTCTGGAAGAGCGGTTTTTCTTTTGTGGGCGCTCTCCGACCAGATAGAAAGCGTTATGCCCAAGTTCAAAAAAGGCCAAAACGTGGCGTGGAAATGGCCCCCCGGGTACGTTACGGGGATCGTGCAGGAACACTACACCGAATCGGTGAGCCGCCAGATCAAAGACCGGAAAGTTACCCGCCACGGCACGAAAGAAAATCCCGCCTACCTGCTGCTCACCAAAAAGGGAGTTCACGTGCTCAAGCTGGAATCGGAGCTCTTCGACCATACCGAAGGGCCCAAACCCTAAAGCATCAGCGCCATCGAGCACACCAGAAGGAACGCCATCCCAAAGTTGAAGGCCCGCAACCGTACGGGCGACGAAAGCCAGCGTCGCAGGTTCTGCCCGAGCCAGGCCCAGCAGCTCACCGACGGCAGGTTCACTACCACGAATATGACGGTGATAATCAGCAGCGAATGCAGATCGTGAGCCGGCGAATAGAGCGCCACCGCTGTAAGCGTCATCGACCAGGCTTTCGGATTCACCCACTGGAACAATGCCGCTTGTATGAAAGTCATGGGGCGGGCATCCAAATTTTTGGCATTGGGCGCGGACGCCGTCGCGATCCTGTAAGCGAGCCATAGCATGTAGACCACGCTCACAACTTTGAGCGCGATGTAAGCGGCGGGAAACTGCTTGAAGAGAGCTGCGATGCCGAGGCCTACGAGAAAAATCATAACGCCGAATCCGATCGAGATCCCGAGCATATGGGGAATCGTGCGCCGGAAACCGAAGTTCGTGCCCGACGCCATCAGCATTAAGTTATTGGGGCCTGGCGTGATCGACGACACGAACGAAAATAATGCCAGCGACACTAGAACTTCTGGGCTCATCTCACGACTATATCTTTACCCCCGATCAAGTTAAACTTCCGCCAGATGTTTCCCGTATTTCTTCTGCTTCTCACAACGCTCGCGCGCGCCGCTCCTGGCGAATTCCTGCCCGTGATCGCCAAGCCCTGGCCAGAGACAAAAAAACTCTCCGCCTCTAACGCGGCCGACTTTCCCAGGATCCTTGATAAAATAAGCGGCTCGCTCAACCAGCGTCCTTACAAAAATGGCCCCCTCGGCGAAGAAAACGGCGAAGACCCCGACCCTCTCTACCGCCTGGACGTGTTCGACTGCACGACCTACCTCGAGACCGTGATGGCGAATGCTCTCTGCACCCGGTTCGGTACGGCTAGCCCCAAATGTCTAAGAGAAAAGATGCAGGCGATCCGTTACAGCGGCGAGGAGACCAGCTTCGCCACTCGCAATCACATTCCAGAAATAGACTGGCTTCCCAACAACGCGAAAAGAGGATTCATCAAGGACCTGCGCGAATCCTTTTTCCCGGAAGCCAAGGAATGGAAACACGCCGTTCCTACGATGGACCGAGAAGCCTGGCTCGCCACGAAGATGAAGAAGCCACCGCTAAAAACGCGGACCGCCTCCCCTCCTCCGCTTAACTACCTTCCAGTGAGTTTTTTCTTTGAACCCGTGCCGATGGAGGAAAAGGAACTGCTGGCGCTAAAAACCGCGCTCGCCGCCACGAAGAAGGAAATCGAGGAAAAGAAAAAGCTGCCCACCACGACCGACGAAGACAAAGCCGAGCTCGACATCGACAGCTTTCGTGCCGATCTTGATTTTCTGCGAAAGACGCAACGCCCGCTGGAACCCAAGATCCGCGCCATCCCTTCGGGCACCGTACTCAATCTCGTGCACGCGCCCTTAAAAGACAAAGCGAAAGACAAGCTCTCCCCGATGATCACGCACCAGGGGCTGATCCTGCAGCTCCCTGAAGGAACGTATATCCGTCACGCCGCCCCCAACAACAAGCACGTGAGTTCGCAGCGGTTAGACGACTATTTGCGCCGCTACGTGCGCAGCGCGAACTACCGGGGAATCAGCTTGTTTCAGCTTCTCCCGCCACCCGATCCGAATTAGAAGAACTCGTGCAAGGCAGCAGCCAAAGGTGCTAGCTTGCCCCGATGTTTCCCTACCTATTGGTCTACCTGGGCTCGACCCTCGTTGACTGCATTCCCGTTTTCGCCCCGCCAGCCTGGACATTGATGATCCTGCTGATGACCAAGTTCGACCTCAACCCCTGGATCGTGGTTTGCGTGGGAACGATGGGAACGGTTTCCGGCCGCCTGCTCTATCTCAGCTTCATCATGCCTTGGGTCGGCGAGAAGGCGCTCTCACGCGACAAGCAGGCAGACCTCACCTTCCTCGGAGAAAAATTGGGCAATAGAGGCTGGGCGGCTTTCCTTTTCGTATTCATTTACTCGCTTCTGCCGCTCTCCACTACGGCCCTGTTCACCGCGGCCGGCCTTGCCAAGGTGAACAGGGCCTACGTAATCCCGCCGTTTTTTTTGGGAAACCTTATCGGTGACGCAATACTCGTGGTGTCGGGCAAGTACGCCTTTCAAAGCATGAGCTCTATTTTCCAGGGCTCGTGGAACTTGAAAAGTATCCTGCTCGCGGCCTTCGGACTTTTTCTAGTTTTGGCTCTGTTGTTCATCGACTGGCGAACCGTGCTCCAAAAAAAGAAGCTGAAGCTGAAGTTTGCGTTCTGGAAATTGTTTCACGGTTACCACCTGTTCTTGAGTGCCAAGTGGCACCACGCAATGCGTATCGGTGGCTAAAAACCAAATAGAATCCAGTTGAGCGCAAAATTCCTGGCCCCGAAATTGCTCCATGAGCGCGGGCCCCACCCACTTCGGAGTTTTTTACCATGCGTTACCTCGCACTTGGGCTCACCCTGCTTGCTTCCTTCTCGCCTTTCTCCCCTTCCTCTTTCGCATCCTCTTTCGCATCCTCTTTTGACTCCGTTGTTCAGGCGAAGGGCCAGCCGGAGCGCCTCCTGCTCAACGGCCGGGATGGGCGGGATGGCGGGCAAGGCCGAGATGGCTATCATGGAAGTGATGGCTCCAATGGCTACTGCCGAACGGAAAGAGACCGGGCCGACGGCGGAGATGGACAGGACGGGGGAAATGGCGACGATGGGGACCGCGGCGAGAATGGCTCCTCTGGCGGCGACGTGCTCGTGCAGTTTGAAGATCCTTCGCATCTCAGAATGATTTATATCCAGGCCCTTGGTGGTGAAGGCGGGCGCGGAGGCCCCGGTGGCTACGGAGGCAGAGGCGGGCGCGGCGGCTACGGATGCAACGGTGGCCGCAACGGATTCGACGGGCGCGACGGACGAAATGGCTACGTCGGCTCAAACGGAAGCCAGGGCGCTGACGGAACTCTTTATATCAAGAGGGGCTTCGAAGAGCTTTTGCCTTCGGCAACGGATGTTTCGATCTCTCTTAGGCAGCTTTTCGCTGAGACCACGACCATTCGCAAAAATTTCTGGCTGGAGAAATCCGGTGCACGCACCTTGCTTGCCCCGGGTAGCGTGGTGAGCAACAGGTACTTCGACTACCAGCGCACGACAACGCTTTTTGTGAAAGGAATTCTCACCAGCGACCAGAAGCTCAGCGAAGAGATTCTCGGTCAGCGGCTGAGCGTGCGCTTTAATTCGGCGTATACAGAGCCGGAAATCACCTTTAACAACGATCGCATCATCGTGTTTCTCTCTCGCGAACAAGAAGGCGATACCTTCACCTATAAGATCGACAGCATCTATAACTCCGACGATTACTTCCACTTTCGCGCCGGGATTCGCGGCGAGATCGGCAACAATCGCCGCATCCTGCTTTCAGACCTGAAAACAAACTGGAAGGCGCTACCGACCACCCTGCAGGTAAGAATCCGCGGCGGATCGACATTCGCTGTGCCTTCGGGCGCGATACGAGTTTCCCCCTATGGCCCCGAAATCCTGATCGCTAAAGTGCCTGGCCTATCCCGCTATGAGGGCCAGAGCGTGAGCGCGGAAGTGGTGATGACCAGGAACCTCAAAGGCAGGATGCTGGTGAGATCTTTCGGGGTAAAAGACGGGCTGTAAGCCAGATACTTAGTCGAAGGTCTTCCTCGTGATCGAAACGGACATCCCGTTCACGTAGCGGCGAGCTTCACCGGGCAGGGTTCCGCACCAGCCTTCGGAGGCTACTCGCTCCGTGCGGTCGGCGCCTTTGCCCACCTTGGTGAGGCAGGCAACTTCGAGGTTGTAGAACTCACGCAATGATCCCAGGAGGCCCACGGAAAAGCCCTGCATGAAGGTAGGGCCCCGAGGATGGCACGGGCCTTCGATCCACTCAGAGAAGCCGGCGCCTTCTGCCTGGCACCGCACCTGGATCTTGAGCTTCGTAGGGTCCACGTTTCGCTGCTGCACATAAAACTGATTTACCCAGTTCGGGCCGGCGCCGGAAAGGCCCGCGGATATCCAGGTGGCGCCGTTCACTTCGATGCGGCGATTGTCGGAGGTGAGTACACCCACCCTCAGATCGACAGTCGCGGGAACCAGGGCGTTGATGCGGAACTTGGCTGCGGAGCGATGGCAGCCTTGCGGAAACTGCTGAAGGTAGCGGAGGTAGTCCAGGGGATCGTTGGAATTCTTGATCAGGCCCCAGATATCTTCGTCGTCAGGGTCAGGAGTGCACGCCGGGATATCCGCTTTCGCCAGTGAGCTGGTCAAGGTGAGAGAGCAGGCTACCAAGGCACTAAGAATGAGAGCGCGAAACATGGGGAGCATGACTTTTCCTCCGGGTCTGGATGTTGAGGAAAAGTATAGGGCCGATGAGTCGAGCCTAAAAGCCCGAACTGCTTTACTCAGTCGTCCGTGGTGAGGCCGTCAAACCCTGCTGGGCTCACGGTCAGGTTATTTTCCTCTTCCACCTCAAAGGAGGCGTCGCGGCTAGGCGACACGCGCTTCCACTCCTGCGGAGCAAGGAGCTGGCCCACGTTCAGGAGGCGGGGGTCATCGGAGAAAATCACGTTACAGTCGCGCTTGAAGGGCACCTTCGGGCAGCCGCGCTTGCTGAAAAAAGCGTAGCGATAGTCGAAGCCGCCCTGGCCTTTGATGGAGCGGCCCTGCGCACCGAAATACTTGAAGCCGGCCACTTCCGCGGAATAGCGGGGAAGCTCGCGGCCCTTGATGTCGATGAAGGAGAGAAACACGACGGCGTGTCCGGTACGGGTGGTGCGGTTGATATTGATGAAGCCGCCTGGCTCGAGGTCCCTGAACTTCACTCTTTCGCCGATACCGAAATTAGCGAGGGCGTCACCGGTGCCGGAGCTCTTGAGTTTTGGATTCACCCAGATGCTTGCCTTGATCGAGCCAGGTTTGAGGGTGCTCCAGCTGCTGAAGGGAAGGAAGTCGTAGTGGGAGTAGTTGCCCGTTTCCTTGGCGTAGATGTCGAAAGCGGTCAGGATCACCTCGAGAATTCCCGCCACGCACATGGTTTGACCTCCCCCTGTAGGACGAAGGGTGCCGCCTTTGTGAAAGGGAATTTCGTGGGTGAACTGCTTGCGGATATTGTAGCCGAGCAGCCCGTATTTCTGGTTGAGCTGGGCCACAGCTTTGAGCACGTAGTCGTTGAAAAGGCGATTTCGCGCGGCAGGCGGAGGAGGAAGTGGCTTGGCAACCACGCGCACTCGGTAGATGGCAGACGCGGCGGGTTTTGACTTGTCCTTAGCGAAGCCATTGAACTCGAGCACGAACTCACCTGGCTCGGAAAAGGAAGTCTCGAAACGATGTTCTTCGGGGCTCGTGTTCGCGTCGCCGATGGCCTTCCCGTTACTCGTTACCTGCACGGCTTGAATATCGTTGGTGCCAGTGATGCGGAAGAGCACAGGGGTACCTTCGGTGATCTCCTGGTTCTCGGTAAGGTTAGTTACGACCAAGGTTGCCTCAGCAGAGCCCATGGCTGGAGGGGTCGCGACGGGGGCGGCGACTACGGTGGGAGAGGCAGGCTGGCGAATGTCCTTGGCGGGCTCATCGTTCGAACAGGCGGTTGCCAGAAGGGCCAGGAGCAGAGTGCGGGAATGCGTGAAGTTGCTCATGGCGTAGGTTTACGCCCGGATAACGCAATGCGCTACAATTTTTCTAAATAGTTAAATTAACTGGATAAGATTAATAACATTATACCAAAATAGTCTGATATTGGGCCGGTTTCGGGCTTTCTGAGGCACGAGAAAAGGCATCCTCGCGCGGGCGCCATCAGTCGGAGGCTTAAAAAGTTTTCGCGTCGATCACAAAGCGGTATTTCACGTCGCTCTTGATCGTGCGCTCGTAGGCTTCATTGATTTTCGCCGCAGGAATCAGCTCGATATCGGCGAATACTTTTTTCTTCGCGCAGAAATCCAGCATCTCCTGCGTTTCCTTGAGCCCGCCGATGAGGGAACCTGCGAGGTGCTTGCGACCGAAGATGAGCGCGAACGCGGCCACTTCGCTCGGCTCGGGAGCCGCGCCCACGAGCACGTGCGTACCGCCCGTCTTGAGGCAGCCAAGGTAAGGCGAGAAATCGTGCTTGGCGGAAACGGTGTCGACAATCAGGTCGAGGGTGCCGGCCGCGGCAGCAAAATTCGCGGGATCTTTGGTGACCACGAATTTTTTCGCGCCGAGCTTTTTCGCGTCGGCTTCTTTATTGGGTGAAGTGCTGAATACTGTGACTTCGGCACCCATGGCGGCGGCGATCTTTACGGCCATGTGGCCGAGGCCTCCGAGCCCCACGACGCCGACTTTTTTGCCCTTCTTGGTGCCGAAACGCTTGAGTGGCGAATAGGTGGTGATGCCGGCGCAGAGAAGAGGCGCGATCCTGGCAAGCGGCTGGTCTTTCTTGATCTTGAGAGTAAAAGCTTCGCGCACCACGATCATCGTGGAGTAGCCGCCCATGGTCACGTTGCCGTCGGTGTCTTTGCGGTCATAGGTGAAAACGCCATTGGGGCAGAATTGCTCTTCGTTAGCTTTGCAGGCAGCGCACTTGCCGCAGGAGTTCACGAGACAGCCGACGCCGGCAAAGTCGCCCACCTTGAAGCGCTTCACTTTTTTGCCCACCTGCACCACTTTGCCCACGATCTCGTGGCCAGGAACGCAGGGGTAAGCGGCAGCTCCCCACTCGCTGCGCACGGTATGGATATCGGAGTGACAGATCCCGCAATGGCTGATCTCGATCACGACATCGTCGGCGCGAGGCTCACGGCGCTCGAACGCGTAAGGGGAAAGAGGGGCGGTGGCGGAAGTGGCGGCGTAACCTTTGGTTTTGATCATGCCGACAGTCTAGCGCAGAATTTCTTTTTGGTGCTACCCAAGGATGAAATCCTAACGATTGTCTCTGCGGCCGACACCTGTCGAAATTTTTGACAGGCGAAACTACCTATTTTTAGTTTAGTCACGGATGAATGGAATGCCGCGGCGCGCCGTGGTATAAACAGCACATGAAAATTTCCGCTAACTCCTCACTTCTGCTGATTTCTCTGTTGCTCTGCGGCTGCGGCCTTCAAGCCGGCTTTCCCGAAGCTTTCAAAGAGAAGAACGGCGTGAACACTCCGGCCGTGATCGGGAAGAAGATCTTCCTTACTGAATCCACTTTCACTGGGAATTTCGGCGGCGTTGCGATGGCGGACGCCCAATGCGCTGAGGATCGCCAGAATCCTGATACGGGGATTTTCCGCGCGCTCGTAGTCGATGGCACCAACCGCATCAGCACGCCCGGCCAGGCGGTGGATTGGGTGCTCAAACCTAGTCAAATCTACACCCGCCTTGATGGAACGGTGATCGGCACCACAAACGCGAGCGCCCTCTTCACCCTGCCGCTAGTTTCGCCCATCTCTGCTACGCCCGCCCCGGTCTGGACCGGCCTCAGCACTGGCTGGGCAATCGGCAGCCACTGCGAACGCTGGAAAAATCCCGCCGCCACCGGCAACAGTGGCGAAGCCTCCAGCACTACCGCTACAGCATTCTTTGGGCCCGCGGCAGCTTGCAATCTTTCGCTTAAGATCATCTGCGTTCAGCAGTAAGTGCCAATACGCCTATTCCCAGGCGCCAACATAGGTCTTGGTGACCTCGGGTCGCAGCTCCCCGGAAGGCGAGGCAGAGAACACGGGCACGTTCGAGAAAGCGTCGAATTCGAGCCTGTTTTCGGCGGCGGCGCGTTTGCAGAGAGAATAGTAGGAACGGCGTTCAGCGTCGCGGAATGTAACCTTGAATAGTTTCTGCAGCTCGAAAAGGCGTGCAAGGCCCAGGGCCCGCAGGCGCTGCTCGGCCTCATCGTAGCGGGCGTCAAATTTCAAGAAGAAGCCGAGAGTGGCGACGTCGTCGAGGTTCACGAGGGCTTCGTCTATGAGGAAAATCTCGCGGCGTTTGCGTACGCTGAGCTTCACGCCGAGCTGCTGCGTGAGCACGCTTTTCATCGAGTCTGGATCACTCACAGTCGTTCGGGTGATCTGGCCCTGGCAGTAAGAAAGAAGAAATGCTCCACTGTGCGACGACTCCCGGAGCTGCAGCCGTCCGTTAGGAGAGCTGAAGTAGGTATCGGTCTGCATCTCGATGCCGATTGCCTTCGCGTTGGCGGCCTCACAGATCGCACGCACGGCCCACGCATCCTGTACCCGGAATTTCGAGTCAGAGAGAAGGTTCTCCAGGGGTTTAGGTGCTTCGTTGTCGCGAGGGTTCACGTAGTAAAGCATCCACGCTCCGTGCCAGGCATAAACCCGCCGCTGGCATTGCCATGAGATTGATGTTCCATCGGAAAATAAACTGCGCTTATGTATCAGCTCAGACACTCCGGTGTGAAGATCTGCACACGCGTACAGTCTTTGTACAGTTTATCAGTCGCGGGAAACACGGGGAGTGATGAGGCGATACTTACGTGATATTTTCTGAAAAATTGTTTCCTTTTCTGATTCCACCGCCGCGCGAAATACGCTGTCGAGCTTCTGCGTGGACAAACCATCGTCGGCCCTCGCCATCTCATCAGAGTGCAGTTTCATCGTTACGTCTTCCACGCCGGTATCGGTGGAGGCGCTGGCAGCTGTAGCCACGGGTGTGTCAGCCTTAGCGGGAACTCGTTCAGCGGCGACTGGCTGCGAGGCCACCTTTGCGGCGAGTTTGGCAAGTTCAGCCTCGCTCACGGTTGGGGCTGTTACCGGGCCCATCAGCGCCACCATTTTCTGCACACCCTGCACGAGCAGCTGGTGGCGCTGGAGGCTCGGCACGAGCGCCAGAGTGGTCTTCACCTTCATGCGGAAATCGGTATTGGGAATTTTCTCGATGAAGTTCTCGAATGCGGTATCCACTTTTTCAGCAAGCTTTGGATCGCTCACGTAAAGCTTGCTCTCCGCGGCCGATGCCAGCATCTTTACGAACTCGCCACCAGAAATTCCCGTTTTCTTCTCGAACTCAGCCGCAATTTTCGCGTCGTCGCCCTTGCTCAGGAACGCGGGGTCGAGGCGGCGAAAGGTTGTGCTTGTGCCCAGGAAGGCGATCTCCGACTCGGTAAGGTTACTTGATTCAGCCGAACCCATCGATGCCTTGGCCAGCAGGCTCTGCCTGCGGGCACGGTCGAGATTTTCCGAAGTCTTGAACTTCCCGTAAGCTTTGTAGGCGGTAGAGAACGCGCCGGGGATATCATTGTCGCTGAACTTGATCAGGGCCTGCATCGCGGTGGTGGTGGAATTGCGCAGGCTCTGGTCGGAGCCAAGCTCGCTCGCCTGCGCGGATAGCTTCTGGGCTTCGGCTTGCGAAATGACCTCGTCGCCCGCGTGCGCGGAAAACGAAATCAAAACAAAAATCGCGGCGTACAGAAGATACACAGGTTCCCCTTCTCCAGAAGTATCGACATATTGGGGCGAGTTCTGGAGTTTTCCACAAGGGAGTGTATCCGGGCGGAGACATCTTGTTGGGCCCCTCTACACTGGTAAAATAAGAGTCATCCCCGTGGTGGACTACGGAACAAGGAGCCCCTATGACCAAATTTTATAAAAAACCCCTGCTCATCGCGATTGCCTGCGGCAGCCTGCTCCTGGGTACCGGTTGCGCGGATGATCAGCTGGCTAAAGGTATCCTGCCCAAAGCTCTTCTCGTGGGGGCCGGCGTGGTCGCCGGCGCTTTGGTGGGAGGCGCAGTGTCGCCGGATGACAAGACCACGGGTATGTTTGCAGGAGCCGCTATTGGCGGCGGTATCCCCGCGCTAGCAATGGCCGCTGGCTTAATCAATATATAGCTCCAACTCCTGAGTCGAGGTTATCCTGTTGGCTCAGGAGAACCTTATGCGCCCACTATTTGTTTGTTGTTTTACCGCTTTTATAATCTGCAGCACCGCATCCGCGGAAGAAGTGAATGTAGGCAAAGCCCAGTACCTCGAGATCTTAAAAAAGAAACTCCCCGAATCCTTTTGCAGCGAGAAAACCTATTTCCGCAAATGCTATGAAGTAACACTCGAAAAGTGCAATAAGCTCGTGGCCGAAGCTGCGATCGGGTGCATCGCCAAGCTCGAGCCGGGAATGCCTGCCAGGTTTACCCAGCTGGCTGAGGGAAAATCGTGGGGCGAGAAGATCGGCTCCTGCGTTGGAGGAAAGTTCGAAACTGAATCCGTAAAGGAAAAGAAAGACCTTCCTGACTGCAAGGATCCTGCGAAATGGAAATGAGAGGGGTTTTCCTGATCCCTCTGGTGCTCGCGCTCTCCGCCTGTGCCACCACCTCAAAGCCAATAGATCTCCGGGAAATCTCAAAGCTCACGCCGAAATCTACCGGCGCAGCGCTATACCTGAATCTGCAGTCGGAAAAGTCCACCTACACAGGCAACGGCTGCTACCTCGTGCTCATCGAACTCGATGGCGGCAAAGAGTTCGACGTACCCTTTAAGCAGAACGGAGATCTGGTTTTCGTGGAGCTTACGCCCGGCGCCTACGAAACTCACCAGCTGGTTTGCGGGGGAGGAACCTGGGACCTCACGCCGCTTCAGCCGAGCGCACCGGCTTTCCGCATACTTCCAGGCAAAATCTCATTCCTGAGCGGTCTTACGTATATGATTTCCGAAAACCATCTTTCGACGGAGATCGACAAGGCCTCTAAAGACCGGGAAGAGATCCTCAAGTTCTTCTCCCGCCTTCCCGCCCACAGCCTCGACCGAGTGGTTTCCGGTTACTCCGGCAAGCCCCTGACGGTGGCTACCTCCAGCATCCGGTTGAGAGAATGGCAGGCTAAGCCCGACACAAAGGCGTGGCCCGAGTTCGATGCCTGCTACGACGCTGAGAAAAAGGTGAATCCCCTCTGGCTCGGCGAACTTGAAGTGACTGCTACTTACAAGAAGACTTCTTTCGTGAGCTCAAGCTTCGGCAAGGGCTGGCATACGCTCACGAACCAGTTCCAGGCCTGCGTGCTATCGGTTCTGAAGGCTTTCCGCACCGATCATGACAATACTGTGACCTTCTCGCTCTACCTATGAGTTCGGCGAAAAAGAGCGTGCTCCTGGGCGCCGCCCTGATCCTGCTCGCCGGCGGGGGCTGGCTTTTTTTCCAGCGCGATTCCCTGGCAGCCGAAGGCATTCGGAAGTACGGCACCGCGATCCTCGGCGTGAAGGTGAAAGTAAGCCGGGTAAAGATTGATGTCACGAACCAGAGCGCAGAGGTGCGGGGCCTTGTGATCGAGAATCCTCCCGGTTTCTCCAGCCGCCGCTTTCTCAGTCTCGACTCAGTTACCCTCAGCCTCGACGTGAGCACGTTAGCCAGCAGTGTGGTGCTCGTGCGTGAGCTCGTGCTGGTGAAACCGGAAGTAACCTATGAAAAGCAAAATGGCAGAAGCAACCTCGAGGTGCTCCAGGGCAATGTAGACCAGTACATCAGCGATACGGAAAAAGCCTTCGGTCTCCAGGCCACGAAGAACGACAAGTACATGAACCAGAGCTCGAAGAAATGGATCATCACCCATTTCTACATGAAAGACGGCTCTGCCACTGTGGGCCCTGGTATCCGTGTTCGGATCCCAAATATTCACATCCGCGATATTGGCAAACGCACGAACGGGGCGAGCACCGCCGATGCCACCAAACAGGTGCTTTCCGCGCTGACACTCAATGTGACCGGGGCGGCGGCTTCGGTGATCAATAGCGCCGCCAACGGTGTAGGCGAAGGCGTGAAGAAGGGAGTGTCGGGCGTGGGGAAAAAGCTGAAGAGCCTATTCGGACGCTAAGGCGCAATGGCACTGCAACGGAGGCCGCAAAGCGTTGAAATAACGAAGCATTTCCCTCTGGCGATTCCCACCTAAAATTGGAGCCTTTAGTTGCAGTGGGCCAAGGCAAGGGTTAAAAGAGAACAAACAAAACTCTTGGAAAAGCTCTATGGAAACCCGGTCGACCCCTTCCGCCCCCATTGACTGTATTCTCGTGATGCCCGCCTACAACGAAGAGGAGTGCGTCGAGGGCGTGGTTCGCGCCTGGCACACCGAGCTCGAGAAAACCGTAAACGGAAGTTTCCGCCTTGTGGTTGTGAACGACGGCTCCCGCGACCGCACCGGCGCGCTGCTTGACGAGCTGGCAAAGTCGCTCCCAAACCTCGTGCCCGTGCACCAGAAAAACGGCGGCCATGGCGCCGCGCTCTATACCGGTTACAACAAAGCGATCGAGCTCGGTTCGCGCTTCGTTTTCCAGACT